>Ga0326727_10004312_pt1 | contig 42985 bp, 50 predicted proteins | sample MB2enrmetagenome_FD_207643 | JGI IMG/M metagenome (GOLD analysis project Ga0326727, IMG submission 207643) | Lab enriched peat soil microbial communities from McLean, Ithaca, NY, United States - MB29MY | ecosystem: Environmental > Terrestrial > Soil > Wetlands > Peat | place: USA: New York... | reverse complement strand
CTCTTTGAAAAAAACCTTGCCGGGGTATACCGCACTGCCCTGGACCGCCGCATCACGGACTGTAATGAAGCTTTCGTCAAGGTCTTCGGATTTGCCTCTCGTGAAGAGGTTTTAGCTCATCCCGTGCAGGAGTTTTACTTTGATCCCCGCGAGCCGGAGGCCATCACCGCCCGTATAAGGGCGGAAAAGACCCTGTCGAATTTAGAATTGCGCCTTAAGCGAAAAGATGGCAGCCCGGTTTGGGTTCTGGTTAACGAGAATCTAATCGAAAAGCAGGCAGGCAGCCAACCGTTCATCTTAGGGACCATCATCGATATTACCCGGCGCAAGGAGACTGAGGACGCGCTCCGGCAAAGTGAAAGTCAATTGCGGGCCATCGTTGAAACCGAGCCGGAATGTGTCGTGAAAGTCGCGTCCAACGGCGACCTCCTTCAAATAAACCCGGCGGGCCTGGCCATGCTCGAGGCTGATAGCTTTGCCGAAGTTAAGGGAAAGTCAGTCCTTCCCTTGATTGTTCCCGAGCACAAGGCGGCGTTCAAAGCTTTCTTGGGGGGAGTGTGCAGCGGCACCAGAACCAATTTAGAATTCGAGATTGTCGGGCTCAAAGGTACGCAGAGGTGGGTGGAGTCCTATGCGGCCCCCATTGCTGATGGGACGGGGTCAAGTTGCATGTTGGCCGTCATGAGAGATCTCACCGAACGCAAGCAAGGTGAAAAGGCCCTCCGGGGGCTTTCTACACGTCTGCTGCAGTTACAGGATGAGGAGCGGCGACGCATTGCCCGGGAACTCCACGACGCCATAGGCCAGAACCTCGCCGCTTTGGTGACGAACCTCACCGTGGCGCAAAGGTCGGCGGATAGGCTTAATCCGAAAGCACGTCATGCTCTGTCGGGAAGTCTTGAGGTAGCAGAGCGGTCCTTGACCGAGATGCGTACCCTCGCCTACTTGTTACACCCGCCGCTGCTTGATGAAGATGGCCTGGCTTCAGCCTTGGCTTGGTACGTTAAGGGGTTCGCCGAGCGAAGCGGAATCAAGGTCGACCTCAAAGTGTCTCCGCGTTTTGGCCGTCTGCCCCAGGAGGTAGAGACAACCCTTTTCCGCGTCGTGCAAGAAGGCCTTACAAACGTCCACCGTCACTCCAAAAGTCCCACCGCCAGCATACGGCTTTCACGGCGCGCGACGGAGGTGAAGCTGGAAATAACGGACAAAGGCCAGGGGATGCCCGCGAGGGCACTCCACTCGGGCAATCAGAAAAGCGGAAAGCTTGGAGTGGGCATTATGGGCATGAGCGAGCGCGCCAAACAACTCGGGGGTCGGCTGGAAATCGATTCAAGCGGCCGAGGCACCACCGTTCGAGTGGTGATCCCGAGTCCCGAGGTCGTTTCGTGAAGACACTTCGCATCCTGGTGGCGGATGATCACGAGGTCGTGCGGCAGGGATTGCGCGCCCTTCTGGAAGCCCGTCCCGATTGGGAGGTTTGCGCGGAGGCGGCCAATGGCCGGGAAGCTGTTGAACGGGCTAAACAGACGAAGCCTGACGTGGTGGTGATGGACATCAGCATGCCGGAATTGAATGGCTTGGAAGCTACGCGACAAATCCTGAAAGCCCTACCCAGAACTGAGGTGCTCGTCCTGACGCTTCATGAGTCTGAACAGTTGATACGTCGAGTGGTCGAATCAGGCGCTTGTGCGTACGTCCTAAAGTCCGACGCGGGACGAAACTTGGTGGAGGGCGTGGCGGCGCTTGGCCAGCATAAAGGTTTTTTCTCATCCCAGGTTGCAACGGTTATAGTAGAGAGCCACCTGAAAGGGGGCAAGACAACTGGCAGACAGAACCGTAATCGTGACTTGCTGACCCCACGCGAGCGAGAAATTGTCCAGCTACTGGCCGAGGAGAAAAGTAACAAGGAGATCGCGGCAACCTTGAGTCTCAGTGTTCACACGGTAGAAACCCACCGAAGCAACATCATGCTCAAGCTCGGCACCCATTCCTTGGCCGGCCTGATTCACTACGCGCTTCGCAATAAGATTGTGCAGTTCTAGAATGTTCCCGATTGCAACACTGGCAGATACCAATCTGGCGCTGCATCGAGTCAGAAGGCCGAATTTCATCCCCCAGTGCTCACAATGGGTGCGTTGCCCAAAACTACACCTTTCTCACCTGTCCAGAGATTACACTCGCGCCATTTCGAACCCTTCGTGATTTCCAGCGACCCCACCCTGTTGTTTCCCCTCATGAACTGGGATGAGCAATTGTGACCAGCCAAGTGAGCAGTATGGGGCTGACACGCGAATTGCCCCAAGTTATAACAAGTGTGCCTCGAGCTCCCATCCAGGATCTGCCTGGAGACGGGCGTTAGGGGGGAGGATCAACATGCTTTGGACAATTTTCTTGATTCTTATGGTCATGTGGCTGCTGGGCTTTAGCTTTCACGTGGGCGGCGGCCTCATCCACTTATTGCTCGTGGTCGCAGTGATTTGGTTGCTGTGGAACCTGATTACCGGTCGCAGATCTTATTCTTGAGGCGGCTGAACAGGCCAAATCGTGAAGGCCGGCAAGATATAACGGTGCTGTTCCTCCTGTTCAGGGCGTGCCGGCCTACGCCGTCGTGGGTCAATCTGATGTAGAGGCGGCTTTACGCCGCCATTTGGCGAGGTAAACTCGCCGCTACTATATCCATTTGGCCCATTGCCGGCCGTCGCCATAGTTTTGGTTAGGGTTATGCAAGGCCGAAGACCCAGCGAACGATCGCGGGGGGTGCGCCTTTGCCGCAAAACTCGAGGTTCAAAATCCGTGAAGCGGGACGAAGCCCTTTCTGCATGGTGGCGTGGCAGCTGGCCGGATGGTTGCTTTTTCTATATTTAGTCGCCGGCATGGCATCCGCACCCGCTCAGACCGGGAGCTCGGTCCCAACTGCGGAAACTATCATCGCCCGCATGGCGCAGGCCCGGGCGGAGAACCGTGCCCGCCTACGGCCTTACATCGTCACGCGGGACTATAAGCTATTTGGCAAGGATGAAAGCAAGGCCCAGTCCGAGGTAATTGCTGACGTCGCCTTCGTTCCTCCGGACTCCAAGAAGTACACCATTGAGGAGACGAAGGGGAGCGGACTGGGCCAAATCCTGGTTCGCCGCATGCTGGCCAATGAAGCAGAGGTCACCAAAGATCACGCCTCAACCGACATCTCGGCGGACAATTATGATTTCCGCTTCATCCGCCAGGCAGACTTGAGTGGCCAGCGCTGTTACGTGCTGGAGGTGCTTCCCCGGCGCAAAGAAAAACATCTCCTTCATGGTGACGTTTGGGTTGATGCGAACACCTACTTGCTTCGCCGCTTCGAGGGCGAGGTTGCCAAGTCCCCGTCCTGGTGGGTGCGGGACGTGAGCGTCACGTTTGTCTACGGCGACGTCGGTGGGATGTGGCTACAGACTGCCACAGAGGCCGCAGCCGACGTTCGGATACTTGGGCGTACCACGATGGTTTCGCGCGACGTGAAATATAAGATCACCCAACTCGCTGCTACCGCGGCTTCGGTCCAAACAACCTCCTTGGAATTCATGCTTGGCCGGCCTTTTCGCCCCGGCGTGATTCCAAGGCCAGCGAAGTGATTCGTTCGGAAAAGGAGAATCAACATGGAATTGGACAAGGCATTGGGGTTTGCAGTGATTCTAAGCTGGGATGACTTGAAGAAAGCGAGCGACCCATGTTCAGCCCGGGTGGAATACCGAAGTGCGGTTGGAACGGCGGTCGATTACCTGAGCATCTGGTCGGTTGATGCCGAGGGTAAGCAGAATATGGTGGGCGACTACTGGACGTGGACTTCTTCGGCCCACCCCAGCGGAATCCGTTTCAACAACAAATTCCATTCTCAGCAGTTGGGTCTGGCCCTTGACTTCATCCTCATGAACCAGGATCAGTTCACGCGTCCCGCCGATGCTTGCCCTGAGGGACTGGCTCTGATCTACCCGCCCACCGGAGATGAACTTACAGAAGCGACCACTTGGATGGGCGGGGTCCACGGCGCCGCGACCAACGTCAGTCGCGCTGCGGCTGAAGAGGTTGTGGCTCTCTAGAGGGAGCAGAATCTTGTTTGGTCTTGATCGCAACGCCGCGCGTTACACCTGGACAGTGGTTTTTATTCTCCTCCTGGTGGGACTGCTCTATCTCATTCGCGAGACTTTGTTTATCTTTGTCGTGGCACTGCTGTTCGCCTACCTGCTCTGGCCACTGGTGAAGCTTCTCGATCGGCGGCTACCGGGGCGATCCAAGGTGCTGGCCCTCACCCTCGTCTACCTCGCGCTGGTCGGGGTTCTTATTGTCATTGGATTTGCGGTCGGCTCTCGTGTAGTCCAGCAAGCCAACGCACTGGCAGCCAGGCTCCCAGAGCTCCTTGCGAAATTCCAGCCCCCGGTCGCTCCCCCCGGTTCACCCTCCCCTCCGACGCTGAAGGGCACTATCATTTCGACGGTGCAACAGCAACTGGCTAAACATTCGCAAGATCTCCTAGCAATGCTGCCGAATGCCGCTTTGGGGGTCATTTCGCGCGCCGGAAGCCTCATCTTTCTCGTCCTGGTTCCGATTCTCAGTTTCTTCTTCCTGAAAGATGGGCGGGAGATTCTCAGCTCCGTGCTGGGCTTTCTTACCAAAGGGGCCCGCCGCGACACCGTCGAGAGAATTGCCGCTGACCTGAACGTGCTGCTGGCACAATACATGCGGGCGTTGGTGTTGTTGGGAGTGGTGGCATCTTTGACTTATGGACTCTTCTTCTCGATGATCGGCGTTCCGTATGCGATTCTGCTGGCGGCTGTCGCTTTTCCCCTCGAATTTATTCCCATGGTGGGTCCCCTGGCGGGAGCCGTCATCATCTTGCTCGTTGCGGGTTTGAGCGGCTCGCATCACCTGCTCGCGATCTTCTTGTTCCTTGTCGCGTTCCGCTTTGTCCAGGATTATGTGGTTTCCCCGCATTTGCTCAGCGCCGGCATGAAGCTCCATCCTTTGCTGGTCATCTTCGGAGTCCTGGCGGGGGCCTCGATCGCCGGTATAGGCGGCAGCTTTCTTTCCGTTCCGGTGCTCGCTACTTTGCGAATCGTTTACCGGCAGTTGTTACCCCAGGCCCCTCCCGCGGTGCTAGCGCCTGGCGGGGCGGCCACTCAATGAGGAACCTGCATCTGCGAACCGTGTTGGTGGGAGTAGACGTGCGTGACTTCCGCGCCAAAAAGGACAATCTGTGCCGAGTAATAAACCCAAGTGAGAATAATGACGAGGGACGACGCTGCCCCGTAGGCTGACGCAACAGTGGATCTGGCGAGATACAACCCAATCAGCGCCTTGCCCGTCGTCAGGAGTAGCGACGCAACGGCCGCACCCATCCACACGTCACTCCAGGCAATATCCGCGTCGGGTAGATACTTAAAGATCATCGCGAGGAGCAGCGCAATCACGATCAAGGAGAGAACAAAGTTAACCGCCTCCAACATGAATACAGGCCAGGGAATCAGAGGTGTTATGAAGTTTCCCACGGCCCCCAGCGCGGCGCTCACCACGAGTGACACGAGTAACAGGAAGCCCAGACCCAGGACCAGGCCGAACGACAGAAAGCGCTCTCGAATCACCCGCAACCAGACACTTCCAGATCCGCGCTGAACTTTCCAGATTTTATTGAGCGCGCCTTGGAGCTCAACAAACGCGCCTGACGCACCGACCAGTAGGGTCCCGATGCCAATGACGCTCGCAATGATTCCCAACGCGGGTCGATTCGCGCGCTGGATGATCGCTTGAACAGCTTTTGCCCCCGTCGCACCCACCAAGTCTTGGAGTTGCCGCGAGAATTCGCCCTCTGCCGCTTTTTGGCCGAACGCCAAACCGGCGACCGATATCGCGATGATCAGGACCGGCGCGAGCGAAAAGACGGTGTAAAACGCCAGTGCGGCACCCATGCTCGGGGCATTGTCTTCCGCCCATGCCGAGCAGGCCTTCTTGAACAGTCCGTAAGCGGCTTTCAGATTCACAAGTACCCTGGTTGGTCGCATCAGGTCCAGATTCATCCCGCGAATTTCCCCCGGGCAGGCTCATACAATGCGCCCGAGGACCTTGCCTCATATCATAGTGCAACAAATTCTGCGCCAGGAGTCTGCTCAAAATTGCTCAACCCTACGGTCGCGCGCTGGCCCCGGATTGCCGCTTTCCCGGCTGGCCAAAAATTGCACTCATGCCTGTATCCATGTCGAACCATCGGTGATTGCCACCGGCCAACACGGTAGTTCCCCCTCAAAAATCGGGTGTGCAATTTTGAACACCAATCTGTTCGTTGTTGAACAGACAGGCAAAAACCCGACTTGTTAAGGTATTACACTCGAACGGTCTTAGTAGAACATTTGTCACGTTTTTTCGGCCTGAGGTCCACGAATGTCGACGGAACCGGTTCTGTCAGGGCAATCTGAGTCTGTCCAGAAACAGGGGTCTGCGCCAGCCTACACGGAAGTTCCCCCTTCAAGAAGGTGGTGTGCAATTTTGAACACAAGTCTGTGCGTTTTTGAACAGACAGGCCAAAACCTGACTTGGTAAGGTATCGCGATTGTAAGGTCTTTGTTAATACCCAACGGCCACTGCGCCGGGGAGGGAACGCCATGTCACCAAAAGAAAAGAGGCCGCGAATGGGCACACGAAAAGTCAGCAAGATGTGGTTTATGGCACTCCTATTGGTCGTTTTTGTGGCCGGATGCGGTCGACAGGTGGGAAGCATCTCACCCACGCTGACCTCGATTAGTCCGAATGCGGGCGCCCAGGGCCAGACCGTGCCTGTCACCCTGACGGGAACGGGTTTCGAAACGGGAGCCACCATCAACGTGAACGGGGCGCTGATCACCGTCACCAACACGACGGTGACAAGCAGCACCCAGATCACCGCGACGTTTGCCATCGCCGCGAATGCTACACTCGGCGCCGCGAATATCAGTGTGACGACTTCGGGCGAGACAACCAATGCGGTGACTTTCACCATAGGGTCCGCATTTGCAGTGAGTTCTGAAACCCCCGCAAATGGCGCGACAAACGTGCCGATCAATCAGGTACTCTCGGCAACCTTCAGTGCGGCGTTGAACTGTGCAACGGTCACCACATCAACCTTTACCCTGTCGGGAGGCGTAGCAGGAACGGTCACGTGCGCAGCCTCAACTGCGACCTTTACACCGACAAGCCATCTCGCCTCCAATACCACCTATACTGCCACGCTGACAACGGGGATAGCGGACTCTCTAGGCGCTCCGCTGCTGAGCAACTTTACATGGACCTTTACCACCGCGCCTCTTCCTACCGTGATTTCCACAATCCCCACGAATGGCGCAACGGGCGTGCCGACCAGTCAGGTACTTACGGCAAACTTCAGTGAGGCGATGAACTGTGCAACGATCACCACATCAACCTTTACGCTTTCGGGAGGCGTGACAGGAGTAGTCGCCTGCTCCGGCGCGAGCGCGACCTTTACACCGGGAAGCCCTCTCGCCGCCAATACCACATACACTGCGACGATTACAACCGGGGCGACTAATGTGGGAGGCGGAGCACTGGCGAGCAACTATGTATGGAGCTTTACAACAGGTCAGGCTTCGGGCATCACGCCACCCACGGTGACCGCCGTAACCCCTCTCAACAATGCTACGGGTGTTCCGCTCAACACGGCAATCACCGCGGCGTTTTCCGAGGCGATGAACCCTGCCACGATTACGACCGCGACATTTACGTTAACCGGACCTGGCGCAACCCCCGTGGGCGGGGCCGTTACCTATAATTCTACAGGCGAAATTGCGACTCTAACTCCCGCAAGCAATCTAGCACCCCTTACCTTATTTACCGCCACCATTACCACCGGGGTCACAAACCTGTCAGGCACGGCAATGGCAGCTAACTTTGTATGGACGTTTACAACCGGCGCGGCCCCGGACACCACGCCACCCACTGTGATTTCCACAATCCCTCTGAATGGCGCCACCGGTGTACCCCTCAACCAGGCGATCACCGCAACCTTTAGTAAGGCGATGAACGCTACGACGATCACCCAAACAACCTTTACCCTGGCGCAAGGAGCGACGCCGATATCAGGCGCGGTGACCTACGTTGCTGTGGGCACCACGGCAACCTTTACCCCCACCAGCAATCTCACCGCCAACACGACTTACACTGCCACGATTACAACCGGAGTGGAGGACCTGGCGGGCAATCTTCATATGGTAAGTAACTATGTTTGGAGCTTTACCACTGGTGCGCCCCTGGTTGCCCCGCCCACAGTGCTTTCCACGAACCCTGCGAATAATGCCGTCGGGGTGTGTCCCAACGCGACCGTCAACGTAACCTTTAGTGAGGCGATGAACCCTGCAACCATCAACACAGCCACCTTCACGCTGGATGGACCTGCCAGTACGCCCATCACTGGAACAGTCACCCTGGACGTAACGGGCACAATCGCTACCTTCACACCCGCGAGCAATCTCACAGCCAGTACCTCTTACATGGCAGAGATCACCACTGGGGCCACCAACCTGGCAGGCACTCCACTGGCACTCAACTATACATGGAGCTTCACCACAGCGGCGACGGCATGTTTAGTGCCCCCGCCCCTTGGAGCGGCCGCGCTTTTCGGGGCCTTTGGGGGTGGCGCCGGAATGACCAACGAGGGGATTAATACCGTGGTCAATGGGAGTATTGGGACCACGGCTGCTTCGTCCACGGTGACGGGATTCCACGATACCACCGTCCTTCCCTACATCCAGTTTACACATGGATGTATCTATACCGAAAGTACTGCGCCGCCTGCTGTGGGAACAGTGAACGGCGAGATATACACAGCCCCCGGGACTACCATTCCTAGCGTTGCTCTCGGTTGTACTAACGAAGGAACCGGTCCTGCCGGTACCCCCGGCACCACCTTCTATGTCGCAACCCAGGCTGCAGCCGCCGCGCAAACCGCGTATAACGCCATGATTCCCGCGAGTCTACCAGGAGGTGCAGCATGCCCAGGCGCCGGCAATGGTGCTGGGCTCACCCTCGCTCCTGGCATCTATACCTGCGCCACAACCTTTAACATCACGTTAGGAGATCTCACGCTCGACGCCCAAGGCAATGCCAATGCTGTCTGGATCTTCCAAATAGGGAGCGCACTCACCGTGGGTGACACGCTCCCTCGCAACGTGCTCCTGATCAACGGCGCCCAGGCCAAGAACGTCTTTTGGCAGGTCGCCAGTCAGGCGGTTATTAACTATGCGGGGGGCGGCACGATGGTGGGAACCATCATCGCTAGTGCAGGAGTTACATTGTCCAGTCCCGCCAACGACACGAGTCCGACGCTAACGGTGCTGAACGGGAGAGCGTTAGGCTTGAACGCATCAGTCACCATGGTGAACACCGTGATTAACGTGCCTGGGCCGTGATATGAGGAATAAGACTCCCAGATGAGGCCGCCTTCCAGGGCGGTCTCATCCCCAGTAAGAACATGCGGCGTTGAGTGTGAAGCAAGTTGAGTTGAGTGGAACTTCATGCCTGAGAAGCGACACTTTTTGTGCCCCGCTTCTGAGTGAGTAGGCACAATTCAGGAGGCAACAATGAGATTAGGAGCTCGGATTATTACCACACTGGCGGTTGCTTTCTTACTGGCGCCTACCCTCTTACTCTGTGCGGACGACACAGCAAAGTCGGCAGCCACAGCGAAGAAGGATGGAGCTGTCAAATCCCAGGGTGTACCCAGCGCCGTGGCCAAAGCCAAGACGCCTGCAGCGGCGCAAGAGTCTGTGCCGGGGAAGTCCAACCCGCCCAGCTATTATCCCAGATATGAACTTTTTCTGGGCTACACGAATTTCCGTGAGGCGAGCAGTACGGCAAACCGCATCGCTTGGCTAACGGGTGGCAGTACGTCCCTTGCTATCAACGCAAATCGTTACCTGGGGTTGGTGGGCGACTTTGGCGGCTATCATTCCGAAAAGTTCGGCCCGAACGCGCCTCCGACCGGCGGCACGGTGAACGCAAGTGCCAACGCCTTCACCTACATGTTTGGTCCGCGCATTTCCTTTCGACATGATAGAGCCACTCCTTTTGTCCAGGCGCTGTTTGGAGGCGTGCACGCCGGCGCCGTGACGCTCACCAATTGTTCCGGGATTGGATGTACGCCCCTCCAATCCGAGAACTCGTTTGTCATGACCGCCGGAGGCGGGCTCGATATCACGCTATCGCGCCACGTCGTACTGCGTCTGTTCCAAGCCGAATACGCGATGACGCGGTTCATGAATCCCTACTCCAGCACGGGGGGAACGCAGAGACAGAACGATATGCGCCTCTCGGCGGGAATCCTCTTCCGCTTCGGTGGGAAGCGCCCATCTCCGCCCCCACCGCCCCCTCCGCCTCCACCTACACCTACACCTACACCTCCACCGCCGCCTCCACCTCCACCCCCGCCTCCGGCCCGCCCGCCGACGATGACTTGCTCGGCGGACCGCAGCTCGATCATGGCCGGCGATCGCGCGCAGATCACTGCGACGGCCAGCAGTCCGGACAACAACCCGTTGACCTACACCTGGCGCGTCAATGGCGGCCAGATCATCGGCTCGGGGGCGTCGGTGAGTTTCGATAGCTCCGGTCTGGCGCCTAACCGCTACACGGTGACAGGCCGCGTGGACGATGGGCGCGGCGGCGCCGCCGATTGCTCGGTAGACCTCGAGGTGCAGGCACCCCCGCCTAATGCGGCCGTACCTCCGGCAGTGGTGATGGAACTTGAAGCGAGGCTTGCACTTCACAGCATATACTTTCCCACGGCGCAGCCGACGGCCGAGGAGCCCCAAGGCGGCCTGACGGAGAGTCAGCAAACCATCCTCAGGACTCTGGCCGTGGACTTCAAGAAGTACCTCGAATTCAAGCCGGACGCCCACTTGATCTTGGAGGGGCATGCGGACAACCGCGCATCGGTTGAATACAACAACGCCCTTACGGAGCGGCGCGTGGCACGGAGCAAGAACTTCTTGGTCGAGCAGGGTGTTCCCGCAGGCAGCATCGAAACGCGGTCGTTTGGTAAACAGGACCTGCTGACCTCCGCCCAAGTAAAGCAACAGATGGAAAACAATCCCGAGTTGACCTCGGAGGATCGGCAGAGATTCCGGAGCGCCGATTGGAACGGGATTGTTATGGCCCAGAACCGCCGCGTAGATATTCTCTTGAGTACTACGGGGCAAAAGTCGACTCGTCGGTACCCGTTCAATGCTAAAGACGCATTAACATTGCTTGATGACAGGCAGTTGGTGCGTTGATCGGCGACTGAGGCGGCGCCGGGGCGGCCAAGAGGGAACCCGAGAAGCAGCAGGGCCGAGCTGTTAAACAACGGGGTTTACGCCGCATCTCTAGATTTAAGTGTCGATTCCCAGGATAAAGCTATCGAACGTGTGCAATTTCGAACAGACAGGCCAGAGACTGAAATTATAGACTTATTGTCCTGGCCCGTTTGTCCACAAGAAGCCGCTCTTCGCGGGGCGGCTTTTTTTGGGTGGATTGCATTATGCTGGGAGGTTGTGTATGTCGGTCGGAGTGGATAACCCTTTTTTCCACAAGGGTACTTTGGACCAAGCCGCTTCGCCGGATCAAAGGCGCTTCCGGCGATACGGCGTGAAGCTTCCTTGTCGTGTTAAACCTCGGGCATCGCGCAAGAGCGCCGTACTCCCGCACCTTGAAGTTGAAACTCTTGACGTCAGCGGCGGCGGGCTGTTCTTTGTGGCACCAGCAGAGTGGACTGTCGGAACAGCGATCGAGTTGGAACTGGATCTCCCGGCTCATGTCGTACGAACGCCGGTAAGGATTCGATGCCGGGGCACAATCACCCGCGTCGTCCCGCAAGAAGAGGGGCGCATTGGCATTGGGGCTACCATTGAACACTACAAAATTTCCCCATCAACAGCCCAAGTAAGTTGAGAGGCTTCCGGCTCGATTTTTTCCCCACGCCCAAATTGATTTGCCCGGCTTGTCAGCGTCCTCTCCCCTGGACTAGGCCTATATTTTCACGCGGAGCAGCACCGGCTTGCTAAGTCGCATCCAAGAGGATGTTCGAGTATGAAAGCCATTTCTCAATGCCGGTCGGCCGTTGTTTTCGCTGGGCTCTTGTGGGCTGCAAACATAGCCTGCGCGGGTCCAGACCAGGCTCAAACCTCCACCAAGCCGAACGTTACCACGCCCCCGCAGGCGGAAGTCCAGGCAACGCAAAACACGCCGAAGCGGAAACCCATCAATTCGGGTAAGTGGCTTCACTTCGGCGAGGGCGATGGCGCCTCCGCGGCGGGGCAAAGTCATCCGGGTGCCTGGCGCCAATTCGGTCCGAACCCTGGCACGCCCATGGTTGTTGCCGCTGAAACAACACCCCGGCAAGCATTCACCACGAACCGCCCGGCCGGTTTGGAAAGGCTGATGTGGGCGCTCGTCAACCGCGATCGCCTGGATCCCGCGACCTCCGCCGAGACGGGTGGCCGGGCGCAGCCCCTCAGGTGGAACGAGAAACTGGCGGCGGTGGCGCGAGCGCATTCCCGCGACATGCTCGAACAACGATACTTTGACCATGTTGACCGGGAGGGCAGAACCCTTGCGACACGAGTAAACGCGGCGGGAATTCCCTGGCGAGCTTTGGGAGAGAATATTGCCCTTAACGAATCCGTCCCTGGCGCGGAAGCCGCATTTATGAACGAGCCTCGTTTTCAGAACAATCATCGGGGCAATATCTTAAATGCGAACTATACTGAAGTGGGAATCGGGATTGTGCAAGGGCCGAACGGTAGCCTTTACATTACGCAAGATTTCGCCGCAATTCCGCCTAACCATGGTGGCGGTAGCAGCGCTCCATGACCCGCTTACAACCACGCCCCGCACTTGACAGACCCTTGGGCCGCCTAAGCGATCCCGTCATGCGCCGGCCACGAATCGCGCACCCGCGCGGAACGAAGACCGCCCTCACCCCATGCGCCCGACGTGTATCCGGGTGATGTAATGCATGAGTCCAAAGACATTCAGGAGCCACACAACAACTACAATGATCACGACGGCATTGAAGAGCGATTTAATGGAGCGCGCCATCGGAATGAAGCTGTTGACGAGCCAGAGAAGAACCCCCACCACGACCAGGGCAATTAAGACTTGCACTAAAGGCATTTGCACTAAGGACATAAATTTAAATCCTCCTTGTTTTCGGAGGCAGGCGCCTATACGTCCGCTCCCCGCTCCCCATTGTTGAATATCGCCCGCGGCTTCTCGGTTATGACGGAAACGATGCTGTTCCCTAGAGCAAGGGGGAAGCCCAGGCGCTCGGCCTGATTCGACATGATCTGGCCCAAGATGGCATCGACCTGGAGGTAAATCCACAAGTCGGCCGCAGAGGCCGGTAGTTTCGACAAATCATAGTCAGGAGCCATTTCCCCCTCTCACATCTGCCCAATACTTGTCATCGCGGGCAGCCATGTCGCGACACTTAACCTGTTTCGGTTTTTGTAGCCGGTGATGCTTCAGCTGGTATGTTGTGACACACGTCGAACCCGGTCGACGCCAGTTCCTCATCTTGGGCCGGTTGCATCCCTTGACTTGGCTGGAGAAGACGCAAGCGATTGCTGGGAACTCAACTACGGCGGCTGCTTCACGGAATCAGCTTGCTATTTATTTTCAGGGTCCTTGCTGTCGCTTTTGGGACTGGTAGCTTTCTTGACTCCCTTACCGACGTCCTTGCCACCTTTGCCGAGACCCTTGCCCATATCCTTGCCTGCCGCGATGGGCTTACCTTCCTTCATCTCATGGCCGACTCCCTGGCCACCCGTTCCAACCGCCTCGCCGGCGGCCTTAAAATCACCGCCTACCGTCTCCGGTCCCACTCCGAGTTTGCCCGCCGTCTCGCCATCCAGACGTCCGGTAACGGGTAGATTTTCCGACTGCTGATACTGGCGAAGAGCTGCCCGGGTTTGGGGACCCATGATGCCATCGACCGGTGCCGTGTAGTAGCCTTTGTCGCGCAGGGTCTCCTGCACCTTCTTAATATCGCCACGATTCTGTGCGGAAGCGCACGGCATCAGGCTTAGTCCTAACATCCCAGTCATCAGAAACGTGAATACAATCCTGGCCCATACTGCTTTTCTGTATAGATTCATATGTTCCTCCCTTTCTAAGGGTGCTTGCTGCGGGGCATTCATAACCCCGCCGGGTAAAACAGTATTTCCTGCCGGGTGTGCGATCCGCGTGGAATTATGCTTAATGGCTCTTGGCGCGCCCGGCAAGCATCAGAGCCCCACCCGTCACAGCCAGAAGCGCTCCCGCTAACGGCGAATAGGGAATACGATGCTGCTCGGGATACTCGATGGCGATAGGCCCGATATGGGTTCTTTCCTGAGTTGTATAGGAAATCCCACCCACCAGGAGTAGACCCGCACCGAAAATCAACAGGACAAGCCCCAAGTTGAATCTGCTCATCAGTGTCCTCCCTATCCCTTACAGTCAAACGAAAATCTCGCCGCCGAAGAAAAAGACAACACGATCCGCCCCGACGCCGCCTCGAAATCGGTCGCGCTCTCATGATCCACTTTCCCTTTCCCTGCGACCTTGCAGGCGGCAATCTCAATCAGCCGGAGCCCACGAAGCACGTTGAGTATATCCTAGAGTAAATCGTGTTTCAGTCTCCTACTGCTCACCTGTTTGGTCAAAATTGCTCACCCACGTTTTTGCCACGTGGACATATCTGCTGGGGCTGAAGGCAGGGGTTTGATATGCCCTCCCAGGGACTTGAGGATGAGAAAACACCTCTTTTTCAAGGATGTATCCCGCGGCTCGGCACGCTGTCCCTGATCCACATGTTGGCGGTACTGCGTGAGCTGCTGCTGAGGCTGTTGGGGGAGACCCTCTGGCGCCACCTGTTGCTGTTGGGCGGCCTGTTGCTGCGGTTCTTGCTGGCCCTTGGCCGGTATGCTCATTCCTACAAACAACACCGAACTGAATAAAGCCGCCGCTACCATCTGGTTCGAAATATTGACATGCACGGCACACCCCCTTAGTGACCCGGTCGCACCACGGGCTGTTGCTTAAATTTAGAGGCCACGTTGAGCACAATAAACAGGCTGCGAGACATGAACACTTTCTTGCTTTGCCATCCGCCTCCCACCAGATCCTGGCTGCCAACTCGGAGTACAGTTTTTATACGCTAAGGTCATTGAGCGTGTCTGTTCAGCATGGCTCACGGATATGGTCAGAATTGCTCACCCAAGATTTGCCACGGGGACATACATGCGGGGACTGAAGGAAGCGGAATGATGTCCAATGGCAGTTACCCTGGAGTATAATGGCGGGAATTGTGGATGCGCACCCGAGCTGCCATGGCCGTCCGTCACAAGAGCGCTTTCGTCCTGGTGGTGATCGTCGCCGCTCTCTCGATGATCGCGCTGATTATCCTCGCCCCCGTTCTTTTCCACATGGATCGCTACCGCGCGGAGGTTATCTCCTACCTACAGGAAAAGACCGGGAAGCCGGTCGAAATCGGGCATTTAGCGCTCACCCTGTTTCCAAGCCTGTCCATTCGCGTCGACGACTTCGGCTTAAAGACCCCCCCCGGTTTTCCTTCCGGCTATTTTGTTAAGGCGCGGCGGATTGATGCCACATTGGACGCACGTGCGCTATTGCACTGGCAGGTCGTTATCAAGTCGCTGAAGCTGAATGAGGCGGTGATCAATCTGATTTCGGACCCCGAGAAGGGGTGGAACTTTGAGAATTCCACCCCCTCGAAAACCTCGGAAAAGGTATCGCCAGGAGGCGCGCACACGTCCTTTTGGGGAGTGATTCCCGCAGTGGAAATTGCGGGAGGACAGTTGGTGGCGTCGTATCTTCTACCCTCCAACGAGCCTGCCGCCATCATTTTCGAAGCCCACAATGTCTCAAGTAAGCTGGAACAGGTGGACCTCGGTGCGTTCATGGATCCTTCCTCTTCCTCGTCCGCCGGTCAGGGGGACCTGAAAGCGGATTCCGTGCGCTTTGTTTCGATCCAGGGGACGAACGTAAAGTCCAAGGTCCGGCTGATGGCGAAGCAGGTTTTTTTCGCTGACGGCGCCCTGGAAGCCTATGGCGGGCGTGGCGCCGGCGACCTCTCCTTTAACTTGGCGGGACGAGACGCCAGCTTCAGCGCCAACGCTCACATGGACGGCGTTGACGTGGCCCATCTCCTCGCGGCGTTCCCCCAGGGCCGCGGAAAGATGACGGGAAAAATGGGGGGAACCATGAACTTTGCAGGAGAAATCGAGCACTCGCGTGACCCATTGGCGGAGATACACGGTGCGGGGAACCTGACCGTGCGCGATGGTCAAGCACCTAGCCTAAAACTGAATGCAAGCGTGATGAAGCTGGCGCGCTTCAACAACCTCGGTCCCGCCGCCCAAAATCCGGACTCGTTTTCCTCCCTCTCCGCCGACCTGGAGATGGCCCATCAACGGATATCCAGCCGTCAGATTAATATCGTCGGCTATGGGGTCAATGCTCAATGCTCGGGGAGTTTGGACGTGACCGGCGCCGGCAGCCTGGATTATCAGGGCGTGGCGGAGATTCTCGCCAAGCAGGGCTTCTTTACCAACACCATGGCCAGGCTGTACGGAGCCACGTCAAAAAACCGCAAGTTGTCCTTCCCCTTCCGGGTCAGCGGAACAATAGACAACCCCAAGTTTTCCATTGCCCATTAGCGGGGTGCTTAAATGCCCCCAATAGAAGTCATCCAGAGCCTGGCCCTGGTCGTCTCTTCCGAAAGCGTATTTTTGACGATCTTCGTGCTCATCAGCCAAAGTCGAATGGCCCGCCAGTCCGAACGGCGCGCGCATCTGGACTTTCAAGTCGGTATGCTTTCGGCTGACGGATGAAACTGTCTATTTTTTCACAGCTTCTTAATGATGTCCGCCGCCACGAGATCCTCCGCCGCCAGATGACTGCTGTTTTTGTTGCATCTGCTGCGTCTGCTGCGTGTGGGTTTGCTGCAAACGCTGCGTCTGCTGTTGGTGTTGCTGCTCCACCTGCTGCGTTCTTTGGGGACTAGCCTGCTGTTTCGCCAATTGCTGATGCTCATTGTCCTGCTTCTGTTGGAGTTTCTGCCGATCCTGGGTCTGCTTTGCGACCAGCTTATCCTGTTGCTGCTGGTATTTCTGGTCCACCTTCGGGTTCCCCGTCTTAGCAACAGCGGGGCGTTGGACGGGCGGCAACTCCTTCGGATGGGTTGCAAGGTTGGGGCGAGGAGTCGCCGCAACTGGCGGCGTGCCGTGGTTCGCAGAAAACTTTTGTTGGGGGTTATTGCGGGCAGCATACGCGTGTTGAGTCTGGACGGCTGCCGGCCCCATATGTCTCTCACGGGCAGCAGACTCTTCTTGAGCGGAGGCGCGCACACTGATGCCGCCGTTACCGCCGTTGAAGCTGACGCGGTTCATCTCGCCCTCGTTCACCCTGGTGTTGTAAACGTTGTGGAAGTTGTTCGTGTCCACGCGATTATACGCCGTGTTGTAGAAAAAATGCCCATGGTCCCAGCGTCCGCCTTCATAACCATGGCCGAAGTAACCGAACCCATAGTTGATCCCACCATAGAAACCTACGGACGGGCCCCAGTAGCCTTCATTGAAAAAATATCCGTCGTTGTCCCAACCCCAATAGCCCGGAGTCCAGAGGTACCCGGGTTCCGGAGCCTCTACCCATGTGCCCGGCACCCAATAGTACTCGTTGCCGTCCCAATCCCAGTATCCCGGCGTCCAGATATAGCCGTCGCCCGGGCAGATTGGTTGCTCATAATCGGGCAGTGGCGGTGGGGCTATGCTGACCCTCACTCCCACGGCGACTTGCGCGGAAGAAGGTACCGATATCGCCAGGAACACTGCGAGTACGAAAAATAGCGGCAGAATCACACGAATCATCTTTGTCGTTCGCATTTTGGTTCACCTCCTGAGGTTTTTATTCCCGCGCCATTCCTGCGCGCGCATGCAGGGACTGCATGCCGGACATGCAAATCCCAGGTATTCAGTTCGTCGAGCATCCCGTCAGCCAGGAACTCCCTTTTGATTCCAAGGCAACGAAAGATCACGGAGAATCAGGATCCACGACTAGAGTAATTGAGTCGAGAATAGGGTGTCTGTATAAAAGGGAACACGGCTACTCGTATGCGCGTCCAAGCTCGTCGCTGAACAGGCTAGTCCGGCGCTGTATCTACCTCTACCTGACCGGTCAGCTTCCGGCGCACGATGGCCCAACTCATCCCGATGGCCAGGAGCAGACTGAGCGCGACGAGTCCCAAGTGCGAAAAGGCCGTCGCGCTGTGCGGTTGGAAGACGCCCCCCTTAGCGATGAGCAGCCAGACGAGGGCGCCGAATATGCCCGCGATCAGGATCGAGCCGCCCAGTCCTAGCGACCGCCACGTCGCCTGGAGCACCACAACCCAGCCCGCGAGCAAGAGCAGAGCCACTATGACCTTTACCGGCCCGATCGACGGCGTGGTCGTGAAAAGGGGCGCGATGGCCCAGTGATAGAACGACTGGCCCGACGGGTTCCAGGTCCCGTAGACCAGAACGAAGGGGAGCACGATTCGACCGATGAAGCCGAGGGGGCTGAAGTGTTCATGTTCCATAGGGCACCCGTGAATTCTCCGTTCCAGCCAATACGACGACCTCGGGATTTCCAATCATTATGAAGTCCCGAGTCTTTGAAGAAGCTAACAGGTCGGGCCTGAGCTGTCTGTTCAAAAAGAACCACAGGAGTCGCCGCCTCGACTTGGTAAAATTCGCGTAGACTTTCGTTCCTGTGGACCACGCGGGTGGCGAGCGACGATGGGCTCGGATGCAATTGCTCGCGCCACAAACAGTCCTTGCTCGGGGGCACGGAACGATGGCATCGCGGAAGTCCTGGTCTCCTGGCTTGGACGTGTCCTGAAAAACTTCACCATTCGAATAAGGCTTGCGCGCGTCCGGCCGTCTGTCCGCGGCTTCTAAAACACAACGGCCGACAGCGAGTGCTGTCGGCCGCGAGAACTTCAAGTTGATGATGGAATCTACCGGCGCCCACCACCATGACCACCTCTGCCTCCGCCGCCATGTCCACCGCCGCTGAAGGCATGTCCACCGCCTCTGGTGGCATGTCCGCCGCCACTGAAGGAACGACCGCCGCCGCTGAAGGCACGTCCACCCCCACTGAAGGAGCGTCCGCCGCCGCTGAAGGCACGTCCACCCCCGCTGAAGGAGCGTCCGCCGCCGCTGAAGGCACGTCCACCCCCACTGAAGGAGCGTCCGCCGCCGCTGAAGGCACGTCCACCCCCGCTGAAGGAGCGTCCGCCGCCACTGAAGGAATGACCGCCGCTGAAAGCCCGCCCGGAGTAACCGTTACCGACCCCAGCGCGGAATCCCCCGCGCCCGGAAAGGGCCTGCCCGCCTCCAGAGTACCCGCGTCCGCCAAAGCCAGGTCCGCCGGAGAAGCCGCGCCAACCATGGCCAAAGCCCCACGGCCCGGCGCCAATAAAGATCCCGCCTGAGAACCAGTTTGGTCCATAGTAGCCGTAGGGTGCGCAGGCGTACGGGTAAGAGGGGTAGTAGCCATAAGGGCACACCGGAGGTGGCCCCACGTAGGCCGGCTGCCCATAGCCCTGATCAGGATAGGCCTGATTTCCATAGCCCTGATTCGGATTGCCCTGATCAGGATAAGCCTGATTTCCATAGCCCTGATTCGGATTGCCCTGATCAGGGTAGGCCTGATTTCCATAGCCCTGATTCGGATTGCCCTGATCAGAATAGCCCTGATTTCCGTAGCCCGGACCCTGCGGTGGTCCTTGGGCATGGGCATACGGTGCAAGCAATAAGCCCACTGCCAGTAATGTTAAAAGTTTTGTGTATCGCATTTGAGTCCTCCCTCGAGCCCTTGTCCTTGCCCAACTGCAACTCTAGTTACTGCACTTGCCCCGCCAAACCACATGGGCTCGCAAAGGTCGTGATTTCATGCGGTTCGGGATGCAGGGATCAAACGCCGGGATGCCGCGAAGTCACAAGTGGTGGTGGTTTCCGTGCAGGTTGGTGGTTTTGGGCTAGTCCCTACACCAAATCGGGTGCCGTGTTCTGGCAAGAACCGGGGAGCAGGCACAGAGAGAAGCTCTGTGAGCTGCAAACCGGTGAGCGAACAGCCAGTCAGTGCAGTTCTGACCGTGCGTTCTTCTGGCGGTAATCGAGTTACAACAGTTTTCCTTCGGGTGACGTGACGATAGCGCCGTGCCTCATTCAGATGCACGACGGGCGATTGCCGCCGGGAATCGGGCATGAGAAAAGCCCATAATCAGCGAGCCATTGACCATGGCTGCGTATGGGAAAAAAACGCCCTTCCACGCCTGAATTCCCCACTGGCCGGCGCCCCGACGAGTCGGGGCAATTTGGGTCAAGGCGACGAGGGTTGGGTGGGGCCAAGCGGGCGAGAACCGGTGCCCGGGCCCGGGGAGAGCAGGGCTCCAGTATTGATGTAGACCTTACGCCCCTGCGCGTCGGAAGTCAGGGCAATCTCGCCCGCCCGCAACGCTGATCCCTTGCCCCCAAACGTAGTCTCGGGTTGGCTCTGCGGCCCCCAAGCTATGACTGGCGGTTCTTCCTGAACTGGAGGGAACGGCTCCGTACCCGCAATAAATACCTCGCTGTGAGTCAAGGCTGGATCAGCGAACGCTACCAGGTTTGTTAGGTTGTCAATCGAGGCCGTTTCAATTCCGTAAGGCTGATTAAAGGGCAGTGAGGTCTTGTAAATGTCTAACCCGGTCGTCCGCTTCATGAATTCCGTCCAGACAGGCAGAGCTGACTGTGCGCCGGTGATGTTCAGGTCGCGGTCGTCGTCGTAACCCACCCAAACCACGGCGAGGAGGTTGGAGGTGAATCCGGCAAACCAGCCGTCATGGGAAGTGCCGGTCTTCCCTGCGGCTGGAAGGTTGAAGCCAAGGGCCCTCACGCCCGCTCCAGTGCCGCTGTTGATCACGCTTTCGAGCAGACTCACCATTAGATAACTGACGCGCGAATCAAGCACGCGGTGGACGCTGACAGGGTTGTCCCAAACGGTGCGGCCCTGGGCATCGCCGACTGCCACAATGCACCGGGGTGCGACGTACTCCCCGCGGTCAGCGAAAATCGTATAGGCCCCCGCGACCTCGAGTGGCGTCGCAACATAGGCCCCCAGCGCGAGGGCGGGCGTCGGCTCCAGTTGACGGTTAAAACCAGCCGTCATGGCGAGGTTGCGCACCTTGTCGTAGCCGACCATCTCGGCCAGGTGGACGGCGGGCACATTGAGGGAGTAGGTCAATGCCGCACGGACGGTTACCGAGCCGCGGTAGTCCTCTCCGTAGTCTCTGGGAGTGTAGGTCCGATTGGAAAATTCAAACGTCGTGGGTTCGTCCGGCAGAACCGTGGCGGGCGTAATGAGAGGTAATGAACCGTCCACGCCAGAGTTCAGCGCCGCCGCATACACGAAGGGTTTGAACGACGAACCGGGCTGGCGGCGCGCTAAAACGTGATTCAACTGGCTCTCATTGTAAGCGCGACCGCCCACCAGGGCCTTGACGTCGCCGGTGCCCGGGTCCAGAGCCACCAGAGCGACCTGCGGCAGGCCCGAGTCCGGCGGAGACTGCTTCTTACGATCCCTCTCCCTCTTTACTTGCCGGTCCAGCTCGATTAAACCGGCGCGCGAGCCGTCTGTGGCGGCTTGTTGAAGGTCAAGGTCAAGGGTGGTGTAAACGCGATAGCCTTTGGAAAGCAAGTCGGCCTCGGAAAAGTGCGCGAGCAATTGCGCCTTCACCATATCCACAAAATAGGCCTGCTGGCGGGCTTCGATGGGCTGCTCCGTCAAGCGGAGGGGAGCAACCGAGGCCTGCGCGGCCTGGCCGGCGTTGATAAATCCCGCATCCTGCATCCGCCCTAGGACAAAATTTCGTCGTTCCGCGGCTCGCTTAGGATGTTCGAAGGGCAGGTAGAGATTCGGACCGCGAATCAGCCCGGTTAGAAAAGCAGCCTCGGGGAGCGTAAGGGCGCTGAGGTCCTTGTTAAAATAAACCGAAGCAGCCTCGCCAAATCCATAGATGGAGAAACTATCATGTTGACCGAAATAAACCTGGTTCGCGTAAAGGACCAGAATCTGCTCCTTGGTCAGCCGATGCTCGAGGATGACGGCGAAAAAGATTTCCGCAATTTTTCGCCGGATCGTGCGACGCGGCGTCAAAAAGAGATTTCGCGCGAGCTGCATGGTCAGGGTACTGCCGCCCTGAAGCCGCTTATCGGAGCGAAGATCGGCGAAGGCGGCGGCGATAATCCGAAGAGAATCTACGCCGTGGTGCGAGTAAAACCGATGGTCCTCAGTAGCGAGTATGGCGTCCACCAGCGCCTTAGGGAGGTCTTGGTAACGAACCATGCGACGCTTGGCGCGACTGGCGCCAAAGAGGGTGGTGATGGGTTCGGGCTCGAGCCAGTAGGTCTCCAAGGAGGTCCGATTGTCGAGTGCGATAATCGAAACGAGGCGATCGCTTTGGAATTCCAGTCTGGCCGGACCTTCGATCATTTGACCATTTCGGAAAAAAGACTCGGGGCCGGGCTGGATTTCCAGCCCCGTGGGCGTCACGGTAAAGCTCCCGACGCCTCGGACATTATGACCCTCCGTGTAGCCGGCCTTCCCGAGGAGATTCGCGATGTCGCGGGCATTTGCGGTTTGTCCACAATGCACCTCGCTTGGGGCCGCCAGGATTACCGCAGGATTGCCGAAAACGTCCCCAGCCAAGCGGGCATCAATGATTCGCGAGAACCGCAGGTAAAAGTGAAGAAAAACACCCGCGCCAGTCGCAACAATCAGCAACATCATGAGTCCGGCTCCGAGCAAAGGCCTTTTCCATGGCGGCGGCCGGGGGCAGGCTGAGCTTGTGTGAGGTCCCTGGCCCCTTGGGGGACTGGACGTGTCCTTAAGTCGATTCATGATCATCTATCTCCTATCGCGCTAGCTGTGGCGCGGTCGAGAACCAGGAAGGGTCTCGGCGCGGGTCTCGGGGAGTGCACTGGTGGCTAAGTGACCGCTTAGCGGGGTATACGGCCAGCGCCACTCAGGGGGAAGCATGAAAAGACCTGCCGTGGCGATGATGCAATTCCCTGGGGCCATATTGCCGGTGCCTTGCCCCATCCTGTCGAAATAACAGTGCGCACCCGGCCGCCTTTACGGCATGCGTTTATAGCCTGGAGTCCCCGCAGCAGACTCCAACATTACCGGCTGGACAGCACTCGTGGCTTGCACAGACGATTTTCTATTCGGTCCCGCTGTGGCACTGGAAGTGGCGCCGTTTCCAGTTTTCTGGCGATTTACATCGGTATCCCGAATAGGGATGATTCTCGGTTTTGTGGGCTGCGACCTTTCCAATCGGCTCAAATCCGCGAGGACAGTGGCTTTCAATTGCATGAACTGTTCAGCTTGTTTGAAGTCTTTAAGACTTTCTTGGCACTCTTTGAATCCAGCGCTGCACTTGCTTTCTCCCCGAGTCTGGTTGTTGCTTTGGGGAGCTTGTCCCGCGACTGAGGTCGTCGCGCAGAAGCTCAGGAGGAGCCACGCCAGAGCCAGTCTTTTCATTGGAAGCTCCTTTTGCCCGCCAAGGCGGGACGGCGTCATCCGCTCCCTCACCGGATCCCGGCTGGCGGCTCGACGCACACTGGTTATACCCTGGAGCAATTCACGTGTCAGGCCACTACCGCTCACACGTTTGGTCGGAATTGCTCATCCCAGCCAATGGGGAAGAACTACAGGGTGGGACCGGTCAAAATTAGGGTTGGTTCGACATCGAGACTGAGTCGTGCAGGACTACGCTTAAGAGGCCGCTATGGACCGTCAACCCGCTGGTGGTACACCCCCCCCGGTCATGCCAGGGGTATGAGATCATTTCCACACTTCAGTAATTGGCTCGGCATTACCATCGCCGGAGTTGAGTGGAAGCAACCCGAAGTTGTCTTCGATAGTCCTCAGAACGCTGTAATGAGTATAGGTTTTTGTAATCTCTCCGGGCTTCACCATGTCTCCCAGGAAAACGGTATAGATTCGCTCAGTCTTGTCGAAATACTCTGACTCGTCGAATGTAATAATGACGAGAGTCCCCTTCATTTTCTGATCCAGAGGAATCGCATCCTTCAAAAATTTGTTCAGCCAAGTCGAAGCTTTCCTCAGTCCCGCTCCGGGGAACAACACCGGGTCGTGTCCGTCATCGTCCACGTTTGGGCTGTAGAACATGTAGCGAGGGAGAGGATGCTTCTTCGGATCGCTTCGGAACTCTTCAACGTCAGCGACAAATTTGTTATGCGAATCCTTGGTGGAAACAGATACCACGTTGGCGAAGCTTTGTTGCTGAATTTTTTCAAAACTCAAGAATGGGACGTGTTTGCGAAAGTATTTTCCATGGTCCCCAAGAAAAGGTTGGGGCGCGGATGGGTAATCCTCGGCGTAGTTCTTCCAATCCAGAAAGTCAGCGATGGTCTGATGGCTCTTGTCGTCGGGTAGCGTAATTTGATCGTTACTGTGTACGCCAAACATGCTGCCGCCAACCATGGCCAGATAATTGGGATAGGACGGGTGAATCAAAGCATGGAAGTTGGTGAAGCTAGCGCCCGTCTCTGCTAACTGCGCCAAAAAGGGGTCTTTCATTGCCGAGCCGTAATTCTGGTTCTCGAGCACGATAATCAGCACGCGATCGAAATGCTTCCCAGTAATTCCAACTGGCGCGAGGGCTGGGGCTGAGGCTAACGGTAGGGCGCTTGGAGGGTTACTCGCGCTAGCCGAAACCGGAGTGAGCGCCTTCAACTGATCGAGCGACATCAGGACGTTCTGCCAGCGAACGTTGTCTTTTTTCGTTTCGAAAGGAGCAGAGAGATCCGAATAGAAGTCCAGGATGTTCAGGCGCAGCTCCGGCGACGTCCGGTCGAACTTGCGCTCGGAAAGTTTGGCCAGTAACTTTGCATAGGACTCGTCGGTCAGGGTGTATTCCGCTGCCTTGGTCTTTTTGCCGGTATCAAAATCAATGTTGGAGAGTTGCAGGGAGTCCGTGCGCAATTCTTCCAGATAGGCCCGGTATTGATCCACAGAGGTATTAATGCTCTTAAAATACATCTCTTCCGTCTTCGGGGTGGGGTTCTTGAACGCCATCGCTTTGAAGGGTCCGATTTTCGGCATGTAATGCATGAACACTGCCAACACGCGCGCGCCAAATCCCGGCTTTGAATATTCCTTTCCCCAGTCCCTTTCATAATCGGAGCGCGAAAGACGGTAGAGAAACTTTCGTTTTGCGAAGGTGGGTTCTTCGCGCATCATGTCTTTCTTATGGGTCCGCAGCGCGACCCGCGTCATCTCCGGGATTAGCTGGCTGACAGAGTAACGGTATGACCCGATGGTGAGGTCCTCACGGGGAAGCACGTCTTTCAAGTCCACGCCGTATACGACCGGAAAGACGCGTTCCAACAGGGACTTGGACACCTGAAACCCGATGAAATCATGATATTGTTGCGAGGCATAACGGCTCTTCGCCACCTGCACCATGTCGAACCCGATTTCCGTTCTGATATGCGCCGTTTTGTCCTCTGCATATTTGACGGAGTTGCCGTACTTCGCCCGCAGCTTCGGGTATTCAATCGCCACGGCCTGGTTGACCGCCGGGTGGCCGGCAATGTCTGACGCATAGTGTGCCAAGGCGCCCATGGCAAACGCATACTCGTTAGCGTCCTGACTCTCGAGCAGCAACTCGCGAACGAAATCCCCGCTCCGAACGTAATGCGCCAAATCACTGAATTGCTTACTGCCGAAGGGGTAGTAGCCGAGGTCCTGAATGACGGCGCCGCCGTAGGCATAGGCGTGCGCCTCCGTAATCTGGTCTTCCGTCAGCGCCGGAAATCGCTTGAGCAGGAGAGGCCGGATCTCATCTTTCCAGAGCAGGTCAACAATTTCCTCATGCGTCAGGACGGAATACGCAAACGAGCCAAGGCTGCACATCAACAAGATGGCGAGGATTGCCAACCCCCGGATACGCAGGAGGCGCCAACCACTAGCGATGGCCCCTTGCAATGACACTCTATACTTGGACCTCGTTGAACAATACCGCTGTTGTTTTGTCATGGTTTTCATCTTCTCCGCCGGTGTCTTACCGCACACGGCGACCTTGCTGGCGGCATCAGCATCCTCCGGCGCAAATGCTGCGCCGCCAGCGATAGAGAGATCACGGAGCTCTTACAAGCTAATGTCCAACGTTAATTTCAAAGTGGATTGCGTCGTGAACACGATAGCCACTATCAATCAAAACCACATGTCCCCCGATGACGACGTAGCGGTAGCCGCGCGGGGGACGGCCCATACTGCGTATCATGTCATCGGGCGCCGGGCGACTCATTCTCCGCATATCATCATCGAGCACGTAGCCCGGCCGGATCCGACTCTCGTAATCGTTATTCCATTGGTCCGGTTGTTTAAACACCGGGTGGTCCTGGTGCTGGTTGTAATAAGCGCGCGCGGATTGTTGTTGCTTATCGTTGAACTTGCGATACGTCTTGTCACTCTGGCCGCGATTCTTGTCATTGCCGCGGTTCTGGTCATTTTGTGCCACAGCCGCACAGCACGTCAAAGCCAGCAGCGCCGTCACACAAGCAGTCACCCACCATTGTGTCTTCATAAGTCTCCTCCGAATCATATTGGGATCTCCCTCGGTTGCTGTAGGCGCACGCCTCAGCGCATTGCTAATACATGCTCCTTATAATCGAGGGCGAAGCAAGTGTCAGTTCATTACGGCTCACCGGTTTGGTCAAAATTGCTCAGCCCAATTTATTGGGTGGGAACTGAGTGGGGTAGCCGGGATTTCAATTGGGAAGGAAACAAGTCGGTTGAGGACGGCTCCATCCGGATGCCTGCAACCGTTGGCGTTCTTCTCATGCTTCGGTTTTCCCGAACGAGGGTGAAGCAAGAATTCACGCGCCAGACGTTTGTGGCGTCTGGCGCGGTGGTTATTTTCGTTCGATGACTTGCACTTCTCCCCCTGGATCGCTCATAAACTGGCAAACGTTCTTCCACCCGAGGGAGAGTATTTCGTCAGCGTGCCGTCCAAGCCCTGGGCCGCACGAGTGGGGCGCACGGTGCCGTCGATCAGGATTTCTTTTGCGGTCACCCTGCGTCCATAAACCTTCTGGTTATCATCTTCATCCTGCTTGTACACGGCCCCGTCGAGCGACGCCCCGCCAAACAACCCGCGTGAGCGCGAGTAGCTCAGAATCTCCGCATGGAGTTGAGCGTCGGTAGCGCCTTCCGCGGAACGACCCACCGGGCCGGCCGCTACAGATAATTCCGCGCCCAGCTTGACGCTGTCCTGGACGAGTTTTTGCATGCCTCCCGGGTTCATCACGAGGAAGACAACGTCGGTGGCCTTACCGCCGATCTGAAATCCCACGCTCGCGCCGCCCATGGTGAACATGGAGGGAGCATCCCACGGACCGTTCCCGCCCTTACGGCACACCAGCACACCGCGTCCATAAGTGCCGCCAAACCCGAAGGCGAACTTGATCTCAGAAGGAACGATGCCCATACACACGGCCTTGTCCAGCAGATCATGAGGAATGCCCTTGTCGGGAGTACTCATGATCTCGTTCAAAACGTTGGTTGCCTTTTGCAGTTGGCTCTCACCGGCGAATGCCGTCGCACAAAACGTCAACAACAGAAAAACTAAAGTAAGTCTTTTCATTTAAAGCTCCTTTTCTTGCAATTACGTCTACTGACCGGAGTGTCCGATGTTCCCATTCAGAACTGTTGGACTACTGGCCGGCAATGCTATTTTTCGAGGGCTTTCTCCACTTGGCCGAGAATCCCTTGAACCTCCCCGGCTGCCGTTTCAACGATGCCCTCGGCTTCCAAACCGCGATTATTCGTCAGTTGTCCTGCTTTCTCCTTGACCATGCCCTTCACTTCGTGGAATTTGCCTTCGGCCTTATCTATGGTGCTTGGCTTCATCACGGTTGCTCCTTCGGCAGAGTTCAAGGGCGCAACCCCAGTGCGATCCACCGGAGAAAGTGCATTCGCCCCTTTGCTTGAGCGGATGGTGCGAAACCTGCCGCCTCTCTCCTGCCGCTGACGCCTTCTCTCGGCTCTTTTCAGCTAGAGACTCTCGCGAGTCCCCCGCCTGTTACATTTATACCCCGGGGTGATTCGCGTGTCTGTACAGCATGGCTCACGTGTTTGGTCTGAATTGCTCACCGCAGTTCACGAGGCGGGAACTACCGTCTGGGGCGGATGGGGATGACCGAGGGTTTGACCGGAAGGCTGGTCGCGTAGGGCCGCGCTGAGGAGACCGCGATGGACGGTCAACGCGCCGGCGCCATCATAATCCACAAGGCCGAGATCCCTAAACTTGTTCATGAAATGACTGACCCGCGACCGCGTGGTGCCCACCATCTGGGCCAAGTGTTCCTGATTGATTCTGGGAAATGCCGTTCCGTCTCCACTTTCCTTGCCTAAATTCGTAAGCAGCAGGAGAATCCTGGCTAAACGTTTCTCGCTGAAGTTGAAGAGTCGATCCACGAAATCTTCTTCGACTCGAACCATACGAGAAAGCAGGTAGGAGATAAAAAGCTTTGCAAAGGCAGGTTCTTCATGGATGAGGCGAACCAGGGGTGCCTTTTTCACGCAGGCGATCGTGGATGGCTGAATCGCCGTAGCGGTCGACTTCCGCAGGGATCGATTTACCAGACAGCCCTCTCCAAACACGTCGCCTGGCCCCAAGATGGCGATGACGGCTTGTTTGCCGCGCGGCGATGCAACCACCAGCTTCACGCTGCCATTCTGGATGTGGAACATCGCATCCGCCGCGTCCCCTTGCGAATATATGACCTGTCGGTCTTGGTACTCTCGCGTCGTCTTTTGAGTCCCGACCCTTTTGAGGAAGTTCCGGGAATTGAAGCTGAGCGTATGTCTCCTCATGCTACATGCCTCCAGAGGCTTGATCTCGCAGCCGGGCCGCGTCACCCTCGTCGGCGCGTCGCGCGCGTGGCGCGAATCGCCTTACGCGGGCTCTGAGCTTTCGATCAGGTATGGTACGCGGGCCTCGCAATAGGTACAGATGGCGGTCCGGTCCACCCTCTTATTCTCCGGCGTACTCGTCGCCCTGAATGTGCGCAGGCAATCCGTGCAGGTCAGCATGAAATAACCGGCAAAGCCCGGCCGTGTCCGAACAGGGGTAGTCACCACTTGCGGAAAGTCAACACAGTCGGGCGTTTTTCGAACCAGATCGTAAACGGCCTGCATGAGTTCGGGGATTTGTCGCGCACTCTTTTCGAACCAGCGGTCGGGCTGGGCTTCCTTGGGAAGTTCGACTTGGGTCCATCCCGAGAAGACGATTACCGGTATGGAAGGGAAGCGCCGGCGCACCACCGATATAAACTCGATTCCTGACATGCGAGGCATCTGAAGGTCGGAGATAATGACCTTGGGAAGCTCATCCCGGAGTTTCACTAGTCCGTCGATTCCGTCCTCAGCTTGTTGTGCTTTGAAACCCGCTTCTTCCAATTGCTCCGACAGAATTTCCCGAATGGAAGGATCGTCTTCCACCAGCAAAACACTATTTGCGGAAAGGTCACGCATAAAGTTCTCCTCGACAAACCCTAGGCAGCCATTTTGACCTCCAACATTTTATAAATCGTGGGTGACTCGAGTGTCTGTACCGGAAGGCACACACGTCTGGTCAAAATTGCTCACCTCAGTTCATGTGGGGGATCTAGCGTCTGGGATCGCTGGGAATTGCCGAGGGTGGTTACATCCAGGGTCGTGGGCGGTGGTCGATTTAAAGCCTCCTTGCTGCCTACGAGTAAGTCAACGACGCCGAGCGGCTCGCGCGAGATCCGGCCTTCCCCCTCATTGGTTCCGAATCGGCTTTTCAGGACTCACCGATCCGCCGGGGCGACCCAAGCAGGAAAAATGCGCTCGAACAGCTCAGTGGGAGGCAACTGGGTGTATATTCTTGATTGCTATAATGCCCGAGTGGAATTTGGGGCTTATTCCACCTACCTGGGGCAACATGGTGTTCATCTCCGACATCCACGTACTTTCGGCCGCATTTTTCATGGGATTGGCGGCGGCCGCCCCCATGGGCCCTGTCAATATGCTGGCCATCCGCCGCGGCTTGATTGGCGGTTGGCGTCATACCCTCGCTTGCGGAGTCGGCTCCGTCACCGGCGAGGTCGTCCTCTTCTCCCTGGTCCTCCTTGGCGGCCACTATCTCTTTTCCGATCTGTCCAACCCGACTCTCCAGACCGTCCTGGCGGCCATCGGCCTAATCGTTCTGCTTCCGTTGGGGATTTACTTTCTCATCCGTGCCGTCAGGGATCCCCTGCGGGCCTACGCCAGCGCTCGCAAAGATTGGGATGAAGGCACCGTCCCCGCGCATCTGGCCACCGATGTCGCCTCCTGTGCCGGCCTAACCATATTCAATCCTTTAACCATAATTTACTGGGTCGGCGTCACTTCCAACTGGCTCCCCCTTGCCCATTCCATCTTGGGCTCCGAAGCCCCCGGGTGGGGGATCTTGATGGTGGCCGCCGGGCTGATGACCTGGTTCACCACGCTGATCGTGGTTGTTCGCTTCCTCCCTCACCGCATCGGCCCAACCTTCTTCCGCCTGGTCAACGCCATCCTCGGCCTGATCCTCCTCGGCTTCGCTACGTTCTGCGCACTAGTCCTATCGAGACATTTCCTCGGCTGAAACGTTTATTCCACGACCCAGGTCGTGAGTCCCTTTCCCAGGCGGACGAGTTCATCGGCTGGATTGGATTGCAGAAGAGCACGAAGCCAGGAGAGGGAGCGCCGCCCGACGACAACTGTTTGACATCCACGGCCTCGCGCCAACCGAAGGATCTCTTTGGGTGCGTTTCTTCTGTCGCTCGGATAGCAGAAATGAACTTCGATTTCTCCACTCGCAAATCCCGCCCGGCGCAAAGCCGCGCAAGCAAGTTCCAAAGACCCTGACGCCTTTCTGTTCGCTGCAGACTCCCAGAGATGCCGGCTGGCGCGCAGACGAGCTTCCAGCCATTTATCCTTCTGGAGACCCTCAGCGCCGCCGAACTCGATCATTCGCGACGGCGGCGAGGGTAGGGTATGTGCCAGACAGACCCGAAAACCCCGACGCCCGCCCAAGATTTGCGCCACGTACGCTACCGCTCGCATCGATGCGAGCGAATTGTCGACAACGACAAGCAGTTTAGTGATAGCCAATTCGGGTCTCCTCGAGTTGCGCTTCGTTCGGGGGCAAGATTCCTCTCAGATAGATGCCATAATACTTACATCAATCAACCTTTGCTCGCCGCACGGCCACGTTGCTCAGATACTGACGCCCAATAAGGCGACCGGCGGTAATAATCGTAAAGCCTGTGCTCGTACTCGCGAGTGACGGGGACAGAATCGATCCACTCCGGGCCGTTCTGGATAGCTTCCCGTTTGAGATCTACGTAGACTTTGGAGTCCGGCCAACTGACACGGCTGATCCACTGAGGGGACACGAGGACCCTTTTGCCAGGCCACCAGTTCCGCGTATCCACCTCCAGGTATCGAATGGCCCAAGTTTCGTCATCGACGATGAAGTCCTTCACGTGACCAATCTCACCATCCTCCGCCTCGATGTGATAACCCGTCACCTCGTCGGTGCTGCGCAGGTGTGAATCTGCTGACTCTTTTCCCGCCGCGGCTTGTGCCGCTTCCGCCTCCGTGACCGCTTCCCTTTCAACCGTCAAGCCTGCCGGGTAAGAAGCAAGACCCCATAGATTGGGCCCACCCCAATAATAGGGGTAACTGTAATACCCCAAATACAAGGCCTCGTGCTGCCGTGAGACGGGCTTGTCCGTATCGATTGGGGGGCTGTCCTCGATCTGCTTTTTCGTCAACGCAAAGTCAAGTCGCCTTGATTCCCACGCCGCCTGGCGGAGGGCAAGGGGCGAGACCAGCACCAGCCGACCGCTCAGCCAAATCCCGGTATTGACGACGAGGTAGCGGACGGCCCAGGTCTCGTCATCGAAATAGAACTCCTCCAATGTTCCCACTTCCCCATCCCTGGCTCGGATCGCAAAACCCTTTAGACGAGTGACATTTCTTAACATGGATTTATCCTCCTTGGCATGTTGTAACTTTGTTGCTCAGCCACCTCTTCCCGTGCCCGGGCCCCCCGGTTGTCAGGGCTGGTTCGGGGCCGGGTTCGGCTGGCTCTTAGTCGGCGCCGAAGACTGCGGAGCGGGTGGATTATTCGGGGGTGTCCTGGGCAATCTTTGGTCGATATACTCGATCAAGCTCTTTTTGAGGTTCTGAATGGCTGGCGATAGAAAAACGTCATTGGGGAGATCCTGAAAACGCTTTTCAATAGTCGCTCTGAGGTCACGATTGAACGCCTGCACTTGTTTGTTAAGGGCATCCTGGGTAGCGCTACTGGTAGCGTTCAGCCGATCTAGAGCTGCGTTTAGCTTCACCAAGTCATCGTGGCTGAGTTTCGAATTCAGGGCCGCGTAATCGTTGGAGCTGTAAATCGGACCGGTGCACTGGACCATTTCATAGGTCCAGTTTTCGGTAGCGTCTATCGGAGTATGCGTGAGCTGACCCTCGCAGACGTACCCACCCCGGCCCATTCTTATGGACTGGTTTGGTTCCGCGATGGGCCGGATTTCTTGTGCTTGTAGGGTTCCGGCGGTCAGCAATGAGAGTAGGGCAAGAGACGCTGACCATAATGTGAAAGGGGCCGGCTTCCTGATCTTGCTCATTGCGGTTGCTCCTCCACCTGCGCGGAAAAGCGTGGTGGCCTATAAGCAGCGAGTGCAGCGATGGAATTCCTTTTACTTGGTTTTCTGGTCGCCCGCAGTCTCCTCCTGCTGCTCTTCAGCCTTTTGCCAACTGGAATTGGGGTTATATTCCTTCATCGCTTTGGCGAGAGCATCGGTCTTCTTGCCGAGATCCTTTTGATACACTACTCCATCCTGGTTAACGATGAATGTCATCCCGCCGGATGACCGGTATTCCGCCGGATAGGCCACGAAAGCGAAACCCTCAGTCATTTTCCCGCTTACGATGTAACTCTTTGCGCCGCGGGGGGCACTCTTCCCCTGACGCGTCACACTGAGGTAATAGTAACCGCGGTAAGGAGTCGGAGCGCTGTCTGGGCTTTTGCCCTTAGCAAAGGCCGATGCCACCAGCGGCCCGATGGGGCTCTGGGTTTCGCCCTCAGCCGCTTTCCAATAAAGGCCATTGTGCTGCCCTTCATCACTGAAGATTTCCAGGGCGTACTGGTTGTTCTGTGCGGAATAGTATTCCTTTTGCGCCGCGACGAGCTCCTGACAAACGCTAATGGTGGATATTTCATTCCGGCCAATTCGTCTGAACAAAATTTCTTTCTTGCCCGCCTCAGTGTCGAAATACCACGAACTACTATTGTTCACGAGCGGTATGGGCGTGGGCCAATTCTCCGCGCCGATATACAAGATAGTATTTCCATCCGGTTCCTTCACCAGACGGTGCATCTGCTGATATCTCTGTACAAAATTAGCGCGGCTTTCGGCGTCCTCAGCTTCGTCTCCCGACGAGACGATTTGCTTTCCGTCCGGCCCGAGGATATCGAGCATGGCTTTTTCATCGTTATTCTGCGCTGCAGTGACGAGTGCATTGCTCGCGTCTTCCGGCGATGAAAACGTTTTCTGGCCCGGTTGCTGCGCCATGGAACGGGTGGATAAGCATCCCGTCAGAAGGATTGCGATCGCAGCTAATACAGCAAGATTGGCCCATTGAAACTTGTCGAAGTTCAGCTTCGTTCGCCGCATATAGCTTCTCTCCATTTCCAGATTTTACGAGCTACTAAGAACATACTGGAGCTTTGATTAATGATGCCCGCCACCGCCGCCACGCGATCCTCCGCCACCACCACCGCGCGCTGCACCACCACCGCCTCCACGCGCCGCTCCGCCACCGAGGCTGGAGCTTCCGCGTGCCGAATAACTCTTTGTCTGTCCGCCCTTCTCGATGCCGCTGAAGGCGCCCGTGCGCACGCCGCTCTGACCGCGGGGTGCAGCGTATCCTCGCGCCGCCTGCTTGTTTCCGTTGAGAGCTCTGGCCGTTGCGCCGGGAGTATTGGAAGCTCTGCCGCTCGCACCCCGACCCCGGTTGGTGCTGCTGCGGTTGGAAACTTCGCCGCGCGCGACCCCACCTCGATTCATGCTGCTCCGATTGTAAAACGTGTTGCTCCGGGAGTAGTACCTGCCGCCGCCAAAAGTTGCGTAATGGTTGTGCCAATCGAATCCCCAATGACCCCAGCCCCATCCAAACCCTCCGAAGAAGCCGATTCCAAAACCCATCCCAAACGACAGATACGGCCCGCCAAACCAAATTCCGGGGTACGGGTACCATCCCGGCCACGGCCCGATGGGACCTCCGTAAACCATCCACGGATTATACGCAGGGACGTAAACGACCTCGGGGTTGGCAGGCTGAACGCTGATCGTCGAGTCTTGCGTGGTTACGACTTGCTGTGGCGTGGTCTTAAGATTGCCAGCTTCCTGCGCCCGCTGGCGCATCACCTGCACCGCATCCATCACATCCTGTTGCTGGTTGTAGTAGGCGTCGCCTAGAGACGACGTCCAGGAGAGGTTCTTGTCCATATTTCCCAGGACAGAGGGAAATGCCGTAAGCGCCTTGACGCTGGGGTCCCAGGGTTGCTGGTCCACCGCTTGACCCAAAGCGTCGCCCTTTAAATCCTGATGCTCTTGCACCCATTGGTCCGCCTCTACGATCTGCTCGGGAAAGGTCGACGCCGCCAGGATCTGCGCCACCAGCGAATCCGGATATAGCGCAATCGGCGCAACCAACTGCTGCAACTGCTCGGGAGTCCCTTGCGTGTATGGCGGCGCTGGCGCGCTCGGCGGCGCGGCCTGCGGCGGGGCTGGCGCGTCTTGATGGGCCGACACGTTCTGAGGCCCAATCGCAAATAACAGGGCCAACCACAACAGGGGAATTAATATCTGTATGCCCCATCGAGGCCTTGAGAACCCAGCGGCACGTCCAATAATGTTCATGTTCTTAAACCTCCTCCGCACCTTCATCAGCTTGAGGCCTCCGATAAATAGAGATGAGCAAGACACCGTTTAACCGCGGAAGGGCGAGATCGCTCGCTTCTCACGCGTTCTCATGCGACCTCCGAGGTGCTCTGGCAAATGAGGGCTGACGGCATGGGGCAATAACCCTTTTTTCTCGATCTGCCGAGGTAAGAGCGACACCAGCAGGGGCACCACAAATTGGCTCTCCCTAGGCACGACCATGATCACATTAGGCAGCCAAAACGGCGCCTGTCTGTTCAAAATTGACCATATATTTGTGCACTTTTGAACTGACGGGCAAATCACTTTGCCGTATAAGGGCGATTGTGGTTTGTTCAAAAATACCAGGAGCGGGCGACCTGCCATATCTGTCGAACCGCAGGAGTGAAATGTCACGCCGAGAGGGGCAAAACTCGCCCCATCCTGATGGGGGTCACGGCAAACCACCGGAATTCTCAATTCCCGAGCGCGTCGGAAGGAATAACTTCCACCCAGCCGGCCGCGAGCTAACCTTCAGAGGAAAGGAAGATCCACAATGTTGATACTCATGATCATTTGGTTGTTGGCTTTGGGTGTCGGTGGGGCATACTACGGCCATCGCCGTTGGGGTGTCGGTGGCGGCGCTGGCATCGGGGTAGGCACCATCTTACTGATTCTCCTCGCAGTCAACGTGCTGGGCGTTTACCACTAAGGAACTTAGATTGACCAAGGAGAATCTCGACGTGAAGATTCGCCCAATGATGCTCTGGCTTTTGGTAATCGCGAACCTCGGAGGGTTGTCTGTGCAGGCAAGGGCGCAATCACTGCTTGATTCTGGAGATTCCTCTGGTACGGTGGCCATCACCACTCCGGCACACATCGGCCTGACGTACACGCGTCCGACGCAGGCAACGAAGGTCCGCAACTACCTCTTCGACGCGTTCGGCCCGTATCCCATCGTCGGCGCCGCGCTCACGGCGGGCTTTGACCAAGCCAGTAATGCACCTCGGGAGTGGGGGCGAGGCGGAGAGGGTTATCGCAAGCGACTCGGGTCCGACTTCGGCATAGCAGGGATAGGCACCACGACGCGTTATGCGCTGTCAGAAGTCTTCAAGGAAGACACGTTGTACTACCGTTGTGAGTGTAAAGGCGTGTTGCCGCGGCTGAGCCATGCCGTGATTTCGACCTTGACAGCACGCCGCGGCGAAGACGGCCACCGCGTCTTCTCTTTCGCCGCGCTCGTCGCGCCGTATGCAGGCACGATGACAGCCGTCTACGGGTGGTACCCCCGCCGCTATGGTGCCAAGGATGCGCTCCGGATGGGCAACTACAGCCTGCTGCAATATGTGGGCGCGAACATCGCATTGGAGTTCCTCTATAGCGGACCCCACTCCTTGCGCACTCGTATGCATTTAAACAACGGGCACGGAGCGCCCAATCCGGGTTTGGAACCATCAACGACCGGAAATTGAGGGCAGTCGCAGTCATGAACCCTCCCCTTCGGGGCTAGGGAATGGGAACTCAAGATTCGCGTCCAGGGATTCGGGACAGGTTCCGGGCGCCTCTACGAAATACACCTCCGGCAGCGTGCCGTTCCGCATGCCGACGGGGATGTGCCGTCAGCTCCCACAAGTCCCTTCGGGAAATCGCCGACCTCAAAGAGCAGGGATCTGCGCCAGCCAGCGGTTTCTAGGAGCTACCCTATGGAAAATCCATTCCCACGCCGAGCTGCTGCAAATCCTACGCAGTACAACATTGATGCCATCGCCAAGCTTGAGCATGAGGCCCTTGATCGCCGTACCCCCACGGAGCGAGTTAGTGATGTAATTACGAAACTTGTTGGCAATCTTGGATTCCTCCTGGCGCAGTTGATTCTGATCGCCGGCTGGAGCCTGGTAAATCTCCACGTAATCCCAGGCCTCAAAGCACTTGATCCATTTCCTTTTGGCGTCCTAGCCCTCGTCGTTTCTTTTGAAAGTGTATTTTTGACGATCTTCGTCCTGATCAGTCAAACTCGAATGGCCCGCCAGTCCGAACGGCGTGCGCATCTGGATCTTCAAGTTGGAATGCTTTCCGAACAGGAACTGACAACCATCGTTCAAATGTTGCAGAAACTCTGCCAACATATGGGCGTGAACGTCGACTCCTCCAAGCAAGAAGTTCAGTCATTTAGCGAAACAACCGACGTATCCAAGCTGGCCAGTGAACTCGAAAACAAACTTCCGGAGGAATAGCATCTCGCCGATCATCAGAGCTCGGGTGCGAAGCCTTAACTCTGGCGGATAGCCGGCAAGCGGCAGGAACGGGGCATCGGGCGTAAAGCCGAGGCTTCCCTGACTAATCGTTCAGGAGAACGCTGAGGAGGCTACTATTGACGGTCAAGTGCATCTCGTCATTGTAATCAACAAAGCCGAGCTTCTTGAACTTATTCATGAAAGAATTGATCCGTGACCGGGTTGTCCCGACCATCTCGGCCAAATTTCCCTGATTGATGCCAGGAACTATAGTTTCGGACCTACTTTTCTTGCCAAAATGAGCCAGCGTTAAGAGAGTCCGCGCCAGACGCTTCTCACTGGAGTTGAAGAGCTGGTGCACCAGATCCTGTTCGTAGCGGATATTGCGCTCCAGCAAATGCCTGACGAAGAATTCCGCCACGTCATGGTGCTCGTGCAGCAGGAGCGCCAGGAATCGCTTATCAAGCCGGTCAAGAATGCAATCGGTGATCGCACTCGCCGTTGCGATGCGCAACCTCTGGCCTACCAGGCAACCCTCACCGAAAAAGTCACCCGCCTCCAGAGTGCGGACGATGGCTTGCTTGCCCCGTTGCGATACGACCGAGATCTTCACCTTCCCTCGACGGAGGTAAAATACCGAATCAGCAGCCTGGCCTTGGCGGAAGATGTCGTGTCCTGCGCAGCATTCTACGACCGTCTTCACGCCTGGGATCCTAGCGAAAATGGCTTCCCAATCGACGGGACGTCTTTTCTTTCTAGGCCTGAAAACCTCCAACTGCCGGCCCGGTTTCCCTTTTGCGGCAACCCGTCGTGCGGCCATAGCGCCCCCATTAAGGTCTCGGCTGAAGTGTAGGATATACTACAATTACGTGTCAGCTCAACATCGTTCATACATTTCCTCAAAATACCCGACTAGGTTGACGAAGGAGGCTTGTCGGGGGGAACGGTAGAAATTAACGAGGGTCTGCAACATCGATACTAATCGTGCAGGACTATGCTCAAGAGGCCACTGTTGACCGTCAACGCGCCGCTGCCGGTGTAATCGACAAAGCCCAGCGTCCGGAACTTGTTCATGAAATGACTGACCCGTGACCGGGTGGTGCCGACCATTTGGGCCAGGTGTTCCTGATTGATTCCGGGGTGAACCTTTTCGGTTCTGCTTTCTTTGCCAAAATGCGCCAGCAATAAGAGAATCCGGGCCAGGCGCTTCTCGCTGGAGTTGAAAAGTTGGTCGACCAGATCCTCTTCAAATCGCGTGTTGCGGGTCAGCAGGTGCGCGATGAACAATTCCGAGATTTCGTGCTGCTCGTGGAGCAGACGCACCATCAGCGACTTCTCGATCCTGTAGAGAGTGCAATCCGTCACCGCGACAGCCGTGGAGATGCGCAATGGCTGGCCGGCCAGGCACCCCTCACCGAAGAACTCGTCGGCGTCCAGAATGGTGACGATCGCTTCCTTACCTTGTTGGGAGGTCACCGCGAGTTTCACCTTGCCTTGGTGGAGATAGAACACGGAATCCGCAGGGTCTCCCTGGACGGAAATCACGCGGTTCGCGCCGTATTCCAGAACGGTTTTCCCGCGCGTGATTCCTGCGAGGAATGCTGGCCAATCGACGGGCTGAGTCTTTCCGTTGGCGATAGCAAGGGTAGGCTTGCCTTTGTTATTGGCCCTGACAACCTTCAGCGGGTTCTTCTGTGGTGTCATAACAACCGTTCCTTTCTCCTTGCGGAAGGCGAGACTGTGGAGTCCAGCGTGAAAATTGCACGCAGACATATCAGCTTGGATTTTCAATCCTGAACTCCAGTAATCCAATGGCTGGAATGCTAGTCTTCGCAGAGGTCTCTGTCTGTAGGCCATCGAACACTGGCAGGGAATATCATCCGGACAAGAATCTTATCGATTTTCGTCTTTCCGGCAGCATTCATGCATCCGTACGAGCGCTCGGCTTGAAAGCCTTTCCTTGACGCAGGGGGCCTTCGCCAAACCTGTCCTCCCGGATAGCTCCGTAACACTCGCAGGCGCACTTTTCAAGATTCGCGCGGTTCAGAATCTTCACTTCACCACGGGTCCACTTGATAACCCCCTTTTTCTGCAACATTCCGGCTGCCAAGCTTACCGTGGGTCGGTCCGTCCCGAGCATCGTGGCAAGGAAATCGTGGGTGATGAAAAACGTCGGGGAATCCACCCTGTCCTGAGTGATCAGTAGCCAGCGGGCGAAACGCTGTTCGATATTGTGAAGTCGATTGCACGCGGCGGTTTGAGCCATTTGCATCCAGTGAGTTACTGCATACCGAGTCAGCATCTGTTGAAGTTGTGGACTAGACCGCAAGACTTTTAGTAAGGCGTCGACTCTCACCCTAAACCCATCTCCGGCGATTTGTACGACCTCACGCACTTGGCTCTTCCTCATGCCCACCGCCGCCGGTATCCCTGCAAACCCATCCTTTCCCACTTCACCTACTTCTACAGTCCTTCCGTCTTCCATCTCAATGACCAGAGACACCATACCTGCATTCGGAAAATACACAAACTCCAGTGGATCGTTCGGTTCGTAAAGGCTAAGTTGATGAGGCATGCTGAGGAATTCCAGGTGAGGACGGATGGCGCGGTATTCTTTGTCGGAAACGGACAGTAGGACCCGGTTACTTACCGGCTTCCCGGTAGAATTTGTTCGTTCGCCTGCCTGCGCTGTTTGAAAGTCTTTTTTTGCCATGAAAGTCCTTTGTTATGCAGGATTTGTTTGCCCGAAACGGCTCAGGCTTTCTTGGGACTACCTTATGCGCTCAAATTACGAGCCGCCACATCTGCGGGGGGGGTGGCTGCTTTTTGCAAACGAAGCCTGGAGAACGTCATGCGCTTCCCCACCAGAGCCTGACGGGCAGCCCGATGCACGCCCTGTATACCCTAGGGGTGATTCGCGCGTCAGTTTGATACCAAACACACGTTAGGTCAAGCATGTTCACCCAGCTCATGAGGGGCAACCCAAGCGCAGAACCGGCGGAAATTACCGCGTCTACAGAGAGGGGGCCTCGAGGTTAAACCCGAGATCTGCACTGCGCCGTTCCGAGGCGGGGTCGCGGGCTGGCGCCCCGGCTAGTGGGGGCGCCAGCCAGGCAGAATTCGAGGGTTGGTCATGATTGCACAATCATGTGTGCATAATGGAGCAGACACGCGTCTTCGGCGCTTCTATCATAATGTTTTGGGGAAGAGTAAGAAGAGCTTCCTTGTACGATTAGAAGGTAAACATGGGAAGCATAAGGAAACCTATGAACGAATCTAACAAAGCGATACTCGCCCGCATCACGAAAGAAATGGCGCAGCCCCGCATCGCCAAGTCCGCGAGAAAAGGGGCGTGAACCAGACAAGACTCGCAGTGGCCGGGTCATAACCGTTAATCGATATAAGCCCTGGGGCTGGCCGCTACGAAAATCGCTGTCAGGGGTTGATAACGATCGCGAGTGTACTTCTGGCATCTGCGTCCGGCTTCCTCATCTTGGCAGGCGCAATCCGCCGAACAAGTATAAGGCTACTAGGACGATCAGGACCACGCCGCCGATCCCGATGCCTCCACTCGAACCCCATCTTCGGTATCCGTAATAGCCCCCGCCGCCACCGAACAGGAGCAGCAGAACGACAATGAGTAATATCAATCCCATGGGAAACTCCTCTCAGTTATCATGATGGATCCCTTTGGCGCGTTGCTTTGACACCCGACAGAATCCCTAACCCCATCAGTACGACTGCGCCCACGACAATCCAGTGTGCTGGGACATGCATTAAATGGGCGCCGTATATCAAACCGCCAATCAAGATCACGTATCCCGCGGCGTAAATTCCAAACGACATGGCATCTCCTTCTTGACTAAACAGAGGCGCAAGGCTATGCGGCTCAGCGCGCGTCCCCGGCTCTTACTGCGTGGGCGTGGAGGTGGCCTTCTGATTCTTAACTTGCAGCTCGTTTACCACCTGTTGCACGTTGGGAACGGTTGACGCCACTTGCTCAACCTGTGCGCGCTTGGCTTGAGAACTGACCTCGCCGGTCAACGTCACGACTCCACTCTTGACGTCGTATGTGACACCCTTGTGGAGCTTGTTCTGGATCAGAGCAGCATCCAAGTTCTTCTCGATACCGCCGTCCAGGTCCGAGTTTACGGCCTTTGCCGCACTTTCGCCGCCGGTAGGAACAACCGCAATCTGGTTCGATACAACCTGCCCAGCGGCGATTGACGTTGCGATGGATTCAGCTTGAGCCTTGTCAGCGTCTGCCGCGACGTTTCCGCTCAAGGTAACGACACCCTTGTCGCGGTCCTGTGTTACGGAGACAGTTTTGAGGCCGGCTTGATCGAGTGATTTGCGGATGTTGTCTGCAACATCTGGCGACTTCGTGGATGTTCTTGAGCAGACAATCATGCTCCCAACTGCGAGCAGCATGAGCATAATCATGTATTGTTTAAGCGTTTTCATGTTTTTCCTTTTGATCAGCGTTTTCCACCATGGAGAATTCGCGGTATGTACCCAACGCCGCAGCGTTGTTCCCTGGCATGCCTGCGTTCTCCCTGTCACTGCCGCCGCAGTCATTACAATGGAGCGCGCGGCGACTTCCGCCTCCCGACAAATGTGCGAAGCCCTCTCTTTTTACCCCTGGCTTGATTCAGTGTCAGTTCCGAATGGCTCACCGGTTTGGTCCAAATTGCTCATTCCGCACTATGGAGTCGACGGCTCGCTTGCACGGCCGGTTTCAGCAGGGCGTAAACCTACCGCCTGTTGTCCGGGTGTCGTGCTGTGCATATTTGCTCAGGCCCTTGGTCGATTGTGAACAGACGGCACATTCCGGGAGGAATATTCTGCATGAGGTCACTGGGTGTAGTGGCAAGCCAACACGGACCTACTGGGATTACACGTTGGCGAAAATGCGCTGCTCCCAGCCCAACCCTAAAAATAAGTAAAAAAGGAGAAATATCATGCCGCCAGTACGCGCAATACAAGTACAAAAGACTCTGGGGATTGTTCTCTCCGGGAGTTCCTTGAAGGGTGACAAAGTGGTGAACTACAAAGGCGAAGACTTGGGCAAGATCGAGGAGATCATGATCGACTTGGATCGTGGGCGGGTGGCCTACGCCGTACTGTCATTCGGGGGTTTTCTGGGTATGGGTGACAAACTGTTTGCCATTCCCTGGCAGGCTTTTAGTGTCGATACGACTAAGAAGAGGCTGGTTCTGAATGCAGACAAGGCGCTTTTGGAAAAGGCGCCGGGATTTGACAAGAATAATTGGCCGGACATGGCAGACCTTTCTTTGGGATCAACCCTCTACGGGTATTACGGCTACAAGCCCTACTGGGCCTGATCCCGGTTGATACTTTCCTGGTCACCACCGGTAGGGCTGAAAGGAGCCAATGACGTGCGAATCTGGATACTGATGATGCTGGGTGCGACGCTGGCGTTTGGGCAGGCTACCCCCCCCGATACCGCCCAAAGGTGCCTGAACCTGTTGAACGACGCCGCCTATGACCGGAATCCGGACGGTCGAAAAGGCGCGGCGGAGGCCCTGAGCCTGATGGGATTGAAAGATAACGCTCTTCCGCTTCTTGCCTTGATGCTCGATGACCACGACGTTCCGGTCCGGATTGCGGTGGTTGTCACCCTGGGTGACTTCAAGG
>Ga0326727_10004311_pt1 | contig 42987 bp, 42 predicted proteins | sample MB2enrmetagenome_FD_207643 | JGI IMG/M metagenome (GOLD analysis project Ga0326727, IMG submission 207643) | Lab enriched peat soil microbial communities from McLean, Ithaca, NY, United States - MB29MY | ecosystem: Environmental > Terrestrial > Soil > Wetlands > Peat | place: USA: New York... | reverse complement strand
GGTGGTGCAGGGCCTGCAGAAGGAACTGATGCGCCTGACCGATGCTTCCAGAGACGGCCAGCTCGCGGAGCGCGGCAAGCCGGACCAGTTCCGCGGCGCGTACGCCGACATCGTGCGCGGCGTCAACACCATGCTGGACGCGATCCTGCTGCCCATCGGCGAAGGGAACCGCATTCTCGGCCAAATCTCCAACGGTAAGATCGACGAGTTGATCGCGCAAACCTACAAGGGCGATCACGAAAAGATGAAGCAAGCCATCAACAACGTGGGCACGGTGGTGCAGGGCCTGCAGAAGGAACTGATGCGCCTGACCGATGCTTCCAGAGACGGCCAGCTCGCGGAGCGCGGCAAGCCGGACCAGTTCCGCGGCGCGTACGCCGACATCGTGCGCGGCGTCAACGCCATGCTGGACGCGATCCTGCTGCCCATCGGCGAAGGGAACCGCATTCTGGCGCAAATCTCCGACGGTAAGATCGACGAGTTGATCGCGCAAACCTACAAGGGCGATCACGAAAAGATGAAGCAGGCCGTCAACAACGTCGCCGCAGTTCTACAGGGTCTGCAAAAGGAGCTCGCCCGCTTGACCGAGGCCTCGAAGGAAGGAAAGCTGTCTGAGCGTGGCAATCAGGATCAGTTTCAGGGCGCCTATGCCAATATTGTGCGCGGCGTAAACGCCATTCTCGACGCCGTCATAACACCCCTGAATGTCTCGGCGAACTATGTGGATCGCATCAGCAAGGGCGACCTGCCGCCGCAGATCACCGACACCTACCACGGCGAATTCAATACCATCAAGAACAACCTCAACACGCTCATCGTAGCCATGAACGATGTCACACACGCCTCCGAAGAGATCGCTCAGGGCAACCTCACGGTTGTCGTTCGGGAGCGGTCCGCGCAGGACAAACTGATGCAAGCTTTGAGTGCCATGGTTGCGGGTCTCACCCGTACTGTGACGAACGTCCGCGTCATCGCCGGCGAGGTGTCGTCCGCCAGCCAAGGCATCAGCAGCGCTTCGGTGCAGGTCTCTAACGGCGCCAGCGCGCAAGCCGCTTCCGCCGAGGAAGCCTCTTCTTCCATGGAGGAAATGGTTTCCAATATCAAGCAGAACGCCGACAACGCGCAGCAGACGGACAAGATCGCCACCAAATCGGCCAAGGACGCGCAAGAGAGCGGCAAGTGCGTACTGGAGGCTGTCGCGGCGATGAAGGAGATCGCCACCAGGATCTCCATTATTGAAGAGATTGCCCGGCAGACGAACCTGCTGGCGCTCAATGCGGCCATCGAAGCGGCACGCGCCGGGGAGCACGGCAAGGGCTTCGCCGTAGTGGCTGCGGAGGTTCGCAAGCTGGCGGAGCGCAGCCAGAAAGCGGCCGGCGAGATCAACCATCTTTCGGGCACGACGGTGAAGGTGTCCGAGAGAGCCGGAGAGATGCTCGACAAACTCGTGCCGGACATCCAGAAGACCGCGGAACTGGTGCAGGAAATCACCGCGGCCAGCAAGGAACAGGACTCCGGGAGCGAGCAGATCAACAAGGCGATTCAACAACTCGAAAAGGTGATTCAGCAGAACGCTTCCGCCGCCGAAGAGATGGCGTCCACTACCGAAGAGCTGACTGGCCAGGCCGACCAACTGATGAGCGCTCTCGGATTCTTCCGTACGGGCGACACCGAACAGGCTGCGGCTGCCCGGTCCGCGGGAGCCAAACCAGCCGCATCGCTGACCAAGCTTCGGGACGCAGTGGGCCATAGCGCCGCGCCGGCCCCCGCGAAGAAGGCTGCGAAACCCGGAGTGGCTCTCAAGATGAGGGAGAGTGGCGACCACATCGACAAGGAATTCGAGCGTTTCTAGGGACGCTGCGGCGCGGGTTCTTACCAGCCCGCGCCGCAACATCAGGCGCGAAAGGAAGCTAATCATGAGCGTTACCGAAATCACCAACACGCGGCAGTATCTCACATTTAAATTAGGGGACGAAGTGTTCGCAATCGACGTCTCCAAGGTGCGGGAAGTGCTCGACTTCACGACCATCACCAAGATTCCCCGCACACCCGACTTCATGAGCGGCGTCATCAATCTCCGCGGCAATGTGGTGCCGGTCGTCGACCTGCGGCTGTGTTTCGAAATGTCGAAGACGGAGAAGACGGTCAACACCTGTATCGTGGTGGTGGAGATGTTGATCGAAGGGGAATCCACGGTCATCGGAGCCCTGGCCGATTCGGTGGAGGAAGTGATTGACCTGGAGCCGGAGCAGATTCAGCCGGCGCCCAGAATGGGCACTCAGATCCGAACCGACTTCATCAAGGGCATGGGAAAGCGCGATACGCAGTTCATCATGATCCTGGACATCGACCGCGTCTTCTCCGCCGAGGAGTTGTCGGCAGTCCGGGGGCAGGAAGGGAACAGCCCATTGGCTGAGGCGCACGTCTGAGAGGAAGCGGGGCCCGGCGGATCGGGCTCCGTCTTCGATTCCCACTATGAGCACCCGGAATGAAGGGCTTTCCAAGGCCGACTTCGAGAGGTTGCGCACGCTCATCTATCACGAATCCGGAATCAACTTGAATTCGGATAAGAAAACCATGATGGAGATCCGGCTCAAGCGCCGGCTGCGCAGCCTCAATATCTCGTCGTTCGGAGAGTATTGCGATTACGTATTTACGCCCGAAGGGAGGGAGAGCGAGCTCGTCCACCTCATTGATGTCATCACCACCAACAAAACCGACTTTTTTCGCGAGGGGGCGCATTTTGACTACCTCGTCTCCAGCGCGCTGCCGGACCTCGCCAGGCGCAACGGCGCCGCCAGGAAGTCTCTGGTCTGGAGCGCCGGATGCTCCACCGGTGAGGAGCCCTATACCCTGGCCATGGTCCTCAGCGAATACTCACGCGAGCGGCCGGGCTTCCGGTTCAGCGTGCTGGCAACCGACATCTGCACGGCGGTACTGGCTAAGGCTGCCCTGGGCATCTTCAAATCGGAGGGAGTGAGGCCGGTTCCCCAGGATCTTCGCCGAAAGTACTTCATGCGGAGCCGCGATCCGGAGTCGGAGCTGCTTCGGATCGTTCCCGAAGTGCGCGCCCTGATCGAGTTTCGGCGCGTCAATTTCATGGACGCCGATTTCGGCATGGCCGAACGGCCGGAAATCATCTTCTGCCGCAACGTCATCATCTATTTCGACCGGCCGACACAAGTGCGCCTTCTGGAAAAGCTTGCCCGCCAACTGGCGCCCGGCGGGTACTTCTTCGCAGGCCATTCCGAGTCCCTTCAAGGCATGGACTTGCCTTTGGTTCCGGTCGCCACGGCCGTCTACAGGAAACAGGCATGATCGAACCCGTGTCCATTCTGCCGGACCTGAATCTTCAACCGGGAGAATTGTATGTGGCTCGAAGCCCCGCGATTCTGCGCACGATTCTAGGATCGTGCGTGGGGGTGACGTTCTGGAGCGCTCGGTTGGGCGCTGGCGCGCTGTGCCATGGCGTTTTGCCGAGATGCCCGCGAGAATGGCCCCCCAACTCCAGCCTCTCCGAGCGGTACCGTTTTGTGGATTTCAGCATTCGTTATCTTGTCCAGCAGTTTGAGGTGCTGGGGGCCTGCCGGCGGGAGCTGGTAGTGAAATTATTCGGCGGGGCCGACGTGCTTCCCGTTGCCGAAACCTCCCGGGAGAGGCCCACCGTGGGTGCCCAGAACTGTATCGTGGCGGCGGAGGTTCTGGCTGAAGAAGGTCTCACCGTCTCGGCATCCGACATAGGTGGACGCAGCGGCCGCATCATTCACTTTCACACCGGGACCGGCGAAGTGCTTCTCCGCCGATTGCCGCCGGCTGCGAGGCGCGCCGGGAAGGCCGGCCGGAGCATCGGGGAATTGGAGACCTACGCTAATGGGCCAGCCTAAGATTCGGGTCCTCATTGTCGACGATTCCGCTCTGGTTCGCCAGACGCTGAGCGAAGTGTTGTCCGGAGACCCGGCTATCGAGGTGGTCGGCACGGCGAGCGATCCCTTCGTGGCTGCCGAGCGGATCAGCGAACAGGTGCCGGACGTGATCACCCTGGATATTGAGATGCCGCGTATGGACGGGCTGACGTTCCTGCGGAAGATCATGAGCCAGCATCCGATCCCGGTGGTGATTTGTTCCAGTCTCGCCGAAGAGGGCGCGCAGAGCACGCTCCGGGCGCTCGAGTACGGGGCCGTGGACATCATCGCCAAACCACGCCTTGGGACCAAACGATTTCTGGAGGAGTCGCGCATTCTCCTGTGCCAGGCCGTCAAAGCGGCAGCGGCGGCTCGCCTTCGCGGTTCCGCACCGCGCTGTGTGGTGGAACCTAAGCTGACCGCGGACGCCATTCTTCCTCGAGCCGGAACCGCCATGCTTGCAACCACCGAAAAAATCGTGGTCATCGGCGCATCGACCGGCGGCACCGAGGCTCTCCGGTCGCTGCTCGAAGTCCTGCCTCCCGACGCTCCCGGTATCGTGATCGTGCAGCACATGCCTGAAATGTTCACCCGGGCGTTTGCCAGCCGTCTGGACAGTCTGTGCCAGATCTCCGTGAAAGAGGCTGAAACCAACGATACGGTTCTGCGCGGGCGCGCGGTGATTGCGCCCGGCAACCATCATCTCCTTCTCAAGCGAAGCGGCGCGCGATACTACGTGGAGATCAAGGACGGACCGCTGGTTTCCCGGCACCGCCCTTCGGTGGATGTATTGTTTCGTTCGGCGGCGCGCTACGCGGGACGAAATGCGGTGGGCGTGATCATGACCGGGATGGGCGACGATGGCGCTTGCGGGATGCTGGAGATGAAGGAGGCCGGGGCCGCCACAATCGCGCAGGATGAAGCCACATCTGTGGTTTTTGGAATGCCCCACGAAGCCATTAAACGCGGCGCCGTGGATTTGATTCTGCCGCTCCACGCTATCGCCGGATCGATCCTGGCCCATACTCGTTGATGCCAGCGCGCTCGTTCCGATGCGTCCACAGCTCTCCTACCCGGGCAGGAGGCGCCATCTCCAGAGCGGCCCTATTGACGTTCACCGGGCCGGCGGCACGGTTGGAAATCGCCACGGCGCGACCGCCGGCGGCCAGTTCGCGGGCCCAGATTTCCTGCTCGCCCGACTGCCACGCACGGCCGCCCTGCTTGCCGGTCTTGTCCCGATCGACGGCAATCGCCTCGCGGTTGGTCAGGATGGCCAGGATGTCTGGCGGTACGTCGCGCAGATCGTTACCCGCCAGCACGAGCGCGGCCACCGGCGACCAAAGGCTCATAAGGCTCATATGGGTGCGATGCTCGTCGCCGTTCATGCCGCCGTTACCGATTTCGAGCATGGCAGGGTCATTGAAGTGACCGATCTCGGCCCATGGCGCCAGTTCATCCTGTCTGAACCCGATATTCGTCATGGACGCACAGGTGTCGTGGATATCGCCGGTGGTGGGCCAGAGATTGCCGCCCGACGGCCGGGCCCCATTTCCACAGTTCGGCGCGCCCGTATTGGCACAGGCTGAATACGATATGGGCCGGCCGGCAGCGCGGAGAGCATCGCCCATCTTCCGATAGACCGCTTGCATTTCTTCGTCCGTGTACAAATTGCACGCCGGGCACCGATCGCATTTCAGGGAGTCGATTCCCCACGCGGCCCAGGTTTTTGCATCCTGTTCCTCATAGCCATCAGTGCCCTCATAGGCGGCGCAGGCATTCGGGCCGGGAGAAGAGTAAATTCCGATTTCGAGCCGCCTTAGTATGAACATAGTCCGCGGGCGCTTTCATGTCCGGAAATCTCTTGTTGGTGACGATATTTCCGTTCGCGTCGAGCCGCCTTCCCAAGTGTCGTCGATGTTGACGTAAAGGTAGGCGGTACCCTTCATCCCGTTGCAAGCCGGCCGGCAAACTTGTTCCAACTGTTCCAGCCCATGGGCGGCGTGCGCGCGAGGCCGTTATCGGGGACGGCGTGAAGCGCGGGCCCCACGATACGGGTGGGACAAGAGCCTTCGCCGGCGGGAGCGCGGTGCGCCACGAGCATCGAAAACGGATCTTGGGCATTGCGCGGTGTGCCGAGATGCAGTTCGTCTCCCGCCCGTCTGCCTTCATATTTACCAGTCGCTCGTTGTGGCCATCCATCATAGTGCGGGCGAGGGTGAAGCCATCGGGGCAGCCGGTGCTTTCTTTGATGGAGGAATAGAACTGGTGACGCGGATATGGCCGGTAATTCGTGCGCCGTCCTGTTTGAGATCGAAGTAAGCTGCCGCTGAGATCGGCCGCGAAACGCCGGCCACGAGGGCAGGCGGCAAAAATCGAATCCGCAGGCGCATAGGCTAGCTAGTCCTTGCGGCGGCTGGAGTCGGGGACCACCAGCCGCGGCGGTATGAAGATGTGGCGTGCGGCAGCCGGTTTCTGGGATTCCATGCACTTGACCGGAAGATCGGCCACGGTTTCGCCAATGATGTTGCTGCTCTGATCCACGGTGGACAAGGGAACGCGCAGCAGGTCGGAATAAAGTACGTTGCCGGCGCCGATGACGGCGATATCTTCGGGCACTCGCAGGTTAGCCTCGAGGATGGCCTTGATGGCGCCGGCGGCAACGGGATCGTTATAGCAGAAGACGCCGTCGGGGCGCGGATTGGTTTTGAGTAGTCCTGCATGGCATCGTACCCGGTGGTGTCTCCGTATTGACCGCTGGTGATGTAGGTGGGGTCGGGCGTGATACCGCGGCGCGCGAGTGCGGGCCGGTACCCGCGGAGGCGCCCGGTCCCGGTGGCGACGGCCGGACCGCGAATGTGGCCACGCGCTGGCACCCTTGCGCGATCAGGTGTTCGGTGGCCAACGCTCCGAGCTCATCGTCTTTTACCCCGACGTAATTGGCATCGGTGCGGCCAGCGGGCGGTCGATCAGGACAAAGGGGGTCTTATTGCGGTCGAGCACGTGGAACAGATCGGGCCTGCCTTTGCGCTACGCGGACGCGACGATCAAACCGTCCGCCTTCCGATTGACCAATACATCCACCTGCCGGCGTTCCACTTCCCCATCCTCCTCGGTGTCAGAGACTACTTGATAGGCCAGGGGCGGCAGCTCGCGGGCGACGCCCTTGGCCATCTCGGCAAAGAAGGAGTGCATCAGGTCTGGCAGAACCAGTCCTACTACGCAGGCCCGCCCGGTCACGACGCTGCGCGCGATCCAGTCGGGTTGGTAATTCAACTCGCGCATGCGTTTGAGCACGCGGTTACGGGTTTTTTCGCTGCTGTCGCTGTGGTTGCGAAGAGCTTTCGAATCCGTCATCAACGGCACGCCGAGATCGTCGGCGATGTCCTTCAGGCGAACGGCCAATGGAAATGCCTTCAGTTGATTGGAATTCCATTATACTGACCAGTTAGCGTTCAAGTTTCTAGGACTGCCGGACACATGGCAGGTAGCCCACGAGATCGCGGCATATATGGGAGCTGTGCTTTGCGCGGGAAGAACTATTGATTCCATTGATGAGACCGAGAGCGGCGATCTGGTTCAGCTCCGTGCACAAATCAAGGCTCTCCGAGAAGCAGGCGAATTGCGTTAAGTAAGAAAGAACCTTGGTCAGGCCCGTACCAGGGGGCTCTTTCTGACGGAGGATCTGCCTTCGTCTCGGTTTCGGGGAAAAATGCGCCGGTTCGCTCGTGAATGAAATGTGCATGAACCGGCGGGAATTGAAAGGCGCCGGCCGATATTCAGAGGCCTTCGACTCGCCAGAACTTGCAGGGGCAGCCGCCTTTTATGCGATATCATGGTGCTTGGTGATCTGATGTGTGCAAGTCTTGAGAACCGTTTGCGAGGCGACTCGCACGGGAGTTCGAATCCCTCTTCCTCCGCCAGAACGTAGGGCGAACCGAATGACCACACCTTAGGACAGCTTTCGCCGGGTCTATTTGGTTTCGGGTATCGCCGTGGCGGGGAATTGCCGAGGACGCTGCAAAATTATGCGAGCTCCAGCGCTGGTAAGCGTAATCACTCCGAGCTTCAACGCGGCCCGGTTCCTGGAAGAGACCATCCAAAGCGTTCTAGCGCAGGACTACCCTTATATTGAGTACCTCGTCATGGATGGGGGCTCCACTGACGGATCGTTGGATATCCTGCGATCCTACGCAGGTCGAGTGACCTATTTTTCAGTTGCCGATAACGGTGCGGCAGACGCTATCAATAACGGTTTCGCGAAGGCGCGAGGAGAGATTCTGGCGTGGCTGGGCGCCGATGACACCTATCTGCCCGGAGCGGTAAGCAAGGCCGTAGCCGCTCTAGCCGATAATCCCGATGCCGCAGCGGTTTATGGCGAGGGCTACTGGACCGACTCGAGGGGAGAGGTGGTGGGGCGCTATCCCACAGCGGCAGTCGATCCCCAGATGTTTGCCCAGGAGTGTTGCATCTGCCAGCCGGCGTGTTTCATCCGCCGGGAAGCTATAGAAGCCATCGGCATGCTGAATCCCCTGCTGCAGGCCTCCTTCGATTACGATTTGTGGATCAGGCTTACGAAGCGATACCGGTTCGTGCATATTCCCGAGTATCTTGCGACCTCCCGCATGCACCGGGAAAACAAGACTCTCGCCCAACGGCGGACTGTCTTCACGGAATCTATTGCACTGCTGGCGCAACACTATGGGTATGTGCCGGTGAAATGGGTGTACGGATATCTTTCGTTCCTCCGAGACCACCGGGATCAATTTTTCGAACCGCTGCGGCATTCGATTCCGGCCTATCTGTTGGCATTGCCAGCGGGGCTGAGGTACAATCCAGCGCATCCATTTAAGTACATCGCCGAATGGATTGCATCCGTGAAAATGTCAAAACTAAAGGCGGCTGTGGAGCCTGGGGAGCGGCCAGATTCCGTGTTTCGCTAGCCGCCGCACTGACAGTCTCGGCGCTCAGGTCATGTGGGACCCGATAAGGTCGTCGCAAATGACGGCCACTGTCAATGAAGGGTAAAACTGTGCGGTCATTCCCGACAAATCGGTGCAGATCTGCGATTCGAGATACATCACACCTTTGCAGACATCGCGGATGCGCTGGAGCGCCAGGAACGGGCTCCTCAGGTCGTAAATCACGCCCAGAAAGAGGACGATATCGAATTCTCCGACGACGGCTGGGTCCAGGTCGTATACAGACCCTACGCGGTGTTCCACTTTGGACTTCAGGACTTGGCGCGCGACATTGAATCCACTCCGATCCGGCGGCAAGTGATCGTAGGACAGTACGTATGCCGCGCCGCGACGTTCGGCCTCGAAGCTGAAATAGCCGTCGTACGCTCCGATGTCCAGGACGCTCTTCCCTGCCAGGTCGGTGGGGAACTGAATCAACTCGGCTTTGCGCGGTGTGTCATCGACACCCGGGGTGAAAGTCCCAGGTGCGAGTTCTATTCGGTGGAACCACTTTCGTTGGAGGACCGAGTCGGGCAGGCGGAAATCAGTCATATCATTCTTCACTTGAAATTTCGATCAGCCCCAGGCGATTGATTTCAACATATAGGCGAGCCGGCGCGGGTCGGGTGCGATGCCAGTCCGGCTCGGTACGATGCTCTTCGAGGCGCGCACGACAAGGCTAATGGGTCCTGAGCCGGCAGCAGACGCCGCCGGGACCGAGAACGCAAATTCACCACAGGGGACGTTAAGACTGGCAAGCTGCTTCCCCTGGGACAAGATATCGAGCCGCTGGTTCCGAAGCGCCGGGCCCAAATCCGGAAGCGATCCCTCAATACGCAAAGTCTGCCCTCCCGCAGGAAGCATATAATGCACCTTTGTGGCTGCCCAACCGTCGCTATACCACCCTTGGGCCTCACGCAGTGTTTTGTCGATGACATACCGCGTCGCTGCGAATAAATAGTGGCGAAAGACTCTCGAGGGGCGCTCCAGAAACGAAGGAGTCAGCCGCTCGATCCAGTCGGTCCAGAGCTTGCCATACGTGTCGAGCCCGTAGGTTATGTAGCCCGGCGGATAGCGGATGCCCCCGTGCCGGCGCATAATCGCCGCCAGTTCACGAAAACGCCGCCCGCCTCCGGAGAAGCTCTTCGCGGCGGCGTACTCCCGCAGGCAGCCCATGTATTCCGGAATATACTGGATCGGATACTTCTTGCCGATCCGGACGTAAAGGTCCCAGTCCATCCCCCAGTGCAGATTCTCGTCCACATAGCCGACCTCGTCGAGTATCCTCTTTCGGAAATATGAGGTCTGCTGGAGGATGTAGTCGGAGAGGTAAATCAGTTTCCAGAGGTTAAAGGGAACGGTGGAGGGAAAGCGGCCCGTGATATTCCCGCCTTCGTCAATGAGATAGCCTTCTCCGTACACGGCGCCAGCGAGCGGACTGTTCTCGAAAGCCGTTACCGCGTGGCGGACGGCACCGGGCAAAATGAAGTCATCCGAGTTCAGCCAGGATACGATCTCGCCCTTGGCCATGCGGAAGCCTTTGTTGATCGCGTGCGACTGGCCCCGGTCTTTCTCCGATATCCACGTCAGTCGGCTTGTATAGTCGCTAACAACGGCCGCGGTTTCATCGGTGGATCCGCCGTCCATGATAATGTATTCCAGGTTCGGGTAATTCTGGGAAAGGACGCTCTCAATGGTCGCGCGTATAAATCGGCCCTGGTTGTAGGAAGGAGTGACGACAGTTACGAGGGGCTGTTTCATGGGGCTCACGTGATGGCCCTTCGCGGCGTGCGGGCGGCAACGACCCGCTTACAGGCCGTCTTCCTTACTCTTCACCTTGTCCACACTGCAGCTGTCCTGCACCGGTTAGGACGCGATCGCGATTGGCCCATTTTGCTCACAAACTCCTTCGACCAGACCATTCTGGCTCGCCGTCAACCACCCGGCTTCACGTGCAAACACGACTTCAGAAATGGCCAGCCACTTCTCTGGCGCGGTCCGGGCGACTTTCTTAGATTCGTTGAAATTGAGAATCTAATGGATCCAGGACCCTTCCATTTGACCCTTAAGTGCCCTCCTGAAGCGCGCGGCAGGTCGAATCGTTTGACGGTCGAGTCCGACAAGATCTTTCGCCCGATCAAGAATGGCGGCTATCGGCAGCTTTCCTGCCTCATCGATTCGGTGACCACGGAACGCGCGTTGATTCAGGTCACCTAAAGTCTCGGCCAGTTTCCCGGACCTCCGCATTGGTATAAGCCCTATCGTCATGTTCCTGCAACGTTCGTGTCAGAATAGTAACTCTCCGAAACGCGGCGTGTAAAGGCCGCGAGCCGGACGCGTGAGCACATGCGCCCATCTTGGGAGACAGAAAAGCGCACCTGGGACAATTCTCGCGAGTGTGCCGAACCCAGGGAGCCGCGTTGCAGCATGGCGTACCGCCTCCGGACTTGGTCCGCAATACCGTGGCGTCGTTAGCGTGCCGCCGCTGCACGCCCCGCGTACGCTTCGGTTACCTCAAGAACCGAGCCGCTCATAATCAATTCCCCGTGATCCAGCCAGATGGCCCGGTCGCATAATTGCTGCACCATAGCCGCAGAGTGCGATACGCAGAGCATGGTCTTGCCCGCCCTCCGGAACTCGCGGATCTTATCGATGCACTTCGCTTGGAATGCCTGGTCCCCTACCGCCAGCACCTCATCCACCAGAAGAACCTCAGGGTCCAGGTGCACGGCCACCGCAAATGCCAGCCGCATAACCATGCCGGTGGAATAGGTCCGCAAGGGCTGCGCCATGAATTCCCCGATCCCGGCAAAATCCGCGATCCAGTCGAATACTTCGTTGGTCCTTTTGCGGCTCAGCCCAATCAGCGCGGCGTTCAGCCTGACGTTCTCCACCCCTGTCAGGTCGCCATGGAATCCCGCGCCGAGTTCCAGCAGCGCCGCTACACGGCCATTAACTGTGACGCTGCCCTCATCCGGTTGGGCCAAGCCGGCCACCAATCCCAGCAGCGTACTCTTGCCAGCCCCGTTTGGCCCGACTACCGCCAGGCTCTCGCCTGTCTCCAGGTGGAAGGTGACGTTTTTCAGCGCATAGAACCGCTGCCGTTCCGCGGGGTTCAACCACCGCTCGATGCGATGTCGCAGCAGCATCTGCCCCGCAATGCGCGAGAAAGTCTTGGAAACGCTTTGGAATTCAATAGCCAGCATGTCCCTAGAGGTGATCGTAAAAATGCTGCTTCAAATGGCGGAACACCACCCAGCCTGTCCCGAACATGAACACTGAGCTGAACGTCAGCTTTGTCATGGTGCCAAGCGCCGGGGCCTTGGCCTCCAGCAGAATATTCCGCATGCATAGCACCAGGGCCGCCACTGGATTGAACTGATAAAGATCCCGGTACTGAGCCGGGATGAAGGAGAAAGAATAGAATATCGGGACCATCCAGAAGAGTACTGTATTAGCGGACTCCACGATATAACGCATATCCCGGACATATACGTTGAGAGACGAAGTGATCATCGATAACCCGCAGACAAACAGAATTTCCATAAGCCAGAGAGCCGGCAGCCAGGCCCAATAACGATTTGGCATCTTTCCGAAGAAAATCGCCATCACGAACAGGAGACCCATCTGGATAAACAAGTGCAAGCAATTGGAAAGAACGGATGCCACTGGAATGATCTCACGGGGGACCGCAACCCGCTTGATCAACTGCGTACTATCTACAACGGAAATCGTCCCGCTAGCCCAAGCGACGCTGAAAAAACTGTATGGCACGATGCCGCAGAGGACAAAGAGCGCGAAATCCGGGATCTTGCTGGGAAAGATTTTGGTGAAAACGAACGTTAGTACGCCCATCATCACCAGTGGATTCAAGAGCGACCACAGCACCCCCAGGGACATGTTCCGATAACGGATCTTGAAGTCCTTTTGTACCAAACTAGAGATCGCGAAAAGTCTGTCGCCATTCCACATACTAGATCTCCCTGACGGGCACTCGACACACGGAACCGGAGCAAGTGAACCAGGAGTGAAGCGGATTATTAGTATAGCACGCCGCTAGAAGTCGATGCTCCGTCCAGGTGGGCGTCGGAGTTCGGCCAAGGGCGTAGCCGGCTCAACCCCGCGCACTTCAATTGTGTTGAAATAGGACTTCGCATGAAGGTAAAGAACATCGGTGCTGTTGTAGGCCTGATGACGGCTTCGCTGCTGTCCGCGGCAGAACCTTCCGTACCTCCCATTGCCCAAAAAATGCTGGGAATTTTCCGCGAACTGCGCGAAGCCGAAACGCAATCCGCCTCCGCGCGCCGCCATGTATCGGTCACTCTCACGGACGGCGAGCTGAACGACTACCTGCGCTACGCGTTACGCACGACGCCGCGGCCAGGCCTGCAGTCGGTCACCATCAAACTCTTCCCGCACAATTACGTCTCCACTTTCACGGTGGTCGATTTCGATGCGGTCGAGCGCTGGAAGCCTGGCACCATTCCGGTCTTGCTGAAACCTCTTCTGCACGGCAAGCAATCGATCGGAGTGGACTACCAGTTTGCGGCATCCAATTCGAAGATCACGTTCTCCGTGGAAAAGGCTTACTACGACAACATCCGTCTGCCCGCGTTTTTTGTGGGGATGATGATTCAGATCGTCGCCGCCCGGCAGCCGGAACATTACGATACCAGCAAGCCGCTTCCACTGCCGTTCGGCCTGCGGCAGGTCTGGACCGAGAACCAACTCCTGAAGTGCAACAACTGAAAAGCCTCTGGAGAGGAGGGCTTAGCGTGGGCGCCGCACAGCCAATGCCGGCCGTAACCATAGTGACTCCCTCCTTCAACCAAGGAGAGTTCATTCGCGCCACCATCGAAAGCGTGCTGGCCCAGGACTATCCGCGAGTCGAATACATTGTGCTGGACGGCGGGTCGACTGACCAGACAGCCGCCATTGTGTCCGAATACGCCAACCGCCTGACGTGGATCAGCGAGAAGGATCGAGGGCAGGCACACGCCATCAACAAGGGTTTTATCAGAGCCAAGGGCGAAATAGTGGCGTGGTTGAACTCGGACGACATCCTGCTGCCGGGGGCGATTACGAAGGCGGTGGACGCATTCGCCAGCGCGCCGAAGGACGTGGGAGGGATCTACGGCGAAGGCTACCTGATGGACCGGGAAGGGCGCATCGCGCGCCGCTTTCCGGATACCGGGCCGTTCAATTTGTGGAAGCTGGTTTATCTATCCGATTACATCCTGCAGCAATCCGCGTTCTTGCGCCGCGCTGCGGTGGAGGATGTCGGCTGGCTGGATGAAAGTCTTCACTATGCGCTGGATTGGGACTTGCTCATCCGCCTGGGAAAACGGTTCGGCTTGTATCACGTCCCCGAGTATTTTGGCGCTCTCCGCGAATATCCGGAAGCCAAGAGCTTCGCCGGGGGACGGGCGCGCGTTGAGGAGATCCGGAGCATGCTGGAGCGCCACACCGGGCTGAAACGGGCGCCGGGTTATTGGAATTACAGCTTGCATGCGCTCCGCAGCAAGTGGGAGGAGTCGGGAAACCGAACCTCCGGTTGGCTGGGGCGCGCCGCCAAACTGCGGTACTTTCTTCTGTATTACGCTACGACTGGTCCTCTCCTGCTGATTCAAGAACGCGCCCAGGGCATGAGCGCGGATGGCTGGGCAGCGGACCGGCTGAAATGGATGCTGCCCGAAGGGACGGGGGACGTCATCGTGCGCGGCCGCGTGCCGGAGGATGCCAGGCTAACGGGCCAGACGCTGGCGGTTAGGTCCGAGGGTTGCAAGTTGGGCCGTTGGCCGGTGGGCCCGGGAGCCTTCGAATTGCGGTTTCCGGCTGGGGCTCATCGGAAAGGCCCGTTTCTTTTTGAGATCCACGCGTCGCGCTACAGACGGTCCCGCTTGAGCTCCGGAATGAACTTTCGACGTATGGCATGGGTAGTGGAAAGGATCGAGTGGGCCGCCCGGGATAGCGGGGTGCGAAGCGGGTGTCACCCGGCGGCATGCTAAAATGTCACGTTTCCATAGGTACTCCGATGAAAAAGGCGCTAGTAACGGGACTTACCGGCCAAGATGGTTCCTACCTTGCCGAATTGCTCCTGTCCAAGGGTTACGAAGTTCACGGCCTCAAGCGCCGATCCTCTTCTTTCAACACCGACCGGGTCGACCACATTTACCGTGACGTTCACGAATCCGGGGCGCGGTTGTTTCTGCACTACGCCGACCTTACAGATGCCATTTCGCTGGCCGGACTGTTGGCTGATATTCGCCCCGATGAAGTCTACAACCTGGGAGCCCAGAGCCACGTCAAGGTCAGCTTTGAAGTGCCGGAGTACACCGGAGACGTGGTGGCGCTGGGCACGCTACGGCTGTTGGAAGCCATCCGGCGCGCCGGCCTCAGGTGCCGGTTTTATCAGGCGAGTTCCAGCGAAATGTTCGGTGGCACGCCGCCGCCGCAGAACGAGTTGAGCCCCTTCCACCCCCGCAGTCCCTACGCCAGCGCCAAAGTTTTCGCCCATTACAGCACGGTGAACTACCGCGAGAGCTATGGCCTGTTCGCCTCCTGCGGCATTCTGTTCAACCACGAATCGCCACGGCGCGGGGAGACCTTCGTGACGCGCAAGATCACGCGTGCCGTGGCACATATCAAGCTTGGTTTGCAGGAAAAACTGTTCCTGGGCAACCTGGAGGCGCGGCGCGACTGGGGCTACGCTCCGGATTACGTGAAGGCCATGTGGCTTATGCTCCGGCAGGACGAACCGGGCGACTACGTCATCGGCACAGGTGAAATGCGTAGCGTCCGCGAATTCGCGGAGCGGGCTTTCGCGGCGGCCGGCCTGGACTGGCACGAGTACGTATCCATCGATCAGCGGTATTACCGGCCCGCGGAGGTAGATGCGCTCCAGGCGGATTTCTCCAAGGCCAGGCGCGTCCTCGGTTGGGAGCCCACTGTAACTTTTGAGGAGCTGGTCCGATTGATGGTGGACGCCGATCTGAAGGCAGTCAAGGGCACGCTGGAAGGCGGGCGGGACGCGGTCCGTACTAGTCAAGAAGGCGCCTGATGTTGGATCTTACGGAAAAGCGGATACTCCTGACCGGCGGCGGCGGTTTCCTGGGGTCGCACTTGCGGCGGACACTGAAGGAGTCCGGGGCCAAACGGGTGTTCGCCCCTCGCCGCGCCGAATTCGACCTCACTCGATCTACCGATGTGGATCGGCTCTTCGAAAGCGTACAGCCTCAGGTTTTGATTCACGCCGCTGCGGTGGTGGGCGGCATCGGTGCGAATATGGCCGAGCCGGGACGTTTTTTTTACGAAAACGCCATCATGGGTGTACAACTGATTGAAGCTGCTCGGAGATATTCGGTCGAAAAAACAGTAGTGCTGGGCACTATCTGCGCCTACCCGAAATTCACTCCGGTACCTTTTTCTGAAAATGAGCTTTGGAACGGCTACCCGGAAGAAACCAACGCACCCTATGGAATTGCCAAGAAAGCGCTACTAGTGCAGTGCCAGTCGTACCGCCAGCAGTACGGCATGAACGCCATCTTCCTCCTACCGGTGAATCTTTATGGCCCGGGGGACAACTTCGACCCGCGGAGTTCTCATGTGATTCCGGCGCTGATTCGGAAATGTCTGGAAGCGCGCGCCAGCGGCGTCAGGGAGATCGTGCTTTGGGGCGATGGCACTCCGACCCGCGAATTCCTGTACGTCACTGACGCCGCCAGAGGAATTCTGCTGGCCACGCTAAAATACGACGGCCCTGAGCCGGTAAACCTGGGGAGCGGCCACGAGATTTCCATTCGGGATTTGGCCGGGTTGATCGCACGGCTGAGCGGCTTCACAGGCGCCTTCGGCTGGGACGTATCCAAGCCGAACGGCCAGCCGCGACGTTGCCTGGATGTCCGCCGGGCGGATGCGGAATTCGGCTTCCGGTCCACGACGACGCTGGAGAAGGGACTGGAAGAAACGATCCACTGGTATGCGGCGTCGCTCAAACTCGGCACCGAGCCGAGTTCTACAACACCGTCTGCAAGCCCACTTTCTGCTGGAAACCAGGGCGAGAGACAATCCGCTTCTCACCTCGGCAAAATCCCGTCGGACTGATCTTGCCCCCGGGTCGTCATGAATTGTGGGGGGCCTCGCTATGACATCGCCACACGGGACGGAGGCGGGCTCTTTCACGATGCAACCATGCCGAGGATAGCTCAGTGGGCTCATCGAAACGATGTGGCAGGGCGCTGGAGATCCGCCCTTCTCCTTTCACGCTGAACCGGAACAACAGACCGAACTCTGCCGCGAACTCAAACCCATAAGATAGCTGCGACGAACTTTAAACACCTTGCAGCGGCCGCCCGGAAGTCTCTGATTTCAGGTGCCGATGCCAATTTGGCTACGAAGCACTCAGCGAATCCTGCTCGGGCCAGTTCAAGCGTGCTTTTGTATTTGGCTTGACAGCTTCCAATAACCTGAACTACACTAAGCTTGCTTTAGCCTAACCTTAGCCTAGCGCTGATTCGCCGATTGTTTTCGGACCGAGGCCGGCAAAGCGCGAGAATTCCGGCGTGAGATATGCTAGATCCCGTCTTCGCTCTGAATAAGACCTTAGAAAATCGGCTGTCCGGATTGGTTCTGACGGACGGCTCCAACCCTGCCGCGCAAGCATCTGCTTCCACCTTCACGGTTATCACATCGCGTGGTGCGGACTCCGATCCCTCGGCGCCATTGAATGTAACGGTCACAGCGAATGAAATAACGAACCTGCACGGAACAGGTCCACTAGTAAAGAGGGTCTGTCAGGGATGGCGAAATGTTTTCTCGATTCGTGCGCGCAACGACTGGGGCGTTCAAGATTTCGGCGATTGGCACGTGTGCCTCTCGCCGCGCGGACGCACCCGAGCCGAGTTTTTTTATAACGTACTTAGTGTGCTGCGCAATCGTCTCGTTAGCACCGTACTGTGCGTTCCTTTCCTACCTGATGAGTTTTATACCTCAATCGCCGTCCAGGAATGCTTTGGAGCGAAGCTCTGCATCTGGCTGATGGACGATCAGAATGTGCGCACCAACGAGATCCCCGATGCCCTCATGCGAGAGTTTCTCGAAAGATCTTCGCTGCGCCTGGCGACCCACCCGGAACTAAAGGCAGCGTACGAGCAGAAGTATGGTCTGCCTTTCTACGTTCTGCCAGCGATTGTTCCCGCCCGCCTGGTAGCCACAGATGCCGTGCCGCCGACACCCTGCGATGGAACTCGCAGGGGTGCATTGATCGGAAGCTTCTGGGACCAGAGCTGGTACGACCGGCTCTGTTCGGTTCTGAGCAGGTGCGATTGCAGTATCGATTGGTTTGGGAACAACAAGTCACCTTGGTTCGATCTGTCGCCGAAGAGTCTTGAGCAAGCCGGAATCAGGGCGCACGGCGTCGTTGCCGAGGACAGGTTAGCCCGGGAACTCGCGAACTATCCTTTCGTTATCGTTCCCGTCGGCTCCCTTGACGGTATGGAATCCAATAAGGGCGTCGCCTCGCTCAGTTTGCCGGGACGCATCTTGTTCGCGGTGGCCACATCCCATACGCCGGTGTTGATTGTTGGGAGCGACCGCACGTGCGGCGCTCGTTTTGTCGCCCATTTCGGAGTTGGCGAGGTTGTGCCCTACGACGCCTCCGCGGTTTCCGCAGCCATGGATCGGATGAGCGAGCCTAAAGTCCAGATGCGAATGCGCCAGGCGTGTGCCAGAATTGGTCCCATGCTCTCGGACCGCGGGATTTCAGATTGGCTGGCACAATCCATCGAACTGGGAACTCCGGCTGATAGCCGGTTCGAAGATCTGTTTTCAGGATACGATGCCGATATCGATCGTCACCTCGGCTTCGCAGTAGCCAAGGCCGCTGGCGATTAAGGAAATACTGCCAGTCGCATGCCCCCAGATTTCGAGGAAACCCGACTCCGGAACCAAGAACTAGCTTGTAAACTGCTTGCCCTAACCACCGGCGGTCCGGCTGTAGCCATCGCTCCTCCTCCCCCGCATCCAGACCCGCCGCATGAGGCCGATGCGATCGTGGCCCACATCGAAATCAACAATCACCACGGTGTAGGCGTACTGCTCCAGCGCCTGTTCGGACACTCCGGGAACATCGTATCCATCCGTTCCAACGACTTTTATAACGGAAATCAGGACTTCGGAGTGAAGCACGTTCGCATTGCGCATGGCGGCGCGTCGCGCGACATGGTTGTATGGGAAGTTCTGGAGGCGCTGAGCGGTGCCACAATCCAGCGCGTACTGTGCGTGCCTTATTTTCCCGACGACGCCCTGAACGCTATCGCCCTGAAAGAAGCCTTCGGGGCGCCACTTTGCACCTACCTCATGGACGACCAGAACCTTTGCGTGGATGGCATACCCGACTCGATTATGACCGAATTGCTCGCGAAGTCTTCCTTGCGGCTGGCAATTTCGGCGGAGATGTGCGCCGGTTACGAAGCGAAGTACCGCTGCAAGATTTGGTTCATGCCCCCGCTGGCGCCGACCCACCTTATCCCGCAGCGCCTCAATCAAGTTCCCGAACAGGCTCTAAAGGAGAGGGAGACCGTAATCCTGGGGAATATCTGGGGCCAGCACTGGCTAGCGTTGCTGAGAAAAACCGTGAGGGCGTCCGGAATCACCCTGCGCTGGTATAATAACGGTCAATTCCCCTGGCTTTCCTGCAGCAAGGACGATCTTGTCCGCGACGGCATTGTGCCGCAAGACGGGCCTCCCGAGTCCGACGAACGTCTTGTCGAAATCCTCCGGCAAGCTCCCTTTGTAGTGGTTCCTTCAGGAACTCTGGAGGAGTCGGACGATCGGCGGTTCATTGCACAATTGAGCTTTCCCAGCCGCATTCCGTACATCCTCGCTACATCTCACGCGCCGATCCTGGTGCTCGGCAACCCGAACACCGCGGCCGCTCGGGCTGTGACTCACTTTGGAATCGGAATGGTCGCACCTTACGAGCGCCATGCATTCCTCGATGCCGTCGAGAGGATCACCCGTCCTGATTTGAATCTGGCCATGCGCCGGGCTGCCTTTTTATTATCCCCCCGCTTCGCCGACTTGGGAGCCTCGGAGTGGCTTTGGCAATCCCTCGCCAAAGGCGAACCCGTCGACGGCAGGTATGAAGACATGAGGCCGAATCCAATGCCCAATTCCCGCCCTGGGATCTTCCCGCAGTCCTAGAGACATGCCTCCTTTGGTCCGATCCGCTCCGTCCCCGTCAACCTCGAGCGAAGACGTTTCAGAGGGATGGCATCCGCCAAGTTAAAATGTAGGGTTGAGATACCTATGGACCTTCGAAGCCATGTGAAACAAACGCTGCGTATGTGTGGTCACGCCATCGTAAGCACGATCCACGAACGCCTGAACGTAGCCGATCGGATGTTGGAGGATATTCTCGCCCAGAATGCGCATAACGCAAGCACTCAGACCGCACTGCTGCAATCCAGTGTTTATCTGGTCGAAAATGTGGCACGCGTCCACACTGAAGTACAAGAAGCCGAAACACGTATTTCGACGTTGGTCCCCACTGAAGTACGGGAAGCCGAAGCACGTATGGCGACGTTGGTCCCCACTGAAGTACGGGAAGCCGAAGCACGTATTTCGACGTTGGTCCCCACTGAAGTACGGGAAGCCGAAGCGCGTATGGCGACGTTGGTCCGCACTGAAGTATGGGAAGCCGAAGCACGTATGGCGACGATGGTCCCCACTGAAGTACGGGAAGCCGAAGCACGTATGGCGACGTTGGTCCCCACTGAAGTACGGGAAGCCGAAGCGCGTATGGCGACGTTGGTCCGCACTGAAGTACGGGAAGCCGAAGCACGTATGGCGACGTTGGTCCCCACTGAAGTACGGGAAGCCGAAGCGCGTATGGCGACGTTGGTCCCCACTGAAGTACGGGAAGCCGAAGCACGTATGGCGACGTTGGTCCCCACTGAAGTACGGGAAGCCGAAGCACGTATGGCGACGTTGGTCCCCACTGAAGTACGGGAAGCCGAAGCGCGTATGGCGACGTTGGTCCACACTGAATTACGGGAAGCCGAAGCACGTATGGCGACGTTGGTCCACACTGAGTTACGGGAAGCCGAAGCACGTATTGCGACCTTGGTCCGCACTGAAGTGCAAGAAGCCGAAGCACCTATCGCGATGTTGGTGCGCGAGGATTGTATTGCCAAAGCGGATTTACAGCCTCTGGCCGCGGCGCTCGCCGAAATGTACGAAGTTTCCGCCCGAAAATCCGATCTTCAGCCAGTAGCTCAAGAAATCGCCGTTTTGCGGGACGTACTGAAACACACCAACCAAATTGTAGACAATCAGATTCAGCCGGGAGTCGAGAAAATGTTGAGCCTGAATGAAGCCGTGCGTGGCGCCACCGTAGCAGGTTTCGCTCTGTTGGAGCCTGCCGCTCGCGAGACGAGCAGCTTTTTGGCGAATCAATCCGTTCGGCAGGTGTGTGTGGAGACTTCGGACTATCTCTCCACAAACCCGGAACTTGGTGTTCTCTCATTCCTTTATTCCAGCTTGCCCTCGCGAAAGGTTCTCGATATCGGCGCCCATATTGGCGATGTCTCCGAGCACTTGTTGCAGGCGGGATACGAAGTCTATGCCTTCGAACCTTACCCCCAGAGCTATCACCGTCTCACTGAGCGCCTCCGGGGGCACCCGGGATTTCACGCATTCAATTTGGCACTGGGCAGCGTGACCGGCGAGTTGCCGTTGCATCTGGTGAACGACGATTCGCCGGACAAGAAATATGAGGACCCGACGGTGTTCCACAGCCTGGTACGGCATGGCATGCCGACCGATCTCAAGTTCAATGGCACAGTTCCCGTGCCAATCAGGAGGCTTTCCGACCTCCACAAAGAGGGTGTCGTTCCTGCCGACGCCGGCCTCGTAAAAATCGATACCGAAGGATACGACCTTGAAGTGATTCGGGGAATGGCCGATTTTCGTTACCCTGCGGTGATGGTGGAGTTCTGGGACACCAGCATAGCCTTTGCCACACAAGGCCTCTTATACACGCTCGATAGCATGGTTTCCGAGATGCGGCAAAGGGGTTACTTATGGTACATCGTCATCTATCGCGTCTGGGGCGAGAATCACACCGCCTATTTCTGTAACCACGACCGGGCCGTGCCTGGCTCTTGGGGCAATATCCTGTTTTTCCAACAGCGCGAGACGTTCATTCAAGCGCAACAGTGGTGTTCGGCCGTGCTTCCCCGCACGTACTTTAAGCACGTCCCCGCCGAACCTGATGGCGTCTCGAAATGCCGTTGACGCCTTTGAAGAAGCGGCAAACTTACTTGCCGGATCACATCCAATTTTGGCGTGACAGGCTGGCCTCTGCCGATGTGCCTACTTACCTTCACGGGGCTTCCTACGGGAACTGGGAACCATCCCGGCCCGTTCGCAGCGGCTCATTTCTCGACACGATCGAGTCCCGGAATCGGCTGCCATTTTTGTAGGGGTTCCGGCGCTTCCACCCGAGTGAAGCCGGGGAGCACGATCTCCTCACGAGCGATAATAAACTGCCGTCGAACGCCGTTTGGATATCTCCTGGAATCCCATTGCTCATGGACTGGTTGGTCTTCGGTAACGTACACATAGGGTACGCCGGACCAGGAAAACATTCCGGCGAGTGCCGGGAACGTGGGCACGGCAACAATTCTGGCCGCGTTTTGATCGTCTCCTAGGTGCTCGCGGTGAAAATAGCACCCCACGGCATTCCCCTGAGCGACCCGCGTCTCCACGATAGCAACTTGGCCGATACACGGGGCGAGTTGCCGGACGGCCTGAAGTGGAGACTCCAGGTGGTACAGCAGCCCGAACATGAGGACGAGGTCAAACCTGCCAAGGGCATTGGCATCACCCTCCGTAAGACTGTCCAGATTGATCTCGCCGAAGGTAATCCCGGGATATCTCCGCCTGCACAATTCGATGTTGGTGGGGCGCAAGTCCAAGCCGGTCACGCGCATCCCCAAATCCCAGAGCACCTTCGAAAAATAACCTGCGCCGCACCCAAGATCGAGAGCTTCGACGAGACGGGATCGAAAGGGCAGTTTGTCCAACACCTTTCGCAGCCACTCTTCGCGAACCGCGTTGATACGCATGTACTCTGGGCGATCGAACACAATCTCAGACATAGGCGAGAGTCCGGCAAAACCGAGCGCGGGCGTCAAATCCGGTTCAAAACAGACCGCTCCCCACGTCCGAGACGCTCTGGGCCGTGGGGAAAAAACACCGCTCGTGAAATATTCTACCAGCCGGAACTAGACGGCTGGCGGCCAAATCAGTCATCTGCCCTGCTGGCGCGCTTCCAAATCGAGAGCCGCTCCGAAGACGGACTCAACCTTCGCTCGCTGCTCGCCGGAAAGAAGGGTTCGGCCGTAGCCAATTCCGCCATGACGGACGTGGTTTCTGTGCAGCAGGGTATGCCGATCGTATTTCAGATTCCCCAGATAGACCACGGAGTTTGGGTCCTCGCCAACTCGGTCCGCAAGATGCCGCATCGCCTCCATACTGGTTTCTGTCGCAATTGTTCGAATTACGTCCGGTGGAGTTTCCAAACCGAGATAACTCTGAACCCGTGCGACGGCATCGAACGGTTCCCGCACGATGGTCTCGTACGATATCAGAGAGCAGTTCCCGCACTGGCGGTGAAAACTGTACAAAGCCACAGAGTCGAGAATAGCGGCAAGGGCCTCGTCGAACGACCGGTCGAACATCACCATGTAAGAGGCGATGGCGTCCTCTGGATCGCGGTGTGTGTAAACCGCCCTGGCGGCGCCCAGCTTCATGAGGTTGCGCCCCAGCGGGTCGAGCCGGTGGCACTTCAAAACCAGGTGATCGTATTCGCTGTCGAGGCCCTGCATCAATGCCGTGAGCGCGTCGTCAAACCCTGTGTACATGCGAGCATCCGGGTGGACGCGTGAAATCAGCCGAACACAGACATTAAAGCTCCACGTGGAAGCGCTTCTCGGCATGCCGGTGCACAAGACGATCAAAATTGCAATTCCTTTCCCTCAACCAGGACAAAGGGCTTCTTGCCGGTAGGGAAGCGCCCAGGCCATTTCCGTGTGCTTCCTTACCCTATCTGAGAGACCCCCGGTAGACAGTGGACTCCACACGATTCGGGATCGCTATCGGGCACTCGCGGGTCACGCGACAATACCCAAGCATAACATGCCGGTTGACGGGGCAGTGTATACTACGTTCGAGAGCGGGAGTTTATGTTCGTTGAAGGAGCTTCGCCGCAGTTTCCGGTCTACAGGGTCATAACGGCGCGCGATTTTCATGGGTCCGCCTACCAGGATAGCTTCCTCGCGTTGCGCAGCGGCCCGTACCTCGGATTTCCCAAGACGGTTAGCATAGAGACGCTAGCTCTTTGTAACGCGGCATGCAATTTCTGCCCATACCCCAACCTGACGCGTAAGGGCGAGGCCATGCCAGACAGCCTGATCGACAAGATTTTTTCCGACATTGAGGACATCCCAGCCCGTCCCGCGTTCGAAATCACCCTCGCACGCGTGAACGAACCGTTTCTGGACAGTCGGGTCATGGATATCAGCATGGACATCGAACGCCGGTTCCCCGAGGCAAGCAGTATGTTCTTCTCGAACGGGACTCCCCTCACCGAGAAGAACCTTCTTCGCTTGTCCCAACTCCGGAGGGTGTCCTTTCTGAACGTTTCGTTAAACGACCACAGGCCGAAAGTGTACGAAGCAATCATGCGCCTTCCGTTCGACAAGACATTCGCCAGATTGAACCTTATCCAGCAGATGAAGGCATCCGGAGTTTTGAAGTTCCCCGTATATGTTTCCCGGGTCGGCGATGGAACCGCCGCCGATGACGAGTTTCTAGAGTGGGTACGAACGACCTACCCATCGCTCAGCGGGCTAGTAACACCACGCGGCGATTGGATGGGGGCGATCCCCGGGCCCCTGAGCCCCGTTCCCGATGTGGGCTGCCGCCAGTGGTTCAACCTTCACCTGCTTTCCAGCGGCAAATCGGCGTTTTGCTGTGTCGATTCGGACGGCCGGAACGGGATTGGCGACGCACGGTCCGAGCACGTGATCCACGAGATCTACAACCACCCCGACAAACGGAAGTTGCGGTCGGCGATTGCATCGAGACTCGAGGTCAAGGCCTGCCAAGTCTGTCCGATGCTACCTTGAGGTATATGGTACACGCCGCCCTGCGCACATCTTCAGCGATCTTGCGGTAATACGAACCGTTGCGAGAACTTATCCGAGAAAAAGAACGCATCGATACTATACAACTTGCCTCGATCTCCATAGAACTTTTCACCGGTTTCCACGAGGAGAAAAGCCCGCTGTTTCAGGTATTCAATCATCTCCCCGAGAAGTGGCGTGTCCGGGCCGTAGCCACGCTCGAACCACGTCTCGAGTAAGACCATATCCGCCTGCTCCAGCGCGGCAGAGCCACCTTCCAGGATCAGCCGCTCAGCGCCCTGACAATCGATCTTGATCACGTTGGGAAGCGGCAGGGAATGTTCGGCAATGTAATCGTCCAGCGTGGCCCGGGGGATGCGAATTTGCTGCTTCACCTCTGGAATATCACCCCGGTCGAGCATGGAGCTACCGAATCCGTCGTGCGTCACAAAGAACTCGGCGGTTCCGGGGCGATCGCCCAGAGCGACGGGGTGCAAATGGAAGCGAGGCCGCCTCTGAAGGCGTTCAGCAAGCCCCTGGCGGTAAAAGTCAACCACGTCCGCCAGCGCTTCAAACAAGTGATATTCCGAATCCGGCTGAACCAGCGCAATCGTATCCGACCATACCCCGTTGGACGCACCAATGTCGTAGACGACGGCTGGGTCGTAACCCAAGCCCTTCAGCTTTCTAAAGAGGTTGGTCTCGTGCTGGAACTGCCGCACGCGCCTGAATCTTGGAGCAATCCACTCTCTAAATCGAATTGCCATTCTTCTGTTCCAGGCCCTACGCGTAGTATACCCCGGGCCCCAGTAGCTGCGGCACCCTCTTGCTGAGTCAAGGTCCTTCAGGAAGTCCGCCAAGGAGGCGGTGAAGCCAGCACCTATGTGGGGCGTGAGACTTCCAGGAATGCCGCGACGCTCTGCCGAATCCAGCGTTTGGTCTAGAGCGCACCCCCGGCATGAACCGTTCCTGAGTTGACTCACTGACCGGAGTGATGGGTTATAATCACGAGCGTGAGAACCCTCAGACTCGACGAGATCCTGGATCACTATCATCAGAAGTACGCCGATATTCCTGGCTTTTTCGGGCCGGAATCGATGGCAATTTGGGATTTCTTCCTTCGCGCTCAGGCGGACCTGGGCGTCACTGGCGACTTTCTGGAGATCGGCGTGTATAAGGGCAAGTCGGCTGTTCTGGCCGCGCTTTACCTGCGGCAATCCGAAAACGCCGTACTGGTGGATCTCAATCCCATACCCGAAACCCGTGCCGTGCTCGAAGACGTCCGCCCCGGCGCCAATGTCTACCTGGAGTGCCGGTCCACCGAAGCGGCATTCAACAGCGAGATCGCTGCCCGTGCCGGTCGCTTCCGCTGGTGCCATGTCGATGGAGACCATACCGGTTATTCGGCCCTGCATGACATCCGGTTGTGTGCCGGTGTGCTGGCACCGAACGGCATCTTGGTGGTGGACGACTTCTTCAACTTCCGGTATCCCCAGTTAACAGCCAGCGTTTACCAGTTCCTGTTCGATAACCCGATCGAATGGAAGATGGTTTTTGCCGGCACCAATAAAGCCTACCTGTGCCACGCGGCGGTTTACCGGACCTATGAGGCGGTCATCCGTAAGGGCATGAGCCAAGTGTGCAAAGACCACAATCTCACACTCTGCAAGTCAAGCTACGTGTCGGACTGGGGCTCCTATTCGGTAACGCCGACTTATGGCGGCCCCGCATTCGTGGGTATGGACGACAGGCCGCAGGACGGACCGGAAAACGCGGTGTACTAAACCCAGGGCGAGCGGGACCGGGGAGTCTCTGCTGCGGTGGGCGTTCGGAATCGCGATCTCGGCCAAAATTTCCGCGGAAGTAGACCTCCCGTTCGACCTGCATCGCGCCACGGATTCGCGTGAGTTTTGGCATTTTGCGCCGGACTGCGACCGAGTGACGCCACAACTCCACGGAACCAACCGGACGACTGCCCGTTGATCCCGCCATTCTCCTACCGACACAAATATTGAAATAACGGTTTCGTTGGCAAGAAATTGGCGGCGACCCCAGTTGGCTTGAGCGGGTAGTCCTTGCCGGCAATGCGAATCGTTCCGTTGAGTCGTGTGAATGTACCAGGGCCTGTCTGTTCGAGCACTATCAGCTTAGACACGTCCAATGGCTCCCAATGCTCGGGCCGCCCCGCCGCAGGAACAAGCCACTTCAATCCGACACTGTCCTGTTGTACGCTATCCTTCCAGTTCAACGGCACCGAGATCAGCCGGGGGGGAAGATGCCAGGTGGAAGGAAACTCAAATAGTTGTGTTAGAACAATGGCATCGCTCCAGGCATTCGGCAGAACATAGGTTCCCGGCCCTGGATAGCTCGCACTATTGCTTGCCAACTCGTGCAAGATAATGGTCCCATCCTCCAAGTCCGGACATGATCGGACTACCGCAGACCAAAACCGTCGTTCGGTCTGCCATGCTTGACCAAATTGGCGTTGAACAATGTTGTGGAACGACACCAGAGACCCCAAGTATAGAGCCACGATAAACAGGGCGATCGTCCGTTTGCCATAGCCTTCCGCGACAAACACGAACAACCAGGTTAATCCACCCGCTAACATGGCGCCACCGAAACTACCGGCTAGGTGTACGACCGATAGTCTTCCGTTCGGGAGAAAATATGGATCGCGGAAGGCCAGAGAATACGGGAGCACCCAAAAGACCAACCCCAACCCACATATGGAGGCGATCTGAGGCAGCGGCTTGGCGACTTCTATGCCTCCTGTCAGACCCAAGAACTTGAAACGAAAGGGAACGGCAACTGTCCCTCGCTCGGTGGGGCCTGTGGGGAGGAGGCGCCAATAAGCGACAATCAGAGCGGCAGCTGCAACCAGCACCAGCAACAGTCCGCCATCCATATGTTGCAATACCTCCAGCGGGCGCAGTATGGCTACATGCAAAACCACCAGCGGACCTACGGCCATCGACCAAAACGCCTTGCCGACGGTCGCACCGAGTTGGCCGTGAAGTTCCTGGATGCGACCTTCGCCCAGCGATGCTCGAATGAAAAGAGCCGTCACGATGCCGCTGTACAGCACCAGAAGATGACTAGCTAGTTGGGCTAGCCAACTGCGGCTGCGGTCACGGAAGAGGAGAGGTAAAGCCAAAAACGGCACACAAATTGATTCGTAAGCCAGGAATGGCGCCGCAGCCAAGCAATAGCAGAGCACCCAGCGCCGCCGAGCGTACGCTATGGCCCCCAACAAAAAAGCCATCACCGCTAAGTGCTGAAAGACCGGGGCTACCGCGAAGAGTTGCGATGTATCTGCGGGATAGGCGCAAAACACTACTGCGCCGACGGCGGCGTATGCGACAGGTAGTTGGCTACGGAGTACGAGATAACAAAGAAAGGCATTAACGGAAACGATCAGATATTCCAAGATATAAAGAACGTGAAGGCCCCCCAGGTGCTGAGCGAGGAATGCGCTGCTTGTTGACCAAGACCATCCTACAGGGCGGCCCTGCGGCCAAGACTGGGCAAAACTCTTGATAGTGTCGACCAAATTATCCCAGCTTAACGTGAACGCCGGACTGATAACTGCATAGTCGTCCTCATAGAGCCCGTATGATCCCAGACGTAAGTAGTGCGTCAAAAGGCAAATCAGAGCCAGGAAGATCGCTACAAGAAGCAGTTCGCGATTGCCGATCGAGTAAGACTTCAAGTATGAGGAACCGCCCACGCCGTTTAACGGTTCGTAGGAACTCTTCTTCGATTCGATTTTGTTCGCACCCGCCGGATCAGGTTCGGACGACGTGGGTTTAGGCGTGGTACCTTGCAAATCGAAATATGTCGAAACTGCCGCTAAACGCTTAGTCCATTCGTTCATAACGCGATTCACTCCAGACGGAGCCGGCACCGCCGCCGTAGCCCCACACATCCTCAGGAAAACTGGCCCTGGAAATCGAAACCTAGTGAACCGATAGTTTACCACCGATTCCGGCTCACTTCGGCCGGTGGCGGATCGCATAGTCCATGGCATTCTCGGAGCCTCTTCAGGCACCATCTTGCAGGCCTTGCTGGGGTTCGGCGCCATGCAAATGCCCTCGACTGGGTCCTGGCGGCCGGATGTGTACAAGGCGTGCCATGCCGACTGGTATGATTCGATGCAGGCTTCGCTTCACATTGAGACTTCGAGCACAGAAGTCTTGTCGCCAGCCTCGCACACCATCAGGGTTATGGCCATCGATGCCGACTCCATTCTGGGGGATCCGATAGGTGACGGTTATCAGGGACGCGCGTGCGGATGCAACGGGCCCTGGCTGTGAATGTAAATGCCTTGGGTTTTGTTTAAGTTAGGGTCGATGCTTGCGCCAGATCCAGAAAAAATTCGTGACGATATTGAAACCAGTCGAGCCGGCGATGCCGAGCGTAGCTGAAACCATATAATGCACGCCATAGCGTGGCAACAAATTGCTGATACACCACCAGACCGCAAAGCCGCCCGCGTTCGCCCAGTGGAATTGCCACAGGCCTTTGGCGGTAGACGCACTTCGGTCAAAGACCCAGACGTTGGTCACGAAGAAACGCAGGATCGTCGCAATCTCCGCCGACAATAGGGTCGCGACCGCTAACGGGATTCGGAATACACCCACGAATAGGTATAGCAAGGCGAGGCTGCCCAGGGAAAACCCGAATGCGACAACGAACCAACGGATAATCGCGCGCCATCTCCACGAGGCTACGAAATCACGCAGTTTCCCGAAATCGGACCGTGCGTTCATGTCATCGTTCCCGTGACGGTGTATTGTGGCCCCGACTCAATCATCGGAATATGCGCATAGCTCATCACGCGGAGGTCCTGACGTATGGAGACGCTGAGGTGAACAGGGCGAATCCTGGAGACTCGGTCGCGCTTGGTTTACTGCCCACAACGATCCACAGCAGATTCTCTTTTGCCGATAAGCCAATTCCTGGCACGGCACCAGACCCCGAAACAAGAGATACCAGCATGGCCGCGAGGTCACCCAGGTTCAGGGTTGTCTGGTCCGAACTCCAACCGCTTTCCGCCAGCACCGCGCTGATCGTGACATTTTGCGAAGGTTCACTCACGATGTGTTTATCGACCTTCAGGCCGCCCCTGCTCTGGCGCATAGTGCCGAATCCTGTTGCCCACGCCACGATGCGCAATGCATGATACACATCGTTGCGACAGCCGAACCCGTGTCCGGCGCAATAAGGCCATTCCGCGGAGTCCCAGCCGGATACCTGCAGCCTGAGTTGCGGCCATACCTGCAATCTTGAGGCAGGCAAATATGCGGCGACTGGGGCCATGGATCGCCATTGAATCGGCCAGGATCAAATCTCAGCCGCCCGGGCCAAGCCGCCACACTTCTTTCAGGCATCCAAACACTTTCGCCACGGCGCGACCTTTGGGAGCAACCTCGTACCTCCCGCCCTTCTCTGTCAGATAACCGTTGGCCGCCATCACCTTCAGGCGTCCGGCGACGACCTCCGCCGATGCGAATCGCTCGCGCAATTCGGTTATGCTGAGCGTCTTCGTGGGAGCAGATTCCAGACAGATCAATGTTTGAACCGAAAGCGATGCCGCAATAGTGTAATAAAACGGCATATAAAGAATGAAAAAGCAGCCTATTACAAGCGATCCGCAGCACATCCTGAGGATGATCTGGCTGGGCGGTTGTACGCCGGAATCGAGCAGGAGGATCGTGCCCAGATGGGCAACGAAACACCAACTAAGGATACTCAGTATCAATTTCGCGCAGCGTGCAACGGTAACCAAGTGGAACCAGACAACGTGAATAGCCAGGAAGATGAAGAACCAGATCGCCCCCGAGATGCTTCCCTGCAGCATCGAATCCCGCCTTCTAGTCCGCAACTCTCAAGAATCGCCTCAGCCAGGTAAAACGCGAGGCCACACGCCTGCCGGCCGGTGTCGCCTCGGCCATGCCGGCACCGATTCTTATAAGGTCCAGCCTGGCCAAATCATCCATCCGTTTTTGATACATCCAGCTAATCCCTTGTCCAGCGCTGTATGAAGTCATAATTTGTTCCACTGTCATATAGCGATCCGGGGATCGATCTATGTCGATTACGATCCTGAGAGAGAAGCCACGGTCCGCGAGGTTGTAAAGCTGCAATATGAATCCGAAGAAAACCGCAGTGTATAAGAAAAGAAAAAATGCGAGGTCTAACATCGTGTCCGGTTCACACCACCTGTAAGGCAGAAAACCCAAATCGGAGGGCGTGAGATAGTGGATGGCCACACCTACGGGCAGCGTAAACGCAAATAGTAACAGCATCAATCGCGCCCGGAGCGTCTCGGGGCGCGTGAAGAGAAATGCAAATGTCATGGCAGCGAAGTACATCGCGCACATCGCTGCGGCAAGTATGATTGCTTTCACGCGGACCGCCCGTACTCGGTCGTCGCGGTGGCGCCAAGAGGGCTCCCTGCCACAGCCGGCCGCTGAGGGCTCCATGACAGCTTCACGCCCCGGGAGCGGTAGCGGCTTCGGTGGATCAGTTTCACTTCGAAGAACAGTCGAACAACGGTTTTGATTACGTCCAGAATGTTCTTCAGCTTGACCGCCTTGCTCTCGCCCTGCAGGCGCTCCTGCATTTTGAGCCCAACTTCGATATAACTGTTACCCATCGCAAGAAGCTTGACGAGGATTTCGGATTGAAGCGCGAAGCCATCGGAATGACTCTCGACGGTTTGAATCAGCTCCCTTCGATAGACCTGGATCCCGTTGTAGTACCTCAAGTTGAGGCCGAATAGGGCATTCATCGTCCTGGTATAGGCACGGGAGATGACTCTGCGTCCAATGTACCTTACTTCCATGTTGGAGAGGTAAGTTTGGATCAGGTCCGCCTCGCCTATAGGCGCCAGCCATTCTTCCAGCGACGAGGCGGGAAAGCCGTTGTCACCCGGTATCCAGCCGACATACTCGAACCGGGCCGACTGGGCGCCAATTCGAAAAGTCTTGGCCAATCCGAGATTCCTGGGATTGTGGACGACACGGATTCTCGGATCTGTTACGCTTAGCGCCTCGGCGATTTCGCCCGTGCGGTCCACGCTGCCGTCATTGACTATGATGATTTCATATTCGAGTCGAAGCGCATGCAGAGCGCTGCGAAGCTCGGAAATAGTCGCTTCGATATTCCCCTCTTCGTTGTAAGCGGGAATAAATACAGAAAGGCGTTTATCCATAGGCTCCCTCGAAATTACGACTCATCCCAATTTAATCCGCGGTCCCGTGGAACGATGCGACGCAAGGTATAGATATCGCTAACGGCGAGTTCTCCCACGTGTTTGGCGAGTTGAGGCCACGGATCCCAGATTGCACTGATGAGGCGGCCTGTGATACCGTCGCTCTCAGACGAAAGAAGATAGACACAGAGAGCAGCGCCCTTTTCCAGGGGCGCCCCGCCGTTGGCCTTCTGTTGGACGGCCTGTTCGTAAAACTTTGGTCCCACATTGCCCGGACCAGCGGTCAGGATTTCCTCCAGCAATCGCGTGTTGAGCGGTCCTGGCCCTACTGCGTTGACGTCAATTCCGTCGCCGGCGACTTCTCCCGCGATGGTCTCGGTGAATCGGACCACGGCGGCCTTGGAAGCTGCGTAAGCGCTAACGCAAGGCATCGGCGCTGTAGCTCCACCCCCCGACAAGTTGACGATCTTGCCGTAGTGCTGGCTCCGGAATATGGGCAACGCGGCGCGGCACGGCAGAACGGTACCAAACAGGTTGATCTCGATGGCGCGAACCCAATCGTTCCAGGCAACATCGGAGATCTGCCCCTTCGGACCGTAGATTCCGGCATTATTCACCAAGCCCGTGAAACGCGGCAACTGCCGCTGGGCCGTCTCGATTAGACGTGTTGCGGAACCCGGGTCCGACACATCCATGACTTGGGAAGCGATCCGCTGGCCGAAGGCGGAACGGGCGCGCAGCGCTCCGCAAGTCTCTTCCAGTTCCGCAGCACCCCGCGCGCATACCAAAATGTCCGCACCCTCAGCGACACAGGCCTCGGCGACAGCTTTACCGAAGCCCTGACTACCGCCCGTAATGACAATACCCCGGCCCTGCAACTTCATGATTGCCCACGCTCAGCGCCGTTCACGGCTCTCAACCCCCGCCCGACTCTCGGTATTACCCGGCTCATTATGGTTACGATCCACACTTCCGCGCAATTACGCCTATATTTCCAATAGGCACCGTCAGCAAGCAGCGCGATAAGCGGGTTTTCTGAAACAACCAGGATATCACCTGCTTTCCGGGAATCGCCGGCGCCTTTTCCATGAAAAAGCCCAAACTGTAGCTATTCGCGGTGTTCTTCACGGTTAGAACTTCGAATCCCGCTGCTTCCAGCAGCTTGCGCAATGTATTCTTTGAGAAGAAATAATGATGATAAAGATTGAACGGGGGAAAGCGCTCCCCTGTCAGTTTCGCCAATGCGCACTCGACATCGTGAACCACCGCAAAGAGAATCCCGCCCGGCCTTATCTCTATGTGAGCTTTCCGCAATACTCGCATCGGATCAACCAAGTGGTCTACAACGTGAATCAGCGTAAGGGCATCGAAGTGGTTGTGGGGCAGGTTCCATTGTTCATAGAAGAGATCAGACACCACAGCCGCCTGCAACTTTGCCGCGCACTCGCGGGCGACGGGATTCGGCTCACACCCGTAAACCTGCGCGAACCCATCACGCCTCGCTTCGTCCAGCAAATAGCCGACGTCGCATCCCACTTCCATGAAGGCTTGCTTGCCGGACAGGAAAGGCCGAATGCCTCTGTAGTACAGCGCCATGGTCCGCCGGACGCCGACAGACTCGCCGGTCGCCACATTTGTGCCGTCGGAATCGCCTGATTTCGTTACCACACCGTGCTCGTATAGTGCTTTCACACCGGCATCGTCCAGGATAGGACTGGAATATTGGAGACCGCACTGCGAGCAACGGTTCACGCGATAATGCGCCTTATACGGATCCGGTATGTTGTCGGCAGATATTTTCGAATCATGTGTCGCCTCGAAGACAACTGTGCTTTGACGAGAACCGCAGATACAACATGGGGTCAACTCTCTCATTTGAACGTCAGCGATACTAGGGCCGCGTTGACGGAACTGCGATCACGCGACTCATCTAGAAGCGGCTCTCCACGTCCGGGTTCTTTTTTGACATCATCGATCTGACTCTGTTAGCGATGGTACTCTCGTCCGGGTAGTACTCCCGCTCCAGCGCCGCGCTCATCGGCGTATGGCTATCGGGTAAGGTGACCCGGTCGGGCTCCGCAAGCAGCGAATCGCCGGCTACTTCAGTTACTGATGCGATAATCTCTGCACTGGTACCGAAAGATCGCCAAGCCGGGTCAGCTACCAGGAGCCGTCCGGTCTTGCGGACGGAATCGCAAATCGTCTTCCAATCCAGCGGGGAAAGCGTTCGCGGATCAATCACCTCTGCATGGATTCCCTCTCCCTCCAGGATCGCAGCAGCTCTGAGTGCCAGAGGGACCATCATCCCCAAAGCCACGATGGTGACGTCGGAACCCGCGCGGCGAACGGCCGCGCGACCGAACCGGATGCGGTACGGTTCTTCCGGCACAACGTCCATCATGGAATATAGACCCCGCCCCTCGATAATGACCGTGGGCGATTCGCTGAAGATGCTCTCCAGCAGAAGTCCCTTAGCATCATAAGCGGTTGCGGGCATGACAACTCTCAATCCCGGCAGGTGGGCAAACCATGCGTGAAGGCTCTTCGAATGCTGCGGTCCTTGACCCCAGCCCTTGCCCACAATAGCCCGAATGGTCACCGGCATCGCAGACTTGCCGTTCGATTTGAACCTCCATAGCGCAAGCCAGTTGACGATGGCATCTAGTGAATAGATCATGAAATCCAGACGCTGGTGGGCGATGAGCGGCCGGAGGCCGGCCAGTGAGGCTCCCATTGCCGTCGCCGTCATCAGGTTCTCCGAAACGGGAAAATCCTGGACACGTTCGGCGCCGTACTTGTCAACGAGTCCGGTTGTGGTGCCGAAGATACCAGCTTTGGTATCGACAAGTTGGCCAAGCACAACCACCTCCCGACAGAGAGCCATGGCTTGGTCAGTCGCTTCTAAGATCGCGTTTGCGTATGAAAGTTGGCGCGGCATGTATTGTGTCAGCCCTGTCTAGTAAGGCCCTAACTTAGCTTCAGCCTGCGTGTGGTCGAAGACCTCTCCTTCAGCCTCAGAGAGCAACGCATCGGCCAACGGACTGGCAGACGTCCAGTTCGCGTGTTCCCAATTTACGTTCTCCGGGAACGGGCTCTCCTGGGCAAATCGAAAATTTGCCGCGATCTCGGCTCTAATCTCAGCTTCCATACGATCCTTCGAGGCATCGGTTAGTTGGCTCGATTCGCGCAGCTTCTCTTCGAGCAGCTTAATCGGACAGTTCTCTTTCCAAAAGGACATTTCCGCAGCAGGCCTATAGTTATTCACACTATCGTCTTCAGGGCCAACATGGCTGTTCCAGCGGTATGTGTACGCTTCCACCAGAGAAGGTCCGTCTCCTTGCCGCAGCGCTCCAATTTCTGCGCGCAGGGTGTCGTAGACCTTGACCACATCGTTTCCGAATATCCTGTTGGCGCGCACACCGAATGTCCGCACGCGTTCGCAGATATTATCTGACGCCTGCCGCTTCAACTGGTCCGAAAAGGTGGCGTATCGATTGTTTTCAATCACGAATAAGATAGGCAATTTTTGTTTGCCTGCGTAATTCATCGCCTCCCACATCGCCCCTTCGTCCGTGGCACCCTCGCCAAAACCGGATATGGCGATTTGTTTGGTTCCCTGATGTTTGAACGCAAATGCAGCTCCCACGGCGATGCTGACAGCCCCGGCCAGAATTGCACCGCTGTAGAAGTGGTAGTCCGAGTGCGAAACATCTTGCGAACCGGCTTTTCCGCCGTTCGCTCCCGTGGCCTTGCCGTATATCTCAGCGAAGAGTTCCCGCATAGGAGCGCCCTTGGCAAAGTAATAGCCGTGCGAGCGATGATGACTAAAGAGAAAGTCATCGTCATTCACAAGTTGAGACAAGGCGGCGGGAACCGCCTCCTGGCCGATACAGAAATGAATCGGGCAGCGCATTTGATCGGCCGGGTGATATTCGCGGTGCAACGCTTCCTCGGTTCTGCGCAGGCGCAGCATCTGACAAAACAATGCCAGGAGCGTGTCTTGGCTGTGACCGGTAATATCGAGATCGCGGTATCGCCCGATGCTGGTTATGTTGCGATGACTCAATTCCATAGCATCCTGGTTTCTTGATCTATTCACTTTCCTGGGATCAAAACATTGGTGGTATGCCGGATCGTCCTCTGAAGAGTCATTCTCCTGCGGAGTTGTCCGCCGTTGCCCGTCGCAGCCTGCTGAAAGAATAGCATCCCTCGCATACTATACTCCCAGGCGATAGTAGTCAAATCCCAGGCTGTTGCATGTGGCCGAATCCAGCGCTCCGAACGGGTCCACGATAGCGCGGCCGCGCATTTTCTGTTTTGTTGCGGCCAACGACACACTACGGAACTGCTTCCATGGAGTCATTACCACCACAGCGTCGGCACCCTCGGCAGCATCGATGGCTGACGCGCAAACCTGAACCTGCGGAAACTCATCTTCGTTGAGTGTAGCCGCCGGATCGTAGATTCGCAAGCGAAACTTCCGGAGCGCGCCAATCAAAGCTAAGGCTGGGGAGTTCTTCAAAGAATGTGTTTCGGCTTTATACGCAATTCCCCATATCCCCACCCGGGATTCCGCGCCGCCGTTCAGAAGGCCACGATCCAGAAGCAGACGATGTACCCATTCCTTGCGGTAGGAACTATTCTGCTTCCAAGCCGTGACGATCCTGGCGTCCGTGCCATGCTCAGCGGCAAGCTTTTCCACGGTGGCCAAGTCCCGCTCTAGATTCCCACCTGCGATGCCCAACCCGGGACTGAGATAAGCATACTGCCCAATGCGTCGATCGAGTCGAAGAGCGGGGACGAGGTCAGACCAATCCGCGTGAATCTGTTCGCAAATCTCCGCCAGCATGTTGGTAGTGCTGACGGAAGCCACCAGAAAACAGTTAATCGCGATCTTGCAGAGTTCAGCACTCTCGTAGCGCATGAGGAGAACAGGGCAGTCGAACGCGTCCAGGTAGCGGCGGTAGTGCTCTGGCAGACCGTTTTGGACATCCGAAGACCCCACCATATATCGTTCCGGCCGAATAGCCCGCTCGATGGCGTTGCCGAAGACAAGCGTTTCCACTTGATAGAACAAACAGAGGTCGGGGCGAAAATGAGTGGCCAGCTCACGACAGAATCCCGGGGGGACCTGGCTCATAATGACCACGGCCGCGGCCGGACGGGCGATCGCGGCCACCTTTTCAACGAGGGCTCTAAGCGGTTCCAGGTTACTGGCGTTCGCATCGTCAGTCGGCACGTCGAGAGTGATGAAGATCAGCCGGCAGGCGGCAAGGGAATGGGCGTCGGCGGTGTATCGGATGCGATCCCCATGCTGCTCAAAGGTTGGTTCCAAACCCGGCTCCAAGATGGGGAAATGACCATCGATCAGAGTTTCCACCAGAGCGGGCCGTTCATCGAATGCCAAGACAGAAAACCCCCTCGCCGCCGCAGCGAGGCTGGAAACAATGCCAAGATGGGAAAGTCCAGCAAAACCAACCGTGTTTGCCTCATTCATTGAGATGCCGCCATCAATTCGTCCAGCTTCGACTGGATCCAGAGATCGTTCCGAATGTTCGTGCACGGCGCCTGCACGAGAGTCTTAAAATGTTCGTATTCGGCAGCCCACGTCGGATCGGCACAAACCAAGGAGGTCGCCTCCTCCCCGGGCCGCCCGCTGGGAAAAACGCGCGTTCGCACAGTGAGCGTGCTGGGGCCCCACTTGCACAGGCAGTCAATGTGAGCACTGCCAAATTCCCCGTAAACGTCCGCATGGAAACTGTTTCGCCATGAAAGCATCGTCACTTCGCAATCAATGGCCAAGGGTCCATGAAAACCGAAGAGATACCGGTCATAGGCGTGATTCTCGAACCGGTCCGCTCGCCACGTGCGGCAGTCGCCTGCTACTTGTCCGAATAGGAAAAGCACGGTATCCAGCAGGTGGGAACCCAAGTCCGGCAGCACGCCGAAGCCTTGATCCCGCCAAGGCGAATTGCGCACGTCCCGGGCGGTTCCGTTTCCGTAGAATAGACGGGCGCTATAGATTCGCCCCAGGCGCCCGGAATCCAACAGGTTCTTGAGATTCGCGATGTGGGGCTCAAAGCGGTGATTGTATGCCGTGTAGCATACGGCGCCGTGACAGTTTGCTAGTGAATCCAGATCGTTCAAGTCCGCTGGGGTAGCGGCCAGGAGCGGTTTTTCTACGAGCACATGCTTGCCATTGCTGAGCAAGTAACGCAGAATCGACATTTTGACGGCATCGGGAGTGCAAACCAAAGCCGCGTCGTACTGTCCCAGGGGAACTTGCTCGACGGCCTGATACTGCGCTTGAGGATGGACCGGATCTACGGTCCCAGCCGCATCAGATCCTGCGATTGCGAGCCTCTTCTTGCCTTGGACACCCAAGCCCACGACAACGACTCTCAACAATTTGGCACCCCGAGCGCGAGAGCCGGGACGGGTTGCATCATCGTCTGCTTTTCCAGACGGTCTAACCGCTCGGAAACCTGTTTCGGTCCGATCGGTGTATTGCCGTCCTGTTCACAGGCCAAGGCTGCGGCAACCGACCCGAGAATCGACGCGATCACCGGGTTCTTGGACTGCACCATGGCCAGGGTAGAGTACGCCAGCATGGCATCTCCCGCTCCCACCGGATCCACGACATGCTCGGCAAACGAGTCCACCGTGAAAAACGAACGCACATTCTGATCCGGATGCCGGTACGTAATGATTCCTCGCTCGCCCAATTTCAAAATCAGATACTTGCACGACGCGTCGCGATAGAGTTCGAGCGCAAGGGGGCGGATGATCGAATCCTGATCGCCCAGGGCGAAGCGGGCTTCCCGTTCGTTCGGAGTAATCAGATCGAACTCCTTAAAATCCAGGATATTTCCCCAACGGGTGGCCACCTGGCTATCGGCAACTCGCAACGGTCCGGCCGGAATTGCTTGTGTCAAACGAGGTATGGTCGAGCCATTGAAAATGCCGTGGCGGAAGTCGCTGAACACCACAGCATCTGTTGACGTTTCCGCGATGTGACGGCCAAAAGTGCCGACGATCTTATCCGAGATCGATCGGTTGTCGACCGAGTCCACTTTCAGCAAACGATAGCCGCCGGCGGTAAACAAGTTCTTTTGCGTCGTCGGACGCGTCGCGTCGATCACCGCGTTGCAGTGTATACCGCACGCTTGCAGATCGCCGAGAGCAAAGTCCTTCAGCTTGTCGTCACCGAGCACGGTAGTGAACGTAACGTCCGCGTTGGCCTTTTTCATGTGCTTGGCCACGATTCCCGCGCCACCAACAAAGTCTATTTGACGGTCGAATTTCAGACTGAAGGTGGGCGTCTTGGTGTTTCCCCCGATCAGGGTGCAGTAGGTATAGGAATCGACGATGGTGTCGCCGACGACGTGGATTTTGGTGCCCGCCAGCGAGGCCACCGTCTGACGCATGTCGTCGAAGGTGATACCTTCGGCATCCATTAGGAATGCGAGTTTGTGATGGACCAGATTGGGCGGGCTAGTCTCGATGATCGCCGACGAGGAATAAACGATGTCGCCCGGAGTGAAGAGCAGTTCGCCTCCGTAGCTCTCAACGATCTCCTTTTCCTCGATCGTCTTCGGGTGAATACCACCCACGTTGTACTCGTAGCCCTTTGCGAAGTAATCGGGCTGGATAGCCCGCAAGTTCTCGAGGGGCTTGGGGTTCAAGTCGATGACTACGTAGTCGACCACTTCCAGCGCGGCCAGATTCATGGCACGCAGTTCTTGCGGAACGAAGGGTCGGTGGTTAGCCTTCTCGATGAACGCGTCGGAGGTTAGACTCGCAACCAGAATCGACGCCTTGCTCTTGGCGTAAATAAGGTGCCGAACGTGTCCGGGATGGACCAGATCGAACGTCCCGTGACACATGATCACCTTGCGCTCACGTGGTGGCGGCCCAATCAACTCTCGCAGCTCTGCCGGAGTCTTGATCTTGCGTTCAAACAGCGATTGTTCTGCTGAAGTCATGATACTGATTCCGTCTGATCTCTATCCAGGAAGGCAAACCAGTTCTTCGTTGCCTCCGCGATCGAAGCAGGGTCCCAAACCGGCGCCTCGCGCCAGTAGTCGATATTTTCGAGCATGGTCTTCACGCCATCCTCAAACGAAATCCGCGGCTCCCACCCCAGTTCCGTGCGGATGCGGGTTATATCGGCCCACGTGCAGTCAGGTTCTCCCGGCCGTTTGGGTATCTGGACGCAATAATCGCCGATCAACCCGGCCAGTCGCCGCACCGACTGGGGTCTGCCAGCTCCGAGATTGTAAATGCGTTGGACCCGGTCGGTGATCGCTGCGGCATAAAATGCCCGCGCCACGTCCGTGACGTAGAGAAAATCGCGAGTCTGGCTGCCATCGCCCACGATGGTCAACGGCTTGCCCGCCAACTTCTGCGCCAGTAGAACGCCGAACACCGCCCCATAGGCGCCAGTCGTCTTGGATCGGGTTCCGTATGCGTTGAAGATGCGGATGACATTCACCGGTAACCGATAGATCTGGCCCCAGTGCAGAACCGCCTGCTCGCCCTGATATTTGCTCAGCGCGTATGGATACTGCGGACGGATCGGCGCGCCCTCGGTAGTGGGCAACTCCTCCGCCAGCCCGTAACAAGATGAGGATGCGGCATAGACCAACTTCGCCGGGCCAGCCGCTCGGGCCGCTTCCAGGACGTGCACCGTGCCCAGTACGTTTGTCGACATGTAGTCGATGGGGCGGTCAATGGAGGGGACGATGTCGCCGACGCCCGCGAAGTGAAAGACATATTTCGCTCCGCGGAAAAATGTGTCGCCGGGCGCCAAAGAGCGTATGTCCCTTTGTTCAAATACCACGTTCGGATTAGTCTTGTGCTGATCCAGATTCAGCAGGCGTCCGCCGGCGAGGTTATCGATCACGTGGATCCGAAAGCCCTCCGCCACAAGGAGATCTACCATGTGGCTGCCGATGAATCCGGCGCCACCCGTCACCACAGCAATCGAGGGCGATCCGCTCATCGCAACTCCAGTTTCCTCACCGTTTTCACATTCACGTACTCTTCGTTGGACAGGCTGTCCGTGAATTTGCCAGCCTTGAAGGCGCAGCACAAATCGCGCACGGCGTCTTCAATTGTATTCTGCGGACGGTAGCCCAATCTTTCGGCGATCTTACGCGAGCTCACATGATAGGAACGATTGTCGTTGCTGGCGGTGGTCTCGATCCGGATTGGTCCCCTGTCCGGGAATTCGCGCTGTACAACTGACTTCGCCATATCGGCCAATTGCGCTACCGTGTGGTTCTCGTAGCCTGCGTTGAAAATCTCACCGGCCACCAACTCGTCTGGAAATTCGAGCATTCTTACGTACAGCTCGGTTACATCATCGATATGAATGTTTGGGCGTTTTTGCGCTCCGCCGAATACCGTAATCAGGCCCCGGTTGACCGCGTGGTTGGTCAGGATGTTCACTGTCAGATCGAATCGCATCCGCGGTGAATAACCGCAGACGGTTGCCGGGCGCAGGACAACCGGGACAAAGTCGCGGGTGCCGTGGCGGAGCAGAATCGGCTCGCACATCCCTTTGTATTTGTTGTAGTCGGTGAGAGGAACCAATGGGTGCTCCTCGGTGACTTCCGGGGCGTCGCTCACCCCGTAAACCGAACTGGACGACACGTATACAAACCGTCGTACTCCAGCCTGCTTGGTGGCGATCACCAGCGGCTCGAAGCAATCGTAGTTGATCGTCCTGCTGAGGTCCGGGTCCAACTCGAAGCTCGGATCATTCGAGATGCAAGCCATGTGAATTACATACTCGCACCCCTTGACTGCAGTGGCGTAGGTTGCCGTATCGCGGACGTCGCCCTTGATGATCTTGAGGTTCGGGTGCGGCGGCAGGCCCTTCGAGCCGAAGAGCATTAGGTCGTAAACTACGACCGAATAGCCTGCGTTTAACAATTTCGGGACGAGCACGCAGCCCTTGTAGCCGGCGCCCCCCGTGACCAGAACACGTTTCATAAATGTTTTGCCGGCTTGGCAGCGCCGATCAAACTCTCAACATGCCTCTGCGGTCACGATAGCGGAGGCGAGAATTGAACGAGGCTCATGCCGGCCATCCCTGCCGAAAGCAGATTATAACGCGAAACCAAGACTCCCGAGACGTCGGAGTCGCCCATATGGACGCTGCCGAACGACAGCAAGGGTGCAGCAACGGGTGCGCTAAAACAAGAGACGTTCGGCACTGTTGGCGAGGATTTCGCTTTGTCGGCGGCCGATGGCGAGAGGCTTTCGTCCCTCTCTGTCCGGCGAATAAGGCCCTCAACAGGACCCGGCGACTATCCGGGAAAGAGAGGAATCCACCGAAGGTTACCGGTACGAGACGATCAGCCAGCCGCTGAGGCAACTGCCATCAGGATGTCACCCAGCGTGAGCGGATTCGCGCCCGAAAACGCCGATAGAGGGTGAGATCCTGGTCCAGAAAGCGCAGCACGGCACGGCCTACCGAATCGGTCGGATTCAGCCAGTCGACATCCGGAGCCAGTTCTCGGGACACGTTCTCGACAGGCACAGGTCCTTCGGACATGTAGAGTCCGTAGGCTCGTAGTTTGCCTCTGCGCCTGCCCCCTCGGCTGAGACAAGCAGTTAAGACACTGTTCCCGTTCAATGATAGGTCCTTTCCCCGGATCGGGCAACAGCTTTATCCTGGCATCGTCGGCAAAGCAGAGGCGGGCAATGCT
>Ga0326727_10004308_pt1 | contig 43019 bp, 44 predicted proteins | sample MB2enrmetagenome_FD_207643 | JGI IMG/M metagenome (GOLD analysis project Ga0326727, IMG submission 207643) | Lab enriched peat soil microbial communities from McLean, Ithaca, NY, United States - MB29MY | ecosystem: Environmental > Terrestrial > Soil > Wetlands > Peat | place: USA: New York... | reverse complement strand
AATTGTCCGCGGGTGGCGTAATGCCCAGGCGCTTCATCTTGTAAAACAGCGTAGTGCGCTTCAGGCCGAGTCTTGCCGCTGCTCCCCGCGGACCGCCCAGCTTCCAATTGGCGCGCTGGCACGCCGCGAGAATCTCCTGGCGCACTTTGTCTTCCAGCGTGGGTTTTGTAATCTCCAGCGGTGCAGGTTCGTGGCGTTCGGGTGGCGCAAGCTCGAAGACCCCGTCCGAGGAAAGGATTACGCCGCGGGCCACGTAGTTCTGCAGCTCCCGGATGTTTCCGGGCCATTGGTAACGAATTATGGATTCCATGATCTCCTCGGGAATGGTATCGATGATTTTGTCCATGGAGGTGGCGAACTGCTCGACGAAATACCTCACGAACTCTGGAATATCCGCTTTTCTCTCGCGCAGCGGCGGAAGCGAGATTGGGAAAGTATTCAACCGGTAGTACAAATCTTCCCGGAATTCACGGTCGCGAACCATTTGCCGCAAGTCCCGGTTGGTAGCGACAACGACACGGACATCCACCTGCGTGGTACGTGTGCTGCCGACGGCCTCGAACTCGCGCTCCTGGAGCACACGGAGTATCTTGGGCTGAAGTTCCAGCGGCATGTCTCCAATTTCATCCAGAAACAACGTGCCGCGATCGGCCAGCGCAAAGCGGCCCACGTGCGAATTGATCGCGCCGGTGAAGGCGCCCCGCTCATGTCCGAAAAGCTCGCTTTCGAGAAGCCCGGCGGGCATCGCCGCACAGTTCACCTTGACCAGATTCCGGTTGCGGCGCGGACTGAGCTCGTGAATCGCACGCGCGATGACTTCCTTGCCGGTGCCCGTTTCGCCGCAGATCAATACGGTAGCGTTGGTGGGCGCAACGGCCTCGACTTGGGCAAGAATCGAACGCAGGCCGCCGCGGCGCCCCATGATCGTCTCCAAAAAAGAGGGTTGCGCATGTTGAGATTCACGCTGAATGGCCTGTGCAGGGCAGGTAAGAGTCGTGTTCCGATTCACCATCTCCCGATACCCGTCAATGCGAGTAACAACATTTGATACTGCGCTCATGTTTCACCCCAGTTTGCCGTCGCAAGTTTTGGTAACAAGAGAACCGGGTTGGGCCGGTCAGAATCCGTTGCCAGCGCGCCCCGTCCGTGGCGGTTGCTGGTCGTGGGCGATTCTAAGGAATGCTCTTTTTGAACATTGTTGCCATTCTCGCAACAGATGCTGCACTGGATCGCATCCAATAGATCTTCATCGTGAACGGGTTTCGTAAAGTAGTACCGCGCGTTTTCATTCAGCGCTCGCACTGACGCCGCAATGTCGCGGAGACCGCTTAGGAAAATAATCGGGATGTGCACATCCGCCTCGGCGAGCTTGTGTTGAAGATCGAATCCGCTTAGTCCGGGGAGGTGCACGTCCAGCACCAAACAGCACCGTGCCTCAATTCGCGGGCTGGCCAAGAACTCCTGCGCCGACACAAAGGTTTCCACCTTGAATCCTGCGGAGCGAAGCAGGCTTCCGACCGCCTCGCGCACTGACGGATCATCATCCACCACATAGATTAGAGCATCTGTGTTACGCATGAGAGCACTCTTTCCAATTGTGCGAAGATTCTGAAACTGAAAACCTCGCTGCACCCTCTTTACTCAACCTCGCCATAGCCGCCTGCCTACGTGTCTGTCTTTATCTCCTTCAAGTTTCGATGGTCTTCACTTCCTCGTCATTTCGAGCTCAGAGCATTGCGCACCGCATTCAGTAACGCATCTTCACTGAACGGCTTGATCAGATAATCCACCGCGCCGCCCCGCAAAGCCTGTGAGCGCGCCTCCTCATCCGACGCATGCGCGGTGATGAAGATACACGGTATCTCGCAATGATTCTCCACCAGGTGACGGTGCAGTTCGATCCCAGTCATCCCCGGCATCCGCACATCCAGGATCAGGCAGTTGATATCGCCCCAATGATTCAACTCCAGGAACTCTTGGGCCGAGGCAAATACCTTCACCGCGTACCCGACAGACCTGAGTAAACTTTGCAGGGATTCACGGACGGATTCGTCATCATCAACCACCGAAATAAGTGGAGTTTTCGCCATACAGAAGTGTTTAGCAGAAATTCAGAATGGCAGTCTATTACACCTTTGTATAAGTAGTTGTGCTGTCTGCGCCTACGACTTTTTTGCGCGCCGTATCCCCAACCTCTCCGACATTCTCACCAGGTCCGCCAACGAGTCGGCCCCCATTTTGCGCATAATATGGCCGCGATGAACTTTAACCGTGATCTCGCTTGTCCCCAGTTCGCCAGCGACTTGCTTATTCAGCAGTCCGGAGACCACCCACTCCATCACTTCTCGCTCACGCGGCGTTAGCGATTCATACCGGCCGCGCAACTCCTGCACCTCTGCTTGCTGCCGGCGTGCAGCCCGGTCGCGTTTTATCGCCTGTCGAATCGCGGCCAACAGATCCCGGTCATCGAACGGCTTGGTAAGGAATTCCAGCGCTCCCGCTTTCATCGCCTGCACCGACATCGGAATGTCGCCATGGCCGGTAATAAAAACAATGGGAATCTCAAGGTTCAGTTCGGCCATGCGCTTCTGCAGGTCGAGCCCACTCAGGCCCGGCAGCCGTACGTCCAGCACCAAACAACTCGGCGCATCGGCCCGGGGCCGGGCCAGGAACTCCTGCGCAGAGGCAAAGGTCTCGACTCTCAACCCCGTTGACCGAATCAGGCTTCCCAACGCCTCTCGAACAGAGACGTCGTCGTCCACGACCAAGACGATTGCGTCATGCTCCAGCAAAGCAGCTCCTACTGATACTTCGGAACAGTAAAGTGAAACGTGGTGCCGGGGCCATCATTCGCCACCGCCCATAGCCGGCCGCCGTGATGCTGAACGATCGAGCGACTAATCGAGAGCCCCATGCCCATGCCCCCGTGCTTGGTGGTGTAGAAAGCATCAAAGATCCGCTCCATATTCTGCGGGTCGAGTCCAATCCCGGAGTCTTGGACTGTTACCCGCACCTGATCGCCCTCATCGTTTTGCGTTCGAATGAGCAGTTCTTGCGGCCGGTCCCCGACCGTGCTCATGGCTTCGACCCCGTTCATGACCAGGTTAAGTACGACCTGCTGCAGTTCCACTCGGTCACCCAACACAGGCGAGAGATCAACCGCAAATTCCGTTCGGAGTACGGCACCGTTTCTGTGCACTTCGCCCCGGGCAAGCCCAATGACCTCCTGAATCACCTCGTTCATGTCCAGCCGAACCTTTGCCGTGGCGGTTTTCGTCGCCAGAGCCCGAACCCGGATGATTACGTCACCCGCCCGCTTGCCATCGCGAACGATGCGACGCGCGTTTTCGCGGGCCTCGTCAAGGTTGGGCGGATCTCCCGCTAGCCAACGCAGGCAGGCACTGCCGTTGCTCACAATGGCCGAGATTGGCTGGTTGATTTCGTGGGCGATGGAGGCCGCCAATTCTCCCATGGTCACCACTCGAGTGACACGCGCGAGTTCCGCCTGCGCCCGCCGCAACTCTTCTTCCGCCCGCTTGCGGTCCTCGATGTCGGTGCGGGTACCGTACCACCGAAGGACCCGCCCCTGCTCATCCCGCAGCGGATTGTCTCGGATCAGGAACCAGCGATACTGCCCGTCTTTTCCTCGGATGCGTGCCTCCAGCTCAAAAGAGGCAGCCTCCAGAAGCGCCTGCTCACGGATGGCCTCTAACTTCTTCAGATCTTCCGGATGAAAGATTCGGGCAACCGCATCTTTTAACTGCGCCTCTTCGGGAGCAAGGCCGGTGTATTCCCGGTCGCGTTGGTTGGCGAAGAGTGGATTCCAAGCCGCGTCGAAAACAAAGACTTGCTGGGGAATCGCGTCGATAAGCTGTCGAAGCTCCGTCTCGCTGCGCCGCAGAGCTTGCTCTGCCTGCCTGCGATCTTCAATGTCCGTCAAGACTCCGTACCATTTAAGAATGTTTCCGGTTTCATCGCGCAGCGGCACAGCGCGGACCAAAAACCAGCGATATTGTCCGTCCGCCGCGCGTCGAAAACGCGTCTCATCCTCGTACGGCTCGCCGGTCTCCGAGCACACTCGCCACTTCTCCATATGTCGTTCGAGGTCTTCCGGGTGGGTTACACTTTGCCAGCCAGATCCTGCGGTGTCCTCCGCCGACAAGCCTGTGTATTCGCGCCAACCGCAGCTAACGAACGCATTGGAGGGCCCGGGCAAAGCGATGAACACCATTGCGGGAACGTTTTCGATCAAATCGCGAAGCTCGCTTTCACTCCGGCGCACATCGTTATAGAGTTGCTGGAGTTGACAAGCGGCGTAGTTGAAGGCGTTTCCTAGGACGCTCAGCTCATCATCCCCCCCGACCCCGACGTGGTGCTGAAAATTGCCGCGGGCAAGCTCCTGTGCGGCGGTCGTGAGTTCGGAGAGCGGAACAGTGATCGTCCCAGTGACGTACCAGCCCAGCGCAGCGGCCGCGAGCAAAGTGAGCAAACCGGCTGTAGGAACTATCAAAACAAAGTGGCGTCGCGCCCGCTCTGTGCTTTCGACGGCCATGTTTCGTTCCTGGAGTACCTGTTCGTCTACTTTTTTTACGAGCAGAGAACTCAAGTTGATTAGATCTTTTATTTGTTCCGCCAGGCGGCGCTGGACAGCGTCCCAATCACCCGCAGTCGCCAGTCCAACCTCTGTGTCGAGCTGGGACGGCAGTGCCACTGATAGAGTTTGAAGCGTGCTAGAGATCGTGGCATCCTGCCCCATGGCCGGCGAGATCTTGATCAACTGCTCGGCTTGTTCAACGTCCACCAGGAATTTCTCGCGAAGTGAAATTGCTCCGGTGACAAATTGGCCAGTCTCACGATTGCTCGCAAGTGCAGCCACGCTATCAGAAAATGCCTCAATATCGAAGTGGACACGCGTGACAGCCAAAGAAACCTCGTCAGCATCCATCAGGCGTTGAATAGAAGGTGTCATCTGTCTAAACTGCCAAACAGCGACTCCATCAGCAGCAATCATTGACAGAACGATCAAGACGAAACTGGCGGTCAGACGTGTGCCAATTCGTAGCTTGCTGCGGCGAGCTAAAAATCCCAAGCCATTCCGAGTAGAATGCATCGCGCCTATGCCTGCGGAATCGTACTGTCGTTTCCGCTCTGCCCCCGAACTGTGTTGCCCCGTTTACACTACGGTCGTAAACGGGCGTTGATCATGTAGACATTTCCATTCCCGTCGCTTGCGGCTGCTTTGAGAATCCGCTGTAATTCGTCTTCCAAGTCGGCTGCAGCTTTTGACGCTGATTTCTGGCGACTCAGCACCGCATGCACCGCTTCAAAATAGGCCCGTGACACGCCTGGGTACAACTTACCTGCCGATCGAGAAGGCCGCAAAGCCTTGTCGCTCCCAAATACGCGCAATACACATCGAAAGTATGGATTTTGCGTCAACACCTCGGGATCGCTGTATAGCTGAGGCATGGTCGGCGGCTCAGCGGAAGCTCGGCTCCTTCTGGCTTGCCCATCGAGGCTGCAAAGAAAACGCACCAACTTTGCTGCTTCGCGCGGATGAAGCGAATGGCGCGACACACCGTAACCTTGCCCTCCTAAAGATGCGGCTGCGCCGGTTCTACCTCTCGGTAGAGGCGCTATATCGAAGCGATCTCTGGTAGGTGAGTTTGCGGCCCGGACGGCCACATACTCGGTCGTCCAATCACGCATGAAGGCGGCCTTTCCCGCCTGCCAGACATTGAATGCATCCCATTCTTTGTACGCGATAACTCCTGGCGGCGAGATAGATCCAACCCAACGCGCCGCTCTGTCCCACGCCCGAACTGTATGCGGGTTGTTTACGGTGACCCTGCCGTTCTCGTCAAGAATGGTCCCGCCGCCCTCAGAAACCTGCCATTCCAAGGCATTACAGGTCAGGCCCTCAGAAGGTGCTCCTTCCCATACATAACCCCAGAAATCCCTATTACCCTTTGCGCGCTCGCCCGCCTGAATCCGCTTCGCCATGCTTTCGAGCTCTTCCCAGGTTTTCGGCGCTGCACTGTAGCCGTACTCTCGAAGCAGATCGACTCGATAAAACAATATGCCCTCACTCAAAATATAAGGTAAAGCGACAAGCCTGCCGTTTACAGTATTGTTCGCTATGAGTTCCGGAAAGTGCGCTGCGATTTCTTGCGCAGGCAGGTAGGCTTTAAGATCGACCAGGTTGTCTGCAAGAATCCTTGGCCAGATGACGTCAATCGCGTAAACGTCTGGGGCTTCCGCTCCACTCTCCAATAGCTTGCGCCAGGTTTCTAGTTGCTCTACCGCAGCCTCCGGCGCCGGGAGGATCTGAACCCGAATTCCACTCTCTTTAGTGAACTGTTGCAGTTCTTTTTCCAGGCGCGCCCGCGATTCCTTATCGACCCAGTTTTTGTCAATCAGAGTAAGGGTTACGGCAGTTGGGGACTGCCGAGTCTTCTTACAGGCTTGGGCAGTGCAAAGCAAGAGAACAATGATGCCACCAATGGCAACGACTCGGGCCAGTTTCGCAAGTCGCCGCTGAGGCAGTTTGTTGGCAGGTTCAACAACCTTTCCGCACTGGCCCATTTTGCGTCCACCTCGTCTTGTTCGTCGCACCTAGACGTGCCCGCGAAGCCCTCGCAACTCCCTGTCGACGGCTGCCGTTCAAATTGATAATCATCATTCTGGCTCGGTGCTAATGGCCCTTACCCGCTACCCAACCGGTAAATGATAGCGCATTGTGGCATTCGTTCCACAGATGACCACATCTAGTTCACGGCATCAACACCATACGTCCTTAGCGCGCCAATTTCGCCAATCCTACTGCCGCCAACACGCAGATTTTCAATGCTTCCGGCAAACTGAACGCAAACGCGGAATTGCTCACCAACACCGCGACTCTGTCACGGCAACTGCGTTACGATTTAAACTCATCTTCTGGCATTCTGCGCGTAGTTCGCTCGCCTTGAAATTCGGACGGTCCTGCTTTTAGTTCCTGCTTCCGTTTCATTGCGCGCCCCGATTATTGGAAGCAACGCAAACACTCCGGTGAGCAGCGGAATTCAAAAACCCCACTTGCGAGGGGAATGGCACATGGACGGATGCGTCCTGTTCTCCGCAAAATCAGTCTGCTAGCCTAGCGGAACATATCGACATTCATTTACTCCACGTTCAGTTGGCAACATGCTGAGACTCACATTGGTTCGCGAAAGGAGAGGACATGGCAAAGAGAGTAGCGGACCTGCTTGTAGACGTTTTGTGTTGAAGCACAAGCCTGGTGGTGCTCGGCTCCCCCGAGGGCGAAGCGAAAAGTTTTTGTTTGGGCCTTCATGCCGCCTTGCGGGCGTGGGGCTCAATGGCCTGCTTCAAGCCAGAGTTTAAAACCTTTCTGAAGCTATGGGATTGTCACTCCGAATACTCCGCACGACTAATCTTCAGCTTGTTCATATTGTTTTGGAGTGTTGTTCGTTTCAGTCCCAGGCGCCCATTGCCGACTCGCTGCCCGACGGATGCAATGCGTTGTTAACTACGGCACGGGGCACGGTTCGACTTTCCAGATCTCCCCGGCGTATTCGGCAATGGTGCGGTCGCTAGAAAACTTTCCGGAGCTCGCTATGTTCAAAATTGCTTTGCGGGCCCATTCACCCGGATTTGCGTACAACGCGCCGACGGCTTCTTGAGCCTGGCAATACGAGCTGAGGTCCGCCAGGTGCATGTAGTAGTCCCCGCCCGTCAGAAGGGTGCCGCGTAAAGGAGCGAAAACTCCCGGCTCATTCCGGCTGAAATGATCGGAGAAAATGAGGTCCAGTGCCGCTCGGGTCTCCGGCTCATGGTCATAATGCCAGTGCGGGTTGTACCAGCCACGGCTGTTCTCCACTTGCTCTGCGGTGAGGCCGAACAGGAAGAAATTCTCTTCACCAGCTTCCTCGGCCATCTCGATTGTCGCGCCATCGCGGGTCCCCACCGTCAGGGCTCCATTCATCATGAACTTCATATTGCTCGTCCCGCTCGCTTCAAATCCGGCCGTGGAGATTTGGTTCGACACATCGCTAGCGGGAATCAAGCGTTCTGCAAGCGAGACGTTGTACTCGGGCAGAAAAACGACCTTGATCCTCCCGCGCACAGCGGGGTCGCCATCGATCGTACCCGCGAGATTATTGATGAACTTGATGATCAGCTTGGCGAGACGATAGGCGGGTGCTGCCTTTCCTGCAAAGAAAAAGGTGCGCGGCACAATCTCCCAATTTGGATTTGCCCGCAGGCGGTTATAGAGCACAACAATCCTCAACGCGTTCAGAAGTTGACGTTTGTATTCGTGGATGCGTTTGATCTGGCAGTCGAAGATCGTGTCCGGGTCCACCCCTTGTCCAGAAGTCGACTTCAGCCAATCCGCGAATTGTGCCTTGGCTTGCCGCTTTGCCGTGAGAAAAGCATCACCAAAACTTTTGTCATCGGCAAGTGGTCGCAGTGCAGTTAGCTCGCTCAGGTTAGTAATCCACGCTTCGCCGATGGCATCCGAAATCACGCTGGCCAATTTGGGATTTGCTTGCAGCAGCCATCGCCGAGGCGTAACCCCGTTGGTCTTGTTGCTGAAGCGCTCCGGGTACATCTCCGCCAGATCCCTCACGGTAGTCGTGCGCAACAGTTTGGAGTGGATTGCGGCGACGCCATTCGTGCTGTGCGAGCCAACAATTGCCAGATGGGCCATACGAATTTTGCGTTGGCCGCCCTCTTCGATAAGGCTGATGCGAGCCGCGCGACCGTCTTCGCCGGGGAAGCGAAGTCGAACCTCGTCGAGAAGACGCCGGTTGATCTCGTAGATGATCTCCAAATGACGGGGAATAAACATCTCGAACAACTCGACAGGCCACTTCTCAAGCGCTTCCGGCAATAGCGTGTGATTTGTATATGCGAGCGTCTTCTTCGTCAAATCCCACGCCTGGTCCCATCCCAACTGGACGTCATCCAGCAAAATTCGCATCAGCTCGGTGACGGCCAACGACGGATGTGTGTCATTGAGCTGGATTGCCGCCTTCGCCGGCAATTGCTCCCAATCTTTATTGAACCGTTTGAACCGCCGGACGATATCAGCGAGCGAACAAGCCACTAAGAAATATTCCTGAACGAATCGCAGTCCCTTCCCCACAGTTGTTGAATCGTCAGGGTAGAGTACACGAGTGAGCGACTCCGCCCCGAGCGTCTCCGCCAGTGCGCCCACGAAATCACCCGTACCAAATTCCTGAATATCGAAGTAGTCCGGTGCCGCCGCGGCCCACAGCCGTAGAGTGTTAATGGTCTTGCCGCCGTAGCCCACCACTGGTCGATCGAATGGTATGCCGAACCAGGTTGACGGACGGGCGGGGATCAGTTGAAAGCTGCCCCCGATCAGCTTAAATGAGCAACCCAACTTCACTTCCACCATCTCGACAGGTCTCGCGACCTCCCAGGGATCGCCCCAACGGATCCAATTGTCGGGATTTTCCTTTTGCCATCCATCGACAATGGACTGCTTAAACATACCGTACTCATAGCGCAGACCATATCCCGTGGCCGGCAGTTCCATCGTTGCCATCGAATCCAAGAAACACACAGCGAGGCGGCCGAGACCTCCGTTGCCTAGGCCGGCATCTGGTTCCTGCTCAATCAGCTCGAGCCAATCGAGCCCTATGTCCTTTATCGCGTACTGGACCACTGGGCTGAGCAAAAGGTTGCTTATGTTGTTCCTCAGCGAGCGGCCGATCAGAAATTCCATCGAAAGGTAGTAAACGCGTTTGGCGTTTGCCTTCTCATACGTGCTCCTGGTCAGCTGCCAGCGCTGAGCGAGGACGTCTCGAATGGAATGTGAAAACGCTTCGAAACGCTCTCGCGCAGTCGAGACCTGCGGGTCGATGACACGGTCGAATACCAAGTGCCGGTCGTAAAACGCGTTCTCCGAGCCGACAAATGCGATTGGGCCGCACCCGTACTGTTTGAGAAGTTCCGACACGCGCCACTCTTCTGGCGTTCTCGGAGGAACTCGAATTTCCGGCCCTGTCACGCGTTTTGTGCTCATGGATAATCCTTCGATTCAGAAATTTTGAGTTAGAGGTAGCTCAAGCAATTTTGTAACCATCCGTTCACGGCCCAATCGGTTTGGAACACACGCCGTGCGGATTTTTGCTCAGTAGTATTTATGCAAGCAGGGTGCCATTCGCGAACAACATGAAAACAGCAGCTTCCTGCACTGCGCAGGGATTCGAGTGTCCGAATGCGGACAGTTGTCACTGGCACTCCCTCATGTCCATTCCTCAAACAATGTTGTGCACAACGAAGCGACAGCAGAGGAGTCGCGATCAGCCTAGCACGGAATGAATCGACCCGGGAGATGTTAATGGCCCGCGTGTGGGGGCCGCCGCCGGCGGAGGCCAGAGGCCTGTGCACGGCTGGCGGGCGGAGTCACAAGCGACTCATTTAGTGGCGCTCGTCAAGTGGAGCTGTCGGAGCCACCTTTGAGCGTTAAATAAAACCGCTCGCAGACATCAGGCGCACAGATGTCTTTACCACGAGCTACGATTGCAAAGTCCACACAAAAATCAGCGCCCGGGGCCTTGCTGGATCGATCGGACTGAGTTCCAACGAGTCAGCACCTGACTCATTCGGAACAACCTTCCTTTTGACGGGAGGTTTCAAATCGAGTGTCCAGCTACCTACAAGCCTTCTGCCAACCTGCAAACCAGAGACTGCCACATGCGTTCGAAGCATTTGTTTTTCCCCTTGGAGACCATGGTCGTTCGCTTCCCATCATTCCGGGTGCAAGTCGGCTGCCAAAGTTTGATCGGTATGCAATCCGCAGTAGGTGCGATCGCGAAAAAACCACGCGACTTGCCTCAGCGTGATTCTTGGGCACAGCCACCACTCGGGATCAGAATCCAGAGAGTATTGCAAAAATAATTTGAAGGATAATTCTGGAAAGCAGACTGTACGCTACACAGGAAGTTGCTCTACGCGCACAGTATCACGGCAGACTTTGCAGGTGTGGATTGCGGAGAAGCAGGTGCAAGCTCCTGCCATTCTTCGCGTCGCTGGCTTACGGAGTGGACCAAGAGAGATTCGGCAAAACTTTACCTCGGTCGCTCTCTCAGGCACCCCAGTTCCGGCGCCACCGCTACCATACTCACGCGCGATTGTGACTATGCTGAATCCTCGTGCGAACCGCTGAGGGCAGGCGAAGTCTCCGTCGAGGTGCCAGATTCCCCGGCAGACACGCCGCGCAGTTGCGCGTCACGAAGCCAGGTCATTGCTCGACAGTTGGCTGCCAGCACCGTGGTGGATGAAACGTTCAATCGTAGAGTGCAGTCCAGAATCGAGGCCTTTAGCACCGTTCTAAGTATCAGAACAGACCGAGCCAGCGGATCAAGTTCGGCAGTGATGATGCTGGGATCTATCTGAAAGAGGAAACTGCGGCGTCGCTCGCCCTCGGCACCATTGCCTTCCAACAGGTGTTCGCCATGCGAGCAGCGCAAATCCTTGTAAGCTGGCTCGCAGCCACTGATTGCGTCGTAGCTTTCGGATATGGCAGCCTTGACCGTCACCCATTTGGCCCATTGCGTAAGCCAACTATGGAACGGACTATGCCCGTGGATGGCCATTTCACGGGCATGCGCCACCGACTGTTCTGCTGTGGCTGTGTTGCCGGTAATCAGCCAGGCGAGTCGCATGAAGAGATCCTTTTGATCTCGGAAGCACGCAATGATCTCCGATGCCGATGCGTGGCCCTCTCCAGGTGCGCTCTTCTTTATTGAATGATTCCAAGACATCCGGTTGCGCCTCTTTGATAAGCCGTACCCGGGCGGACAGCAGGATGCCCGGGTACGGCCGGGGGGAGGGGTGGAGCTACAAACTACCCATTTGTGTTTCCGGTCAAGAGAAACTAATAGGGTCTCCTTCGAGCCTTAAATGAAGTTGTTCGCAGAGGTTGTGGGCATAGCATGTCTCTGCGGCGAATACCGCGTGCAGAGTACCAAGCCAGGTCAGCAAATGCTCGCCGACGGAGTCGACGTAGGTCACTTCCGTGAGGTCGACAACAAGCCTCTTCGGTAAAGCCTCGTTCGTGACCAGGGATTTCACCTGAACTGCCCACTCCCCTACCAGTCTTCCCTCCAACTTAAGCAGCGTCAAACCATTCGTGATGTGATGAAACTCTGCGCGAAGCATAGCTTGTTACCAAGTTCGGATTGTTCTCTCCCTCCGCCCTGTACCTTTGTAACGGCAATTCGTTGGCCAACTTCGTAGCCGCTATCTCATTGATTTGACGTTTCGTTCGCGAAGTGTCCAAGGAAGGCATTGCCCTGATGTGGGCATTGCCCGGATTGAGGCACTGCCACCTTGGCAGTCTAATTGAGCGCGTCGTCCGGCCGCGCCTCATCTCACGACATATCAATAGGTTCGGCTCCTTTAGGAGCACATGGCGCTTTGGCACGTGCGATGCATTTCTCTTAAACGTGAGGCCTTTGCCATGAGTGGAATGCCCAGCCTGAACACACCCTCGGATTCTCAATCGCTTTTCTCAGGAAAACACCACCGTTCTTCTGTCATGGAAGTGCAGGCGTGGATGCCCAGCAAGATCCAAGCTATCTCACCGCTGGTAGACCGCCTGATGCGGCTGATTGAAGGATCGCAGTGTGTTCCGGGAGAAGAGTTCGATGTCGAGTTGGCGCTCCGCGAAGCGCTGGCGAATGCCGCTATACACGGAAATCAGGAAGATCCAGAAAAAAAAGTACGCATCTGCTGCCGCTGCAAGCCTGGCAACGAAGTATCCATCGAAGTGACCGATCAGGGAGAAGGATTCGACTTCGAACAGACAGCCGCTAACAGCCTCATCTCGGACCCCGCTGCCGAACACGGGCGCGGCATCGCGTTGATGAAGGCGTTTATGGACGAAGTTCACTTTGCGCAAGGCGGGTCGCAAGTCCATATGCGCAAGCGCGCTCGCAAGAGCTCGCATTAGATCGTTGCGAGAATTTACGGTGGAGGCAAGGCCCAGTTCGAAGAATCAGCAGCGCCGGTGACGCCCGGGAGAAACCGAAATGTGGCGAATCACGATTGCGGAGACGGCCACGGAACAAAGGTGGATTCTCGAAGGCAGTTTGGCCGGGCCATGGGTAGATGAACTGAGCACAAAGTGGAAAATGGGGCAGCGAACTCAGAATGGGCAACCATGCACTATCGACCTAAGTGAAGTCTCGTTTGTCGACAAAGACGGGGAGCGCCTCTTGCAAACGATGTCCAAGGAGGGCGCGCAATTGGTCGCACCTGGAATCTACATCAAGTACTTGCTTCAACAGAGATTTGCAAGGTGAAAGAACGGAGGAGCCGAACTGTGTCAGCGAAACGTATACGGGGTGTCCACAGAGAAGACGCCGCCATTGCTTCCGTGTATGCCGTCCCGGACCTGGGAGACATGGCGCTCGTCGCCGCGGCGAAGAATGGGAATCGCCAAGCGTTCGAAATTCTGGTCGCCCGCCACCAGCGAAGGATTCTCGCCGTTGCGCTGCGCCTGGCGCGCCAGCGCGCCGACGCTGAAGACATCACCCAACAAAGCTTTCAAAAAGCCTTCGTCTACCTGCACCAATTCGAAGGGAGGTCCTCCTTCTCAACCTGGTTGACGCGAGTTGCAATCAACGAGGCTCGAATGTTGCAGCGAAAGAGCCCTGGCATGCGTGAAGTGTCAATCGACGATTCAAACGCGAGTGCGGAATCCCCCACTGTGCTGGAGATACCGGACTCAAGCCCGAATCCCGAAACTATGTGCTCTCAGCGAGAGTTGGAGCGAATGCTGATCTCGGCCATGAACGAGTTGCCGCACGGAATGCGGCGGGCAATCCAGCTGCGTGAGCTTGACGAGCGATCCACAGAAGAGACCGCTCGAATGATGGGAATTTCCGTAAACGCGGTGAAGGCCCGAGTCTTTCATGGGCGAAGGAAATTGCGCAAGAGATTGCGCCACTATTTCGGATTAGCGCGGACCTCCAGAAGGGACACTTCACGAATGATCGCTAACACGAAACATATCTCGCAAGACCAGGTCGCCTGCAATGCGTGTGGTTAAAGTGGAAACGAAAAGAGGCCTTTCTAATGACGATTCTGTTTGTCGCTACATTGGCGATTTTGGGATTCCTCTGTTTCACAGGCCCCGACGGTGTTATCGGGCTAAGGCATCGTCACTGAATCGAGTGCGCGACATGAGAACCCCCATGCTTGTTGGCGTTTTGCTGCTGTCATCTGCCTCACTCGCTTTCGGCCAAGCCGCTGACCCACCCACTTTATCGGCTGACGACGTTGTCGCGAGAATGGTCGCGCGCGACGCGCAAAGGGAGAGCTTTGCACGTGGGTACACGGGCAATCGTCGCTACATTCTGGACAACCAGCACATGCACAAGCGCGCGGAAATGCTCGTGAGTGTGAACTGCGACCCGGATGGAACGAAACACTTCGAAGTTGTTTCTGAACAAGGGTGGAAAGCGGCCAACAAGCACGTTCTGCGCAAGATGCTCGAATCGGAGACGGAGACCTCACGCCCGCAGACGAGGCCTACGACCCGTGTCACTCCCGACAATTACGGGTTTCAGATGTTGGGGAGCGAGTCGATCGATGCCCGAACTGCCTATGTCATCGAGGTCTTGCCGAAACGCCATGACCGATATCTGTTCGAGGGCCGCATTTGGGTCGATGCCGAGGATTACGCGATCGTGCGTGCCGAAGGCAAACCGGCAAAAAACCCTTCCTTCTGGACGCGTAGCGTGCATTTCGTACACCGGTATCAGAAAGCTGGCTCGTTCTGGTTTCCGTTCTCCACCGAAAGCATCACCGAGGCGCGCATCTTCGGCAAAACGGAGGTCACCATTAGCTACTTCGATTACATGCCAAATGTCCAGCCTGCACGAGACTTCTCGAGCGTGCCAACGGTGTATGCGAACGGGGCAAATGATGCCGAGCACTAATCCGGCTCCAAGTTCGCGCCACCGGCAGCCTCCCGTCCAAGATGGCGATCGCGCACTTTCACAACTTGATCTTCACAAAACATGTGCGCAAACGGCTCGACTGTATTCTTCTTTCCATGTTCGGCGTGCTTTGTTCGCCTGGACTTGGATGAGAACAAGCCCATTGCATCGAGCAGGCTTTGTGTGGAGACCATCGAGTACTTCTTGAGTTTCTATCGTGAGGGAATGATGTCAAGGAGGGACTCGAAAGAGCAGAACAGGCAGGATGGCTCTAATCCAGTTTCCTAGTATGTACAGTCGGCATTCGCAAGGCAGTCGCCTGCTCACGCGAGCGACACTGATTTACAGGCCACATCGCCATCATTGTGAATGTGCGACTACAATGCTGACTGTGTCGACGATTGCCAGCAGCAACCCAAGCCCAAACAGTATAGCCACGGCCACAATCTGATCGTCGATGCTATCAGCCCGCAGGTAAGCGCTCGCTGGATATACCATGGCGAGCACATTGAGCGTTCCCAAGACTAACCAGAACTCATCCTTGCGCTTTGCTTTTTTCATTCTATACCTCGAAGGCCTCCTTCGGCGCGTCGAACCTGGAGCGACCTTTCGCTCTAGACTTGCAAATCGGCTGCCAATGTAAGTTCGCTGCTAAACATTTAGTTCTTGTTGGACTTGCCAATGTTCGCGCATTTCGGTAGTGACCTTTCTAGGGCAGTGCCTCAATACGGGCAGAGCTGCGCAAAACGGATGCGCTTTATGTAGCTATAAGAAAGGAAGTTTGAGCCGCTGAGGTTTGGTAATGGGAATGCTCCAACACAGCTGTAGAGCAGCGGTGTGACTGCGCAGTTGTCAGCCAGGCATGGCGGATTCAGAGAATTCGCTTTATGCCAGCTCAAAAGTTGGCATCTTGTGTTGGAGGAATCTATGGCTACGGTTCCAAAATTCCGTATCGAGAGTGATGTTCATGATCAGTTGATGGCTTCGGGGTCCAACGGCCCCCAACCGCCGACTGCGAAGGGATTGGCGCTCCCAGAGCCCGTGTTTCCCCTGTATCCGCAAAAACTGTCGGATCCGGGTCCGGAAATCCCGCCAGAAAAGCGCGACTGGACGATGTCCCAGGTCTATCGCGCGATGCGAGGCTGGCTGTTTCCCTACATTCGGTCCCGTATTCTCCCAGGCGATTTCCACCCGATGATCGCGTACTTGTTCGTCGAGTATAAGTGCAACCTCGATTGTTGGTACTGCTGGGCGTTTGACAATAAAGTCAAAGGGATGACCGAGGACACTGCCCGCCAAGCCATCGATTGGCTCTACGATCGCGGTTGCCGCGTGTTGGCTCTGATGGGCGGGGAGACGCTGTTGCGTCCGCAATTCGCCCACAAGGTCGTTTACTATGCCGCAAAAAAAGGTTTTTGGATTTATATCGCCACCAATGGAAGGCTTCTCCGACCCGAAGTAGCCGATCGGCTGGGCGATGCCGGCGCGGCGGTTTTCAATCTGGCTGTGGATGCTTGGGACGTGAAGCCGGGATTGCCCAAAGCTTTGGTCCCGGTCGAATCTCACTTGGCGCACCTTCTCCGGAAACAACATGTTTACGGCTACATGGTGTTCCTCAACATCAACATCTGCCGTAACAACACCGAGGATGTTAAGCGCTTGACGGAGTACGCCCACGCCCATCGCACCGCCACAGACTACCACATCAATGAAACCCCTATGCTGAAGCAGGATGACCATTTCAAGCACCTGCTTGACAATCCCACCTACATCCGGCCGGAGGACTGGCGGCAGACCGACGAGTTGATCGATTGGCTCATTGAAAAGAACAAGGCCGGATACCGCATGGTGAATTCCGTGCCGCGGCTGCAAGAGATGAAGGCTTTTCTCCGCATGGCCGGGAACGGCGCTGACCTGAAGACTTTCGGCTGGAATGGGGACGGACAGAACGCAAATGGAAGCGGAATAAATCAGCTTGGGACCATCCCTGGCATCGTTCAGGACGCTGCCGGGGAACTTCATTTCGCAGACTGGAACTGTCGCGCGGGGCAGAACAACGTCATTGTCCGCCCGGATGGCACCGTGGGCCCCTGCTTCCCGATGTATTCGTCTCCCTTTGACTGGGGGAACATCCAGAAGTCAAAATTCGATCCGGCGCAACTGGCTGACATGAAGAAAAAATGCCAGCGACACTGCTTCTCCACTCTCAACCACAACTTGGCGTACTACTACAACGATGCGTGGGTGATTCAGTTCGTGTGGACCCAAATGGTCAATGAGGTCTTGAAGTGCGGGACCAGCGGCGTGGGCAGTGGCGGACTTCGTACTGAAGGCGGAGAGGCGACATGACTCGTTCTATTTACACCTGGCGCAACCTCGACGCGCTCAAGAAGGAAGCCAGGAAACTACTGCATGACCTGCGGCGGATGGATCCCAGGGCACTACGGCGTTACTGGTCCCACGACCCGCTAGCAGGGAATTTTAAACCAGGACTCGCCGATGCCCGCTATGTCGTCGCCCGCCGATACGGTTTTAGGGGCTGGCGGGAACTCAAACAGCGGTTGGTTTCCGCTGGATTATGCAAGTCGAACGCGATCTGTGAGTTGGCGCTATCAAGGTGGCGGCTGGACACGTGAAGCCTGGCATCTCCTCTGCGACTGCGTCGTTTTTTGCATCGCTGATGAGGGACGTGCCGGATGACGAGGCAAGAGCATCTAACAGGCGACCAACTACGGAAACGGGAGAAAGGAGCAGGAGATGACGATGTGTTCTACGAAGAAGAGCTGGGTTCTTGGACTCAAAAAGCTCTTTTGGGTGAGCCTGGCAGGTTTGCTTTGCGGTTTTCCCGGCTGGTCTCAGCAGCCTCTGTTGGACCAAACAGCGAAAAGTCCGCTAGCTGACGCACAAGGAATACAGACTTCCACCGGCGGGCAACGACACACGGAGCAGCAACCGGGAACCATCAGCGGCAAAGTTGTTGATCAATCGGGAGCCGAGATTGCCGGGGCCATCGTAAAGCTTACGCGGGAAGATCAATCGTTGAGCCCAGAGGTGACGTCGAACGGGGATGGGCTTTTCGCGTTTACGAATGTTGCGCCGGGGCCATTTCAAGTCACAGTTTCATCGCCGGGTCTTGCTTCGCAAGAATTTTCCGGAATCCTGCAATCCGGCGAGGCTTACGTCACACCGCTGATCATGATGGTTATTCCCACACAGGTAACCGAAGTGCGCGTCGAACTCTCGCCGGAGGAACTGGCGGAGGCGGAGGTCAAGGAAGCAGAAAAGCAGCGGGTGTTCGGCGTCATCCCGAACTTCTATCTCAGCTTCGACCGTGGTGCCGCTCCTCTCCGGCCAAAACAAAAGTTCGAGCTTGCCTGGAAATCGGCAAGCGACCCGATCACGCTTGTTGGTGTTGGAGTTCTGGCGGGGATTGACCAGGCCGGAGATCGTTGGGGTGCCTACGGACAGGGAGCGAAAGGATATGCAAAGCGCTACGGCGCAACTTACGTGAATGTTTTTTCGGCAACGATTATCGGAGGCGCGGTAATGCCTTCGATTCTCAAACAGGACCCACGTTACTTCTACAAAGGAAGCGGCAGTAAGCGGTCTAGATTCTTCTACGCGTTAGCGAGCTCCGTTATATGCAGAGGGGATAATGGCCACTGGCAGCCCAATTACTCGAATGTCATTGGAAGTTTTGCTGGCGCCGGAATTCAAGCTCTCTACCTACCCGCTCACGATCATCGCGGATCCGGGTTCGTGATTTCATCGGCGATGATTAGAATGGGTGAAACGTCGCTCGCGGGTGTGCTTCAAGAATTTGTTTTTTCGAAGTTGACACCGAATCAGGCGAGGCGTTCGGCATCGCAGCCCTAACTACCTGTAGAACAGAACTTGGGTTCCACCGGCTCTGCCGGCTGATCTTCCCGTACATTGAGCTGCACGCGCCAATTCTGCCGAAGCCGGCTTTGACCGGAAAACGCGTTTTTGGGTGCCGTAACTTATTCGCTCCAAACGACAAGGCCTGCTTGTGTAATTGCCCGGTAACAGAAATCAAATCCTCGTACCCAATCACCTGCTTACCGTGACGATCAATCCGTTTCCAACGCGCGCTGCGCACATAGATATGAGCGCACCTGTCCCCCAGCCGGCCACGAATAATCTGAACCAAACGGGCATAGCCATTGCGGTCTCTGACGCATACCAATTCGAGTCCGAGGCCGTTTTTTCTGCCGTGGCCTAATACACTCGGTCCGACAGTAATGCGCAGGGTCGACCGGCGGGTGAGAAACAACCTCGGTCCTTTCAGCTCGGCTTGAATGGTACCCTGAGGGGCAAATCCAGGGGGAACGCAACAGGAAGAGTGCGGAGCAAAGATGATGGACGAGGCTGAAGCAAGAGAATCGGGGGCCAAAAGCTGTGCGCCCAAGACGCTGGGGCGGCAGGGCGCCTGGTGGAAGGGCGGGACGGCCATGGTGGTGTGGGTCGCGCTGGGGACGGTGTTGGCGCACCTTGTGACGGGCGGACGATACGGATTTGACCGGGACGAGCTGATGCTGCTGGAGGATGCACGGCATCTGGCATGGGGTTATGTGCAGTATCCGCCGATGACTCCGTTTTTCGGGCGGCTTGCTTTGATGTTGTTCGGCACCTCTCTCGTGGGCTTTCGACTTTTTGCAGCCGTCGCGCATGCCATTGCGTTGGTGCTGACAGGGTTGGCGGCAAAGGAGATGGGCGGACAGAAATGGGCGCAACTGACGGCCACGGTGGCGGGAGTGCCGTATTGCCTGGGGTGCGGGGCGCTGATGCAGTACATGTCGTTTGATTACGTGTGCTGGGTTCTGGTGGCGTACTGCATGGTACGGCTGCTGAAGAGCGAGGATGCCCGGTGGTGGCTGGGAGTGGGGGCAGGAATCGGATTGGGAATGATGGCGAAGTACACGATGGGATTTTTAGCGGCGGGCGTGGTGGCCGCGGCACTGCTGCCCGGCACGCGGAAATATCTTCGGAGCGGATGGCTGTGGGGCGGCGTATTCCTGGCGGCGGGGATTTTTCTGCCGAATTTTGTGTGGCAGTGGCAGCGGAATTTCATTTCGCTCGAGTTTTTGAGGTTCATTCACGGCCGGGACGTGCAACTCGGGCTGACGGACTGGTTCTTGCCGGGACAGGTGGAGCTGACGCTGATGGCGTTTCCCTTGGTGGTGGCGGGGCTTTATTTCTTCTGGTTTGCGGAGAAAGGGAGGCGGTTTCGTGCGCTGGGGTGGATATATGCGGTCCCGCTGTTACTGTTTTTGGTGATGCGCGGTCGGAATTATTATCTGGCGCCGGGATATCCGATCCTGTATGCGGCGGGAGCGGTGTGGGCCGAGGAGTGGCTGAGAGGACTGCGGCAGCCGAGCGCACGGCGGGCGCGGAGAGTGGTATGGGCGGTCCTGTTGGCCGATGTTGTGGTTGCCGCAGCGGCGGCGCTGCCGATTGCGCCCGTGAACTCGGCGTGGTGGAAATTCGCGGCGCAGGTGGACATTGTGTTTCCCGAGGAGATTGGATGGCCGGAACTGGCGGAGACGGTAGGTAAAGTGTGGGATCGCTTGCCGCCGGAGGAGCGTCCGCGGGCAGGAATTCTGGCGGGAAATTACGGCGAGATGGGGGCACTGAACCTGTATGGGGAAAAGTACGGGCTGCCACGGGCGATTAGCGGAGTAAATTCCTCTTGGGAAAGAGGGTTTGGCAATTCGGGTGGAGGGCCTGGGCCAGAGACAGTCATTGTGGTGGGGTATTCGCGGGAATTCCTGGAGAAACACTTTACCTCGTGCGAACTGGCGGCCCACACGTGGAACCGGTGGGGCGTGGAGAATGAAGAGACGATGGAGGATCCAGATGTTTTTGTGTGCCGGGGATTGAAGGAGGGCTGGGAAGAGTTTTGGAAGGGGATGAGGAGGTTTGCGTGAAGACGAAAATAGGCGTCACAGGCAATCTGGTCAGATGCTCTTTAGGGCGGTAATGTCGCGGATAAGGAGCATGTTGTGGAGTTTTCTGGCGGCTCAATGTACTCCTTTCCAAGCGAAAGCGGCGCTGAACAGCGGAACAATTGCAGCCGCGGGCCAACAGCGAATCGAGAGGAGTCAGCCACGGATACAGCATTGAACGCCATCGGCCTGAAGTGATTTTCCCACCTGCCCATATTCGGTCTGGGCGTTCCCATGCGGGCACACTCTATCCTCCTGAGGCCAGCCTCGGCCAGCAACTCCTTGTGTTTTCATCAATTACGTCGCCATTGCAAGTGGCGGCGCAATTGCTCTCCCAAGGGCGTGCTTGTAGCGAGCGTGCTTCGTTACCACCACGGGTTCGCATTCGAATGCGGAGGGCGCGAGGCAACTTGCGGCAATGCCTCTTGAGGTTAACTGAGATGAAAGTTCTTTACCTCAGTGCAACAAGCGGTGCGCAGCCGACTCCAGAAGCTCTGTTGCACCAGGGGTACGAAGTCGTCCCCGTACAGGCGCTCCACGATGCGCTTGACTTGGTCCGCACGGAACACTTCGATGCGATTGTAGTGCCCGAGGAATTGGAGGATCCGGATATCATGATCGACTTCACCGCCGATGCACATCGCGTGCAGCCCGCGCTGTCGGTGTTTCCTTTGAACGATGGGGTTTTCGACCTGCTGGCGACTCTCGAATTTCTTGGATCACCAGCACACATTTACGAAGCAGTTAACTAATATAGCGATATCCCAGCCAGGAAGCGAAGTCATTTTCGGAGAGCTGTGTGAGTTTCGGCATTGCACCGTAATGGACCATGACAGTTTTTTTCCGATTCCCTCTAAGTCCTTGAAAGAATGGCGGGGACGACGCAGGAGTCCTGGCACACTTCACAGAATTCCATTTTCGGCCAGATTCCGAGTAGCCTTGAAGCACTACGGGATTCTGGCATCTCGCGGAAATCTAGAGTTCCTCCGGTGCGGCCAGACCATTCACGACTCCGCGAACGCCTTCAACGGATTTTGCTGTTCTTTCCGCCAGCAGTTTTTCTGCACGGGACGATACCGTGCCGGTTAGAGTGACAATGCCATTATCGGCGTGGATTTGCACAGTCTTCAGTGGAATTGCTTTTGTAGAGTACAGTTCAAACTCCACGCGGCGGGCCAGTTTATCGTCAGCGCTCTCCGGCGTTGCCTGGGCATCGGAAAGGCTCAGATTGTCCGTAATTCCCTGGACGCCCGGAACCTGCCAGGCGATTTGGTCCGCGGTTTTTTTCTGACTGATGGTCTGCAGCGTTCCACCTAGTGTCACCGCTCGATCCTTCACTGCTGTGGTGATGTGTTCTCCCGCCAATTCCGCATTTTTCAAAAGAGCGTCACTGACTAACGTTTTGTGTCACACATTCTCCACTCTGCTCGCGGAGAATGATGAAGATGTGAAGACGGTGCAATCTCTCATGAGGCACGCCAACAGCAGCATCACCATGAACATCTACACTCACGCCGTGACAAGCAAGAAGCGTCGAGCGCAGCAGAAAGTTGTGGAGATGATCTCGCCGAAGGGAAGAAGTACGGTGGTCAAGGAAGGTGCAGCTTGATGGGTACCTTCTTGTGCACCATTCATTCTTTCGAAATTGGTTGTAAGTCTTTAAGAAAGAATGGCGGGGACGACGAGACTCGAACTCGCGACCTCTGCCGTGACAGCTGCTGAGGTAACTGATTGATATCAAACGGTGTCGGCGGACATCTTTTGATACCACACGGTACCGTATGTCAGCTCTTATCGTCCCCTTATTGTACCTAGATTTGGCCGGGTTACGGAATTTCTCAGACCCCATTTCAAAATAACTTCCGGTCTGCCGACCACCCGCAAGGTGGCCAGAGCAGTCAATACAAGCGCGTTTACCAATACCTATCAGTCTTTGCCGCGCAATCCGCATTCGATGAGTAAGTTGACCGGTAGCCAAAGTCGCACTTTCTATTTGCCCGTGCCCGTACCTTGCGCCATGCAGGACGCTTGGGTGCCAACAACAGCGATCATTGCCAGGACAAGAACGTGTTCCAACTGCTCATGCAGCGTCTGCAAAACGTCGAAAAAACGGCTGCGAGATTTGCGCCCGTCCCATCTGTCCGCCGCCGGATATCAATATTAAGCTGAACATAGGAAGTCTCATCTTGGAGGGCCTGGTGGGCACGGAAATCACCCTGGATGTTGGGGGAGTGTCAATTCCTTACAGCAAGAACTATCGTGGGAGCGATTACGGATCGCTCTTTCAGGAGCCAGATCGTAAACCGCTCCGAAGCGACCAGCTCGATTACAATTGTTACGAGACTGAGGACGAGGACCCAACATCGGCCGAGATGGCATTCACTCGACCGCTAAAGGATGTCGTTTCTCGTCTGGAGTTGCTCGGATTCAATCTCAGCCGTATCCGGCGCGAATATGAAAGCATCGCCGAAAGCTAGCGGAAAGAGAGTCGGTCATTCTTGGATGACGATACACAGCCATCCCTCGATTTGTGCTCATTTGCGAGCAATTTGCAGGTTCGTCTTGCCGGAAGCACTCAGCAAGACAATCATGGCCCGGGTCACCCATCCTGCGGGAAAGGATCGCGAACTAGCCAACCTTTTGAGCTGTTCGCGCTGTTCCGGAGTTAAACCAAGGCCGCTTTCGGTCGTCCCATTGCCATAGGCACCCCCATTGTGCACTGGAGATGCCTAAATTCCCGGCAATACTAATGCCAATTATTTATGGGTCACCACACTAGCGCGACTTGAACAAAGCGCAGATGACTCAGCAGGGGGCTCTAGCTGCGGTTTCGCCTTCATGCTCATCTACTTTGTGGAATGAAACCTGGAACGCCAGTTTTCACCACTGGATTGAGTCTCTGTCTGGTCTGAATTCGATTTATTTTGTCAAGCGCGTCTTCCGGAAGAGTAGAGATGTCAAAATTCTCTCTCGCGCGGGCCGCAGTCGTGGGTGTGGTAAGCACAGCCGTGCCGCGCTGCACGGCCCAACCCAGCAGCACCTGTGCCGGGGTCTTTCCAACTCGCGCGGCGATAGCCAAAATGACCGGGTCTTCGAGCAGCCCCGGCTTCATCCCGTGACCTAATGGCGCAAAAGCCAATAACACGACACCGTTCTCCTTGCAGAATTCCAATAGCTCCCCTTCCGGCAGATAGGGATGTGATTCTACTTGGACCGCGGCTGGCTTGATTCTCGCAGATTCGTAGATAGGCAACAGTCCCTTCAAAGTGATGTCAGACAGTCCGATGGCCCGGCACTTGCCATGATCCACGAGACTTTCCATCGCTCTCCAGGTGTCGAACAAAGTAACGTCGTGGTCGTAAAGGACATTACCGTTTTTGTCTCGCGGGTCCTGCTGGTCTCCAGGTTGAAACGCAAATGGAGTGTGAATGAGATAGAGGTCCAGATAATCGAGCCCGAGCCTATCCAGACTCGCCTCGAATGCCGGTTCGACGCGCTCAGGCCTGTGATTGGTGTTCCACAGCTTCGTGGTAACAAATATGTCTTCGCGCGCGATCCTTCCAGCGGCAAGTCCTGCCTGCAACGCCCTGCCTACCTCTCGCTCGTTACCGTATCGCTCCGCGCAATCGAAGTGTCGAAATCCCGCTTCCAGTGCGTCTCTGGTCGCAGTTATCGTCACGGCTGCATCGGGAATTAAAGTGCCAAAGCCGAGCGCGGGCATACGGCCGGTTCCGTGGTTGAGTGGAATTCTCCTCATCCGCAGATCAGAAGATTTAATCATGGCTACACCTCCGCGTTACTTTACGTCTGGCATCATCGCCCAGATTCAAAAATTAGATGCTGGGTTCCGCCCGACTGGGCGCGCCAACTCTCGATTTGTCGTACGCGCTCAACCGGCCGATGCAACACCATCTGATATAAATCTCCTCTTCAAAGGTGGTGTTTATGACCCAGGGGAAACGGTTTGGGCTTTCGGCGGCACAGAAGAGCGACATGTGGTGCCGTTGGCAGGCGGGACGTCTTGCTCTTCACGATGTCCTCATCGGCGGATGACAAGCCTCTTCGCGTCATCAGAGGCTTGCCACCTTCCCATCCAGCCCGAACTCTTCTCTGGCAACCCCGTTTCTTCAAGCCGAACCGTCGCTTGACCGTTTTACTGCCAGCCTCCCCCGAGAGCCCGGTAAAGTTGCACTAGACTCTGATACTCGGTGCCACGAGCCTGCGCTAACGTGAGTTCAGCAGAAAAGAGTGATCGTTGACCATCTAAGACTTCGAGATACGTTGTGGTACCGCCCTTGTAGCGCATGTTTGACAATCGAACCGACTCCTGGAGATCCGCCACCGTATCTTCTTGCCGAACCCGGACCTGGTGGAGTTTCTGATAACCTATCAATGCATCGGATACATCTCCAAACGCTCGTTGGATCGTTTGCCGGTAAGCGATCAACGCTTGTTGATTCTCAGATTTTGCCTGCCGCAAATTTCCGGTTAGCGCTCCCCCGGTGAAAATAGGCTGGCTCACTTGAGAGCCGTAGGACCAGATTCCGAGTTGTGAACTCATCAGGCTGGAGAATGCGCTGCTTCGCCCGAAAGCGCCGCCTCCGGAACCCGTCAGGGAGATTTGCGGAAAGAATTGTGCTTTGGCCACTCCGATTTCAGCGTTCGAGGCGATTAGATTTTGCTCGGCTTCGCGAATATCGGGCCGCCGCTCGATTAATGTTGAAGGCAGCCCCGGCGGCACCTCAGGGGGAAGAGGCTGCTCGACCAGCGGGCGCCCACGCGGGATTCCTTGCGGATAGTTGCCCAGCAGAATGCTGATGGCGTTTTCTTCCTGCGCGATCTGCCGCTCCAAGTCAGGGATGGTGGCGTTCGCCGAATCAAGAACTTGCTGTGCCTGAAGCACATCGAGCTTGGTGGCCACACCGTGCTCGACGCGAAACTTGGTCAGCCGCACCGAGTCTTCCTGCGTGTTCACGGTCCCATGTGTGATTTGGAGTTGCAGGTCAAGCTGCAGCAGCGCAAAATAATCACTCGCCACGTCGCTGACCAACGTCAATATAACCGTCTGCCGCGCATCCTCGGTAGCAAGGAGTTCGGCGCGTGACGCCTGGGTCGCGCGGCGCAGCTTGCCGAACAAGTCCAATTGGAAAGCGGCGTCCGCCGTCAGCGTCAGAAAATTATATTTGGTTTGAAAATTGCTTTCTTTCCCCCCGCTGAAATTTCCATTCCCAGCTACCTGGGGAAACAGACTGGAACGCGTTACGGTGACCTGCGCTCGTGCCGCGTTGATGCGTTCGGTCGCAAGTTGCAGGTCGTAATTTTGCTTCAGTGCTGTGCGGATCAGTACCTGTAATTGCGGGTCTTGAAAAACCTGCCACCACGGAAGATCCGCATACGAAGCGGCTTGCGCCTGAACCTGCGGATTTTCGCTCAAGCCCCGATAGGCGGTTGGAGCTTGCACAGCGGGGCGGTGATAGTTCGGGCCAGCCATGCATCCCGCCAGTATGCTCGAGCTAAGCATTGCCATTACAAATGAGTTTAGTTTCCTCATACCCCACTCCGCCGCCGACCGCTCGCAATTTCCTCGCAGTAGCTCATCTCAATCTCCCGGTGCCGGAGAAGGCGTTGCCGGCATCGCGCCCGGAGCATGCTCCTTTTCCGCACCCGACCATTTCTCTACCACATAGAAAATCGCGGGGACGAAAAAGATTCCAATCAAGCTGGAGGCAAGCATTCCTCCGATCACCGTGGTGCCCATGATTTGCCGGGCAACCGCTCCGGCTCCACTCGCCGTCCATAACGGCACGCATCCTAGAATGAACGCGAACGACGTCATCAGAATGGGCCTTAGGCGAATCCGGGCTCCTTCCAAGGCCGCATCCGCCAGCGGCTTTCCCTTTTCGAACTGCTCCTTGGCGAACTCCACGATCAAAATGGCGTTCTTCGCCGCCAAGCCGATCAGCATGACCAGTCCAATTTGCGAATAAATGTCACTCTCCATCTGCACCAAGTAAGGCGGCAGTAAAATTCGCTGAAAGAATCGTCGTAAAAACAAAATTGCGAATGCGCCGAAAACCGCTACGGGTGTACTCAAAAGCACACTGAACGGCAGCGTCCAGCTTTCATAGAGCGCCGCCAGTATCAGAAACACAAACAGCAGCGACAACCCGAAGATCGCTGCCGGTGGCACACCTTGCCTTGCTTTTTGTTCCTGGAACGACATGCCCGAATAGTCGAATCCCATCTCCCGTGGCATCGTCTGGCTGAAAACTTCTTCCAGAGCTGTCGTGGCTTGGTCCGCGCTGTAGCCCGGCGCCGAGCTTCCATTCAACTGCGCAGACCGGTACTCGTTAAATCGCAGCGTAAACTCCGGCCCCAGCCGCGGCTTGATATCCACCAGCGTCGAGAGCGGGACGTTGTCGCCCTTGTTGTTGCGCACATAAAACTGTCCTACGTTTTCCGGCCGCGCGCGGTCCTCGCCTTCCGCTTCGATGTACACCTGCCACTGGCGGCCAAAACGGTTGAAATAGTTGATGAAATACCCGCCCATGAAAGACTGGATCGTGCGGTACACATCGTTAAGGGCCACCCCTTGCTTCAGCACCTTATCCCGGTCCACTTGTACAAATTGTTGCGGCACGCTGGCCAGGAAAGTGGTGCTCAGGCTCGCGATTTCCGGCCGCTTGCGCGCCGCTTCCATAAATGTGGCCAGATTCTTCGAGAGGAACTGAATGTCACTCCCCGAGCGGTCTTCGAGAATAAACGTGAACCCGCCCGCCGTCCCCACACCCGGGATTGCCGGCGGTGAAAATCCGAATGCTACCGCTGCCGGCAACTTGCTCAACTGCTGGTTCAGGTGCGCCTTCAGCGATTGAAATTGTTCGGCCTGTGTCGTGCGCTCATTCCATGGCTTGAAGGTGACGAAGAATGTTGCGTTGTAAGTGGTCCGCACAAAACTAAGCAAACTGAAACCCAGGAAGCACGTCACGTTCTCCACCCCAGGCGTATCCATCAGGATTTTTTCTACGTCCTTCGAAACTGCCGTCGTTCGCTCCAGCGAAGATCCATTTGGAAGCTGCACGTTTACGTACGCGAAGCCCTGGTCCTCGTCGGGTAGAAAACTCGAAGGGATCCGGTTGGAAAAAAAACCCGCCGCCACGCCGAAGACCACTAACAAAACCACCATCACCCCGGTCTTCTTCACCAAAACTCCGCTCCACTCCACGTACCCTTCTGTGGCTCTTTCAAACACCCCATTGAACCAATCAAAAAACCGCCGCAGCAATCCGTGGCTCTCTTCCTTCGGTTTCAGCAGCAAGGCCGCGAGCGCGGGACTCAGCGTCAGCGCGTTGAACGCGGAAAGCAGCACGGAGATCGCAATCGTCACTGCAAACTGCTGGTAGAGTTTCCCCGTAATTCCCGGAATGAACGCCGTCGGCACAAAAACAGCCGAAAGCACCAGTGCGATACCAACCACAGGGCCGGAAAGCTCCTCCATCGCTTTCAGGGCCGCATCCTTCGGCGTCATACCCTCTTCAATGTGACGTTGCACGCCCTCCACCACCACGATCGCGTCGTCCACTACCAATCCGATCGCCAGTACCAATCCAAATAACGACAACGTGTTGATGGAAAAACCGAATAACGGGAATAATATAAACGTCCCCACCAGCGACACCGGCACTGCCAGCAGCGGAATCAGGGTTGCCCGCCACCCTTGCAGGAAAATGTAGACAACCAGGATCACCAGTGCGAGGGCAATCAATAGCGTGACAACGATCTCCTTCATCCCTTCCGTCACCGATCTCGTTGTATCCAGTGCCACTACGTATTCCAGGTCCTCCGGAAAGCGCTGTTTCATCTGCGCCATCAGCTTATTGACTCCGGCCGCCGCCTCCACGGCATTCGACCCAGGCAGTTGATAGGTCGCTATGATCGCGCTGTTCTTCGCGTTAAAGCGACCAGCGGTACTGTAGTCCTGCGAGCCCAACTCGATTCGCGCCACATCGCGCACCCGCACCGTTCCTCCGTCCGGCGTCTCGCGCACCACGATTTGCCCGAACTCTTCCGGCGACACCAGCCGGCCTTGTGCCAGAACCGAATACGTAAACTCCTGCCCCTTCGGGGCCGGCTCGCCCCCAGCTTTACCTGCCGGATTCACCGTGTTTTGCGCTTGTATGGCGCTGACAATCTCCGGCACCGTCACCCCGAGTTTTGCCAACTGGTCCGGCTTTACCCAAAGCCGCATCGCGTACTGCCCCGCGCCAAATACCTGCACGTTCCCGATTCCCGGCGACCGCAGAATCGGGTCCACCAGATTGATGTAGGCGTAGTTCGCCAGAAACGTCGCGTCATAAGTTCCATGCGGCGAGTGAATCGCGATCAGCGTCAGCGGAGCAGTGACCGACTTCCGTACCGTAACTCCATAATTCGTGACGTCCACGGGAAGCTGGGAAGCCGCCAACGTTTCACGGCTCTGCGCCAGCACGTAATCCGTATTCGGATCCGTTTTCGCATCGAAGTCCACAATCAGGCTGGTCACGGAGTTGCCCGTTGCGTTCAGCGAATACATGTAGTTCATGTTGTCAACGCCGTTCATCTGCTGTTCAATCGGCGTAGCCACTGCTTGTTCCAGTGTTTGCGCGTCCGCACCAACATACGTCGCCAGCACTTGAATCTCAGGCGGAACGATGCCGGGAAACTGCGCCACCGGCAATCCGAGGATCGTGATGGCGCCAACAATCACCATCACGATCGAAATCACCATGGCCACAATCGGGCGATTGATGAAAAACTTTGACATAGGCTCATCTTTCCTTGGTGTCCGCCGCAAAAGACTTGGGATTCACCTGCGCTCCCGCGTGCACTTTCTGCACGCCCTCGGCGACTACGCGTTCGCCCGGCTTAAGTCCTTCTGCAATAACCCACTCTGCCCCCACCCGGTCACCCACTTTGACCGTTCGAATGTTCACTTTGCTTTGGTCGTCCACCACCGCGACTTGATACCCGCCTTGCAACTCCGTCACCGCGCGCTGCGGCACCAGCAGCGCACCTTGCTGCAGCCGGATCACCGCGCGAACTTTGCCGTACCCTCCCGGTCGCAGAATATTCCCAGGATTCGGAAATAGTCCGGCAAGCCGGATGGCCCCGGTTCCCTCATTCACCTGTCGGTCCGCAAAATAGAATTCACCTTCGTGAGCATAAGTCGTACCGTTTGCCAATATCAGTTGTAAGCGCAGGTTCTTGTCTGCGGCCAGCCGCGCACTCTCTGTTGGAAAGCGTTCTCTCCAAGCCAGGTATTGCGGCTCGCCAACCGTAAAATAGACTTTGATAGGGTCGACGGTGGAAACCGAGGTCACCGGCCCGCTGCCAAGGTTCACTAGCGCGCCCACCTGGAGTTGCGCCTGGCCCGCAATGCCGTCAATCGGTGCGACCAGTCGCGTGAAATCCAGATTAATCTCGGCCGTTTCGACGGCCGCCTCCGCTGTCTTGATCTGCGCCTTGGCTGTCTCTACGGTCGCTAGCGCAGCCAAGTTGTTCTGAACGGCATTATCCAAATCCTGTTGACTGGCAGCTTGTTCCTTCGCCAACGGGCCATAGCGATTTACGTCTAGTTCCGTCCGCTTCTGCACCGCCTCTGCATTCGCCAGCGCTGCCTTGGCTTGCGCTAGTTGCCCTTCGGCTTGGTCTAACGCGGCTTGAAACGGCCGTGGGTCAATTTCAAAAAGCAGTTGCCCTTTCTTGACGAATGCACCCTCCTGATAGGCCTGCCTTTGCAAGTAACCCGTGACCTGTGCTCGCACGTCCGCATTCGAAAAGCCGTCCAGCGTACCGATCCATTCCCCATAAATCGGAACGTCCTTCTGCTCCACTTGCACAACCATGACATCCGATGGGGCAGTAGGGCTTGCACCAATGCCCTTCGGACGTATAGCCCCTATGATGAGAGCAATGACCACTAAACTCAGCGTTCCCCCCAATAACAAGTTGCGTTTTGTAAGTCTGTCCATGCTGCCTCCCTAGATGCGCCGTTTTGTTGGTCGAGCGGGAGCCTCCGCCGACCACCATTGCTTTTTCGAATTTGAGCTAGCGAAGTGATCGGAAGCCTGCGCGAACCTCTTCGGAAAAGAGTTGCGGCTGTTCCCAGGCCGCATAGTGCCCGCCCCTGTCAACTTGGTTGTAGTAGATGAGTTTGTGATACGCCCGCTCCGTCCAACTTCGCGGGGCTTGATAGTTCTCGCCGGGAAAGACGCTCACAGCAGCTGGGATGGAGACATTGGCTGCGTTATAAAGATTGAGGTGAAGTTCCCAATAGAAACGGGCCGCAGAAATTGCCGTGTTCGTCAACCAGTAGAGTGTGAAGTCATCGAGTACATCGTCTCGTGTCAGGTCACCTGCGGAGTGTCCATTAACCGTGCGCCCGAGTACTGCCGAGGTGATCGGCGCCGCCGGCTGGCCATAACCGTCGCCGTGGTCAAAGAGCCAAGCTGCCAGGCAGACGGGCGAATCCGCCAATCCGTACAGCGTTTGCGGGCGAGTCGCCATAAATTGTGCGTAGGCACGTTTCTTCGTAAATAGATTGGTCAGCTGCTCGTAAGCACGTCTTTCGTCGGCGGATAGGCCGGATGGCGGGGGATCGCCGCACTGGAGAGCCTTCGCAATATCGGATGGAATAGTCCCAGGGAAGTTGGTGTGAATTCCCAGCAATTCTGGAGGTGCGTGTTTGGCCATCATGGTGCAAACGCCCGCGCCCAAATCGCCGCCTTGCGCCACAAATTTTGCGTATCCAAGGCGCTTCATCAGCACTACCCAGGCACTTGCAGTGCGCTCGGGACCCCAGCTGGAAGTGGTGGGTCTTGCTGAAAACCCGAACCCCGGTAGCGACGGAATCACCAGATGGAAGGCGTCCGATGCGCTCCCCCCATATGCAGTGGGATTGTTAAGTGGATCGATAATCTTCAGCTGCTCGATGACTGAGCCGGGCCATCCGTGCGTGACGATCAGCGGCAACGCATTTTCATGTTTCGAACGAACGTGAATGAAATGAATGTCGAGCCCATCAATCTCGGTGATGAACTGCGGCAGGGCGTTCAGTTTCGCTTCGCACTTGCGCCAATCGTAGTCTGTGCCCCAATAGCGGGCAAGTTCCTGAATTGTCACCAGCGGCACGCCTTGCGATTCATCCGTGACCGTTTCCCGATCAGGCCACCTCGTCGAGTTGATGCGCCTGCGCAGTTCCGTAAGTTCCGCTTCTGGAACATTCACCAGAAACCGACGAATAGTCGTCTTGTCGGCTACCTGTGCAGCACTGGTTTGGGTCAAGGTGTCCTCCTCTTGAGTGGTTTTGGATTGCGAATCTGCAAATGCCTCGCCGGTCGTCCCCGGGCTGAATGCGACCGCCAGACCCAACATGGAGCTCGCCTTGAGAAAACAACGGCGCGATCTGTCGTCGGGTTCTTTCATCGGCTGCTCCTTTCTTTCATAGTGTTTCTTCTAGTAGTAATGTGTTTTCCCGCAGGATTCGGGGCGGTTCCCCGTCCTTCACCAATTCGCTGGATTCGCCTGCCTCTTCGGATTCAGCGCCTTCATCTCATTGAGTTCCTCGGGGGTGATCTGTGGCAAGTGCCGGATGAACAAAACCAGCCGCCAGGTTTTCTCGGGTGTGTGCGCTTCGCTGAAGGCTGGCATGCCGCTCAAACGAACTCCATTTTCAATTGTGTAGTAGAGCTCACCATCGCTCTTGTTCTGCGTTCCGGCTGCGCGCAAGTCGGGCGGTTTCGGATACAGGCCCTTGCCGAAAAACGTCTGGCCCGATCCGTCATTCGAATGGCACGTGGCGCAATGATCGGCGAAATGCTCCATGCCTGCCCGGATGCTCTCCGTTGAAGGCATGATGGGATTGCGAAGTTGGCGATACGCCGATGGCACGGCCATCTTGCGTGCCGTTGTGGCCGCGAACTCCTCAATCGCTGATGGTTTCGCAAGTGCGCTGAAGCCTCGTCGCACGAGAATCAGCCCGTACCACGCGGCTGCAACCGCAAGCGCAATCAGAATCAGCAAAATTGCTTTCCAGGATTTGATGTCTAGCTCTCCTCTCCCGCGTTATCGTTGTCCGCGCGCATGAGCGCCGCCAGGTGCCTGCAGAAGTTCACTCCGCGTGAGCTTTTGCCAATTTCGCCTCGCCACCGAGCGGCCTCAATACCTCCTGAATAATGGGAGCTCCAAACGGGGCGCCCGTGGCTCCGCCATCCACAATCAGCTCGACCGCGTTGACGTACGAGGAATCGTCCGACGCTAGGAAGAGCACGGCTTTGGCAATTTCTTCCGGCTCGCCCCAACGGCCCTGCGGAACCGCAGAAGAGAAGAACTTCTCCAACTTAGCGGAATCTTCTGCGGAAGCAGAAGCACGGGGCCCGCGCTTCCAAATGGGAGTTTTGATCGCGCCTGGTGCGACGACGTTCACGCGAATATTGCGCTGTGCAAGGTCGGCGGCGATGGAACGCGCCATCGAGACGAGACCACCCTTGGTGGCTGCATATGCGGCGAGGCCGGGTTGGCCGAGATAGTTATGTACCGACCCAGTTAAAATGATGCTGCCGTTGTCGTTCAGCATAGGGGCCGCTGAATTCACCGTAAAGAAAGCGGCACTGAGGTTGGTGTGGATCACGTTCTCAAAAATGGCCTCATCGGTCGAGCCGGTAGGAGTACGGCCGGAGATGCCGGCATTGGCGAAGACAATGTCGAGCCTCCCGAAGTCTTTGGCCAGAGCTGCGAAGAGCCGCTTGCGATCTTCCGCAGTGGTAACGTCTACGCGGTAGCCACGCGCGCTCGATCCAAGTTCGGCGATCGCTTCCTCGAGCGTCTTCTGATCGCGACCAGTAATGGCGACCTGCGCGCCCTCCGCAACGAAAAGGCGGGCTGTGGCAAGACCGATGCCACTGTTACCGCCGGTGATGAGAGCCTTTTTCCCTGTGAGTTTCATAACGCCTCCTTTCTTGAGAACCCTACCGCAGTGATCGGAAGCCCTCGCGAAGCTCTTCTGAAAAGAGTTGGGGCTGTTCCCAGGCCGCAAAGTGGCCGCCTTTGTCGAGCTTGTTGTAATGGATGAGTTTGGGATACGCCCGTTCCGCCCAGCTTCGCGGGGCGGGATAGAGTTCGTCAGGGAAGACGCTCACGGCGGTCGGGACAACGACGCCTTTGACGGCGAAGAACGATGCCCCCTTGTTCTCCCAATAGAGACGAGCCCCCGAGAGCGCGGTATTCGTCAACCAGGTGAGCGTGATGTTGTCGAGGACGTCGTCTCGCGTAAGGCCCTCGTTTTTTCCGGCAAAGACACGCGCGATCATCTCGTAACTGCGTGCGTCATGGTCTAGAAAATATGCCGCCAGGCCGACGGGTGAATCCGCGATTCCGTAAAGCGTCTGCGGTCTCAACCCCATCTGAAAGCCGTAGCCGATGCCCTTTGCATAGACGAAGCTCAGCCGCTCGTAAGCGAGCTTCTCGTCGGCGGACAGATTCGCCGGCGCCGGTGCGCCGGAAAAGGCCAGCTTGTCGATGTCGAGTGGAATCACGTTCGCCATGTTGGTGTGGATCCCCATCAATTCCGGCGGTGCCTGCACGCCCATAAGCTCGGTGATGATCGCGCCCCAGTCGCCACCCTGCGCCACGAACTTCGTGTATCCGAGTCGCTTCATTAGCACGGTCCAGGCACGGGCAATGTGGGCGGGGTCCCACCCGGTCGTGGTAGGCCTCCCGGAAAAGCCGTAACCTGGCATGGATGGAATCACGACATCGAAGGCGTCGGATGCATTTCCGCCGTGTGCGGTGGGATCGGTCAGCGGATCGATGATTTTCATCTGTTCGGTGATCGAGCCCGGCCAACCGTGCGTAACGATCAGCGGCAACGCATTTTCGTGTTTTGAACGGACGTGAATGAAGTGAATGTCCAACCCGTCGATCTCCGTGATGAACTGCGGCAGGGCGTTCAGTTTCGCTTCGATCTTGTGCCAGTCATACTCTGTCGTCCAATAGCGCGCGAGAGCCTGCATCGTCGCAAGCTGCACGCCTTGCGATGCATCTGTAACCGTTTCTCGCTCAGGCCACTTCGTTGCGTTGATGCGCTTGCGCAATTCGGTCAGGTCCGCCTCTGCAACGTTCACATGAAATGGACGAAGTGCATCTGCCTGCTCTCTGCCTCGTTGTGTGGCACTGGTTTGGGACATTGTGTCCTCCTTTGACTCGGTCTGGATTCTTCATACATCCCCGACCGGTATCGGATGCGAGGAAGCGACCACCCTGGATGCGTAATCCTTCCACTGCTGACCTGGAGGTGATTGATTTTATCCCGCTCGAAGAGCGGGTCCGTTCGAAGTGGCGAATAGGCTAGCACAAACTGGCCTACCGGTGCAGTAAATCTGGTTAGTTGCGAAACTGTACGAGTGGAGGCTAGTAACCACTTCGGCGGTTTCCGTGCGAATCGGGACTTATCGCTATGCTCGTGGAACATACACCCTTCCGATCAAAATGAAGATCGCAAACTATCTTTCGACGCGACCAGGGCATAGTGCCCAAGCCTAGAGGCACAGTTCGCTCAACTCAGGATGGCCGTCAGGACGCCGTCCTAGAGGCCAATGGTACTTGCGATCTGACTCCGAAATCGGAAGGTCGTTTATCGAAGCAAACCGAGTGGCCATAAGCCCGTCGTCATTGAACTCCCAATTCTCATTCCCATAAGAGCGATGCCAGTGGCCCGAATCATCGTGCCACTCGTAAGCGAAGCGAACAGCAATCCGATTGCCGGCGAACGCCCATAGCTCCTTGATAAGTCTGTAGTCCAACTCCCTAACCCACTTTCGAGTGAGAAAGGCGATGATTTCGTCACGTCCGTTGATGAACTCCGAACGATTCCTCCATCGTGAATCGATCGCGTACGCCAGCGCTACTTTCCCGGGATCGCGGCTATTCCAGCTGTCCTCAGCGAGGCGCACTTTTTGAACTGCAGTTTCCCGAGAAAATGGAGGTAAAGGGGGACGGGTCACAATTGTTGCTGTTGCCATCACGGTTCTCCTTAACATCCAACTTAATGAGAGCTAGCAAATCGAGTGGGAATACGATTCGCTCGCCCAAAGCTCCTGCCATTAGGCCGAAACGCAGAAATCCAATCAATTGGACGAAGGTATCGATAACAGATCAAGCCATATTAGGCATTCTGCTCTCAGGCAAATTCTGGCGTTCTTGCGATGGGGCTGGTCCAAGTGGTCTATAAAAGCCATTTTTTCGGGCGTCTGTTGAGCACTGAACAATTTCAGACGGGAAGTCACGTCCTGCTTTATAGAATCTAGGGAATTTGTACGGCCTAAAGCACCCCAGAGTTTTGCCGGAGCGCCAGCTTGAGAGATTGGATCTAATTAGACAGCCCACCTCGATCTCAGGCCCGCGGCGGTCGGTAACGATAGCAGCGTCGGCCGTGCCCCAATCGGGCCAATGTTACTTGGTACCGCCACCAGCCGTTGCCTGGCACTTCAAGAGCTAATACCAAAGTATCGCCAATACCATCGTCCAATTGTCTCGTTTTGACACCTCTGTTTTCATGCATTCAGCACATACGAATCAATCCGGTATGGGCGAACGAAAAACTCCCAGGAGGACACTATGGCTCAAACCAGTGCTACCGCGGCGCGGAGCCAAGGATGGGGGTTACAAGCTGTCCGCTCCAGAGTCGGAAGCGACACGCGGGACATTGCCATTCGATCCCAGTACAAAGTCGTGCGGTCGGCGACGAGTGCTCTTGCAGCGAGTATTTCAGCCGAAGATCAGATGGTCCAGTCGTGTCCGGAAGCCAGCCCGATGAAATGGCACCAGGCCCATACCACATGGTTTTTCGAGACGTTCGTGCTGCGTCCCTTCCTCACGGACTACAAGCCTTTCCGCGAAGAGTTTCGTTGGCTTTTCAACAGCTACTACAACTCGCTCGGCGAGGAGATTCCGGAGAAAAGCCTGCGTTCGGTCTTCTCGCGGCCTTCGCTCGATGAAGTTCTTGCTTTCCGCGCACACGTTGACCACGCGATGGACAGATTTCTTTCGGGTGGCGTTGAAGAGGAAGCGGCGCGCCGGACCGTGTTGGGCTTGCAACACGAGCAACAACACCAGGAACTCGCCCTATCTGACATTAAGCACGCCTTTTTCTCTAATCCGCTGCACCCCTCCTACATTTCGGGCGAACTCTCTGATGATAAGGAGCCTCCGGCCTCGAAGCTGGGCTGGCACAGCTTTAATGCAGGACTGATTGAGATTGGCTATTCGCTTCAAGCGGCGGATCCTCTCGATTTTTGCTTTGACAACGAAACTCCGCGCCACAAGGTCTATTTGGAACCTTTCCAGATCGCAAACCGCGAGGTCACCTGCCGAGAGTATCTGGCATTCATGTCGGATGACGGATACACACGCCCCGAATTCTGGCTCTCGGAAGGCTGGGATAACGTGAAGTGGGCGGCCTGGCAGGCGCCTCTCTATTGGCGGCGCGACGCGGACGACAAGACCGGCTGGCGCGTATTCACACTGAGAGGTTGGCACGGGCTCTCCGTGCTGCTTGATACGCCTTTATGCCACATAAGTTTTTTCGAGGCCGATGCGTTTGCACGTTGGAGAGGTTACCGGCTTCCGACTGAAGCGGAATGGGAATGCGTCGCGAGCCAAAGGCCGCCGGGGGGAAACCTACTCGACGCTGGAAGACTCCATCCCACAACAGCACGAGGTGGTGATGTTGAGCAGCTATTCGGCGATTGCTGGGAATGGACGGCCAGCGCCTACACCGGTTATCCAGGATACAAGCCCCTTCCCGGTGCCCTCGGCGAGTACAACGGCAAGTTCATGTCCGGCCAGATGATTCTGCGCGGGGGATCGTGCGTCACTCCTGCGAGTCATATTCGCGCGACGTATCGGAACTTCTTTCCACCAGCAACGAGATGGCAATTCGCCGGGATTCGCCTAGCAAACTGAGAGGACTCGTACCCATGGCAAGCTATTCTCGCGCATTTGACGTCGAGCGCGTCGAAACGGTAGACATGCGCCAGGCGCTGACTCACGAGGTTCGGCGCGGCCTCATAAGACGCCCGCGCTCGCTCTCTCCCTGGATGTTCTACGATGCAGCGGGTTCACGTCTTTTCGAGCAAATCACGACGCTTCCCGAGTACTACCCCACTCGTACGGAGAGAGCCATCTTGGCGAGACACGCGGATGCGATTGTTGCTGCGGCTCACAACGTCCGATCGTCGCCATTGCGCCTCGTTGAGTTGGGTGCTGGCACAGCCGCGAAGACGGTCATTCTGCTGGAAGCTGCTTTGCGCATTTCGGACGATGTCTCTTACCTGCCAGTCGATGTCTCCTCCGACGCTCTCGAGTGTGCGTGTCAAAACATGGCATACGCGTTGCCGGAGGTGCGGATAGAACCTATCGTCCAGAACTACATAACTCACCCGCTACAGCTCGAACAGTTCGACGGCACGACACTCGCGCTCTACATCGGAACAAGCATTGGCAACTTTTCGCCTGAAGAAGCGCGAATGATTCTGCGAAATCTAGGTTCTCAGCTGCAAACCGGGGATGCGCTATTGCTCGGCACGGACATGGTAAAAGACGAACCCACTCTCCTGGCTGCATATGACGATAGCGATGGAATCACCGCGGCGTTCAACCTAAATGTCCTGCATCGCCTTAATAGAGAGCTGGGGGCCAACTTTGACACCGATTGCTTCCGCCATCGCGTGCTTTGGAATTCCATTGAGTCTCGGATCGAGATGCACCTCGAAAGTACGCAAGAGCAGGATGTAAGTATCCAGGACGCGGAACTTGACCTCCACTTCATGCCATGCGAAACGATTCATACGGAGAACAGTTACAAGTTCACGGACCAGAGCATTCGAAGCGTTGTCAGCGACGCTGGTTTTGAGATCGGAAGGGCCTGGAAGGGCGGTCGCAATTGGTACACGGTCACGCTTGCGCGCCTTCGGTAGTGCTTGCTGTAAGGCGGCAATCGTGACCGGAAACCGCCAATGTTGGACATCTGTCACGACTTGGTTACTAGTAGCCTGGGGCCAGTTAGGTGTCTTCAAGAGGCATCCTAATAAAGGCTGAACAGGCTATCTATGTAATTCCGCCACTGCATTGAGCCCCACCTTTTTGACAAGTCAACTGAAGTTCTGTGCGAATCTCTTCACGAATCTTGCGTTCCGTACGGTGCCAGCCCCTCGCGCCGTACGCGCCTAGACTGGGCCAGGAAAGTACATCGGATTCTGGTTTCCGTAGCGGTTGAACAATCCCCCCTGACCGCGATAGTGTGTAGAACCACCCTTAAGGTGGATTCCCCCTTAGGGAGGGATTGAGTCATGAAGGCCGCGGCCCCCATTTCGTTTGCGGGTTCTCAACTCGCAGAACCCTTCATGTACGCCCATTCTTCAACAGCGAAGAGGAAGCATACCGCGGGGCCAGATTTTGCGGGGCGTGACCCAGCCTTAGGTGGGACCGTCTAGAGGAGCTTAAGAAATCGAATCGGCGGCGTGGGTTAACGGCCACTGGTTTTATCGAGATTGGAACTCCTCGATTCGATATGAACATGCGTTTTGGAGGTGGGAACATGACCGAGTCTGCAAATTTTCAAAATGATGTTCCATTGGGAACTTCAATTCCAACGGGCGAGGCTTCGTTGGAATCGATCCTTTGCACGGAGGAGTTGAATCGTCGCGCGTCGCGTCCGCCAGATTACGAGAAGGAGAACCGCGCGCTCGTAGCGCTGATGAGCGCGCTCGACCATTCACCAAGCACCATTTTTCAGACACTGGCGGAAACAATTCTGGATATCATCCAGTGTGACTCCGCTGGCCTTAGCCTGCTGACGAGGGATGGCAAAAAACCGGACGTTTGCGGCAAGAGGTTCTATTGGCCAGCTATCGCCGGCATGTGGAATCCGCATGTTGGCGGAGGGACTCCGCGCAATTTTGGCCCATGCGGAGATGTGCTCGACCGAAATTGTACGCTGTTGTTTACACACTTCGAGCGGCGGTACCCCTATCTACAACCGGTCATACCTGCGGCCGTAGAGTGCCTGCTGGTTCCTTTCTACGTCGGAGGCCAAGCAGTTGGCACGATCTGGGCGATTATGCACAGTGATCGTCGCAAGTTCGACGGCGAAGATGACCGGGTCATGGGTTCACTGGGGAAATTCGCTTCCTCGGCATATCAGGCGCTGGCGTCAATCGACGATCTTAGATTCCAAGTTGCCGAACGCCAAAAGGCTGAGGCAGCGGTGCGTGAGCTGGCCAATGGGTTGCAAGCCAGGGTCCAGCGCTTAGTCGACGCCAATATCATAGGAATCTTCATCTGGAACCTTGACGGTAAGATTCTGGAGGCCAATGATGCGTTTCTCCACATTGTGGAATACAGCCGTGAAGATCTGGTCTCAGGTGACGTGCGTTGGACGGAGCTTACGCCGCCGGAATGGCGCGACCGTGACGAGCACACCTTAGCCCATTTGAGAGCGCACGGAAGTGCCCAACCTTACGAGAAGGAGTACATCCGGAAAGACGGCAGTCGCGTGCCCGTACTGGTCGGCGCCGCCTTGTTCGAAGGGGGCGGGAACGAGGGTGTCGCTTTCGTGCTCAATTTGACGGAGCAAAAGCGGGCCGAGGAGGTGCGTGAGAGATTACGCCAGGCGCAGGCGGAGCTCGCGCATATGACACGGGTGATGACGATTGGGCAGGTTGCCGCATCGATCGCGCACGAGGTCAATCAACCGCTGTCTGGCATCGTCACCAATGCCAGCACATGCCTTCGGATGCTGGATGCCGATCTTCCCAATTTCGAAGGAGCACGGGAAACCGCGAGACGGATGATTCGCGACGGCAATCGTGCTTCTGAAGTGATTACACGGCTGCGCGCGCTATTCAACAAAAGGAACCCCACATTTGAAGTATTCGATCTGAATGAGGCAGCCAAAGAAGTGGTTGCACTATCCGTGAATGAGTTGCAGCGGAATAGGGTCATTCCACAGCTGAATCTTGCCGCCGGTCTGCCATCTGTCTTTGGAGATCGGATTCAGATCCAGCAAGTGATCCTGAATCTGATACGGAATGGCTCGGATGCCATGAGTACGGTCGAAGATCGTCCAAGGGAATTGCTGATCAAGACAGAAAGCGACGAAAGCGGTGGGGTGCGCCTAAGCGTCAGAGATACGGGGGTGGGCATAGACCCCAAAGTCGAGGAAAAGCTCTTCGAAGCCTTCTATACGACAAAGAGCGACGGCATGGGAATCGGACTTTCTGTCAGCCGCTCCATCATGGAAAGACATCAAGGCCGTCTTTGGGCGATCCGGAACCAGGGTCTCGGCGCTACATTTATCCTTGCTATCCCTTGCAGTACCAATACTTAAGTCTAATAGACGCGGCCCCTGGGCAGGCGCATTATTCAGTCATGAAGTCCCTAGACGGAAGGGGTAGTATTCACCGCGCCCTTGTGGCAGTTGTCGATGATGACGAATCTGTTCGTGAGTCGCTACCGGACTTACTCGGGGAGTTGGGCTTTGACTCCAAAGTGTTCCAGTCCGCAGAGGAGTTCCTCGTCTCCGATAGCTTTGCCAAAACGAGATGCTTGATGCTAGACATCGCCATGCCGGGTATGACAGGATTTGAACTCCAACAGGAACTGAAGGCTCGCGGACAGGACATTCCGATCATCTTCATAACCGCCCAGAAAGAAGAGACTGTTCGTAAGCGAGCATTAGAGCGAGGGGCCGTGGGATTCCTGCTCAAGCCATTCAGCGACACAGCTCTTCTTGGTGCGCTCAATACGGCGCTCGGATTGCGTTGAGCAACGGCCGTGATCCTGCAGCATGGGGAGTACAGCGAATTGGACGGAGGCGCCAGGTCATGAATAGAGGTCATTGTTCATGTCACACGTCACGTCGATTGTGTTTGTTGTAGACGATGATATCTCAGTACGAGAATCGCTCGAGTTGCTGATCCAATCCGAGGGTTGGCAGCCCGAGACTTTCTCGTCGGCACAGGATTTTCTTGTCCGCTCGCGGACACCTGTGCCGAGCTGCCTGGTACTCGACATTTCGATGCCAGACCTGAATGGCCTCGAGCTGCAGAAACGTGTTGCGGCCGAACACCCTGATTTGCCCATCATTTTCATCACAGGTCACGGCGATGTGCCAAAAACAGTGCAGGCCATGAAGGCAGGCGCTGTCGAATTTCTCACGAAGCCATTCAAAGATGACGTGCTGCTAAGCGCCGTCCGGCAAGCCCTCGAACGCAGCCGGGTTGCTCTTGGCCAGCAAGCAGAGATCAAGGAACTCCGGGATCGTTATTCGTCACTCTCTGCTCGCGAACGAGAGGTAATGGCCTTGGTGGTCTCCGGCCTATTGAATAAACAGGTTGGAGGCGAGCTGGGTATCAGCGAGATCACGGTTAAGGCTCATCGAGGGAAAGTCATGCAAAAGATGAAGGCCGATTCTCTCCCCGATCTGGTGAAAATGGCAAGCAAGCTCAGTCCAGCCTTAGGAAAAGCCTGACCGAGTTTTCGCGATTTAGGATCCCCTTCTTGTGCGGTTCTAAAATGTGGCTTGAGTAAGCCTCTTCGAAAATCAGCTCGAGTGCGACGGGCGTGCCGAAAGGCAGACCGGCGACGCCGTTGATGAGATGGCTTCTGATCCAGGTGCGTGCACGGTTCCATATGTATTCCTCCTAAAGCTCGGCCACGACGCGGTGGACCAGGTGGATGGCAATCGCCCCTTCGCCGACAGCCGAGGCCACGCGCTTCACATTCCCCGAACGAACGTCGCCGACTGCAAACACGCCCGGCAGGCTCGTTTCCAACATGTATGGAGATCTGGCTAGTGCCCAGCCCACTGCCGGCGCGTCTGTTCCTGTCTCCAAGTCCCGCCCGGTGAGGATGAATCCTTTTTCATCAAGCGCGACGCAACCCCGCAGCCAGTCGGTTCGCGGCGAAGCTCCCGCCATAATGAACAAATGGCGAATTTGATGGGTCGAAGTTTCACCGCTCGTTTTGTCCTGCCAAGCGA
>Ga0326727_10004306_pt1 | contig 43032 bp, 36 predicted proteins | sample MB2enrmetagenome_FD_207643 | JGI IMG/M metagenome (GOLD analysis project Ga0326727, IMG submission 207643) | Lab enriched peat soil microbial communities from McLean, Ithaca, NY, United States - MB29MY | ecosystem: Environmental > Terrestrial > Soil > Wetlands > Peat | place: USA: New York... | reverse complement strand
TTCCCCCGGCTTGAGGGGTACAAAGCGGTCGAGGTGCTTGAGAAAGCCCCCAACGTGCCCCGCTACGGTACCGACCAGTGGCATGCGGACATCACCTTTCAGGCCAATCCGCCCACCGGCACGGTGCTGTACGCGCGCAAGATCCCGTCCATCGGCGGCGATACCGCCTGGGCCAGCACCACCCGCGCCTTTGAGGCCCTGCCCGAGGAATTGCAGGCTTATCTGGAAACGCTGGAGGCCGTGCACAGCTTTGAGCATAGCGGCTGGCCGGCCTATTTCGAGCAATTGGCGAATGGCCGTGAACTCTATGCCAAGGCGCGCGCCGAGCATCTGCCGGTGGTGCATCCGGTGGTGCGCACGCACCCAGTCACAGGCAAGAAGATCCTCTACGTGAACCCGAACTTCACCGACAAGATCAAGGGCCTGCCGCGTCAGCAGAGCGACGCGCTGCTCACCTTCCTGTTCGGTCTGCTCGAAAAGCCAGAGCTGCAGGCCCGCCTGCGTTGGGAGACGGATACGGTCGCCATCTGGGACAACCGCGCCACCGTGCATTACGCCGTCACCGATTACACCGAAGACCGCCTGCTCCACCGCGTCACCTTTGGTGAAGACAGCGCCTTCTGAAAAACCAGGCCGGGGGTATGCCCGCCGGCCGCCGACCGGAGCTTACGCCTTGCCCCGCACCATCATCGACATCCGCAACCGCCCCGCTTTTCTCCACAATTTTTACGGTGCGCGGCGCGGCACGCCGGAATTCGACGTGGCCGTATGGCTTAACAAACGCACAGGTTCGCGCGACCCGGAGCATTTCGTGGCTTCACAGGATGAAGCCGCCTGGGTGGCGGAGATCCGCGCGGCGGGCATCAGTACCGCCGTAGTCATCGGCCGCGATACCCCGACGATCCAGAACGACAATGACGAAATCGCCACGCTCGCCGCCCGGCATGAGGTGGTGGCGGGCATCGGCTCGGTGGACCCGCATCGGCTGGGCGCCTATGGCGCCGTCGCCGAGGCCGACCGTGCGGTGACGAGCCTCGGCCTAAAGGGTATCAACCTGGAGCCGGGCTTTGGTGAACCTGCCCGCCATTTTGACGATCCGCTTTATCTGCCGCTCTATGACGCGCTCCAGGATTGGAATGTGCCGGTGTTCCTGATGACCGGTCCGACCACGCCGGACCTCGCCTATAACAACCCCGACGCCATCGGCCGAGTTGCCCGCGCCTTTCCGCGCTTGCGCATCGCCGTGCACCATGGGGCTTGGCCGCGCGTGGGCGAGATCATCGGCGTGGCCTTCCGTTATGCTAATGTCACGTTGGTGCCGGACATGTATATCTTCCAGCCCGGCGGCGCGCTGTACGTGGAAGCGGCCAACGGCGCGCTCGCCGACCAGATCGCCTTCGGTTCTTCCTTCCCTTTCCGCGCTATGGCGCAGTCGGTGGAAGATTACGCCAAGCTAGGCTTCAAGGACGAGGTGCTGGAGAAGCTGTTCCACACCAACGCCAAGGTTCTGCTCGGACTGTAAGTGGCCAGACAACCCAATAAACAATATGTGTCCGTCGTCGCATGATTTGAGACAGTCGGCTGGCTGAATTGACGGATGTCTTGGCCAGCCTGGAGCACGGCGCTGGCCCAGCCCCTTCAGGCCAAGCCGGCGTATATTAACGATTAGCGCTATCAAGAAAGTCATCTAAAGCGGATAACGAAGCTTGACGATGGCGTCGGGGCTTCAGCGCAGTCTGTAGCCAACACTTTTTCCAAGGCATGGTTGCTTTTGGCGGGGGTGGACGTGCAGCCATATTTTGAGTATGGCGTGTTTTAATACTTTAAAGATAGACTTTATATTGTTATATAAGGCATCTCTGAATGCGTTTTTCCGTAGCGGAGCCAGGACTTGGACGACACATTTGATACCAGCCCCTCGCGCAAGCTTGTCGGCATTGCCTTCGTGGCGCTGTTGCATATTGTGCTGATTTACGCGCTGGTGAGTGGCCTGGGCGAAGCAGCGGTGCAGGTTCTGCGTGCACCGCTGCAGGCCCAGATCATCCAAGATGTGAAGCCGCCGCCAGAGGCGCCACCGCCGCCGCCGCCCGTGATCACCCCGCCGCCGCCCTATATCCCGCCGCCGCTGATTCAGGTGGCGCCGCCGCCGGCCACGCCGGTCATCGCCCAGGTGACTACGGCCAAGCCGCCGGCCCCGCAGCCCGTAGCGCGCCCGGCGCCCACCCGCGCGGCGGGGTTGGACCCGATCCAGAGCTGTGCCGCGCCCGAATACCCCGAGGACGCGGAGGATATGGGCCAGACCGGCACCTCGGTGCTGCAATTCCTCATCGGCGCTGACGGCTCGGTGGAGCAGGCGCGGGTTGCTGTCTCCAGCGGCCATGCCGAGCTCGACCAGACTGCCCTGCAGGCGCTGGGGCGCTGCAAGTTCAAGCCCGCCCTGGGCGCCGATGGCCAGCCTGCAGAGGCATGGACCAGCATCCGTTACGTTTGGACCTTGAATTAACGCGCGCCGCGCACTGAATGACCGACGCGCTCCCCGCGCGATGAAAGGTGGAGTAAAAGACATGAAACTTGGCAAGATCCTTCCCGCTGCGCTGCTTGGCGCCACCCTGCTTGGGCCGCTGCCGGCCCTGGCCCAGTCGGCGCCCGATGCTGCCCCGGCGGCCACGGCGCAGGGGGCTGCTTCCGATGCCACCGCGCCCGTTGCCACCCCGGCGCTGGCCGCCGATGCCCCGCCTGCCACCACCACCATCGACAACCCGTACGGCCTTAGCGCGCTGTGGAGCAATGGCGATTTCATCGCCAAGGGCACGCTGCTGATCCTGGCGATCTTCTCTGCGGCCACCTGGTACATACTGGTGACCAAGCTGATCGAGCAGAGCCAGCTCCTCCGCCAAGCCCGCCAGAGCCGCGGCTTCTGGACCGCAGGTTCGGTGGCCGAGGGCGTGAACACCCTGCCGGCCAAGGGCGCGTTCCGTGCCGTGGCCGTGACCGGGGTGAGCGCGCTGGAGCATCACGAGGGCTCGCTGGTCGAGAATATCGACCTTAACACCTGGATCACGCTGTCCATCCAGCGCACGGTCGAGCAGATTGTCTCGCGCCTGCAGGGCGGCCTTGCGGTGCTGGCCACGGTGGGCTCCACCGCGCCGTTCATTGGGCTGTTCGGCACGGTGTGGGGCATCTACCACGCGCTCACGGCCATCGGCATCGCCGGGCAGGCGAGCATCGACAAGGTCGCCGGCCCAGTGGGCGAGGCGCTGATCATGACCGCGCTTGGTCTCGCCACCGCCGTGCCCGCCGTGCTCGGCTATAACTGGCTGGTGCGGCGCAACAAGGTGGCGGTTGAGGCAGTGCGCGGCTTTGCCTCCGATCTGCACTCCCTGCTGGTGAGCGGCAAGGTCGCCGGGGGGCGTAGCCCGGCCGCCGCCAAGCCGGAGCAGCCCGCCACCCGTGCGCTTGCCGTCGTGCAGACGGCCTGAGCCATGGCGCTGCACGTCGCACAGGACGGAGAGGACGAACTCCTCTCCGCCATCAACACCACCCCGCTCGTCGACGTGATGCTGGTGCTGCTGATCATCTTCCTGATCACGGTGCCGGTGGTGACGCACACCGTGCCGGTGCAACTGCCGCACGAGCGCAACCAGCCGACGCAGACGGCACCACGCAACATCAATATCTCGGTGGATGCGCAGGGCGACATCTACTGGAACCAGGACAAGCTCGCCGGGCTCGATGAGCTGCAGAAGAAGCTGCTGGCGGTGAGCGGTAACGTTCCGCAGCCTGAGGTGCATATCTGGGGCGACCAGAATGCCCATTACCAGGCGGTGGGCGAGGTTCTGCTGGCCTCGCAGCGTGCGGGCATCCAGAAGGTCGGATTCATCCTGCAACCGCCCGCCGGGGGGGGAGACTGAGCCATGGCCATCAATTTTTCCGCGCGCGAGGAGCCGGAGGTGATGGTCGACATCAACACCACGCCGCTGATCGACGTGATGCTGGTGCTGCTGATCATGCTCATCATCACCATCCCGATGCAGACGCATGCGGTGAAGCTCAACCTGCCGCAGGCCAATACCGCACCCTCCAACATCAAGCCGCAGGTGGATGAGGTGGACATCGACTTCGACGGCACGCTGCTGTGGAACGGCACGGTGCTGCCCACCCGCCGGGCGCTGGAGGCGCAGCTCACCGCGCTGGCCGCCTCGCCCGCGCAGCCGGAGCTGCATATCCGCCCGGACAAACTCACTGATTACAAGTACGTCGCTGAAGTGCTCGCCACCGCGCAGCGCCTCGGTGTCCAGAAAATCGGCATCGTCGGTTACGAACAGTTCGCGCAATGAGCAAAAAATATTCCTTGCTGCTTGGTGCAGCGCTTCTTCTTCCCAGCATGGCCAATGCCGACACGGTGCGCCCTGCTGTGGCCAAGTTTCTCCTCCAGGCCGAAAGCGACCTGAAAGGACAGAAATACACGGCGGCCCTGGCCGAGGTGAACCGGGCCGAGGCCGTGGGCGCTCTCTCGCCTTACGAGACGCTGGTGGTCGCCCAGCTGCGCGGCACCGCAGCGGGTGGAACCGGGCAGTACGAACTGGCTGCGCGCTCCTACGAAACCGTGTTGGCCAGCAATGAAGCGCCCGCCGGGGAAAAGCTGAAATTGCTGCAGGCCATCGCCGGGTTCTATTCCCGCGCGGGGGATAGCACGCAGACGATCACCTGGGTGAACAAATACGTCGCGGCGGGCGGTACCGACGCGCAGACCCGCGCTTTGGCCGTGCAGGCCGATTACACGCTCGGCCATTACCAGGCCGTGGTGCAGGACGTGAAGCGCGAAGGCGCAAGCGCGTCTGAGGCGGAGCTACAGCTTGCCGCCGCCGCGGCGCAGAAATCGGGCGACAGCCAGGCATATTTCGACGCTTTGCAGTCGTTGCTGAAAGCGTATCCGAGCCAAGCCTACTGGAACCAGGCGATCGCGCTGGTGCAGGGCGCGCCCGGCTTCCCCGACTCGCTGACGCTGGATGTGTACCGCTTGCGTCTGGCAACAAAGACGCTGACCCAGCCTGGAGATTACGAGGATTACGCCGAGCGTGCGCTGCTCGCCAACCAGGCTTCGGAGGCCAAGCGCGTGCTCGATGCCGGGTTTGCCAGCGGCATCCTCAACGCCCAGATCGACGGCGGCCACGCCGCCCGCTTGCAAGCCCTGGCGGACAAGAACAGCGCGGCGCCGAGCGTGCCGCCATCGACGGCTCTGGACCAGGCCATTGCCTCGGGCAAGGGGTTTGCCGGTGTTCCTGGATACGGCCAGGGCAAGCTGATCGACGCCACGGCCGCGCTTGCCAGGCTTTGGGACATCGCGGAGCATCCACAGGAGCGGACGGCGAACTCCTGAGCTGCGGGCTCTCGGGGTAGCGCGCTCTCATCAATTCAGTCAAGCATTCCTAGCGGGCTGGCACACCGTGCCGGATCGATCCCTTTGGGACGGCGCAATTCACTATAAGAGCGCTTATGTATTGTTGTGGCTTTCATAGAAGGCAACACATGATTGCATATAGAATAAGCATTTAAATCCAATATGTTGAATTTAGTGGCCTGACGGACGTCTTTCATTTTGTTGTCGTTTTATTGTAAAATAATACTTTACGAGTAGAGATTATAGATTATTTATCTTCCGGCTTCTCGTCTGTTCTAGGGAATTAAAAAGAATGACTATTTCCGCCGCGTCTGCCCTCGGCAGCCGCTCCATTGCCTTTGCCACGCTGGCTGGGGCGCTGTACCTCTCCACCGCGCTCGTGCCCCCAGCTTTTGCCGCCGACACTGCAACCCAACCGGCCAAAGCGGCCGTGAACCAGTTGAAGCCAGTGATCGTGGTGGCGCAGCACCGCCGTCAAAATGCTCAGAAGGTCGGCATCTCCATGACCATCATCTCGGCCAAGCGCTTGCAGGAAGACGGCATCAGAAACGTCAAGGGCCTGCAATACGAAGCTCCGAACCTGCAGGTGCAGTCGCAGTTCGGCACCGGCCAGACATCTTTCGCCATTCGCGGCGTGGGCACTGACTTCAACGACTATGCCTCGAACAACGCGCCGGTCGTCGGCTACTATGTCGACGACGTGGCCTATCCGATTCCGTCGATGACGCAGGGGCAGTTCTTCGACATCGACCACATCGAGGTTCTGCGCGGCCCGCAGGGCACGCTGTATGGCCGCAACACCACGGCAGGCGCCATTAACGTCATCACCAACAAGCCGACAGACCACCTGACTTATGGCGGCTCGGTGGAATACGGTACCTATAACAACGCCATTCTCCAAGGCTATGTCTCCGGCCCGATTTCGGACACCGTTCGCATCCGCCTTGCGGGTGAAACCAATCAGGGCGGTGGCTATCAATATAACCGCGTCACCGACCAGCCTTTCGGCAATAACGACACCAAGAACCTGCGCGGCGAAATTGCCTGGGACGCCACGCCCGACCTGAACTTCCTGCTCAATGCGCACTGGGGGCGCGACCAGTCCGACGGCGAAGCCTCGTCGCTGCTCGACCCGCGCGGCATCTACCCGGCCGACAGCAGCCCGCGCGCCGTGGGCTGGGGTACCACCCCCGCTTTTGCCGACTATCTCGGTATCAGCCCGGATACGAAGCCCTACCGCGACAACCAGGGCTGGGGCGTGGACCTCACCACCAACTACACGCTGCCGGTCGCGCGCATCACCAGCGTCTCCAGCGTGGAGCAACTTGATCGCCGCGAACTGGATGCGCTCGACGGCACCAATTATGGCGCGGCGGATGTGTATTTCTCGACCCGTGCTGGCGCCTATGCCGAGGATCTGCGCATCGCCTCGCTCACCGAGAATCCGTATAACTGGCTCTTAGGCGCCTATTTCTCGCGTGAAACGCTCAATGAAGTCTACGATTCCAGCTTCTCCGACTTCGGGCTTTACGTTAATACGCCCTACACCCAGTCCGTGGAGACCAAGAGCCTCTACGCGCATGCCGAATACGAGTTCCTGCCCAAGCTGAAGCTGGTGCTGGGCGGGCGCATCGAGAACGAACATCGCAAGATCAATGATTTCTCGACCACCGCCTACTCGGACACGACCAACGCGGCGATACCTTTCAGCGGCGTTGGCAGCGAGTCGACGTACTACACGTTGCCGTCCTGGAAGGCCGAGCTAGACTACCAGCTTCTGCCCGAGTCGATGCTCTACGCGTCGGTCTCGGCGGGCGTGAAGTCCGGCGGGTTCACCGCCGTTAACGCGGTTGTCCCGGCCGATCTCGCCATCTCGCCGTTCAAGCCGGAACGCCTGCTGGCCTACGAAATCGGCGCCAAGAACGAGTTCCTCAACAACACGTTGCTCGTCAATGCCGATGCGTTCTACTACGACTATCATGACCAGCAGGTGCTCGGCGTCATTGTCGATCCGACCTATGGCGCGGTCGGCCACTTCGTGAACGCACCGAAGTCGCATCTATACGGCGGCGAGGGCGAGGTGGACTGGCTGCCGCTGCCGGGGCTGTCCATCGACCAGTCGCTGGGCCTAACCGCCGGCGCGTTTGACGAGTTCAATGACACGATCGGCGCCGCAGGCACCGCGGGCAACTACACGCCGGTTACCGAGAACCTGAAGGGCCATGGCATTGGCGCGCCGCGCTATACCTATACGCTGGCGGCGTACGAGACCCTGCCCATCAACTACAACTACAATCTGCGTTTTGGCGGCAGCTTCGCCTATCGCGGCCAGTACGTGTCGTTGCTGAACAGCTCGACCAACTCCTACAACATCAAGGATTACGGGCTGCTGAATGTTGACGTGACGCTCATCCCCACGCGCCACAACTGGCGCCTCAGCGTCTGGGGTCGCAATGTGCTGAACCGCAAATATCTGCTCACCAACAACTACTTCGACAGCGCGCAGTATGCCGTCGGCGTGTATGGCGAGCCGGCCAGTTACGGCCTGCGCCTGAGCTACGACTTCAAGTAACATCACGGCCGGGGCGGTAGATTCCGCCCCGGCGCCTGGCTTTTAGGACACCCCATGCGCAACGTGCTTACCGACATTTCTGGCATCCGAGTTGGCCACGCGGGGGATGACGCGGCATTGCGTTCCGGCGTGACCGCCGTGCTGTTCGACGAACCGGCCATCGCCGGGGTGAGCGTGCTCGGTGGCTCCCCGGCCTCGCGCGAGGGCGCGCTGCTGGCGCCGGAAATGGTGGTGGAGCGCATCAACGCGCTGGTGCTTTCCGGCGGCTCCACCTACGGGCTGGACGCCACCTCCGGCGCGCAGGCCGCCTTGCGCGAGGATTTCGCCAGGCTGCCGCCCGCGCCGCTGCCCCGCGTGCCCATCGTGGTGCAGGCCAGCCTGTTCGACCTTGCCAATGGCGGCGACAAGAACTGGGGCCGCTACAGCCCCTACGCGGAGTTCGGCTATCAGGCCGCCCGCGCCGCGCAACCCGGCGTGTTCGCGCTGGGCAGCGAGGGTGCAGGCATCGGCGCCACTACGGCGGGGCTCAAGGGCGGCATCGGCTCGGCCAGCACCCTCACGCCGCAAGGGTATATCGTCGCGGCGCTGGTGGCGGTGAATGCGGTCGGCAGCGTGACCGTGGGCGATGGCCCGCATTTCTGGGCTGCGCCCTACGAGGTGGGCGATGAATTCGGCGGGCTTGGATTTCCGGCGAGGCTGGATCCGTCCGCCCTGGCTCTGCGGGTGAAGCCGCCGGGCTATTTCGGCACCACCATTGGCGTGGTCGCCACCGATGCTGCGCTGACCAAGGCACAGGCCACGCGGCTGGCGATCCTGGCGCAGGATGGCGTGGCCCGGGCTGCACTGCCCGCGCATCTGCCGCGCGATGGTGACACCATCTTCGGCATCTCCACCTCGGCACGGAAGCTGGGTACCGCGCGGGACGAGTTCTCGGAAATCTGCCTCGCCGCCACGCTGGTCATGGCCCGCGCCGTGGCGCGCGGGGTGTACGCGGCCAGCTATCAGGGGCGCGAGGGCGAAGCGCCAAGCTGGCGCCACAAATTCGGAGGCTAGCGCATGACATCGGTTCTTGGCGGCTCGTTCCTAGAGGTCCGGCCCGGCCGCACGCTGCACGTGGCGGTTCTGAACAAGGGGGTGCAGACCAGCTTGTTCTTTCTGCACGGCAGTGGCGGCAACAAGGAGCAGTTCCGCTTCCTGTGGGAAGAGTTGCGAGATGAGCCGCTGAACCTCATCGCCTGGGACGCACCGGGCCACGGTGCCAGCCCGGATCTGCGTGACCCTGCAGCCTATGCCGGCACCGAACTGCTGGCAGATGCCCGCGCCTTGATCGCCCGCCACGGCACGGCGCGGAATGTTCTCGTTGCGCATTCGCTGGGCACGCGCATCGCCTTGGCGGTGTTGACCGAGGCACCGGAGCGCTTCGCGGGGGCCGTGCTACTCGGCCCGCCCCCGCCGCAAATGGCCCCGGCGGGCAAGAGCACGCTGTTCGGCCCGGTGCTGGGGCGGCTGCCGTTGCCGGTGCTGGAACTGCTCAAGCCGCTGCTGGCGCGGCGCTTCAAGAGCCTGGCCTGGGCGAAGGGCGCGGATCCGGCACTTGTCGCGCATGAGCAGCAAGTGGCGAAACGAAACACGCTGTTCGTGATGCAATCGCTGTTCGCCGGGCTACTGGTGCTGGGGCCCGCGCAACTCGCCGCCATCCGCACCTCGGTACGTATTCTCGCCGGGGCCGAGGACGCGCTCACCCCGCCCGCCGCCGCTCAGGCCCTGGCCGCAGCGCTGCCCGCGGCACGTCTGACCGTGCTGCCCGGCACCGGGCATCAGATCATGCTGGAACAACCCGAACAGACCGTGGCGGCCATTCGTGCCGCCTTAGCCGGAGACTGACCAATGGCAAATGACTATCTAGGCAACGAGATCACGGCGCAAAACCCCGCCACCATCGCCGCGATCAACGATTTCATCCGTGGCGTGCTGGGATACGAATTGATCGTGACCAACATCCTTGCCGCAGCTGACGCCGAGGACGACACCCTCGTCAACGCGTACGCCGCGATGCTGTGGCTGCTTTCGGAAACGGGGCGCGAGCCGGTGGAAGCGCGCGCCTATATCACCCGGGCCGAGGCTGGGTCCGCCCGGGCCAACGCCCGCGAGCTGGCAACGCTGCGGGCGGTGAAGCTTTGGGCCGAGGGCGATCCGGCCGCCGCCGAGGCTGAGGCTCTGGCCGAGCTGGCCCGCAGCCCGCGCGATTTGGCGCTGCTGAAATATGCGCATTACTTCCAGTTCAGCCGCGGAGACGCCCCCGCCATGGTCCGCAGCGCGCTCATCAGCCTGCCCGCCGCCCCAGAGAACGCGCATCTGCATGGGCTGCTGGCGTTTGCCTACGAGCAGGCTTTCCTTCTGAAGGAGGCCGAGGCCGAGGCCCGCCGCGCTCTGGAACTCCAGCCCGACGAAGGCTGGGCCCAGCACGCGCTTGCCCATGTGCTGCTCACCGCCGGGCGGGTGGAGGAGGGCGTTGCCTTTCTGGAGCCGCTCACCGGAGGCTGGGACAAGTTCATCTCCTTCCTCTACACGCATCTGTGGTGGCATCTGGCGGTGTTCTACCTGGCCGAGGGGCGCTTTAACGAGGGGCTGGAGATTTACGACCGCCATGTCTGGGCCAAGGACAAGACCTTCTCGCAGGACCAGATCGGCGCCGTCTCGCTGCTGGCGCGGCTGGAATTCGCCGGGGCCGATGTGGGCAACCGCTGGGCGGAACTGGGGCAGTGGCTGGCCGCGCGCAAGGCGGATATCGCCCAGCCCTTCCTCTCGGTGCAGTATCTGTACGGTCTGGCCCGCGCTGGCCAGCCGGAAGCCGACGAGTTGCTCGCCGCTATCCGCACCGCGCCGCAGGCCGCTCCGGCTGAAAGCCGCGAGGCATGGGCCAAGGCGGGGGTGACTCTGGCGGAAGGGCTGCTCGCCCACGCCCGTGGCGATTTCGCCGCCGCCGCCGAGAAGTTGGAGCCTGCCACTGCGCTCATCGCCGGGCTCGGCGGCAGCCACGCGCAGCGCGGGCTGTTCCACATCTTCCTAGTTGATAGCCTCATCAAAGGCGGCCAGCCCGGCCGGGCGCAGCTGATCCTGGAGCGCCAGCGTGCCGGCTTCCCGGATGACGTGCCGCTCAACCGCAAGCTCGAAGGGCTTTACACGGCGCTGGGGCTGCCCGCCCAGGCCGAGGCCGCGCGTGCTCGCACTGAAGCCGCCGCGCAACGCTTCGCTCGGGCGTCGGCATGAGGCTGCTGCGGCTTTTGCTCGCCCTGCTGCTGTTCCCGCTGCCGGCGCTGGCGGCGGGAACACTCACAGTGGGACTGCAGTTGGAGCCGCCGGTGCTCGACCCCACGGTGGCGGCCTCGGGCGCCATCGGCGAGGTGCTGTTCCCTACTGTGTATGAGGGGCTGGTGCGCATCGGGCCGGGCTGGGCATTGACCCCTGGTCTGGCCACCGCTTGGCAGGCGGCACCCGATGGGTTGAGCTATACCTTCCATCTGCGTCCCGGCGTGCGGTTCCATGACGGCACACCCTTTGATGCCTCGGCGGTGAAATTCTCGCTGGAACGCGCCGCCGCTCCGGCCTCGACCAACCCGTTTCACGCGGATTTCGCCTATATCGCGCATGTGGACACGCCCGACCCGCTTACCGCCATCGTGCGCCTCTCGCGCCCGTGCTCGGGGCTGCTCTACGCGTTGGGCCTGCCGGGCGGGTCCATCGTCTCGCCGCGTTCGGCTGCGACTGACGTGGTGAACCCCATTGGCACCGGCCCCTTCCGTTTCGGGTCCTGGGCGCGCGGCGATTCCATCACGCTGCTGCGCAACCCGGATTACTGGGGCGCGAAGGCCAAATCCCCGGCAGTGAAATTTCGCTTCATCGCCGACCCCAACGCGGCGCTGGATGCGGTGCTGAGCGGCGGGGTGGACGTTTATTCCGCCTTTCCGGCACCCGAGGCGGTGGCGCGTCTAGAGCAGAATCCTGGCTTGAAGGTCAACACGGCGCTGAGCGAGGGCAAGATGATCCTCGCCATCAACAACCGCCGCGCGCCCTTCAACAACGTACTGGTCCGGCGCGCGCTCTCCTACGCCATCGACCGTCAGGCGGTGATCGATGCAGCCATGGATGGGTTCGGCGCACCCATCGGCAGCCATTACGCGCGCCAGGACCCCGGCTATGTCGACCTCACCGGCGAATATCCCTACAACCCGGCCAAGGCCCGCGCCTTGCTGGCGCAGGCGGGGTATCCGCACGGGTTTTCTACCACCATCGCGCTGCCGCCGGTTTCTTACGCCACGCGCGCCGGACAGGTCATCGCCGCCGAGTTGGCCGCCGTCGGCGTTCAGGCCAAGCTGGAGCAAATGGACTGGGTGCCATGGCTTACCCAGGTGTTCGGGGGGCATGATTTCGACCTGACCATCGTTAACCATGTCGAGCCGCTGGATTACGGCATCTACGCCAACCCGGATTATTATTTCGGCTACAACAATCCGCGCTACGCGGCGCTGCTGGCGCAGCTCGACGCCACGCAGGACGCGGCGGCGCAAATCAAGCTGCGGCAGGCATTGCAGAAAACCCTGGCCGACGACGCGGTGAACGTGTTCCTGCTGCAATTCCCCGACATCACCGTGCAGTCCGCCCGAGTCTCGCTCGACTGGACGCCAGGGCCGGTGCAGGATTTCGACCTCGCCACTGCAGCCGTGCCAGGCGATGTGGGCGCGGGCCATGTGGCCGCCGGTGCGCGATATCTGGCTTTGGGCGGTGGCGTGCTGGCGCTGGGGCTGGCGGGGCTGCTGGTGCTGCAGGCCGGGCTTGGTTATGCGGCCCGGCGCGCGGCGGGGCTGCTGGCCACGTTGCTCGTGGCGTCGCTGATCATCTTCACCACCATGCAGCTGATCCCGGGTGATCCGGCGCGGGCGATCCTTGGCATACAGGCCAGCCCGGCGGCGGTGGCGGCTTTGCGCGCACAGCTGGGGCTCGATGCCCCCTTCTGGTGGCGCTACGCGCATTGGCTGGTGGGGCTGGCACAGGGCGATCTCGGCACGAGCTTCGTCTACCACCAGCAGGTGGGGGCGCTGGTGGCACAGCGTCTGGCGCTGTCCCTGCCGCTCACCTTGTACGCGCTGCTGCTGTCCACCGTTCTGGCCTTGGCGCTAGGGCTGGCAGCGGCCTACTGGCGCGGGCGTTGGGGCGGGGCGCTGGCCACGGGCCTCGCGCGGCTCGCCCTGGCGGTGCCGAATTTCTGGTTCGGGCTGATGCTCGTCATTCCCTTCGGCATTGTACTGCACTGGGTGCCCGCGGGTGGGTTTCCGGGCTGGGGGGCGGGGCTGTGGCCAGGGCTGCAGGCGCTCACCTTGCCCGCCATTGCGCTCGCCTTGCCGCAGGCGGCGGTGCTGGCGCGGGTGCTGGCGCTGGAGCTTCGCGAGCTGGCAGGGCAGGAGTTCCTGCGCACCGCCGCCGCCAAGGGGGCGGGGCCGGTGCGCATCCTGCTGCGCCATGCGCTGCCCAACGCACTGGTGCCGGTGCTCGCCATCCTCGGTATGCAGTTCTCCTTCCTGCTCGCGGGCGGCGTGCTCATCGAGAACGTGTTTTTCCTCCCTGGGCTCGGGCGCCTGATCTTCCAGGCCATCGCCAGCCGTGACGCGCCGGTGGTGCAGAGCGTTTCCCTGCTGCTGGTGGCGCAGGTGGTGGTCGTTACGTTGCTCGCCGATCTTGCCGCCGCCGCGGCTGACCCGCGCCGCCGCACCGGAGTTAGCCAATGACGACGACCTTCCGCGCCGGGGCGGTTCTCACCGCCCTGATCCTTGCCCTTGTGCTGCTTTCCTTCCTCTGGCTGCCTTACCCGCCACAGGCCATGGACATCCCCGATCGCTTGGCAGCGCCAAGCCTCGCTCATCCGTTCGGCACCGATGCCTTCGGGCGGGACGTGCTCGCCAACGTGCTGGCAGGCGGACGGGCCTCGCTGGCCGTGGGGGCCCTGGCGGTGCTGCTCGGCGCTGGGGTTGGTGTGCCTCTGGGGATTACCGCCGCGATTTCCGGCGGCTGGGCGGATGAGTTGCTCTCCCGTCTCTCTGACGTGGTGTTCGCGTTCCCCGCGCTGCTCATCGCCGTGCTGGCGGCGAGCATCGCCGGGCCGGGCGTGCCCGACGCTGTGGTCGCGATCGGCATTTTTAACATCCCCGTCTTCGCCCGGGTGGCCCGCGCGGCGGCAAGGGCGCAATGGCAGCGCGACTACGTGCTGGCAGCCATCGCTGCCGGCAAGAGGCGGTTCTTCATCGCCCGCGCCCATATCCTTCCAAACATCCTGCCCGCGCTCTGCGTGCAGGCGGCGATCCAGTCCTCGCTGGCCATTCTGGCCGAATCCGGCCTCTCTTACGTTGGGCTCGGGGTGCAGCCGCCTTTCCCCAGCTGGGGCCGCATGCTGGACGATGCTGGCACGTTGGTGACCACCGCCCCCTGGCTGGCGCTGTTTCCGGGGCTGGCCATCCTGCTCACTAGCTTTGCCCTGGCGTTGCTGGGGGACGGCTTGCGCGACCTTGCCGATCCGCGCCGGGAGACTGCCAGATGAGCCTATTAACGCTCGATAACCTCACCGTCTCGCTCGGCGGGCGGGAGTTGCTGTACGGTGTTTCCTTTAGCCTCGCGTCTGGAGAGGCGCTGGCCCTGGTGGGTGAGTCCGGCTCCGGCAAATCGCTTACCGCGCTTGCCATTGCCGGGCTGTTGCCGGAGGGCGCGGCGCGCCAGGGGCGCATCCTGTTCCAGGGCGAGGACCTCGCCGCCGCGCCGGAGGCCAGGTTGCGCAGCTTGCGCGGCGCGAAGATCGGCTTCGTCTTCCAGGAGCCGATGACCGCGCTCAATCCGGTGCAGCCGGTGCTGGACCAGGTGGCGGAGGTGTTCCAGCTGCATCGCGGCCTGGATCAGCCCAAGGCGCGCAACCACGCCATTGCCGCGCTTTCTCAGGTGGAGCTGCCGAGCCGCCTCGCCGCCGGGCGGCATCACCCGCACGAGCTTTCCGGCGGGCAGCGGCAGCGCGTGGCCATAGCCATGGCGCTGGCGCTCAACCCGGCGCTCATTATTGCCGATGAGCCGACTACTGCGCTCGACCCGGTGACCGAGGCGCAGATCCTTGCGCTGCTTACACGGCTGGCACGGGAGAGAGGGGCAGGGCTGCTGTTCATCTCCCATAACCTCTCCGCCGTGGCGCGGGTGGCTGGGCGGATCGCCGTGATGGCCCGAGGGGAAATCGTGGAAACCGGGCCGGTCTCACTGCTCGGCGGCGGGGCGGCGCATCCGGTCACGCGGGCACTCATCGCCGCCGCCCTGGCTGAGCCGCCACCGGTCAATGTGCCGGGCGAGGTGCGGCTGGCAGCGGAACGCGTCTCCCACCTGTACCCCGGGAGACGAGGCTGGCTGCGGCATAGCCCGCCGGTGCGCGCGCTGGAGGATGTCTCCTTCACCCTCGCCGCCGGGGAGTGCGTCGGGCTGATCGGGGAGTCGGGCAGCGGCAAGTCCACATTACTGCGCGGCCTGCTGGGCCTGCAGCGCCTGAGCGGCGGGGACATCCGTATCGACGGCATCTCGGTGAACGCCGCCAGTGCGACGGAATGGCGCGGGCTGCGGCGGAAGCTCCAGATTGTCTTCCAGGACCCGGCAACGAGCTTCGACCCGCGCTGGCGGGTGCGCGACATCATCGCCGAGCCACTGGGCTTGTTGGGGGCGGCCCCGGACAAGCCTGCATGTGTGGCTGACCTGCTGGTTCAGGTCGGGCTCAGCCCCAGCCATGCGGCGCGCTATCCGCACCAACTCTCGGGTGGGCAGCGCCAGCGTGTGGCGATTGCCCGGGCGCTGGCCGTGGACCCGGAAATCCTCGTGCTGGACGAGGCGACCTCGGCGCTCGATGCCACGGTGAAGGCGCAGATCCTCGCTTTGCTGGTGCGGCTGGCGCGGGAGCGGCATCTTGCTTGTCTGTTCGTGACACACGATCTCGATGTGCTTCGTGCTGTCGCCGATCGTGTCATCGTTCTGGAAGCTGGGCGGATCGTCGAGGATGGCCCCGCCGCGCAGGTCCTGGCGGCGCCGCGCCATGCCTATACGGCGAAGCTCATCGCTGCCGCCCCTGGGCTGGATGCGGCGCTGCGGACGGCGCACGCCTAAACGCAGAAACCCACTGCCTGCCCGTCAAGGGCCTTCAGCACCGCCGCTCAAGGCTCGGGATATGACGGCCCCCTCTCGGGATATGACGGCCACTTGGCGTGTACTTTAGACGGGTCCCCAAGCTCTAGGTCGCATACCTTACAATAGAATGGCCGCCTTCCGTCAGCGGCGGGCGGTCCAAAGTGGATATGCTGCATCTCTTTGCATCGGGGACAGTACCTTGCAATCAACTCGCTCATGGATACGACTCCATCGTTCAGTGCAAAGGACCTTTTACGCTAGTTTCTCATTGGCTTGGATGTATAATTTATCATGCGTCTCTCTGCCCATCCGCCACGCTGGCTCCAGAGGGTCCCGGCCGCGTGGCTAAATCCTGAAGCACGTTGTTTACACAGTAGTTGTCCATCCAAACCGTGATGGAATCGCCGTCCGTGGTTTCTGTCCCCCATCAGCGTCAGTTCGACAGATTCGGGTGATTGAATAATGGGGGATTTCTGGCTCATCGTAACGTTAAAGGACTGCAGATGAGCCAGAAATCCTTGCCGCCCAAACCGGGCAAGCCCCTCGCCGAGGCCGTGGTGCGTGACATCGGCCGGGCCACGCGGCGGCATTACTCGGCCGAGGACAAGATCCGCCTCGTGCTGGAGGGACTGCGCGGCGAGCAGAGCTTCGCCGAACTGTGCCTGCGCGAGGGCATAGCCGAGAGCATGCATTACTCGTGGTTCAAGGAATTCCTGGAAGCCGGCAAGCGCCGGCTTGTGCCGCCTCAGATCGAGAAATCGAACGATTCGGTGAGTGGGTGTTCCGGAACCGGCTCAAACGCCTGCGCAACCTGGGCGGCTTCCTCGATCCTGAGGATCTTGCCCGGCACCCCGGCCACAGTGGCGAAAGGCGGCACGGGGGCCAACACCACCGCCCCGGCGGCGATTTTGGCGTGCGGCCCGACCTCGATATTACCCAGGATCTTCGCCCCCGCCCCGATGATGACGCCTTTGCGCACCTTGGGGTGACGGTCTCCCGCCACCTTACCGGTGCCGCCCAGGGTTACGTTTTGCAGCAGCGAGACATCATCCTCTACCACCGCCGTCTCGCCCACCACTAGGCCGGTGGCGTGGTCAAGGAATACACCCTTGCCGATCTGCGCGGCGGGGTGGATGTCGGTCTGGAACACATCCGATGAGCGGCTCTGCAGATACAACGCGAAGTCGCGCTCGCCATTGCGCCACAGCCAATTGGCGAGGCGGTGGGTCTGCAGGGCGTGGAAGCCCTTGAAGTAAAGGAACGGCTCGATGAACCGCTCGGTGGCGGGGTCGCGCTCCACCACGGCGGCGATGTCCGCGCGCAGGCCGCCAATCAGCCCTGGCTCGGCCTCGGCAGCCCGGTGGAAGGCGTGCACGATGACGCCCTGGGCGACGATGTCGTTCTTCAGCCGTGCCGCCACGCGGTGGAAGATGGCGGCCTCGAAGTTGCGGCGGTTCAGGATGGAGTCCACGAACAAGGGGGCGAGCACGGGTGTTCGGGTCAGCGCCTCCTGCGCCTCCTGGCGCAGCTTGATCCATAGCGCGTCGGCGAGCACCTGGCTGTCCAGCCGTCCACCGCCGCCCTCGGCGGCTACCTGTTTCAGGTGCAGCAGGGTGGCACGCAACGAGGCGGTCGCTTCGGGGCTTGCCATGGTTCAGTAGGCTCCCCGGGCTGCGATACGCCGGACCGCGGCGGCCAGCGCCTCGATGTCGCGGAAGTTGTTGTATAACGCGAAGGAGGGGCGCACCGTGGCCTCCAGCCCGAAGCGGCGCAGAATGGGCTGCGCGCAGTGGTGTCCGGCGCGCACGGCGATGCCCTCGGCGGCCAGCGCCTTGCCCACTTCCGGGGTGGCGATGCCGTCAAGCACGAAGGAGACGACGCCCGCCTTCTCCGCCGCTGTGCCGATGATGCGCAGGCCCGGAATGGGCTTGAGCAACTCCGTGGCGTAGGTGATGAGCGCATGCTCATGCCGTGCCACGTTTTCCATGCCGATGCGCTCCAGATATTCCAGCGCGGCGCCCAGCCCCACTGCATCGGCGATGTTGCCGGTGCCGGCCTCGAACTTGGCCGGGGCGGGTTGGTAGGTCGTCTTTTCGAAGGTGACGTCCTCGATCATGTTGCCGCCGCCTTGCCAGGGCGGGGCCTCCTCCAGCCGCTCAGCCTTGCCATACACGGCGCCAATGCCGGTGGGGGCAAACACCTTGTGGCCGGAGAAGATGAACCAGTCGGCATCCAGGGCCTGCACGTCAATCGGCATGTGCGAGATGGACTGCGCGCCGTCGAGCAGCACCGGCACGCCGCGCCGATGAGCGATCTCGATCACCTTCGCCGCCGGGGTGACAGTGCCAAGCGCGTTGGAAACCTGGGTGATGGAGACGATCTTGGTGCGGTCGTTGAGCAGGCCGCTAAAGGCGTCGAGCAGGATCTGCCCGTCGTCATCCACCGGAATCACGCGCAGCTTCGCGCCCTTCTCGGCGGCGAGTTGCTGCCAGGGCACGATATTGGCGTGGTGCTCCAGATGCGAGATGATGATCTCGTCGCCCTCGCCGATGAAGCGCTGCCCCCAGCTCTGCGCCACAAGGTTGATACCCTCGGTGGCGCCGCGAACGAACACGATGTCCTCCACCTGGGGCGCGTTGATGAAGCGCCGCACGGTCTCGCGGGCTTTCTCGTAGGCGTCGGTGGAGCGGGCCGCGAGCGTGTGCGCGGCGCGGTGGATGTTAGAATTCTCGTGTTCGTAGAAATATTTCAGCCGCTCGATGACGGCGCGCGGCTTCTGCGTGGTCGCGGCGTTGTCCAGCCACACCAGGGGCTTGCCGTTCACCCGCTCGCTCAGGATGGGGAAGTCGCGGCGCAGGGAATCCGGGTTGAAGCCGGAATGGGCGGCGAGCGGCACCGCCTGGGCAGTCAGCAGCGATTCGTCGGCAAAGTAATAGGAAGGCGTGGGCGCCGCTGGGGATGCGGGAGCGGCGGTCAGCCCGGCACCGCTGGGCACCGACAGCGCCAGCAAGAGGGCGAGCAGCGCTTGGAGCTCCGCCTCGCCCGGCACCGAGGCCGAGAGCGGAGGAATCCCGGCCAGGGAAAAGCCCGGCACGTCCGGCGCGGCAGCCGGCGGCGCCAGGGTGTTCACCCCTGAGGGCAAACCCGTGAGCGGCGCCCCGAACCCACCCACCGGCGGCGGAGCCGGTGGCGATGCGCCAAAGGGCGTTCCGGGGACGCTGTCCGGCAGCTGCGATGAAGGCAGTTGCCGGAAGATGTCGTTCGCCAAGCGGGCGAGGGCGGCCACGTCCAGCGGCTCGCCCGTGGTATCAGGGATAATTGTAGACATGGTACTTACCCACATCGACATCCTCGAGAACCGCCAGCGCGTCGGGCGTGAGCACGGCGAGCGAGCAGTAGAGGGAGATGAGGTAGGAGGCGATGGCCTTGTGGTTGATGCCCATGAAGCGCACCGACAGACCGAGCCCCTGCTCGCCCTGCAGGTTGGGCTGGAACAGCCCGACCACGCCCTGGCGCGCCTGACCGGTGCGGATGAGCAGGATCTTGGTAATGCCGTTCTCGACGGCGATCTTGTCGGACGGGATCAGCGGCACGCCGCGCCAGGTGACGAACTGCGAGCCGAACAGTGAGACGGTCGGCGGCGGCACGCCGCGGCGGGTGCACTCGCGCCCGAACGCCGCGATGGCTCTGGGATGCGCCAGGAAGAAGCCCGGCTCCTTCCAGACTTTCGTCAGCAACTCGTCAATATCGTCCGGCGTGGGCGCGCCGGTGCGGGTGGAAATCTTCTGGTCCGGCGCGGCGTTGGCGAAAAGCCCGTATTCCGGGTTGTTGATCAGCTCGCTCTCCTGCCGCTCCTTGATGGTCTCGATCGTCAAACGCAGTTGCTCGGCGATCTGGTTATGCGGCACGGAATAGAGGTCGGACACGCGGGTGTGGATGTCCACGACCGAGTTCACGGCGGAGAGCAGGATCTCGCGCGGCTTGTCGTCGTAATCGACGAAAGTCTGCGGCAGTTCGCGTTCATCGCGCGCCGAGCAATCCACCGAGATGGCGGAGGCATCCTTAACGCGGTTGATGCGGAAGATACCCGCTTCGACCGGCACCCATTGCAGGCAATGCACCAGCCAACGCGGGGTAATGGTGGACATCTGCGGGACGGTTTTGGTGGCATTGGCTAGTTGCCGTGCCGCCACATCGCCCAGCGCCGTCGATAAAGGAATTGAGTCGCTCATGATGGTTCTCGTGTTCCTCAGTGAAGCGGCGCAACGCTAACCCTGAAATTCAGTGCTGTCCACATATCTCGACTAATTTTGTGTGTTTATTTACCCGCCCCATCGCGGCAATGGTTTTTATTGCAAATGGATAAATCAGACAAATCTTTCAAAAGATTACTTTTTTGCACCAAATTTTGGCAACATATATCTTCATAGGCTATAGACTTACAGCCAAACCCATTCGGAGGCCGTCATGACCATCGCTCCTCTCATCTCGCCTTTCTTCGACCCGGCCACCAACACCATCACCTATCTCGTCACAGACCCGCAGACGCGCCAAGCGGCGGTCATCGACCCAGTGCTGGATTTGGACATGGCCGCTGGCGTCGTCAGCACCGAATCTGCCGACCAGCTCCTGGCTTTTGCCGAGTCCCAGGGGGCGCGCATCGTGCTCGCGCTGGAGACACACGCTCATGCCGACCATCTGACCGCCGCGGCTTACGTAAAAGCTGAAACCGGCGCCGCCGTGGGCATAGGCGAGCATATCGGCAAGGTGCAGGCGATTTTCGCACCTGTCCTGGGGCTTACCGACCTGCGCCCCGACGGCGCCGATTTCGACCATTTGTTCGAGGACGGCGCGCACATTGCCCTTGGCGCGTTGGACATCGAGGTGCTGCACGTGCCGGGCCACACGCCAGCGGACGTCGCCTACAAGATCGGCGATGCCGTGTTCACCGGCGACACCGTGTTCATGCCCGGTTTCGGCACCGCCCGCTGCGATTTTCCGGGCGGCGACGCCCGCCAGCTCTACCGCTCCATCCGCCGCCTGCTGGCGCTGCCGGAAACAACGCGATTGTTCTGCGGCCATGACTACAAGAGCGCGACGCGCGGCGAATACCGCTGGGAGTCAACCGTGGCGGCGCAGCGTGCCCACAACCTCCATGTGCATGACGGCGTGGATGAGGACAGCTTCGTGGCTCAGCGCCAGACACGCGATGCCGCCCTGCCTGCCCCCCGGCTGCTGCTGCCGTCAATCCAGGTGAACATACGTGCCGGGAAACTGCCTGCCCAGGCACTGGCGGGCGTACGTCATTTGCGCCTGCCGCTGCGCGTGGCGGAGCAAGACGGTTGGCCGGACACGGCCTGTGCTCCCGCCGGCTAGAGCCTAATTGCATGAGGTTGAATCGCTTTGCGATTGAACCTCATGCGTGAATCAGTCTCTCATCAAACAGCTTAAGTTAGAGCGGCCGGCGGGCATACCCCCGGCCTGGTTTTTCAGAAGGCGCTGTCTTCACCAAAGGTGACGCGGTGGAGCAGGCGGTCTTCGGTGTAGTCGGTAACGGCGTAATGCACGGTGGTGCGGTTGTCCCAGATGGCGACCGTATCCGTCTCCCAACGCAGGCGGGCCTGAAGCTCGGGCTTTTCGAGCAGACCGAACAGGAAGGTGAGCAGCGCGTCGCTCTGCTGACGCGGCAGGCCCTTGATCTTGTCGGTGAAGTTCGGGTTCACGTAGAGGATCTTCTTGCCTGTGACTGGGTGCGTGCGCACCACCGGATGCACCACCGGCAGATGCTCGGCGCGCGCCTTGGCATAGAGTTCACGGCCATTCGCCAATTGCTCGAAATAGGCCGGCCAGCCACTATGCTCAAAGCTGTGCACGGCCTCCAGCGTTTCCAGATAAGCCTGCAATTCCTCGGGCAGGGCCTCAAAGGCGCGGGTGGTACTGGCCCAGGCGGTATCGCCGCCGATGGACGGGATCTTGTGCGCGTACAGCACCGTACCGGTGGGCGGATTGGCCTGAAAGGTGATGTCCGCATGCCACTGGTCGGTACCGTAGCGGGGCACGTTGGGGGCTTTCTCAAGCACCTCGACCGCTTTGTACCCCTCAAGCCGGGGGAAGAACGCCTTGGCCTTGTCCGGATCGCCGAACACCTTGGCCACGGCCAGTTGCTGATCGGGCGTGAGGGTTTGCTTGCGGAAGAACAGCACCTGGAATTCCGCCAGGGCGCCGCGGAGTTCGACGCGCAGAGTCTCGTCCTGGACATCGGCAAGGTCCACGCCGTGCACCGTGGCACCGATCAGCGGGTTATAGGGCTCTACCTTCAGCTTAATGTAGCGCGCGAGCGTGGTGTCGATATGCGACATGGCGAGGCTTCCTTTATTAGGTGGGTAAGGTGGCGCGTTCGGCCGGGCGCAGCTTGCGCGCAGGCTTGGCGGGCAACGTGCCGTTGAGCAGGTAGTCGCCCGCCACGTGGTAGCGCCAGTGGTTGGCATCGTGCACCGAATGGGTGCGGATGTTGCGCCAATGGCGGTCCAAATTGAGCGCACGCTCGGTGGAAGAAGTACCGGAGAGCGAGAAGATGTCGGTGGCGATGGCCAGGGCCACATCCTCGGCATAAGCCTTGGCCTCGGCTACCGCCACTGCGGCGGCGGTAGCGCTCTCGGCCGTGAGGTTGGCACCGGCGTCATCCAGCGTGCGACCGGCACGGGCGAGCAGCAACTCGGCGGCATGGAACTGCGTGGCGAGCTGGCCGAAACGCAGAATCACGTGCGGGTCTTCGGTGGCCTTGGCCACCGGTGCGCCGAGGCGCGGACGGCTGCGCGCACGCACCGTGGCGACGGCATCGGCCAGGGCGTTCTGGGCAATGCCGACATCGATGGCCGTGTGCAGTTGTTGGCCGTACGCGTGGAACACGCCGAAGCGCTCAAACAGCCGCCAGTGCGGGATGACCTGCAGCGGCGCCACGGCAACGTCCTCAAAGATGGCCGTGCCGCTATAGGCCACGCGCTGACCCATGGCGTCCCAATCGTCAGACACGGTAACGCCCAGAGCGTCGCGCGGCACAAACACCAAAACGAAGCGCTCCTGCTCATCAAAAGCCGCCACGGGCAGCCACTGCGCCAGCAACGCGCCGGTGCAGTAGAATTTCGTGCCATTGAGACGGTAGCCGCCGGCGCCATCCGGCAGCAGGCGCGTGCCCAGATTCAGCGCCGAACTGCCGCCTTTTTCCGCTTGCGCATTGCCCAGGCGCGCGCCCTTCAGCACTTTGCCGAACAAGAATGCCTGCTGCTCGGGCGAGCCATCCTGGCGCACGGCGTCGAGGAACAAATAATGGCTTTGCGTCATTTGCGTCACCGCCGGGTCGCCCGCGGCAAGAAGCTGAAACACACGGGAGAGAGTCTCGTAGGAGACCTCGGCCCCGCCATAGGCGCGCGGCACGGTAATGCCGAGAATGCCGCTGGCGGAGAGACGGTCCAACTCGGCGAGCGGCGGGGAGGGGGTGCGGTCGCGCCCGGCGGCACCGGCTTCCAGGTAGCGCCGCAACTCCTCCGCGATGGCAAGGGCTTCGACGGCGGAGGCTATGATATGGGCGGTCATCGGCGGGAACCTTGCGACATGTGAGGGGAAGGGCCCCCGCGCGGCGCGCGGGGGCAAACGGGGCGTTACAGTGCGCCCAGGGTTTCAGCTTCCACTTCAGCCAGGCGCTGCGGCGCCACGGCACGCAGGACCAAGAAGTAGACCACGCCGGCGGCGAGCAGGCCGAGGAAGATATAAGGCAGGATATTGTACGGCCAGCTTGGCACCGGGTAGACCGTGCCGGCTAGCGCCACCAGCAGCAGAGCGAAGGCGATGAGCGACGTCACCACATGCACGGGCTTAAGCTCGCCCCGGCGATACAGGAATACCGGTGCCGCGACGGTCACCAGGCCATAGGAGACCAGGAACCCGTAGGTCGCCAACGAGCCGAGGATGCCGTACGCGTCCAGCAGTGCCCAATGCCCGAGTGTGAGCGCCGCCGACAGGCCGATGGCGACCAGCGTGACGAAGCTGAGCGCGATATGCGGCGAGGCGTGTGTGTCATGCGTGGATTGGGCCGAGGAATGGAACAGCCCGTGATGCGAGAGCGTGTACAGCACGCGCGCGGCGGCGTTGATGCTGGCCAGGATGCAGGTGAAGAAGCTAAGCGCCACACCCGCGGAGATGATGAGGCCGATAGGCGCGAACCCGAAAGCCCGGGCGACCACGGTGAGCGGGGCGTTGGACTGGTCGAGCGTGGTGGCGTTGCCATGGAAGGCGAAGGTTAGGCCATAGGCGGCGATGACAAAGATGATGCCCGAGGCGGCCACGCTTGTGAGCACGGCGCGCGGGATGAAGCGGCGCGGCTGCTGCGACTCAACACCCAGCACGGTGGCGCTCTCAAAGCCAACGAAGCTGAAGAAGGCCAGCACCAGGCCGAGGCGCAGCGTGGTCGGGTTGACGCCCTGCAGGGTGGTCTGCACGGTGTCCACGACCTTACCGTGATGGATGAACCAGATGGCGAGGGTGAGTAGGATCAGCCCCAGCGTGCCGAACTCGAAGATGAGCGTGGTGCGGGTGGAGAGGCGGATGTCGCGCCAGCCGAGCGCGAAGGCGATGGCGGCGGCGAGCAGGCTGAAGCCGATCAGCGCCGGGATCGCGCTGGTCTGGAAGCCAAAATTCTGGAACACGGCGAGCCCGGAGCTGACCGTGCCGTTGATAACCGCCGCGGCGGTGAAGACATAGCCGATGAGCAGCGCCCAGCCGGAAATGACGCCCGCAAAACGGCCAAGGCCATGGCCGGCGTACACATATAGCGAGCCGGGCGAGGCAACGCGGGACGAGAACACGTTGATCTGCAGGCTGACGATGAGCAGCGCGACCGTGGCGAACACGTAGGCCAGCCAAGTTCCGTTGCCCGCGGTGGCGAACACCACGGGAATGACCAAGCCCGGCGTGCCGGAGGGGGCGATGACGCCGATGGACTGGGAGACGACCTCGATGAAATTGAGGTGGTTGGACTTAAGACTCTTGCCGCCGGCAGCGACGCCGGGCGCGACGGTGATGTCACTCATTTTTCTTCCTCATATGATTGGCGTATCTATTATGATTATCGACAGATTTTCTGATTGTCTACCGTTTTAGTGGGTTATTGGTTATTTTCTTCTTTCCGAGCAATTTTGGTTCGACAAATTTTGTTCTAACTGACAGATTTATAGAGAAGTCATCGTAAAGCCGTGGCAGTTGTTTAGTGGTGCCTTTCCGCCATTGAGGTCGGCAGCTAACTAATAAATGGGCAAGATTTATCTTCCAGAGCGCTTGCTTGTTCAATCACTCTATATTATCGGTCGAATTACAAGTGTAATAGGATGGACGTGCCGAGGGCATCCGCTCCCGCGGTCGCGGCGTCCGCAGCGAGGTCCCATGAGCACCACCGATACACAAGCCACGCGCGCGCCGGAGGCGCCTGGGAAGGCTTACCCCGACGTTCCGGCGCAGATCATCGCCAGCGCGGCAGAAGCTGTGCAGGTGGCCCATGAGGTTGCCGCAGCACTTGCGGCAGGTGCTGCGGAGCGAGACATCGCGCGCAGCATCCCCGTGGCGGAGCTGGATTTGTACTCGCAGAGCGGGCTGTGGGCGCTCAACATTCCGGCCTCGCATGGCGGGGCGGACCTGTCCTGGGCGGTCATCGCGCAGGCTATCGCCATCGTCTCCGCCGCTGACCCGTCAGTCGGGCAGCTCATCCAGAACCATCTGGACTTTATCGACACGATCCGCGCCGTCGGCACCAAGGCGCAGCAGGATTATTTCTTCCCGCGCCTTCTCAAGGGGCTGCGCACGGGCAACGCGTTCTCGGAATTCGGCAGCAAGACCGCCGGGGATTTCGAGACGAAGATCACCCCCGAGGGCGACAACTACCGCGTCAATGGCAGGAAATTCTATTGCTCGGGCGCGTATCTGGCGCATGTGGTGCCCATCATCGCGGTGGATGACGACAAGCGCCTGTATATCGCCGTGGCCGATCGTCATGCGCCGGGCCTGAGCGTGGATACCGACTGGACCAGCTTCGGCCAGCGCACAACGGTGAGTGGCACGACCATCATCGACAATGTGTTGGTCCCGGCCGACCATGTGTTCAGACTGCCCGAAGGTCCGTCGGCCAACGGCCCGCTTTGCCAGATTGTGCATGCGGCGGTGGATGCCGGCATCGCGCGCGGCGCCTTTGAGGAGACGCTGCGCTTTGTGCGCGAATTCGCCCGCCCCTGGATCGATTCCGGCCAGGAGAAGGCCGTGGACGACCCGCACACCCAATTCCAGCTCGGCGAGATCGCGGTGAAGCTGCGCGCCACCGATGCGCTGCTGGCCAAGGCCGGGCGCGTGCTGGACGAAGCTGTGACCAACCCCACCGCGCAGACCGTGGCGGCGGCCTCCATCGCCGTGGCGGAGGCTAAGGTGCTGTCCACCGAGGTTGCCATCCTCGCCACCAACAAGCTGTTCGAGCTGGGCGGCACGCGCTCCGTGCTGGCGAAGTACAATCTCGACCGCCACTGGCGCAACGCGCGCGTGCACACGCTGCACGACCCGGTGCGCTGGAAATACAACATCCTCGGCAATTACCACCTCAATGGCGTCAATCCGCCGCAACATTCCTGGATCTGACGTCATGACCCAAAAAATCCGCCTCAACGCGTTCAGCATGAATTGCGTCGGGCACATCTCTTCCGGCGTCTGGCGCATCCCCGGTGACCAAGCCTACCGCTACACCGATCTCGAGTTCTGGATCGACCTCGCCCAGACCCTGGAGCGCGGGCTCATTGATGGTCTGTTCATTGCCGACGTCATCGGTCTTTACGACGTGCATGGCGGCAATGCCGATCAGGCGTTCCGTTCGGCGGCGCAGGTGCCGGTGAATGATCCGTTGCAGATAGTCCCCGCCATGGCGGCGTTCACGAAGCATCTTGGGTTTGGCGTCACCTCCTCCGTCGCATTCGAGCACCCGTTCCCGTTCGCACGGCGGATGACCACGCTCGACCATCTCACCAAGGGGCGCGCGGGCTGGAACATTGTCACCTCGTATCTCGACAGCGGGGCGCGCAATCTGGGCCAGGAGCGGCTGCTGAACCATGACAACCGCTATGACGTCGCCGATGAATATCTCGATGTCTGCTACAAACTCTGGGAAGGCTCCTGGGAGGATGATGCCGTGCGGCGGGACGCCGCGGCAAATGTCTTCACCGATCCCGCGAAGGTTCACGAGATCCGCCACGAGGGCAAGTATTTCAAGGTGCCCGGCGCGCATGTCAGCGAACCTTCGCCCCAGCGTACCCCAGTGCTGTACCAGGCGGGCGCCTCCTCGCGCGGGCGGGATTTCGCCGCCAAGCATGCGGAATCCGCCTTTGTCGCCGCACCCTCGCGCAAGCTGCTGGCGGAGTATGTTGCCGACCTGCGCCGCCGCGCGGTGCTGGCCGGGCGGCGGCCGGATGATGTTTTAACCTTTGCCCAGTTCACCCTGGTGCTCGGTGACACGGACGCGGAGGCGCAGAAGAAGCTTGACCTGTACAAGCAATATGTCGACCGCGACGGCGCGCTGGCGCTGATGTCCGGCTGGACCGGCGTGGATCTTTCCAAACTTGACCAGGATGCGCCGGTCGCCGATCTGGAAGGCAATGCCATTCAGTTCACCGCCAAGGCGTTCTCGTCGGCCGACCCGGACAAGGTGTGGACGGTGCGCGAGATTGCCGACTATGCCGGCATCGGCGGCGACGGTCCGGTGCTTGTCGGCTCGCCTGCCACGGTGGCGGACGCGCTGCAGCAGTGGCAGGCGGATACGGGGCTGGACGGCTTCAACCTCGCCAGCATCACGCATCCCGGCACGTTCCGCGATGTGGTGGACCTGCTCATCCCCGAGCTGCAGCGCCGCGGCGCCTACAAGACGGTCTATGCCGAAGGCACGCTGCGCGAGAAACTCTTTGGCCGCGGGCCAAAACTTCCCGTTTATCATCATGGCGCCAGCCACCGCGCCCTTGCCCGTGAGGAGGCATTCGCATGAGCACGGCTCATATCATCACCACGGAGGCGGAAGCCATTGATACCGCCCGCGCGCTGGCCGCCCGCTTCCGCGAAGGCGCCGGCGAGCGCGACCGCGATCGCCGTCTGCCTTGGGCAGAGCTGGATGAATCGCTCGCCTCCGGCCTCTGGGGCATCACCATCCCGCGCGAATGTGGCGGCGCCTTCGTGCGCCAGCGCGTGGTGGCCGAGGTGTTCCGCATTCTCGCCAGCGGCGATTCCTCGCTGGCGCAGATCCCGCAGAACCACGTCGAGATCATCGACCTCGTGCGCCAGACTGGCTCGGACGCGCAGAAGCGCCTGATCTTCGGCCGCGTGCTGCAGGGCGCGCGCCTCGGCAACGCCTTCTCCGAGTACAAGGGCAAGAATGTCGAAGACTTCCAGACCCGCATCCGCCGCGAGGGCGATTTCTATGTGGTGAATGGCGAGAAGTTCTATTCCACCGGCGCGTTGTTCGCGCATCTGGTGCCGATCATCGCCATCAGCGAGGATGACGGCAGGGTTTATGCCGCCATCGCCGAGCGCGTGGCGCCGGGCCTCACGGTCATCGACAATTGGGACGGGTTCGGTCAGCGCACCACGGCGAGCGGAACGGTGAAGATCGAGAACGTGTACGTGCCGGCCGAATATGTCGTGCCCGCCTATATCGCCTACGAGAACCCGAGCCCGGCCGGGCCACAGAGCCAGATTCTGCACGCGGCCATCGACCTTGGGATTGCCGAGGCGGCGATCGCCAAGACGATCGAGCTTGTGCGCCACCATGCCCGCCCGTGGATCGATGCGCACCAGGACCATGCCTGGGAAGACCCCTATACCATCGCCGCCATCGGCGATTTGAAGATCCGCTTCAACGCCGCCGTGGAGGTGCTGGCCGTAGCCGCTGATGTGACGGATGAGGCGATTGCAGCGCCGGACGCGCAGAGCATCGGCCGCGCCAAGATCGCCGTGGCGGAAGCGAAGGTACTGACGACGGAGATCGCCATTCTGGCCACGAACAAGCTGTTCGAGCTAGGCGGCACGCGCTCCACGCTGGCGCAACACAACCTCGACCGGCTGTGGCGCGACGCCCGCACCCACACGCTGCATGACCCGGTGCGATGGAAATATTCCACCATCGGCCAGTATTATTTGACCGGCAGAGAGCCGCCGCTGCACTCTTGGATCTAACCGCCGGAGCCTGAAGACCATGACCAGCTTCACCCTCCCCGACCAGCGCAACCTGCATTACCTGCGGATCGGAGACATCGGCACGCCGGTGGTGCTGCTGCACGGTTATCTCGACTCCCATGTGAGCTTCTTCCGGCTGTTCGAGGCGCTGGGTGCTGCGCATGTTCTCTACGTGCCGGATCAGCGCGGCCATGGCGACAGTTCCGCCACACCCGATTACAGCATCGCCGGCTTCACCGAAGACGCCATCGCCTTCGTCGAAGGGCTGGGGGTTGGCCCCGTGCACCTGGGCGGACATTCGCTGGGCGGCATCGTTGCCCAGCGCGTCGCCGCTACCAGGCCGGACCTCGTGCGCAGCCTGGCGCTCATCAGCACCGCGCGCCACGCAGCCAGCAGCCCGGCTTTGCATGAAACCGTGCCGCTGCTGGAAACGCTGACCGACCCCGTGCCCGAGGCGCTGGCCCGCGAGTTCCAGGGCTCCACCACCTTTGCGCCGCTGCCGGAGGGTGTTTTCGTCCGCTACCTGGACGAGACCCGCAAGGTGAAGGCCGATGTCTGGCGCCGCGCCCTGGCCGGGCTGGTGGAGGAACCCGCGCCGCACGACGCGCCGTCCGACATTCCTGCGCTCATCCAGTGGGGCCAGGAGGATGGTCTGTTCAGTTCCGCCGACCAGGCCGCGCTGCGCCGCCATTTCCCGCGCGCCAGCTTCGTTGACTATCCCGAAACCGGCCATGCCCCAAACTGGGAACGCCCGGCCGAGGTGGCGGCAGCGCTTCTGGCATTCTGGCAGGGCCTCGACAGCCAGGAGACAAGCACATGAGCCAGACAGCAACGCTTTTCGATCAGGCGCTGGGGGAATATCTCGGCCTGATCCACGACCCCGCCGAAACGCTGGCGGCGGCCGTGCAGGCCGACCCGGAGTTCATCATTGGCCACACCACGCTGGCGGCTTTGAACAGCCTGAGCGGCGTGCCGGGCGATGCCCCCACCGTGCGCGAGCCTCTGGCCGCCGCCACCGCCCTGGCGGGCAAGGCCAACCGGCGCGAGAAGCTGCACATTGCCGCCGCCACTGCTTGGGCCACCGACGACATCGCCGGGGCGGCCGCGCTGTGGGAAGAGGCGCTGCGGGACAATCCGGCCGACATCCTCTCACTGCGCCTCGCCCATGATACGCATTTCTTCCTGGGCGCCTCGAAAAAGCTGCGCGACGTGCCTGTTTCGGTGCTGCACGCCTATGCGCCGGGCTCGCGCGAGCGCGGCTTCGTGCTGGGCATGGCGTCGTTCGGGCTGGAGGAAACCGGGGAATACGCCGATGCCGAGAAGGCCGGGCGTGAGGCCGCCGAGATCAACCCCGCCGACACCTGGGGCGTGCATGCCGTGGCGCACGTGCTGGAGATGCAGGGGCGCGCCAAGGACGGCATCACTTGGCTGCGCGGGCTGGAGCCGCATTGGGCCCCGGCCAACGGGCTGGCGGTGCATCAATGGTGGCATCTGGCGCTGTATCTCATCGAGGAAGGCCAGCTCGACGAGGCGCTGGCGCTGTATGACGCGCATATCCATGCCCACCCGGGCTCCATCGTGCTGGACCTCGTAGACGCCGCGGCGCTGCTCTGGCGCCTGGAGCTGCTGGGCGTCGATGTCGGCACCAGGTGGCAGGAGCTGGCGCCGTTCTGGGGCGCGCATGCCGAGGAACACGTGCTCGCCTTCAACGACGTGCATATTTCCTTCACTTTAACCGGCGCGGGGGACGAGGCGGCCGCCGACCGGTTGGAGGCGTCCATTGCCGCCTATGCCGCGCGCGAGACCGGCACCAATGCCGAGGTAAGCAAGACCCTTGGTTTGCCGGTGATCGCCGCGCTGCGCGCCTTCCGCAAGGCCGACTTTGCCGGCACGGTGGACATTCTGAGGCCGCTTTACAAATCCTTGGCGCCGGTGGGCGGGAGCAACGCACAGCGCGATCTGTTCATCCAGACGCTGGGCATCTCGGCGTACAAAATTGGCGATCTTGATCTGGCCCGCGAGATCGCCGCCGAACGCCGCAAACTCAAGGCGGGCAGCCCGCGCTCCTGGGCGGCTTATCCGGCGTTGCGGGCATAACACTCTGCTCACGGCCAAAGGGGGACGAGGTTGGGCTCAACCCTCTCGGCGATGGTGCCGCCTGGGCGGAATTCCCCTCCAGGCCGACAACTGCGCCTTGCGCAAGCGGCTTCACGGTCTTGCCCTGGAGCGGTGTCGGTTTGGCTACAGGCGGTTGCTTGTCCTGTTGTGGCGGCAATGGAAGCCATCAAGCATCAGCCGCGTCTGTCAGCTTTACCGAGACGATAACTTCCTTGCCTTGTAAGGGCACTGGCAGACCATCCGACCAGGGCGGGCCATTCCATAGACTACGTTAATGGCTGAGCCCTTTCTAAGGGGGGCAGGTCAACGGCAACTGGAGTCTAACGGGTTTTGTTTTGGCAAAATAAACTATTAATCTTATAAGCATAATAGTATTATTCTGCGTAGGTGGCGGTTTTCAGGAAAGCCATCCAACTGCCGCGCTTGAGGTTCGAAAAATGAACATGCTGGGTAAGACCGTGATGAGATTGGAAATCACCCGAGCACCCGATGGCCTTGCCGCGCCGCCCATTCAGCTTGGCGGCACCGCGTCCAGCGCCTGTGCTATTGCCATCATTGGCGCGGGGTTTTCTGGCACCATGGCGGCAATCCATCTGCGCCGGCTGCTGCCGCCTGATCAGGTGATTTTCCTCATCGAACGCAGCGGCCGCTTCGCCCGCGGCTTGGCTTACGCCGATACCGGGGCGGCGCATCTGCTGAATGTGCGCGCGGCGAATATGAGCGCGTTTCCAGACGATGCCGGACATTTCGAGCGCTGGGTCGAGGCCAATGCGGCGAACTGGCCGAATGAGATCCACCGCACCCCGGCGGGAATATTCGCTACGCGGCGAGTCTATGGCCGCTATCTGCGCGCGGCTTTGCATGCTGAGATCAACGCCTCCGGTGGCACGGTTCGGCTGCTCGCGGACGAGGTACAGGCGCTTGCCCCAACCCCTGGCGGCTGGCGGCTTGCCTGCCGCAGCGGCAAAAGCATCGAGGCGGCAGGTGTCGTTCTGGCTGCGGGCAATCTGCCCTCCAGCCGGCCCTGCGATGGTGTTGAGTTCCGTAATCCGTGGACACCAGCGGCCCTGGCCGACTTGCAGCCGGATGCGTCAGTGCTGATCGTTGGTACCGGTCTGACCATGATTGATCTCGTAATGACCATGCACGCCCGTGGATTCCACGGGCCGGTCGTTGCCCTCTCCCGCCGCGGGCTGCTGCCGCACGCGCACGAAGCCGTCGGCCAAGTTTGGCCCACCCCGGCTTTTACCTCGGTGGAGCGCAGTACGGCGGTGGGGCTGTTGCGGGCGGTGCGGGCGCAACTCCGGGCCGCACGGGCGCAGGGCATTGGCTGGCGCGCGGTAATCGACAGCCTGCGCCCGGTAACCGCAGAGCTATGGGGTGGCTTGCCGGGGGCGGAGCGGGCGCGGTTCCTGCGGCATTTGCGCCCCTACTGGGACATCCATCGCCACCGCATGGCCCCGCCCGCAGCGGCGACAGTCCAGACCCTGCTCGGCAGCGGTGGCTTACGCATCGTGCGCGGCCGCGTGCGCGAGATCGAGCGCCGCGCCGGCGATGCGACCGTTACCTTCGACAACCGCGCTACCGGCATGCCGGAAACGTTGAAGGTGCAGCGGATCATTTACGCCACCGGGCTGCAGGGGCAGCGCGCCGGGAAGGGACTGCTGCCTACTATGTTGGCCGCCGGACAAGCCCGGCTGGACCGGCAGGAGCTAGGGCTGGACGTGACCAACTCGCTCGCAGTGATAGATGTCCAGGGCAACCCGGCGCGAAATTTATGGGCGCTGGGGCCGATCGTGCGCGGTGTGTTCTGGGAATGTCTGGCAGTGCCGGACATTCGCTTGCAGGCGCGGCAGCTAAGCCAGGAGATCGCCAGGTCGTTTACACCTGCTCAACCTCGCTGACGCCGAGCGCTTCAAGCAGTACCGTTCGCATAGTGCCGAAGGCGGGGGTGCCATGCCGGCGCGGGCGCGGCAGGGTGATGGCGGTGTCGAGCCCGATACGGCCATGCTCAAGCACCAGAACGCGGTCCCCTAGGATCAGCGCCTCGTCCACGTCGTGCGTGACGAGCAGCACCGCTGGGCGATGCGCTTGCCAGAGCGCCGCGACCAATAGCTGCATACGCATCCGGGTTAATGCATCGAGCGCGGCGAAGGGCTCGTCCAACAGCAGCAATTGCGGTGCGCGGACGAGCGCGCGGGCAAGCGCCACGCGCTGCGCCTCGCCCCCCGAGAGGGTGAGCGGCCACGCCTGCAAACGGTGGCCGAGCTCGACCTCGCCCAGGGCCTCCTCGGCGCGGCGCCGGGCATCGGGCACGCGCAGCCCGAGCGTGACATTCTGCCAAACGCGCTTCCAGGGCAGCAGGCGCGGCTCCTGGAACACCACCGCGCGCACCGCTGGAACGCCAAGCACGCCGGGCGGCGCAGGGTCGAGCCCGGCCAGGGTTCGCAGCAGCGTAGATTTACCGGAGCCAGAGCGGCCGAGCAGCACAGTGAACTCACCGGGGCGGATCTCCAGGTTGAGATTGTCCAGCACGGTATTGGCGCCGAAGCGCCGGGTCAGTCCGCGAACCTCCACGGCGAATTTGGCGCTGGCCGTCGGGCCGGCGAGGTCGATCTGCGTGTCCGTCATAATATTCACGGTCAAACCCCTTTCGGCGCAATGATGGAGGGACGCCAGATCAGCAGATGCCGTTCCAGCGCACGGACCAGCTGATCCGTTGTCAGCCCCAGCAGCGCATAGACCAGCAGCCCGTCGAAAATGATGTCGGTGCGCAGAAAATCCCTCGCGTTCATGACCAGATAACCGATCCCTGAGGAGGCGTTGATCTGCTCGGCCACGACCAGGCTGATCCAGGCGATGCCGAACGCCTGGCGCAAGCCGACGAGAAACGCCGGCAACGCCGCCGGCAGGATGATGTGCCAGACCGTTTCCGCCCGCGAGAGCCCGAGCACAGACGCCGATTCGACCAGTTTACGGTCCGCACCGCGGATCGCCGAAAACAGGTTTAGATAGATGGGAAACATGCTTCCGAGCGCGATCAGCACGATTTTCGGGGTTTCGCCGATGCCGAACCACAGAATCATCAACGGAATCAGGGCCAGATGCGGCAGGGTGCGGACCATCTGCACCGTGGCGTCGATCGCGTCCTCGCCTAAACGCGAGAGGCTGGCGGCCAGCCCCAGCGCCGTCCCCACTGAGACGCCAAAGGCGAGCCCCACCGCCACGCGCTCCAGCGAAATGAGCAGATTCGGCCAGAGCTGACCGGTGACAATGAGCGACCAGAGGCTCTCCGCGACGGCGGTGGGGGAAGGCATAGTTGTCGGGTCGAGCGCGCCATAGGCCGTCAAGCCCTGCCAAATGGCGAGCAGCGCCGCCGGCACCAGCGCGCGGCGCAGCAGTGTAACAGGAAGGAAGCGTTTGAGCGGCAGGGTGATGGCGCCCGACTGGGAAAGAGAAAGTGACATCTGGCATCCCGCGGATTAGGCAGAATAATGCCTATTGCACAGGTAGCATTACTATGCAAATCCTTATTCAGTTATTGCAATCAGGAGTTCCGAGTGCCCACCCCCAAACGTAACCTGAGCCGCCGCACGCTGCTCACCGGTGCGGCCCTGTCCGCTCCCGCTCTTTTGCTGAGCAAAGCCCCAGCCCGAGCCGGAACCAGGGGCACGCTGAGGATCGGCTACCAGAAAGCCTCCGTCACCTTGTTCACGGCGCGCACCAAGGGGGTGTTTGAGGCCAAGCTGGCGCCGATAGGCTATGATGTTACCTGGGCGGAATTTACCTCTGGTCCGCCGCTGCTGGAGGCGCTGGCCGCCGGGGCGGTGAATTTCGGCTATACCGGTGAGCCTCCAGTGATCTTCGCCCAGGCCGCCGGTACGCCGATTGTCTATGTCGCGGCGACGGACCCGAGCCCGCGTGCCCTGGCGATTCTCAAACCCGCCGGCAGCAAGCTGCAATCTGTGAAGGATCTGGCCGGCAAGACCGTCGCCGTCGCCAAGGGATCCAGCGCGCTTTACCTGCTGGTCTCGGCGCTGGCGCATGCAGGTGTGCCGTATGCAGCGGTGAACAAGGTGTTCCTGCAACCGGCCGATGCCCGTGCAGCCTTCACGCGCGGCGCGGTGGATGCGTGGTCGATCTGGGATCCATTCTTCGCGAGCGCGCAGGCGGCCGGTGCGGAACTGCTGACCGACGGTACCGGGCTGATGCCGAACCGCTCCTTTTACACTTCCCGCCGGGACTTTGCTGCCGCGCATCCGAGCGCGCTAAACGCCGCCATCGACGTGCTCAACGATCTGGAAACCTGGGAGCAGAGCCATATCACCGAGACCGCTGCCGCCATCGCGCCCAGCATCGGGCTCCCAGCCCCGGTGTTGGCGACTTGGTTCGGTCGCCAGAAATACGGCGTGCACAAGCTGACGCCGGAGGTTTTCGCAAGGCAGCAGCAAATTGCCGATTCATTCTTCAAGCTCGGCCTGATCCCCTCAGCCATCAATGTCACCGCCGCCGCGTGGCAGGCATAACGAGAAAAGTATTATGAGCAGCTTGGCCGCGCATGAAGCGAATGTTTTTTGGTTTCTGCCTACGCACGGCGATGGGCGGTATCTTGGCACCAGTGTCGGCGCCAGGGAGGTCGACCATGCCTATCTGGCGCAAATAGCCCAGGCTGCTGACCGTCTGGGCTATTACGGCGTGCTTATTCCCACGGGGCGCTCCTGCGAGGATAGCTGGGTCGTCGCCTCCTCGCTGGTGTCGCTGACCAAGCAACTGCGTTTCCTCATTGCCTTCCGGCCGGGGTTGCTCAACCCCTCTCTCGCGGCGCGCATGGCCGCAACCTTCGATCGCATCTCGAATGGCAGGCTGCTGGTCAACATCGTGACCGGCGGCGATCCGATAGAAAACACCGGGGACGGCATTTTCCTCGATCATGCCGAGCGCTACGAGATCACCCGGGAATTCCTGGATGTGTGGAAACGCCTGCTGGCCGGTGAGACCGTGGATTTCACCGGCAGGCATCTGCGGCTTGAGAACGGCAACCTGCTGTTTCCCGCCGTGCAGAAACCGCACCCGCCTTTGTTCTTCGGCGGCTCATCCGAGATCGGTATCGATGTCGCGGCGGAGCAGGTGGACACCTATCTCTCCTGGGGCGAACCGCCTGCGCTGGTCGGGGAGAAGCTCGCTCAGGCCAGGACGGCAGCGGCGAAATACGGGCGAAGGCTGAATTTCGGCGTCCGCCTGCATGTGATCGTGCGCGAGACAGCACAGGAAGCCTGGAAGGCTGCGGATGACCTGATCCGCCATGTCGATGACGTCACCATTGCCAATGCCCAAGCGAGGTTCGCCAGCATGGATTCCATCGGCCAGCGCCGCATGGCCGCCCTGCATGGCGGCTCGCGCGACAAGCTGGAAATTTATCCCAATCTCTGGGCTGGCGTAGGACTGGTGCGCGGCGGCGCGGGCACCGCGCTGGTTGGCGATCCGGACCAGGTGGCGGCGCTGATGCGCGAATACATGGCCGTAGGGGTCGAGAACTTCATTCTTTCCGGCTATCCGCATCTGGAAGAGGCGTATCGTTTCGCTGAGTTGGTCTTCCCACGCCTACCGCTCCGCCACAACGTGGCGACCTTCGGCGAGACGCATAATAGCGGCCCGTTCGGTGAGACGATTGCCAATTCATACCGGCCCGGCATGGCCCAGGCAGCGGGCTAAAAGCCCGCCGCCTGGGCACAGCCCAAACAGGGATTTCTCGTTGATGAAGAACAGCTTCACCAACCCTTCGTCCTTAAAATTCAGCTTAGCGTAATCTGTCCGGCGCTGCGTAAAGAGCTATTACATTACATGTATTACATAGACAGGTTGATTCAGGTGCGGGGCGGTATCGTGCATATTTTTGCCGAACAAGCTGTTACCGTCCCCATAGCCTGAGTTAGCAATTTGTTCTTAGGGTAGTTAACTCTCGGTGGTTGCGTGCCCCCGCAGGGGTATAGGGGAATAGGAAAATGGTAACGGTTGGTCCGAGCCGATAATTCCACTGCGCTAGAATCTGGTTATACATCCGCTGCTTTGCCGTTGCCGCCACTGTGCTCGTGAGAGGGCACCATGGGGGGAAGGCCGTCGGTCCGCTATCGGTTGCCAATCAATGAAGTCGGACATTTGGCTTAAGCCGGGATGGCCCGCATCCAAACTCTAGCCAGCCCCTGCCGTTCTTACGTAAGACATTGAGTTTATTTGACTTTATAGGGTTGCCCCCTAGGATAAGATCTCAGCGAAAATCAACAGGGACGCCTCTCGATATCGTCGCATCATACTCCCCCCAGGCAAATCCAGCCTTCAAATGTAATGTATAGTACAGTACAAGGGGCGGCGCAACTTGGATTATGAGGCTGCTATGTCCGTCACCGCACCCCGACTGCTGGGCCTGTCCGGCAGCATCCGTAAGGAATCGACCAACACGGCGATCCTCAATACCCTCGCCGAGACGCTGGGGGCGAAGGCGTCGCTCACCGTGTTTCCGCTGAACGATATCCCGCTCTACAACAGCGACCTTGAGGGCGATGCGCTGCCGCAGCCCGTGCACGCGCTCAAGGCGGCCATCGCCGCGAGCGACGGCCTCATCCTCGCCACGCCAGAGTACAATCACGGCATGTCAGGCGTCCTGAAGAACGCTCTCGACTGGGCCTCGCGGCCGGCCTTTGCCTCCCCACTCAAGAACAAGCCAACGCTTCTCATGACCTCGTCGCCGGGCTACGTCGGCGGCGCGCGCGCCCATGCGCAGATGCAGGAGACCCTTGCCTCCGCGCTGGCACGGGTCGTCGCCCGGCCGCAGGTCGTTATCGCCGGCGTGGCGCAGAAGATCGCCGGCGGGCGGCTCATGGACGAGGCCACCCTGAAGTTCTGCATGGAGGCGATCGACGACCTCCTGGCGGAGATCCGTCTCCTGCAACGGGCCGCAGCCGCAGTCCGATGAACATCGAGCCAGGGGAGGAGCGGCCGGAGGCCAGGCGGACGCGGCGGGGCGAGGCACGCGATGCGCTGCTGCGCGCCTGCGCCGCCGCACTATTCCTCGAGCATGGCTTTGAGGGCGTCACCATCGATGATGTTTTGCGCGACGTGGGCGGCTCGAAGGCGAGCGTCTACAGCTTCTATGGCGGCAAGGACGGTCTTTTCCTTGCGGCCATGGACGACACGATCATCGACCTGACCCAGCCGCTCAAGCGCCTGGAGCTGACAAGCCTGTCCCTGGAGCAGGGGCTCACCGAGTTCGCGGGCACGCTGCTCTCTGTGCTGCTGCAGGAGCGCCATCTGGCGTTCCAGCGCCTGGTGATCGCTGAGGCCGTGCGGCACCCGCAGCTCGGCTTGAACTGGCACCAGCACGGGCCGGCCGCGACCCGCGCCATCCTGGCGGAATTCCTTGCCGCACAGCAGGCGCTCGGCCGGGTGCGCCCGGATGCCGATCCGGCGCGGGTCGCCACCCTGTTCCATGACATGATCACCTTCGATCTCCTGAACCGGGCCATGATGAGGATCGGCGGCGGCCCAGGCCCGGATGAAGTCGCCGCGACGATCCGCGATGCCATTGCCGTATTCACGCGTGGCATCTGCCCGCTTGAAAGAGACATGGCGTGAAACTCTCTCCCGCCAGCCTCGGCTTTACCATCTTCCTGGGTGCGCTCGCCGCCATGCCGCCGCTCTCCATTGACATGGCGCTGCCCGCCCTGGTGCCCATCGCCCATGCGCTCGGCGCCTCGGCAAGTCTGGTGGGGCTGACCTTGAGCCTGTTCATGGCGGGGTTCGCCATCGGCCCGCTCATTTACGGCCCCGCGGCCGACCGGTTCGGCCGCCGCCCCGTGCTGCTGGCCGGACTGGTGCTGTTCACGCTGGCGGGCTAGGCGCGACGCTCGCCGGGTCGATCGGCCTCCTGCTTGGCGCGCGCTTTCTCCAGGGCGTCGGTGCCGGCGCGGGCATGACCCTCGCCTACGCCATGGTCCGCGATCTCTTTGAGGGCCAGCCGGCGCAACGGCGTTTCGCCGTCATCGCCATCATCTCCAACATCGCGCCCGTCGTGGCGCCGGCTCTGGGCGCCGCGATGCTCGGCCTGGCGGGGTGGCGCAGCACCTATGGTGTCACGACACTAGCCGGCATTTTACTCCTCGCCATCACCTGTCTGGCCCTTACCGAGACGGGCCATGTGAACGCCAAACCGTCTGGCGCCCTTTTGCCACAGCTCCTGCGCGGCTATCGCCGCGTACTCACCCATGACGGCGCGGTGCGCCATATTATCGTCAACGGGCTGGGTTTTTCCTGGCTGTTCGCCTATGTGTCGGGCTCGCCCCTGGTGCTGATCGATGTTCTGCATGTCAGCCCGGCGGGCTACGCGGCGCTCTTCGCCTGCACCGGCGGCGGAATCGTGGCGGGCGCCTTCCTCAATGGCCGTCTGGCCCGCCGGGGTGTTCCCCCGCGTGCGGTCCTGCTCGCCGCCATCGTACTGGCGCTGCTCGCTACTGCGACGCTCTCGGCGATGACACGCGCCGGCGCGTTTTCCCTGCCGGTTGCGATGCCGCTGCTTGTGCTGGCGACCGCCTGCTTCGGCTTGGCCGCGCCCAGCGCCGCGGTTGGCGCGCTCGATCCGCTGCCCGAGTTGGCGGGCGTCGCTGGCGGGTTGCTCACGTCGCTGCAGATGCTGATGGGAGCGCTGGCCAGCACGCTGGTGGCGCTGCTCTTCCCGGCTTTCGGTCCTCTGGCGATGTCCGGAATCATGACCGCCGCCGCCTTCGCGGCGCTGCTCGTGTATCTGCCGCGCCTTCCGCAGACGGCACCAATCGCCCCTGTCGCGGCGGAGGCCCTTCTCGCCCAGATCGGCGAGCGCCAAGCCGATAAGATCGAACTCGACGAAGCCACTACACGCCTGCTCATCGACGACCAGCTTCGCCTGGCTGGCTGGATAGTGGACACCAATCGCCTACGCCATGCCAACGGCACACGTCCGGGGCTTGGCCAAGCCATCGCCATTGCCGAGTGGCCGACCGAGAGCGGGCCAGTGGATTACGCGCTGTTCGTCGAGGGGCGGTGCGTCGGCGTCATTGAAGCCAAGCGCGGCATCGTGGACGTGTCTGGCCGGCTCGGCCAAGCCAAGCGGTACGCCCGCGGCATCCAGCTCTCGGCTGATGAAACACTACCCAGCGGCCCATGGACGCATGGGGCGGAGGTTTTCCGCATACCCTTCACGTTCGCCACCAATGGCCGGCCCTACACTCGGCATTAGAATCAGAAATTTCTTTTATGGCGGACCTCCGCTCAGAATGGCTTAATTGCCGCCTTGCAGATGTTGTCTCTCTGCGAGTTGGCTATGCCTTCAAGAGTGCCGATTTTTCCGAGGATGGCGTTCGGTTACTCCGCGGAGCAAATATTGCACCAGGGCAGGTCGATTGGACTGATACCGTCTGCTTACCTACAATAAAGGCAGCTTCATATTCTGGATATTCAATTTCTGAGGGAGACATCTTACTTGCGATGGATCGCCCCGTTATTTCCTCCGGCCTAAAAATTGCCCAGGCCCAGGAGCATGATGCTGGAAGCCTTCTTGTTCAGCGCGTTGCGAACCCGCGACCTTCCGAATGGATATTGAACGATTATCTAATGATCGTTCTGAATTCGGATATTTTCTTCAGCCAGATTTCAGATCACGCTACCGGCAGTGATCTACCGCACATTAGCGGTAACGACATTCTTACAACCCCTTGTCCACTACCGCCTTTAGATACGCAGCATGAAATTGTTGCTCTTGTACAAATGGCATTAGCCCGCGCCGACCGTCTGGAAGCCGAGGCCGCGAGGAGCCGCAAACTCCTGGACCGTCTGGAATCTGCCATCCTGGTCAAGGCATTCAGGGGCAAACTGGTGCCGCAGGACCCGAACGACGAACCCGCCAGCGCGCTCCTGGACCGCATCCGCGCCCAACGCGCGGCGGGCGGTGCCAAGCCTGCCCGTGGGCGGAGAAAGGCAGAGTGAGCCAATGTGCGGATGAGCAAGCCGAGGCAAAGCCCCCGGCACTGCCCATCCCCACGGGCATAGCCCAGGTACTGCTGGCAAGCATCATAGGCGGTAAGCTTGGTGAACGCATTGCGGGCTTAATGGCGGAAGCGGCCGCACTCGTAGGTGAGGACTTGGGCAAAGCAAATGAGCGCTTCCGCAAGCTGATGCGCGGCGTCCTTAAAGGGCGCACGCCCCGGGCGGCCACCAAAGCGGCTCTCGTTGATGTTCTATCCAGGGGATTACAGAAGAAACTGGAAAAGTCGCCGCGACTTTATGAACAACTGAGCAGTGCCAAAGGCCTCTTCACCGTCTTCGCCGTCACGTTCGGCCCAGAGACGTCCACCCCCGCGCAGCAGGGACTTCTAACGTTCTCCGGCGCGTTGGACCAAATGGGGGCAGCCTTTAGCGAAGCCGCCGAGGCAGACAATTTCGCCGGGGCACGGAGCGCCCTGCTCGACACAGAGGGCGTCGACACGACACTTTGGGCCGCCCCCGAGCTTGGATTTCCGGATGCCGAGGCGAACCGCGCTGCCGTTCGGGGAGCGAATAATTGGACGCAACTGACGCGCGCCGCGGCGCCGTTGATCTTCAACTGTTCATTTTGCTGGTTAAGCCTGCTCGATATCGCCACGCTTTCAGCCGGGAAATATGCCGGTGCAGATTTTTCGCTGTTCCTGCCGCTCATCACCCAGCCTTCAGATACGCGGCTATCTCCCGAAAGCTTCGCGGCGGATCGGCGACGGCTGCCCGTCGCAAATCTGCTTAGGATGCTCGGCGTGCTCGCCGAGGATATCTGGGCGGAGCGGCGTCGGCATCTGCCAGCCTCGGAACGAAACCGCACCAAGGGAGATAACGTCCGCCTCGAGAATAGATTCAAGACGTTGAAAAGACATGACTTTATTACCCTATCCGATTTCAACGGGGTGTTACGGGACCTGATGCCAACGGGGAACGCGGGAAACAGTGAGGAGTGCTGGTGCGATATTTATGGGCTGCTGCTTGCGACGAATCTGTTTTCGTTATTCACCATGCGGGATGGCAAACCGCCTGTGAACAACAGCCGCCGGGAAGCACCGGAGCAGATTGTTTGTTTCCCCGAAATTGAGACCGGCTACCGGCGCTGGTGGCAGGAGAACCGGAATAAAATGACCGGGGACGTCATGCGAAGCCCCCGGCCGGCTTGGATTACCAGATTACGGGCCGAAACAGGGCAAACGGATCCGGGTCATTGATCCGCTCGTCCCAGTCTTCGGGCCGCTCATCGAAGCCCCTGGACTCCCAGTAGGCGTCGTTGTTCGGGTTGAGCTGATTGGCGTGGTTGTCGTCGTCGTGCTTGGCCACCCGCGGCGAAGTGATGAAGCATGGCATCTCGGTGCAGACGTGTCTCGCGGACGGCTTGCCGCTGATCGAAGGCGACCGGGTGCAACTGCAACAAGTGATTCTCAATCTGCTCATCAATGCCGTC
>Ga0326727_10004305_pt1 | contig 43053 bp, 41 predicted proteins | sample MB2enrmetagenome_FD_207643 | JGI IMG/M metagenome (GOLD analysis project Ga0326727, IMG submission 207643) | Lab enriched peat soil microbial communities from McLean, Ithaca, NY, United States - MB29MY | ecosystem: Environmental > Terrestrial > Soil > Wetlands > Peat | place: USA: New York... | reverse complement strand
AACCTCTTTGGGCGGATTGAGTTCGGCTTTGCCGCCGACGATCTTGGCCTGGGAACATTGCCCGGTGCCATTGAGCGGAATACGGGCGTAGACATCGGCCGCAGTGACGTGTGGTTGTACAACTTCAGCCTTCGCGGCCTGCTGGTCAAGGAGAATGCCGGCGAGAACGATTGGGTTCCGGCTGTGACAGCCGGAGTCATCTTCAAGACCAACGACGGCATACGCCAGATCAACCAGAGGCTTGGAGGCGCTCTTGAGACAATCGGCTACGCCCGTGAGAACGGCAACGACTTCACACTGACGGCGACCAAGACGTTGCCGCACGGTTTCTTTTGCAAGCCGTTGATCCTCACAGCCGGGCTCCGCGAGAGCGAGGCAGCCAATCTGGGGTTCCTCGGGTTCTCGGACACCTACAAGACGAGCTTTGAAGGCAGCGTTGCGGTTCTCCCCTTCGACAGGTGGCTCTTTGCCTACGAGTTCCGGGAGAAGAGCAGCCCCTACGGCACGATCACTCTCAACAATGAGACCATCATTGGCGGCGAGAACAACTGGCACGCATTCGACGCGGCCTTTATCATCAACAAGCACGCCACCTTCGTGGCTGGTGCCGGCATCTTCGGCAACTTGGCTAATGCCAACGCCAACAGCGCTTGGTTCATGCAACTGAAATACGAGTTTTGACCCACCTGTCCCCGAGTGGACCGCCCCTGCCGGCAATAACGGGGAAATAGGGTCGCCGGCCCAAGCCCATCCTCGTCGCCTTCCGACGACCAAGCCATTCTGTACGTGCCAGACGGATACTCGTCCGCCTGGCACGGCTTGTTTTCGCCCATTGTTTCCATATTGCTCAGTCAATACACGGCCGCACAAAAACTTGAGATAGACCTATTGACAGGCCGATAACGAAGAGTAAGATTAGTATTTATGTCAACATACTGATGTATGGCAGTGACCTTTGCCATCGTCGGCCCTATTCCCCACAGGAGTTACTCCATGCCCCACCGAAAAACGTTCAGCAACATCGTCGAAACGACGTACAACACGCCGTTGGTCAGGTTGAACCGCATCGTGCCGGCCGGGGCCGCCACGGTGCTGCTGAAGCTGGAGTTCTTTAACCCACTCAGCAGCGTCAAGGACCGCATCGGCCGCGCGATGATTGAGGCCGCCGAGCGGGACGGCATTCTCAACAACGACACCCAGATCATCGAACCGACCAGCGGCAACACGGGTATTGCCCTGGCCTTTGTCGCAGCGGCAAAGGGCTACCACCTGACGCTCACCATGCCCGAGTCAATGAGCCTGGAACGCCGCGCACTGCTGGCGATCCTGGGGGCCAAGTTGGTCCTCACACCGGCCAAGGATGGCATGAAGGGGGCGATCGCCAAGGCCCAAGAGTTGGCCGCCTCCACACCCAACAGTTGGGTTCCCCAGCAGTTCGACAATCCCGCCAACCCGGAAGTCCACGAGCGCACCACGGGCCGGGAAATCTGGGAAGACACCGATGGCCAAGTTGACCTGATTGTGGCCGGAGTGGGCACGGGCGGCACCATCACCGGTGTGACCCGCTACATCCGCTCCAAAAAACGCGACTTCCGCGCGATTGCCGTCGAGCCGGTTGACTCGCCCGTCATATCCGGCGGCAAGCCAGGGCCGCACAAGATACAGGGGATCGGAGCGGGCTTTGTCCCCAAGAATCTCGACACAAGCCTGCTGGGCGGCGTGGAGACCGTCGCCAACGAAGAAGCCTTTACCTGGGGCCGACGCCTGGTCAAAGAGGAAGGGATTCTGGGCGGCATCAGCACGGGAGCAAACGTCGCGGCGGCAATCCGCCTATCGACTCGACCAGAGAATCGCGGCAAGGTCATCGTCACGATCGCCCCCAGCTTCGGCGAACGCTATCTGTCAACGGCACTCTTTGACGGCTTGAGCACAGAAGGAGTGAAGGCCGCATAGTGCCTGACAAGCAGCCCAAAGCCCTTCATGGCGTCCCTGGGCGGTCTCCGAAAACACCAAGTCTGAGTTCACCATAATCAAGCGAGGATTTGTGATGAGTCAAGAACAAAACATCTTTAGCGGTCTTGGCACCCTGGCGCTGCACGCCGGCCAAGTTCCCGATCCCACAACAACGGCTCGCGCCGTGCCGATCTACGCGACCACAAGCTACGTGTTCCATGACACCGAGCACGCCGCAAATCTGTTCGGCTTGCGGGAATTCGGGAACATCTACACCCGCCTGATGAACCCTACGACCGATGTGCTCGAAAAACGGCTGGCGGCCTTGGACGGTGGTGCGGCGGGGCTAGCATTTTCCAGCGGCCAGGCGGCAATCACCGCGGCACTGCTGACGATCGTGCATTCCGGGCAGAACTTCATCTCCGCCAACAGCCTGTACGGCGGGACGTGGACCCTGTTCACACAGACCTTCTCGAAGCTCGGCGTCGAGGTTCGGTTCTTCGATCCCAGCAAGCCGGAAAGCCTGAGCAAGCTGGTGGACAAGAACACCCGCGCCGTGTACATCGAAACGCCCGGCAACCCCAAGAACGACGTGCCGGACTACCAGAAGATCACCAGTCTCGCGCACCGCCACGGGCTGCCGACGATCATCGACAACACCGCGCTGACGCCTGCGCTGTTCCGCCCGATCGAGCACGGCTTCGACATCGTGGTGTATTCGACGACGAAGTTCATCGGCGGCCACGGCGTACACATTGGCGGCGCGATTGTCGATAGCGGCAAGTTCGCGTGGGCAAAAGACCCCGAGAAGTGGCCTGAGTTCACTTCACCCGATCCCGCCTACCACGGTATTGTCTTCGAGGAAGCGTTGCGGCCGATCGGCAATGTCGCCTACATCATCTACATCCGCACTCATTGGCTGCGTGACACAGGGGCCTGCCAGAGTCCGTTCGGGGCCTTCTTGACGCTGTTGGGGCTGGAGACGCTGCACCTGCGGCTCGAACGGCACTCGAAGAACGCGCTGGCCGTCGCTCAGTTTCTCGAAAAGCACACCGCCGTCGAGTGGGTGAATTATCCTGGCCTGCCCAGTCACCCTGACCATTCCAACGTGAAGAAGTACCTGCTTGACGGGCAGGGTGCGATCGTTGGCTTTGGGATCAAGGGCGGCAAGGAGGCAGGCGGCAAGCTGATAAACAGCGTCAAGCTCTTCAGCCACCTGGCGAACATTGGCGACGCGAAGTCGCTTATCATCCACCCAGCCACGACAACGCATTCGCAGCTTACGCCCGAGGAGCAAGCTCAAACTGGTGTTACGCCCGAGTATGTTCGTCTGTCGGTGGGTATTGAAGACGTGCGTGACATCATCGCCGACCTTGACCAGGCGTTGAAGGCGTCGCAGGCGTGAGCCGCTCCGTCGCAGCAACGACCAATCCGTAGTTCAGTTTCTCACGATCACCTATGGCTATCGAGCACTCGAATCCGAATGACCAGGAAAGTCGCATTCGGGCTGCCCTCGGGCTTGTGCATGGCCCTCTTCCCAAGGTGCGAGGCGAATGGCTGTATCGCTACTACGAGTACCTGGCCGCCAACCTCTTGTTACCGTTTGATGCTGAATACACCGGGGACATTTCCCGTTACCGGCAGATCGCCTCTGCCATTACGGTGGTCGGCCTCGTTCCTCCTGACGGACACGCGAGGCACGAGGAGTTCGGCCTTGCCTGCCGCGCGCACAGGGGAACGCAAGAAATCGAGGTGCCTCTGGCGGACGTGGAACTGAAAGAGCACACGTCGAACTACCGACTCATAGAGGATTATTGGTACTGGTTTTGGAACTGGCGGTTTGACCCAAAGATTTGACAACCAAAATGTCGCAGAGGAGCCAAGCGAATGCGCGTTGCAATTCCGCGTGAGCAGATCGAGACGCTCAAGGCCCAAGCGACAATGGCCGAGAAGGAAGCTAGATGATTCAGTGTCCGACTCGGCGTGACCGGCGCGTGCTTGGAGGCGGAGCAATTGCACACCATCGCCGTGCTGGATGGACCTGTGCGCACACAGGGGGCGCTGTTTTCAAGCCATTTGCCTCTCGGTGCGGCGTTCCAGGTTCCAATGCACCAGGCACGAGAAGAGTTCCCTTGACGCAGCGCCTGCGGGAGTTTCCGATACGCACGCCCATGCGTGATGCAGTCAGCCGGTAGCCTACAAGCTCGACTGCCGAGTGGCTTTCTCAATCGCAGGTGCGAGCCGCCAAGCAAGCACGGTGCCAATGCCGCAGCCGATCATGCCCATCACGATCTTGAGTCCAACGTACCACGGGGCGTAGAACTGCTGCCAGAGAAATGGAGCTAGGATCAAGTACATATACGAGTAAGCGAGTAGGCCCCGGATCACTCCGGCTGCCAGCATGGCTGCCAGTGTGCGCAGGTGGCTACCCACCGCCAGCAGCAGGATTTCAACAGCCAGTGCGCACCACAAGTAATACGGCCACCATGCCGGGTTGATGCCTCTTCCGAGCAACTGTCCAAATAGCCCCTGACCGCAGATGAGCAGCGTGGCGGTTCCCGGCTTGGGCACCAGGCGAAGCCCCAACAGAACAATGGCCGTGTAGGGGATCGAGAAGACCAGCGCGTCCAGTCCGGGCACCTTGGCAAGGCCGATCTGCCAGGGAACGACGGCAACGTGGAGCAGGCATATCAGGAGCGCGGCAGTGGCGAGTTCCAAGGTGGTGAACGGCTGAAAAGCTCTTCGTCGCACGCCAGCCACGACAACGCCGCCGATGGCCGCCAGAAGCCCGAGCACCGAACCGACGTAAAGCCAAAGCAACATCATTGAATCCCTGCCGCCGCCGCTGCGCCGTGTCCGAACGCCGCCGCCGTAAGGCCGAGGGTCGTCAACAGGATGAGCCCGGCCAAAACCGTCCAATCGGCTGTGGCGAAACGCAGGTCTCGTGAAGGAACACGGTTGGAGGAGTAAGCACGGACTTCGGCAGCCAATGCTACCTGGCGGGCGCTGCGGAGTGAAACCGCCAGCAGTGGAACCACGAGGAGCCGAAACCGGCGGAAGACAGACAGCAAGCCCCGGCCGCCTGCTCCTCGCAACTGTTGGGCCGCCAGAATGCGTTTTCCTTGTTCGATTGTTTCGGGCAGGAATCGCAGCGCCAGGGTCAGCATGAAGGCAAACGAGTTAGGTACGCGCAACTTGCCGAGTGCCAAGATCAGGTCCGAGGAGTGAGTGGTGAACACCACCAGCGCGCCGGCCGCCAGCACGGAAAGCAGCCGGAGAGACACAATGACCCCGTAAACGACGCCCTCCCTGCACAAGGACAGTCCAGGGAGCACAGTCAGAATCTCCGTGCGTGGCTCGAACCCGTAGAAGAAGCCTTGCGAGATCATGGTGCCGACCACCGTGGTCCCGATCAACACCAGCAGCAGGCGCAGACGGGCAAGCGGTGGGCGGACCAGGCACCAGGGAACAAGCGTAACTGCGAAAAGCCCGCCCAGCACGAGCGGACCTCCCAGGACCACCGCCAAGAGCGACACAACCACGCTCCAAGCGATCTTTACGCGAGGATCGAGGGCATGGACCGGTGAGGGGCGGTCAAAGTAAGCGGTCATCGACTACCTTCCCCTCGGCGAGCGTCAGTGCCCGGCCGGCGAACGCCTCCGCCGCCTCGGCATGATGGGTGGAGAAAACCACGCTTGCCCCCGAGCGGGCTGCCTCTTCCACGACGAACTCCATGAGCACGGCCCAGGCGTGCCGGTCCAAGCCGGTGGTCGGCTCGTCGAGCAGGATCAGTTTCGGCCGCATCGCAAGCACGGTCGCCGCCGCGAGCCGTTGGCGCTCGCCGCGCGAGAGGCTGCGAGGGTGGTCGTCGCGGTATCGGCTCAACCCCAAGCGTTCCAGGTAGCGGTCGGGTTCCACCGGACGAGAAAGGTTGTTCGGCCCGAAAGCGATTTCTTCGATTACCGTATCGGCGAACAGTTGTTCGTCAGGGTTCTGGAACAGAAAGCCCACCTCGCCCACCAGGTCGGAAATCGAAGGGCGTTTCTTTCCCGCAATCAGGACTTGGCCCCGACTGGGACGCAGCAGCCCGCACAACATCTTCAAGAGCGTCGTCTTGCCGCTCCCGTTGGGGCCAAGCAGGGCCACCACTTCACCTGCGCGGAGGCAAAGCGACAGGTTTTTCAGCGTGGGCGGTCTTCCGGGGTAGGCGACCGTCACGTCCCGCAGGTCCACCAGCGGCACCGAGTCCGCCACATACCCGGCTGATCTTCGACCCGGCAACGGCCCTTGAGTCGGAAATGTGCCGTTGGGAGCGATCCTTCCGTCGTGGATCGTGACCACCCGGTCAACCAATCCTTCCAATCCTTCCAGGCGATGCTCGGCCATGAGGATCGTGTGTCCTGCCCGGTGCAGATCGCGCAGGGCCGAGAGCAATTCCGCGCGGCTTGCATCGTCGAGGTCGCTGGTCGGTTCGTCCAACAAGAGAGTCCGGCAGCCCATCGCCAGGGCCCCGGCAATGGCCAATCGCTGTTTCTGACCGCCCGAGAGACTGAACACCTCTCGGTTTCGCAACGAGGTGAGGGAAAGCTGCGTGAGCGCCCGCTCCACCCGGTCTTGTGTCTCTGCCGGCGGGAACCTCAAGTTTTCACAACCGAAGGCCACGTCCTCACCAACCCGCAGCATGAACAACTGCGCCTCGGGATTCTGGAAGACCGTCCCCACCTGACGGCTCAACTCCCGGACGGGGACATTTGCGGGCACGAGGCCATTTACCTCAATATCGCCTTGGACTTCACCACCCAGGACGTGCGGGACGAGCCCGTTGAGCACGTACAGCAATGTGGACTTGCCGCCGCCGGACGGCCCGGCCAACAGCAACCACTCGCCATCCGGGACGGCCAGGTTGATCCCCTGGAGCGCCGGACGTGCGGAGTCCGGGTACGTGTAGCTCATGCCTCGCAGTTGAATCATGTCAGAGAACTTGCCGCACGGCGAATCGGTCGTCGCGCTGCTCCAAGTCCTTCGCCTGTTCGGAGGTGAAGTGGGAGAACGACACGGCATCCAGATAGCGCCGGGCAATCGCCACGGCTTCTTCCATTTCGTGCTCCGTGGGACGACGCCAAGGGGCACCCGGCACCGGGATGTACCCCAAGACGTGAAATGGGATGGTCCGATCCAGTTCGCCGACAAACGCCGCGACTTTCTCGACCTGCTCTAAGCCGCCCAAGTCGGGATTGAAGACGGTGCTTGCCCTCATTTCCAGACCGGCCGCATACGACCGCCGGAAGTTCTCGAACAAAGGGGCCGCCGGGTGGCCAGTGTACTCGCGGTGCAACGGGTCGTCGAATGCCTTGAAGCTGACGTTGCTGCCATCGAGGTTTTCGAGCACCAAGCCGGAACCGTTCGTGTGTCCCAGGCGGGTCGTCACGCCGAGTTCGCGTTTGCAGAAGGCCAGCAGTTCAGGCAATTGCGGGTTCGTCGTCGGCTCGCCGCCCATGAAGTGGACCGCATCCACGTTCAGCCCCCGTAGGCAAGCGTGGATCGCCTCGACGGCAAGGAATTGCTTTGGCCGTGGAGTCTGCTTCAGCTTGTAGGTGCAGCCCCGGCAACGGAAATTGCAGCCCCAGTTGTGCAGTGTCGCCCGGCGGTACTTCTCAGAATAGGTGATCTTGAAGATTGCCATAGCGGTGTCTCTATGAGTTGTCGGGCGACTCGGACAGGATGATCCAGACCTACCGGCCCATCTGCCGGCGATTTCTCCAGCGCGTCATCGCCAGCAGCACCCCAGCACCAGTCACCAACAAGCATACCGTCGAAGGCTCGGGAGTTTCGGCCACGCGGAACCCTGTAAACTCGTACTGACTCGACCCCGGACTCCACGAGTAAATCGTGTTGCTGGACTTTAACTCGCTGCTAGCGCTCTCAAATGAACTGTTCGCCAAGTCGAACCCGGCTCCCCAGGGCTCGGTGAAAGGTGTGTCGGTCCATTGAAAGAGTAAACCGCCTTGGTCGAACGTGCCGTAGGGACCGGGTGAGTTCACATAGGTGCCCACAGCGGTGAGATTCGTGCTCGCAACGAAGTCGTAGTTTGCCGAGTTCGACGAAAGCACAGTGCCGCCAGGCGTTGCGGGCGCGACGGCGCTTGGGGCGGTGTTGCTCTTCGTGGGATAGGCCCAGTAGCCGCCGGCACCGGAGTTCAACGTCGGGTCGTAATACGCCGCCTTGTACCATTCGTTTTCCGTTGGAAGGCAATAGACGGCGTTCGGGTTGCGAATCACTGCCGCCAAGGCCGCATCGGAAGTTGCCCAGTTCAAGGTGTAGGCCCCGGTCTCGGTCGTGCCATTGCCCTCGGGGCCGGTCGGCTGACCGTTTTGCAGCCAATTGCAGAAACGGGCCGCATCGCCCCAATTGATGTAGTTGACCGGGAAGTTGCCGTTGGCGGCCGAGTACGTGTAGCTGCCTGGACCGCCGGCTTGAGAAATGCCGCAGGCGGCATATCCGGTCGCCATGTTTGCGTTATACAGCCCGTCGGGGTCGCTTGTCGTAGCCACGGCATTGAGAAAGGCGGTGTACTGCGCGGCCGTCACGTCGTACTTGCCAATCGAATACGTGTAGCCGACCGAGCCGAGTCCTGTGGTGTCCGGTGCGTTGCCCGCATTGCCCACGGTGACGAACGTCAGGCTTGTCTGTCCCCCCTGCATGTTGAACACGTCGGCCGACGCCACCGAGGCAGCGAGCAAGGCAGCCGCCAGTGCGGCGAGAAAGGCAGCGAAGTTGGGTCTCATGTCGTTCTCCTGGTAAAAGATGTTAAATCAGGTCTCACGTCGTTCTTCTGGAAGTTGGGGAGGCCGAGATGGTTCGCAATGCGCGATTCATCCGCGTTCGCCTCCAAGCCAGCAGTACGAATCCACCCACCGCCAGCAGCGTCAGCGTGCCAGGCTCCGGCGTCGCCATTGGGTGCGTGACCTCCAACAAGCCGATGTTCGCCTGAAGAAGGGCTTCGCCGCCGGGCATTGCCACGCTGTATTGCACCGTGTTCGTGCCGGACAGGAAACTGGTGACATCGGAGGAAACGACGCTCGGACCGTAATTTGCGTTTGATCCTTGCGCAACGTCGTTGGTGGGGTTGCCCAATGCCGTTCCGTTGAAAGAGAGGGAGTTGTACTCGCCTGTCAACCCGAAGGTATAGCCGGCGTAATAGGTTGCACTGGTTACGTTCGCGGTGTTCACGCCGGTGATCGTGAGCGTTCTGCTGCTCGGGGCTCCCGTGGCCCCTGGCGTGTTCCGCATCGTTCCATCCGCCTCGGCCAGGTCGTAGTCCAACGTCTGGTTCAAGCTGGGGCTGGTGTAGACCGTGACCAGGCTGGCGGAATAAGTCCGGCCGTCGAACATTCCAGTCGGATCGTTGACGGTCCATGTCACTGCGTTGGCAGCGCCGTTGGTGTAGAGCAGGCTGTCGGAGACGGGGACGGCCAACTGCCAGGTGCCGTATCCCGACCCGTAGACGCAGGTCGTCGCGGCGTTGTAGGTCGGGTTGGCGTCGCTCGTGCCGCCGATCGAGATTGGCGCAAGCTGCGTCCCGTTGACCGACACGGCGACGGTGGCCGTATTGGTGGGCATACCGCCCCAGATGTCGAGATAGAGGCGGGAAAAGTCGATCGCGGTGCATGACGGAAGTGTGAAAGTTGTGCTGATGGGGGCGTACAGCCCGCCACCCGCCTCGTTCCATGTCGGGTTCATTAGGTAACTGACCCCCGCGTGAGCCAATCCTTGCCCCGACTGGACAACATCGAGGTTGTAGCCGCTGAGCATGTAACCAGCCTGCGCCGGAATTGGCGTCGAGCAGGCTGCCGCCAAGGCAATCGCGCCTGCAATCCAACAATGACTCCAAAGTCTCATAAGTAACGCTGCCTCCATCGAGTAAGTGAAACGATCCGGGAACTTGGCTGCTGGCTCACTGCGAGGCGTCCCAGTCTACCTGCGTAGTGTCGCTCTTGGTTTCCGCGTGGCCGTCGCAATAGACGGCGTTGAACATTCCGCCCGGGTGCCGATAATCAACGAGGTTCACCGGCTCTCGGAACGGGGGATAAACATAGACGAAATACTCGCCGGGTGTGCAGTCCGTGAACAAGATGACCTGCTCCGGGTGCGCGACGTTGTAGCTCCAGACCGGATACCAGAAATCATGGGCGTCGTCCACGAACCTCGACACATTGATCCCGTAGCTCAGGATGATGTCCGGGTCGTAGATACAGGGGATCTTCTGCGGGTCGGAAGGGCAAGTGTAGACGCTGAGCTTCTTGTCGAGGTACGGCTTGAGGTAATCCATCCAGCGGACTGTTGTGCCGTCCGGCGCTTGGAACCACGCCGCCGGGTACTTGTCGTGCTCGCCGACATACACCTGGCTCGCCATGCCGATCTCCCGCAGATTATTCAAACAGCAGGTACTTTGCGCGGCTGCTCTCGCCGCCTGCACCGCCGGGATCAGCAACGCGACAAGCATTCCAATAATGACAATCACAACGAGCACCTCGACGAGCGTGAACCCCTGTGGTCCAGGTCGATGAACCGCCGATCGCCCACTCGGCGGTTGTCGCCATTGAGGATTTGGGACAAGAGGCAGATTCATCGGCCCGGCTCCGTGCTAATGATTTCGCTCTCCGGCATGGCCGCAATCTTCCTCGCCACCGATTCCAAGCGAGCATCGTCCACCTTCCGATCACTGCCGCCTCCGCTGGCGGTCTTCGCCCGAGCCTTGAAGAAGGGAAGCAGGTCCAGGAGCGCAGGCGTCGGGCGCAACTCGGCCGTCTTCCCGGTGCGGGTGTTCTTGAATCGCACAGCTATCCGGTCGGCCTGCACCCATTGCAGCGTCCTCTTTCCCAACGTCGCGCCGGTGGTGACTTGCAGGCCATCGAGGAAGCAGGCTTGCGGCGGGTGGGCAAAGGGGCCTTCGCAAACGACCTCAACATCGAAGTACCCCTGGGCCTCGACCGCGCGAAGCCCGGCCATGCCAATCCTTGCCCCGGCAACGACCGAAGGCCCAAGATGTCCGTGGAACTGAACGACCTGCGCCAGCCATGCGGGGTCGGAGGGCTGACGCTCGTAGTGGGGTTTTGGGAGTCGATCCACAGGCTCCGCCGCACCGCACACCGTTGCCGCACTGCACAGCCAAATGAGCACGACGTAGCGAACCATTGCTTGGCCCTCGCCTTGAACTGTATTACGAAAGTGAAAATCGTAATACCACCGATTATAGTTCCCCGGTCATGGTGTGCAACAGGGGGCCAAGGGGAATTGCAGTGGGCAGAAACGCCACCCCCTACGATTGGTGGGTGGTGGGGCGGAAATCAGCGATGGAGCCGCCAGCATTGACGGGTCACGCAACGCCAGTGCCGCCCCCTCCGGTGGTGCGGGCTTGTGAGCGAGAGGTGGCGTGGGTGCATGGCTGCCACAATTCGCGCAGCCTCCGGGAATCCCGCGGGTTCACGAGGCCAGCACGACAAGCGTTACGATTTGGTCAAGGGGGGTCCTTGTGAATGCCGCGGGCTCCCAAGACTGTCTTGTCCATCTGTGCTGCCAGGCGTGTAAACGCGCTCGTGGCGGCGATCCTGGCGGAAGGCCACGCAATCGGGGTGGCCGGGGCCGCAGGGACTCATTAGCAAGGCCCGGTAGACCCGGGCGGGCGGTGGCTCCAAGTGGGTGTCGATGATGTAGGTCGCCAAGGCACGCGATTCCGAAAAAGGCTCAGTAACCGATTGTCACCGTGCTCGTGGTCGTTATCGGCTGCCAGCGGTGACGGACGCGATGGCCTCGACCAGGCGCTCGCGGGAGGCGGGCTTGGTGAGATGGACAGCAAAGCCCGCTTCGCGGCTCCGCCGGATGTCCTCCTCCTGACCGTAGCCGGTTAGCGCAATGCCGGACAGCCTGTATCCGCGCTCGCGCAGCCGGCGCATCAGGTCGTGCCCACTGCCGTCCGGCAGTCCAAGATCGCTGACGAGCAGGTCGAACGCCTGTTGGCCGGCCAGTTCCAAGGCCGTGGCCACGTCACCGGCCGTTTCGACCGTGTGACCTTCCGCGGTCAGTATCATCCGCATCATTTTCGTCGTGACGCCGTGGTCTTCGACCAGCAGAATATGCAGGGATCGCACGGCGCGCATTGGGGGCATCAGAGGCGCGGGCATTTCGGGCTGGCCTGCGGGCGCAGTCAATGGCAGCCGAATGCGGAAGGTCGCTCCCTTGTCATGGCCCTCGCTGTGAACAGAAATCGTGCCGCCGTGCATCTCGACTAGCGCTTTGCTGATCGCCAACCCCAAGCCCAGTCCGCCGAAGCGTCGTGTGATCGAGCGCTCCGCCTGCTCGAAGGCGTCGAAAATTCGCGGCAGCGCCTCCGCCTCGATCCCGATTCCGTTGTCCTTCACCTCAACGACCACACTGCCCGCGTCGGGCTGGAATCGCACCTCCAATCGCCCGCCGTGCGGCGTGAACTTGATCGCGTTGTTCAGCAGGTTCCAGAACACTTGTTGGAGACGGCTGATGTCCGCCTCCACCCAATAAGGCGCGGCAGGCCCCAAGTCCACGCTGAAGCGGAGCCCCCGCGCGTCGATGTCGGGTTTGCAGACCTCGACCGCCCGATTGATGACCGTACACAACTCGACGGTGCTGCGGCTCAACTCGACCTTTCCCCGCGCGATCCGCGTCACGTCGAGCAAGTCGTCGATCAGTTGGGCCTCCATCTCCACATTGCGGCGAACCATTTCCAGGGTCTCATGTATCCCCGGGTCGATGTCCGGCCGGTCCTGGAGCATCGACACCCCCATGAGTACCGGCGTCAGCGGCGTGCGAAGCTCGTGACTCAGGACCGCCAGAAAGTGGTCCTTGGCACGGTTGGCGTGTTCGGCGGCACCCTTCGCGCACTCGGCCGATTCCCGCGCCGCTTTCAACTCCTCCTCCGCGCATTTGCGGTCCTCGATGTCAATGCAACCGCCGATGTATCCCAAGAACGCCTCGTCTGGGCTGAACCGTGGCACACCGCGATCCAGAATCCAACGGTGCTCGCCGGAGTGGTGGCGCAAGCGATATTCCATTGTGAACGGTTCGCGCCGGTCGAACGCACAATTGTAGGTATCCAGACAGGATTGCAGGTCGTCGGGATGCACGCCCGTGGCCCATCCGTTGCCGAGTTCCTGTTCCATCGTGCGCCCGGTGAACTCCAACCAGCCCTTGTTGAAGTAGTCGCAACGCTTGTCGGCCCCAGACTGCCACACCATGATCGGTGTCGCATCGGCCATAGTACGGAAGCGCGCCTCGCTCTCGCATAACGCCGCTTCAGCCTGTTTGCGCTCGGTGATGTCATTGCCGTACACGTTGACATAGCCTGCCCCGATGACGGGGGCCAGCACACACAAGAGGGTTCGCCCGTCACAAGTCGCTTCCACCTGTCCGACCGTCCCGGAGTCGAATGATGCGGCAACCCGTGCTCGCCAGTCCTTGGGCACGCTTTGGCCTGGCTGGCAACCCCAGGTCTTCAGGAGCAATGTGCTGGCACGGTTGGCATAGGCGAGTGTGCCATCCCGCAGGATTCGCAACACTGGATGCGGGTTTTCTTCGGGAAAGCGAGAGAGGAGGCCGACCTGCTCTTCCGCATGTTTGCGCTCGGTGATGTCCGTTGCCACGCCCATCAGACGGACCCGTTGAGGGGAGCTTTCGTGAATGGATCGCCCCTTGCCAAGCAGCCAGTGAACACTGCCGTCCGGCCAGATCACACGGAACTCGCTCCGGTAATCGCCCGGCTTGGCGAGGGCGTCTTCGAGTCCCTTCTGGACGAGCAGGTGGTCGTCGGGATGCACATGCTGGAACAGCACTTCACGGCTCGACTCGGCGGCGGGGGGAAGTCCAAACAGGGCCTTGCATCTTTCATCCGCCAGCAGGATGTCATTGGTCAGGTCCCACTCCCACCAGCCGGTACTAGCGGCTTGTAGAACCAGCCGCAGGCGCTCCTCAGACTGGCGCAGGGCTTCGACCTCCCGCTGTCGCCTTGTAATATCGCGGCGGGTCTCGATTATGTGCGCCACCTCGCCCGCCTCATTCAGAATGGGCGCTGCGAGGACCTCGATAAAGCTCTCCGCGCCACCGGTGCCCTGACGGGTGTGTATCACCGTCGTCGGGGCTCTCTCCTCCACAACCCGCTGCAAGGGGCACTCGTTCTGGCCCGCGCAAGGAAGGTCACGCTGATGGGCGAGCCAGTAACAAGTCAGGCAACGGGATACCGGGTCTATCTCCCCAGCCATTTCGCGGGCGGCTCGGTTGGCCAGCACGGTGCGATGGTCGCGGTCAATGACCAGCATCGGATCGGGAATCGAGTCGATGACCGTCTGGAGGAATGCCTGCGACTGCCGGATGGTTTCCTCCATCTGTTTCCGCTCGGTAATGTCGATGATCGCGGTCCTGCAATGGGTGTCCCCCTCGGCACTCTTGGCAGGAACGCTGCGGAGTTGCGCGGTGAAGGACCGCCCGCCCCGGGCCACGAGCGTCAATTCGGAAGTTACTTCGCACTGCCCGTGGAGGCATCGGCGCGCGTGGTCCAAAAAAGCCTTCTGGTCCTCCTTCGCCACAAACTCGGCCAAGGGATAACCAGTCAGCGAATCGCGCTCTGCGCCGAGCAAGCGGGCACCTGTCAGGTTTATTTCCTGAACATAGCCGTCCTCGTCAAGGGTGGCATAGCCCACAGGCGCGGAGTCGTAGAGGTCTACGTAGCGGTCACGGTACTGTTGCAGCCGCCGGTTCTGGGCCTCAAGCTCCGTCCGCTGCAACTCAAGCCCGTGGAGGAGTCCTTTGATCTCTTCGGGTGAACAATCACTGGTAGGCACCGTCTTGATACCCTCTCTGGTCGAGAGGTGGCAGGCATCCGTGAGGCTGCTGGCACCGGTAGCATCATAACTGACGAAAACTGCCCGGGAGCAAAGAGTTTGACGAGGGCTCTCCCACTCGCTGCATACAGCCTATCGCAATTGTAGCGCGGCGGCGGCAATAAGACAGCCGAGAAATGAAATCCCGGCGAAGACAACCAGCGGCGTTGATTCTCGCACGGAAATCCTGGCCGCGCCTCCCGTGCCGAGACTGTTCGGCCAGGGACAGTTGGCCGAGCGATTCAGCCTCGGGCTCGCGGCCAATGCCCCTTTCGGGGCATCAACGAACAAGAGTCGAGCACGGAGTTGGCCCCTCGACCAAGCATTTGACGCACCACAGGACAGTCCGGTAGTTCAGATCGAGCTAATCGCCCGTTGCCGGGGTGGACGCTACGCGATGCAGTGACAAAGCCTGCTTCAAGACCTGGCACCTCTGCTCCAACGCCATGACCGCTTCCTCAGCCTCGCCTTGTTCGCCGGGATGCAGCATACAGCCTTCCACGCGGAGCGCGGCTTCTCTTGCCGGCTCCGCGCCTAGGTAGACCACGGTTCCCACAAGCCGGTGCCCCAACCGGCCGACCTCGGCCAAGTCGCCTTTCTCCAAGGCCGCACGCATCTCGGGGAACAGGTTGTCCACTTCATCGAAAAAGCACTGGATCATGTCCGCGAGCATGTCTGGACTGTTGAGGCATCGCTTCAGGGCCAAGGCAGGATCGAAAACATCAGCCGCCGGGGGACTCGCGGAGTCTGTAAGGCCGGACTGGGATGCAACGGGAGCCGCCCCGGCGGCTAGACTTTCCAACAGAACGATCATCTCGCGGGGATTGATTGGCTTGGATAGGTAGCCGTCCATGCCGGCCGCCAAACAGCGATCGCGGTCGCCTTTCATTGCGTGGGCCGTCATGGCGATGATCGGCACTCGACGTTGGCCGCCCTCGCCGGCGCGGATTGCCTTGGTCGCTTCCAGGCCATCCATTCCAGGCATCTGCACGTCCATCAGGACTACGTTGTGGTGGTTCTCCCGGGCCATGCAAAGGGCCTGCTGACCATCCCCCGCAATGTCAACCGTGTGGCCACGCTCTCGCAGAATATAGGCGGCCAACTTTTGGTTTGCCGGATTATCTTCCACCAGGAGAATGCGGAGTCTCGACGTTGCCGCCGGGAGAACGTCAGGGGAGGGCGCAGACTCAGGAGGCAACTCCTTCGCCAAGGGCAGCCGCACTGTGAAATGGAACGTGCTGCCGCGCGCCGGTGTGCTCTCGACCCAAATGCGTCCGCCCATCATGCCGACAAGGCTTGAGCAAATGGGAAGTCCCAGCCCGGTGCCCCCGAACCGGCGCGTGGTCGAGGGATCGACTTGAGCAAAGGGCTGGAAGATGTGCTCCAAGTCCGAGCGTGGGATGCCGATGCCCGTGTCCTGTACGGCAAATTCGAGGCAGGCTTCTTCGGCTTCTTGCGATTCGACTCGAACACTGACCGTGACTTCACCGCTCTCGGTAAACTTGACTCCATTTCCAGCAAGATTGAGAAGGACTTGCCGAAGGCGCATCTGGTCGCCGACCAGGGCATCCGGCACGTCCGGCGAGATGCGGCAAGAAAAGGAGATCCCCTTCTCGCTCGCCCGCACAGTGAGCACCTGCGTGGTCTGGTCCAAGACACGGCGCAGACTGAATGGGGCCGATTCAAGCTCCAGCTTTCCCGCCTCGATCTTCGCCGAATCCAGGAGATCGTCGAGCAGAGCCAACAACAGATCGGCCGATCCTTTGGCGGTTTTCAGAAATTCCGTGGCGGTCGAGTCCACCTGCTTCGGCAATGCCAGATCGACCATGCCAAGGATGGCGTTCATGGGGGTGCGCAATTCGTGGCTGATGTTCGCCAGGAACCTGCTCTTTGCCTCGTTGGCAGCTTCGGCCGCGATTTTCGCTTGTCGCAGCGCCTCCTCCGCCGCCTTGCGCTCAGTAATGTCGATGCACGTACCTGCCCACTCCACGACGCTTCCATCGTCGTCCTGGATCGGTACGCCCCTGGCCAGCAGCAGCCGGTAAACTCCATCGTGCCGGCGCATCCGGTACTCGACCTCGTACAGGGTCTTTGTGGAGACCGCCTGGTTCCAGACTTCAAGCGTGTGTTGGAGGTCGTCCGGGTGTAGCGCTGCGGACCAGCCCTCGCCCCTCGCCTGCTCGCAGGTCTGCCCGGTGAACTTGCGCAACGCCGGGACATCTTCGACCACCTGGCCGCTTGCGTCTGTCACCCAGGCAAACTGGTTGGTGACATCTACGAACGAACGGTATCGCCGCTCGCTACGACGCAGCGCCTCCTCCGCCTGCTTGTATCCCACCAAATCCATCACCGGAATCGCAAGTGCCTGCAACACCCCCACATCATCTTGCGTGTAATCCGTGGCTTTGTTGCCCACGCCAATGATGGCGACCACGCGGTCGCCGCGGAGGACCGGCACGCCCAGGTCACGCACCACGGGCGCGTGCCCCTTGGGCAGTCCTTTCTTGTGGGCCAGGCTGGCATAGTCGTTGTGGATAACCGGCTGCCGCGCGTGGAAGCAATCCATCCAGACGCCCGCCTTGCAGATCGGGTAGTGCTGCCCCTTTCCCTCCGCCCGGCACAAATTGCTGAGCGTGTTCGTGGACCACGCTTGCAGGGTGAGGCTCTGCTGGTCCGCGTCAACGAGGTGGAAATAGCCGATGCAACTATCCGTAAGGGATTCTGCTTCATCGAGAGCAGTCCGAATCAACTCGTCGATGTCGGCGTGCTGAACCAGGTCCGAGAGACGCAGGCGCGTCCGCAGCAGCGATTCTGCCCGCTGTTTCGCAGTGAAGTCGCGGAAGACCAACACGACACCGTGGACCGCGCCGTCAGGAGAGCGAACCGGCGCACCGCTGTCGTCAATGGGGATTTCCCGGCCGTCCCTGGCGATAAGGACTGTGTGATTGGCCAAGCCGACCGTGATTCCGAGGCGGAGAACCTTGTCAACGGGATTCTCGACGGGTTGATGGGTGTGCAGGTTGACAATGTTGAAGACCTCGATCAGTGGCCGCCCCGATGCTTCGCTACTCGACCAGCCGGTTAGCCGCTCGGCCTCGGCATTGAGGAAGGTCACGCGACCCTGGGCATCGGTCACGATCACTCCGTCCCCGATGCTTTCCAGCGTCACCGCCAGCAATTGCCGCTGCCGCTCAGTTTCCGCCGCCGCGCGGGCCTGCTCCTCTCGCACCGCCAGTTCCCTCTCATACGCCGCCGCTCGCCGCCGGGAGCGGTGGTAAAGCTCCGCCACCACGGTCAGGAACACGCCCATGCTGGAGAAGAGACCCAGCCCGATGGCATCGTTCAGGCGCATGGGCAGGAACCAGTCGGGGTGCGGAATGATCCAGTAGGCCGCCGCCATCGCTGCGAGGCCGGTCGCAAACAGCCCCGGCCCCACGCCACAGAAGATGGCGATGAGCATGACTGCCGGATAGAAGGTGACGTAATGCGGCAACTCGCCGAAGAGTCCTACCAGCGTTTGCCGCACCAACAACGCCACGCCAATTGCAGGGACCGCGACGGCATATCGGGCCACCGACCAACCAAGAGAGTTCTTTGGTGTCGTCATAAGGTGATCGCGTCCATGCTCGAATCGCTTCGCCAAACTCGCTTGGTCCGCCGCAACGGTCCACGGCTACCCTCACCGCCCCGCGGGTGAAGTCCCATTTGGCCAGCGTGGGCGGTCCCGGCGCAGAAAGCCATCTTTGTCTGCGCGCAAACGCCAGCCCAACAGTATCGCGGGTAGCCATTCGTGGGGCAATAGGGCAACGCCAAGAAGCAGCCGCAGGACGCGGATATAGGGTTTTCCCCTACGCCTTCGTAGGGGATTCGACCGCCAAGATACGGAAATTCTCCCTCAGCGCTCTCCCCTGGCACTCCCGCGAACGACCCCTGTTGTGTCTCAACACGAAAGTGACTAGACTAATGACGCGAAAGGGGGGGGGTGAGTCCATGCCCCTTGCCCAAGAGGGAGAAGGCGGCATGAAACTCGACTCCATGCACCATGTCACCGTGGCGGCCAGAATTCTGGCCGACCAGCATGGTGCGGCGAAAGACAGGTTAGCTCAAGCGGGACCCCGTTTCTGGCGGGCGCTCATCGACGTTGACTCTTGGCCACGCGATCTCGCGGAGAAGGCCCGGCAGATTTGCAGCCGTTTCATGGAAAAGGGCACAATAGAATGGACCGTCAACGCAATGGACCCGCACACGGCGGCCGAGCGTGTGGAAGAGCTTGCCAAGAGCGTGGCCAGCCTTCTGGCTGACATCAAGCTGGCGGCACGGGAAGGCGGGCTTGCTTTGCAACCCCGGCCGTGCAGAATGAAACGATGAAGACCCGCGAAAGCGGTATGCCCGAAGAGGAACTGTGGCGGGAGTTCTTCGATCCCGAGGCCACACTGCGGTTGCTGAAGCTCACTTCGTCATGCCGGGATGTTGTGGATTTCGGTTGCGGCTATGGAACCTTCGCCATTCCCGCCGCGCGGATCGTGCGCGGCATGGTCCACGCTCTTGACGTTGAACCTGACATGGTGAGCATCACGAGGGCCAAGGCCGATGCGGAGGGACTGCGGAATGTGCGGACCTGCCTGCGGGATTTCGTAGCCGAGGGCACGGGGTTGGTATCGGCGAGCATGGACTACGCGATGCTCTTCAACATCCTTCACGCCGAGTGCCCTGACGTGTTCTTGGCCGAGGCTTTTCGTATCCTGTCGCAGGGCGGGCTCTTGGGTATCATTCACTGGAACTACGATCCCACCACCCCGCGCGGCCCGTCAATGGACATTCGCCCCCGCCCCGAACAGTGCCGCGACTGGGCCACCAAGGAAGGCTTCCGACTCTTGGCTCCGGGAATCGTGGACATACCGCCGTATCATTACGGCATAGTCTTAGAGCGGCCATAGACTTACCCACCGTGGCCCGGGCGTGAGCATCCGGCTCATTTCGGCCCGCGCTGGGCCTCCAAGACCGCCCTGTCCATCTGCGCCGCCAGGCGTGTAAACGCGCGCTCGTGCTGATGCTCCTGGCGGAAGGCCACGCAGTCGGGGTGCCCCGGGTCGCCGGTCCGCAACAGTAGGGCTCGGTAGGCTTGCGCCGGCGGCGGCTCGGGGTGGGTGTCGATCGTGTAGTGCCCCGCGGGGATGTAGCCGTCCAGGCAGAGCACGTTCAGGATCAGACCGACGTTGCGGCTGCGGCTGCCGCGTCGGATGCGGTCGGCTTCCTGCTGCGCGCTGGGGGACGGGGGCACCTCGGGGCGAACGAGGTACTCCGGGCATATTCCCGGCCGCGTGCCGGCCGCCTGGCTGAAGTCGAAGTTCTGCACCCGGTAGACCTTGGCCAAGTAGGCTTCGAGGTGCCGCTGCCTGACGCGGTAGACGGGCAGGTGGATCATGGGCAGCATGGGCTTGGGCCCGTTCTGACGCGGCGGGGCTGCCGCGGCGTGCCGTCTTCCAGGTGGCTCGAACTCTCGTCGATGGTGCATTGCAGGGTCCTCTACTCACACATTTCCAAATCTTGAGATTCTTGGAGTTCGGCGGGAAATTTTCGTGTTTTTGGCCATTGATTAAGGTGTGGGAGACTTGTCACCAACTAAGGCGGCAGCGATGGACCGTGTGACGGACCCTGCGGACCCCCGGCGGTGCCTGGCCCCGGACGCCACCGGCCAGTGCTGGGGGGTCAAGGTGGAAGGGTCCGACTATTGTGAGACCCACGCCGGGATGCAGCGGCTCCCGGCTCCCGGGATGTACGATCTGCTTCTGGCAAAGGCCAGGGATCGGGCTCGGCTGGCAATGCTATCCGAGAGCGACCATATCAAGTCGTTGCGGGACAGTATCGGAATGGCTCGCCTGATGCTGGAAGAGACTTGGAATGCGGCCGGTAGTACCGATGCCGAACGCCAGTTGATGTTCAGCAAGGTGCGCCTCTACAAGGCCGACATGGAAAGGACGATCAAGCTCTGCTTCGAGCTTGAAGAGCGCCTGGGAAGCCTGTTGTCGAAGCCGACGTTGCTACGGGTCGGCCGGCAGATATGCGAGGCGCTCGTGAAGCGGCTTGCGAACCGACCGGGCTACGAGCAAGTGGTGGACGTTCTGATTGATGATGTCAGCACCATCATCCAGGAAGCCCGCAACGAGTCGGCAGCAGTTCCGGCCCTCCCGGCTCCTGGCAAGTAGTATGCGGGCTCAGGTCAATCCGGCGGTTTCCGAGCACGCCCTTCCTGTCTGGTGCGCGTGTGGCCGCATCGTCACCTATCCGGGTGAGACCCGCTGCGAAGACTGTTGGGCCGATGCACAGGAACGTCTGGGTTTCCACGGCAAGGTCGGCCGCAACAGCGTGTCCCGAGTCGTCACGAACATCAATACGATCAACATTCCTGATCCTGAAACGCGCGGCGGAAGGCCATTCACACCGGTGCCGACGCCGCCCAAGCAGCACGGTCGGTAGGCTAACCATGTCGCCAGTGCCCATGCTCGATCACGACACGCTCCTGGTCAATTCGCACGCTGTCAAGGCGGGCGACGTGATCGGCTTCGCTGGTCGAAGCCTGATCGGGGCGATCATCAACATCGGCACCTACGGGATTCCGTTCTACGGCATCAGCCATGTCGGCATCATGGCGCACGCCGCCGACGGCCGCTTGCTGCTCTTTGAGAGCACCACGCTGGAGAAGATGCCGTGCGAGATCGCAGGCACCTGCTTCGACGGGACGCAGGCACACGATCTCAACAAGGTAGTTCCGGTCTACAACGGCAAGGTCTGGCACTATCCGCTCTATCGGCCGCTCTATGACTACGAGGACGGGCGGCTGACCGAGTTCCTGATGGCGACGATCCACACCCCTTACGATGCGATGGGGGCGTTCCGTTCCGCAGGCGTCGGGTTCTCGTGGCTGGAATCGTGCCTCCGCGAGCAAGACCTTCACCACATCTTCTGCTCGGAATGGGTGGCCGCCGCTTACGCGGAAATCGGCATCATGCCAACCGCCAACGCCGCTCGTTGGAATCCGAACCATTTGTGCCGCACCCTGCGGCGCAGAGAACTGGTCCTCGCACCACGGAGACTGCGATGAAACGGATTGCCTTGGTCGTGTTGCTTCTGGCGGTGACGGTCGCCGGGTGCAACGTCCCGAGTGCAGCACCCCGGCCGGCAACGGCCGAGCGGCCGACCGTAAATGTGCCGCTGGAATTGCGGCAGCGGAATTGGCAAGGGGCGCAGGGCATGGGCTCCTGCACTTGGGCCTCGTTGGTGTCGTTGCTGCGGTGGCAGGGCCGCTATTACACAGCCGACTGGATTCGGCAGAACGAGGGCGACGGCGAGTGGCCTGCCGACATGGCCGAGCGGCTGGACCGGGCTCACGTCCGCTATGCCTATGTCACCAACGGCGACGTGCGGTTCCTGGAATGGGCCTGCCGCACGCGGCGCGGCTGCGGCATCACCGTCAAGGGCGGTCAGCACATGGTCGCGCTGGTGCATCTTGATGCCAAGTGGGCCGCGATCCTCGACAACAACGATGTCGAGCGGTTCATCTGGGTCCCGCGTGAGACGCTGATTGCCGAGTGGAAGGCGAGCGACGGATGGGCCATTGCGCCAATCTACACTCCGGCGGCTCCGCTTCCACGATAACGTCACAAGTCTGTTTCACAAGAGAGGAAGGCAATGAACAAGTTGCTCCTGTGCCTGTTGTGTGCGCTCGCCCTCTTCGCGGCCGTGGCCCCGTGCTGCGCCGACACCGTGAATGGCGTCCTGTCCGAAGAGCGCGTGGTCAGCTTGCCCAACGACCAGGGCAAGTGGTACATCAGCGTCGTCGGGGATTCCAATGACGCGAGGTACAACGAAATCCTGGGCTGGTTCGACAACACGCCGAGCCTGTCCAACCTGCGTGGTCAGGTCCACTTTTGTCCCGTGACGACCAATACCGCGATCTACACCGAGCGCTATGCCCCGAACGTCAAGGCGCTGCCGACCGTGCGGATGCAGAAGCCGGACGGCACCGTGGTCTATGAGGCGGCCGGGAATGACATTCCCATGACGGCCGGCGGACTGAATAGCGCTCTGGCGAAGGCGGTCAATGCGATCCGCGGCCTGCGGCCGGTGCTGCCGTGGCGGCGCGACGCCGACAACCGCTTGAAGAAGCTGGAACGTCCTCAGCCGCAGCCTCAGCCGAAGCCCGACCCCACGCCAGAGCCGATTGACGACGGCGGTACGCCCGACATGGAGCCGGCGGTCGATTTGCCCGGCTGGATTGCGGCCCCGCTCTGCGGGGCGGCCCTCCTCGTCGGCCTTTGCTGGGGCTATGGCCGAAAGCTCAAGGAGAAGATCAAGGCGAAGCTGACGCCGGCTAAGTAACCAGCCTGCCCTCTCAGTCCTGTCCCCGCGTGCTGTGTTCTTTGACCCATTCCGCCGCGCGTGCGGCATTCCCGAACTTCGGAGAGACGAACGATGACCCCGGAAGTTGTGATCCTGATTCTGGCGGCCTTGGTCTGTGTGCTGGTTGGCCGTGAACTCGGCAAGTGGCTGTTCGGCAAGAACTGCGACCTGCTGGCCAAGAAGCGGGCTGCGCAAGCCCTGGCAATTCGCCTGCGGGCGGCCGGCTTGAAGCTGCTGCCGGCGCTTTTGGAAGATTTCGCCGTGGGCGACGTGGAAGACCTGCTCCAGCGCATGTGCGACCTGGCCAAGCTGGTCGAGAACGGCAGCGATGCCATCGAGAAGGAGTTGGAAGACACCTGGGAGAACGTGCTGGCCGCGAAGCTCGCTACTCCCGAGGGCCTGGCCCTGGTGAAGGCGAAGCTCGCCGTCGCCCAGGCTCCCCCGCCGGCCGCTCCACCCGCTCCGGCTGCTCCCGCTCCGGCGGCCCAAGGCTAGGGCAGCAGCACACCTGTCACGCCTCGGACTCAAGCGCACTTTGACAGGTCTTCCGTATCATCCGCGTCCCGGCAGGTGTCATAACCGGCCGGGACCGGTTTTCCAAGGGCTCCCGGATGCCGCGAGCCCTTCGAGAACCGCATTGCGGATCGGGGGAGGTCCACCGTGAATGTCCGCAAGCGGTTCTATCGCCAATACGACGAGTACAAGGTCTGCATCGTGGACGGTGAGGCCGTCCGCGATTCGCGGCCGGAAGGGGATGAAGAGTTCGGTGAGTGGTCGATCCATGCTTACTTCCCGAAGCTGATCCCCGAGAACGAAATCTGGCTCGAAGACGACCTGCAGGAATCGGAGTATCGCTTTGTCCTGGCAAACGCCTTCACGCAACTGAGGCGCTTGGAGAGCGGGGCCACCCTCGACGCCGCCTACAAGGCGGGCAACACGGCCGAAGAGCGGCTGCGAGACGCGGGCGACAGCAATGCGGGCCAGATTTACGTCCGCAAGTACGTTCAGATCGGCCCGATCACGGTCTGGCTGGTCAACGGTCAAGCCGTTCGGGACCGCTACTACGTCCCGTTCATTGAGGGCGGCAACCACGGCCGCTACGTCTGGATTCCAGCCGACGAGGTTTGGTTGGAATACACGATGCACCCGGACGAGTTGCCGTACATCCTCGTCCATGAATGCGTCGAGCGGTACTTGATGCTGGTTCACGGCTGGAAGTACAGCCGGGCGCACAAGTTCGCCAGCAACGTGGAGTATGCCCAACGGAGTCGCGGCCGGCTTTCCATCGACGACGCAGTGGCCGCGATCCTGCGAACCATTCACGCCTTTCACAGTGGGAAGGGATGGTCGGTATGAGAACGCGAACTTTCTGCACTTCGGTTTTGCTGCCGTTGTCGGCCATTGTTGCGACCATCCTGATTCTGGGCTGTCAGCCGCCGACACCGGTAGCTCCTTGGCCGACGCCGAATCACGAGCGTCAGCAGCAGGAACAGCAACATCAGCAGGAACACAAGCCTTGCTGCCCGCCGAAGATTATTGCCTTCGGGGCCGAGTGGTGCCCGACTTGCGTCGCGGGACACGCCAAGCTCGATGAGTTGGAGCGGCGCGGAGTGGTGGTCGAGCGTGTGGACCTGGACAAGTGCTCGGAGACTACGAAGCAGTATTACGGCATCACGAGCATTCCGGTCTATTTCGTGATTCGCTGTGGCCATGAGACGGTGCGGACGCAGAACATCGACGAGGCCGTCCGGCTGATGGACGAACTTTTCAAGGAGTGAGCGATGGCCGAGCGACGGTGTGCCAACTGCTCGCCGATGCCGGCCAAGCCGAAGTTGCCGCCGGTGTCCGGCTTGGTGGCTGAGGACGCCAAGCGCCTCTGGCACCATGCCCTTGTCACCTGCAATGCGGTTGTGGAAATGATGCGCGTTTACACGCTTCTCGGCGCACCGGGCGGTGATCCGGTCCACTTGCGTCGGATGGCGGCCAACTTGCTGGAAACGGCGAAAGCCTGCGAGGACAGTCATGCGAATTCCCGTCCCGTTTAGCAATGAACACGCTTACGTGTCGATCATCCTTTGCACGCCGAAGGGTGAAGTCGGCATGACGACGGATCAGAGCAATCGGCATGTGGACATCCCCTTGCCGGCGGGCGTCCAGGAAGACGAAGTGGACGTGTACTCGTGCTTCCTCGGGGCCGACCAGCGAGTGCCGTTCGGTTGCGGTCCATCCCTGCTGCGAGCCGCCACGCGGAAGGTGGCCGAGATCGCAGCGACCGTCTGCCCGACGGCGCAGGTTGAGACACCGGCGGCTGAGAGTGCCGCGGACGCCCAGGCGGCTTCGAGCGCTGACGCCGAGCCGCCGGCCGCGGAAGCCCCGGCCGTCGCGGAAGCCCCGGCCATCGTGGAAACCCCGGCCATCGCGGAAGCCCCAGCCGTCGCGGAAGCCCCAGCCGTCGCGGAAACCCCGGCCGTCGTGGAAGCCCCGGCCACCGAGCCGCCAGCCGCCGCAGAAGCGCCGACCGCGGAAGCTCCAACCACCGAACCGCCGGCAACCGAGCCGGCCGCCGCCGAACCGCCGGCAACCGAGCCACCGGCTGCCGCAGGCCAAGCGGCGAACTGACGAAACATGAGGTTGCACAGGACGAACGCAAACTGACCGAGCGAAACGCCGAGCGAACCTGACATGCAACCTCTGCTACAACGGTGGCTACACGATGGGTCAACGATGCGACAGCCGCGACGATCTCTGGGATGCCTTGCAGGAAGGGATCACGGTCGGCTTCAAGAATTCGTCGCTCCGGTCGTGTAGCCGATGGGCTGAGCATCGCAGGGTGATGGGAGCACCCTTCCCCGGTCCTTACAGCTTCAAGTACCACCCCTGGTGCCGCGAGATTCACAACAGCAAGGCAGCCTTCACCGTGGCGATGAAGGCGGCACAGTTGGGGATCACCGAAGCGGGGATCAATCGGGCGTTCTACACGCTTGACCAGTTGAAGCGCGACGTGTTGTACGTGCTTCCGACGACGTTGAATGCGAGCGACTTTTCCAAGGCTCGCTTCGCCACCGCACTGAAGCTCAGCCCTTACTTGAAATCGCTGTTCGTGGACACCAACACCGTGGGCCTGAAGTCCACGGGCACCAATGTCCTTTACATCCGCGGGAGCCGAGGCGACTCGAACCTGAAATCCATTCCCGTCTCGGAACTGGTCCTGGACGAGTTGGACGAAATGGACACCAAAGCCATCTGGCTGGCCTTGGAGCGGCTGTCCGGGCAGATCGAGAAGCATGTCGTCGCCATTTCGACGCCCACGGTGCCCAAGTACGGCATCCACAAGCTGTTTCTCACCAGCACGCAGGAGCATTACCTTTTCCGTTGTCCGCACTGCGGCCGTTGGACGGGGCTTGTCTGGCCCGACTGCATGGAGATCATCGGCGAGACGGTCATGGACCCTCGCTGCCATGAATCCTTCATCAAGTGCAAAGAGTGCAAGCACAGGTTGGAGCACAAGGCGAAGCCCGAGTTCCTGGCGGACGGGATGTGGCAGGCGACGAATTCGCAAGCGGACCCGAAAGAGGCCCGCGGCTTTTACGCAAACCAGCTTTACTCGTCAACGGTCACGCCAGGTGAGATTGTCGTCGCTCACTTTCGCGGACAAGGCGACGAGGCAGCGAACAAGGAGTTCCACAACTCGAAACTCGGGCTGCCGTTCATCGGCGAGAACGCTCAGGTCACGGACGCGATGCTGGACAACGCCGTGCGGGACTACTCGATCCACGACCTGCGGCCGGCAGTCGGCGGCAAGCGCCTGATAACGATGGGAGTGGACCAGGGGAAGACGGGCTACATCTCCGCGGTCGAGTGGTTCTTCGACGGCGACCGCCGCATCGACATCAACCTGGCGGCCTACGGGAAGGTGCTCTGGTACGGCAAGTTCCGCGAGGACGACTTCACGTACCTCGGCCAGTTGATGCGGGAGTGGCAAGTCCTGGCCTGCGTGATCGACGCGGACCCGAACATCAATGACGCCCGGCGGTTCGCCCGCAAGTTCCACGGCTACGTGTGGCTGTGCCGCTATCGGCGAGGAATCACGGCAAAAGAGATTGCGGTCACGGAGGAGGACACCGGTGCGCCGATGGCGACGGTGGATCGCACAAACTGGTTGGGCTGCACGCTCGGCCGCTTCAAGATGAATCCGACGCGCATTCAGCTTCCCAAGGACATTTCGCTGGAATACCGCGAGCACGTCAAGAACCTCGTGCGGACCTACGAGAAGGACGAGCACGGGAATCCCGAGGCGGTTTACGTTGAGACGGGACCCGATCACTACGCTCATTCACTGGTCTATGCGGACATCGGGCTGACCTTTGCCGCGGGCATGGTTGGCGGCGCGGCCATCAATCAAAAGGTCCTGTAAAGGGATACGCGCGTGGTTGTCCAGTACATCACCAATATCGTCGAAGTTCGCCACCCGAGCTATCTCAGCAGCCTGCTGGATTGGCGGAAGTGGCGCATCTGCTACAACGGCGGCGAGTATTTTCGCAAGCTGTTCTTGCAGAAGTTCACTTCGCGCGAGGACGAAAAGGACTTCCAGGACCGGCTCAACCTGACGCCGATCCCGACCTACGCGCGTGTGGCACTCAACGACGTGCGGAATGCCATTTTCCAGCGGCTCAAGGATACCACGCGGCGCGACGGCAGCGTGGCCTATCAACGGGCGTGCAACGGCCTGGACCTGGGCGTCGATCTCCGCGGCAACACGATGAACGGCTTCCTCGGCATCAAGGTGCTGACCGAGTTGCTGATTATGGGCCGCGTGGGCGTCTACGTGGATTCGCCAGAGGTCCCGGGTAACGCCACCTTGGCGGACGTGAAGAACTTCCGCCCGTACCTGTACTTCTATCCGATTGAGGACATCCTGAGTTGGACCTGCTCCAAGCCGGATGAACCGTCCACGTTCCAGGCGCTCTTGCTTCGTGACGTGGTGCTGAACTTCGACCAGCGGACCTACCTGCCGACCACGACGGTCGAGCGCTTCCGCATGTTGTGGATCGACCGCGACACGGGCCGGGTCAACCTGCAATTCCTGGACACCAGCGGCAATCCCATCGACCGCGACGGCAACCCCGCGGGGGCCGTGGAGTTGGAATTGACCCGCATCCCCTTCGTGCTGTTGGACATCGGCGACAGCATGATTAAGGACGTGGTGAACCACCAGATCGCCTTGTTGAATCTGGGGTCCGCGGACATCAACTACGCCCTCAAGGCCAATTTCCCCTTCTACGTCGAGCAGAAGGACATGCGGGCCAGCGGCAGCCACTTGAAGAACGCCGTGGGCGAGGACGGAACCGCGACCACCGGCGGCCAGGCGTCAGCCGACAACGATGTCACGGTCGGCATCATGCAGGGCCGCTACTACGACATGAAGATGAACCCTCCGGCGTTCATCAATCCGTCGAGCGAGCCCTTGAAGGCGTCGATGGAGCTGCAGGCCAAGCTGGAAGACGACATCCGCAAGCTGATCCATTTGGCCGTGGCCAACACGGCGAACCGGGCCACGGCGGAATCGAAGTCGATGGACAACCAGGGCCTCGAAGCCGGGCTGTCCTACATCGGCCTTGTGCTGGAGGCCGCCGAGCGGCAGATCGCCGAGTTCTGGGCGGCCTACGAGGAACGCGATCCGGCGAAGCGGAACATCGCCACGATCAAGTATCCCGACCGCTACAGCCTCAAGACGGACGCGGACCGCATCCAAGAGGCCGACAACCTGGTCAAGTTGATGTACGCGGTGCCAGGGCAAAAGGTCAAGCGGGAGTTGGCCAAGAGCATCGTGCTGGCCTTGTTGGGCGGCAAGATCAGCGTCAGCGACATCCAGGCCATCTTCGACGAGATCGACAAGGCCCCCTACGCCACCAGCGACCCGACGACGATCATCGCGGCGGTCGAGGCGGGCCTGTGCGGCGAGAAGACCGGCGCGATGGCGCTGGGCTTCAACGACGACGAGCATATCCAGGCCCGCGAGGATCACGCGGCGCGGGCGATTCGGATTCTGCAAGCCCAGCAGAAGGGCGGCCAATTCGGCGACCAGACCACCGGCAGCACCCGGCGCGATCCGGCGACCGGCAAGACGATGGGCTCGGAGTCCACGAATCTGAGTGACGTGGGGAACATGAACAGTGACGCTGGCGCGCGGGGCGTGGCCGATCTGTCGGCTGACCGCGGCGCGGGGCGAACGGAGAAAGCGGCCAGCCGCGACACCACCCTGAACGACACGGCGAAGCCACCGGTCCGCGGCATGGGCAGGCACAACAAAGAGGAATAGTCCCATGTGGGAAGTCAAAGAAACCTCGCCGTCCACGCGACTGGCAAACGGTCACACCGCGGTGGGCACCACACCCGTTCCGGTCAGCGAGGTGTCGCAGAAGTTCGTGCGCGGCCTCCTGCTGCGAGCACCCGGGCCCAACGATCCCACGCCCAACACCGACGTGATCTGGGTCGGCAAGAAGAGCGTCACGGCAGATACCACGGCGACCGGTGGGATGCCGCTGTTGCCCGGCAGCGTTCTCGAACTGCCGGTGGAAGACCCCTCACAGGTCTACGCGGTCTCCGGCAGCGACAACCAGGACCTTGCGTGGATGGGGATTTAGCCATGTTGAGCTACGACACACCTTCCGGGGTTGCGGGTCCACCGGGACCGCCTGGCCCATCCGATGGTCCCACGGGACCGACTGGTCCCACCGGGCCGCAAGGTCCCCAGGGCAATCGTGGCTCGACCGGGCCGACCGGTCCTGCCGGTGCCACTGGGCCTGTCGGCGCAACGGGTCTGCAAGGAGATGTTGGCGCGACGGGTCCCACTGGTCCGCAAGGCTCCGGCGGCGCGACGGGCCCCGAGGGTCCCGTCGGCGCGACCGGTCCTGCTGGGCCCACCGGCTCAACGGGACCGCAGGGCCCCCAGGGTGACATCGGGGCGACCGGTCCCGCCGGGCCTGCCGGGGCGACCGGTCCCATTGGCGAGACGGGGCCTGATGGAGCGCCAGGGGCGATCGGACCTACCGGGCCAGCGGGCCCGATCGGCGACACCGGTCCCGATGGCGCGACTGGCCCCCAAGGAGATACCGGAGCTACAGGTCCCACCGGGCCTGTTGGCCCGACAGGGGCGACCGGTCCTACTGGCGCGACGGGGCCAGTGGGGGCCGCAGGCGCGACCGGCCCGAAGGGCGATTCCGGCGGCCCGACTGGTCCGGCAGGCGCGACGGGTCCACAAGGACCGACCGGTCCAACCGGGCCTGCTGGCGCGACGGGCCCGCAGGGGTCGCTTGGGCGCACAGGAGCCACGGGTCCAAGTGGAGCCCCAGGGCTGCCAGGCGCGACAGGTCCCACCGGGCCTGCCGGCGCAACTGGTCCTGCCGGCGCGACTGGCCCGCAAGGCGATGTAGGCGCAACGGGTTCTACGGGGCCGCAAGGCGACGTTGGCGCGACAGGCCCCGCAGGTCCGACCGGAGCCACAGGCGCGACGGGTTCTGTCGGCGCGGCCGGGGCGACGGGTCCGCAAGGCAGTCAAGGCGATACCGGTGACACAGGTGAAGTGGGACCGACGGGACCGGTGGGTCCGGTAGGTCCGCGCGGCCCCACCGGTTTCATCGGCGCGACGGGTCCAAAGGGGGCCACCGGGGCGACAGGTCCGAGCGCGGGACTTCCGCCAGCACCGACCGGCAACAGCATGTGCTGGTATCTGAAATCGGATGACAGCGGCAACTTGTCGTGGCAATCGTTCACGCCATCAACGTAAGGCCGCTGAGCGCGACTGGCCTAACTGGTTCAACAGGAGGGCAAGATTTGACCAAGCCATTGGGCCGAGGTGCTTGAAGTCGCGCAAGAGGGTGTCGAGTCGGGGAGCGCCAACCTCTGAATCTGATTGGGCGAAGTCATGCAGTTTGCCTACGAACAATCAGGTTGGGTTGGTCCAACTGGTCCCACGGGTCCTTCGGGACCGGAAGGAGGGGCGACAGGCTCGACCGGGCCTATCGGAGCGACAGGGCCCAAGGGTGATACCGGCGCACCAGGCGCGACAGGCCCGACCGGCGCGAGCGGGCCGGCCGGACCAATGGGGCCGGACGGCGCGACAGGCGCAACGGGGCCCGTCGGCGCGACAGGGCCGCGAGGACCGCTAGGTCGCGTGGGAGCAACGGGAGCAACTGGTCACAGCGGCCCGACAGGTCCGATGGGTCCGCCGGGCGGTCCAACGGGACCGACAGGACCACAAGGACCGACTGGCCCGACCGGTCCCTCGGCGGACATCGAGACAACGGCCGGCGACGCGATGCAAGGCGGTCAACCGGTCTACGTGAATCAAGGAGACGCGCAAGCGTATCGAGCCAGTGCCGCGGAGGAAGCAACAAGCCGAGTGTGCGGCTTCACTCGCGGCGACGTGGGGCAGGGGGAGACGTTCAGTATTGTGCCGGCAGGGCGTCTGGAATTGAGCGATTGGACAACACCTACCGGCAACGCGAGTTTGACCTCGGGTGCTATCTACTACTTGGACAGCGCTGCGGGACAGATCACCGTGACGCCACCGACAGCGGGTTTCGTCGTGCAAGTCGGGATCGCCGTGACTGCGACGGTCCTGGACGTGGACATCAAAACAAGGGTGCGACTCTAAGGAGTGACAACAATGTCAGTGAACTACCGTAAGCCGGTTGTCTTGGAAAACGGACAACTCGAACAGATTCAGTCGGGCGACGGGCTCGATGCCGGCGCGTTCCAAGTGCCTGCCACTCTGGGCGCGCAGGGCCAGGTGTTGGCGGCTCCGGGTTCGGGCACGGTCCTGGAATGGGTCGATCCCGACGTGTCAACCATCCCGATGCAGAACGCCAATCTCGGCGCAATGGTCATCGGCAACGCCGTCTACGTGAAGCCGGACGGCACGGCCGATCTCGCGCAGGCCAACTCGCAGGCAACCACGGATGTTCTGGGCCTGGTGAAGGACGTGACCGTTGCCTCCGCAGCCACGGGGAACGTCATTCTGGATGGCGTGCTCACGGCGACGACCGACCAATGGGACGCCGTGGCGGGCACGACGGGCGGCCTGACGCCGGGGGCGGTTTATTTCCTGGACCCTGCTACCCCGGGCAAGCTCACGTCCACGCCGCCGTCCGCCGCGGGCCAATTCGTCGTGCGGGTGGGTAAGGCGCTGAGTTCGACCAAGCTGAACTTGACGCTCACGGCTCCGATCAAGCTGTAAGCGGTTGTTGGGGAGCGGTCCAGTGGCACAACATACACCGTTGATCGAAGAGGACGGACAGGTTCGCCAGTTCGCCTCGGGCGATCAACTGGTGATTCCGCCGCTCACGTTCCCTGCCGCAGACGGCGCGCCTGGACAAGTCCTGAAGACGGACGGCGCTGGGAACCTAGACTGGGACACTCCCGGCGAGACAGGCGCAACAGGACCTACGGGACCGACCGGATCGACCGGGCCGCAGAGCACGCGCTGGGGCGGCTTGACGGCTTTCCTGGTAGGTGCCACGGGCGCAACGGGTCCTACAGGGCCGGCCGGTGTCGGCGCAACTGGCGCGACTGGTGCGACGGGGCCCACGGGACTTCCCGGACCTGCCGGGCCGACTGGCGCTGGTGCAACAGGCGCGACCGGACCCGAAGGCGCAACAGGCGCAGCCGGGCCGCGGGGCAATACGGGACCGACTGGTCCAAGCGGACCCGAGGGGCCGACTGGCGCAACCGGGCCGCAAGGGTTCATTGGCGCAACAGGACCCACGGGGCCTACTGGCGCAATGGGTCCGATGGGGCTGCAAGGTCTCACGGGGCTCATTGGCGCGACGGGCCCGACCGGGCCGACTGGTCCCACAGGACTTGTCGGATCGACAGGTGCCACGGGGCCGGCGGGCGTGACCGGACCGACTGGTGCCGGTGCGACTGGGGCGACGGGTCCGACCGGACCTACCGGTCCGAAGGGTGCCACGGGCGCGACGGGACCAACTGGTGCTGGCGCGATCGGCGCGACAGGTCCCGTTGGACTAACAGGCCCGATGGGACCGAGTGGGCCCAAGGGGGCCACTGGCGCGACCGGGCCGACTGGACCCACGGGTTTGACGGGTCTCGTCGGCGCGACAGGCCCCAAGGGGGCGACTGGCGCGACCGGGCCGACTGGACCCACGGGTTTGACGGGGCTTGTTGGCGCGACAGGCCCCAAAGGGGCGACTGGCGCGACCGGGCCGGCTGGACCCACGGGCTTGACGGGTCTCGTTGGTGCGACTGGCCCCAAGGGGGCTACTGGCGCGACAGGACCGGCCGGCGGCCCGACAGGGGCCACGGGTCCGACCGGGCCAAGTGGCGCGCCGGGTGCGCCTGGTGCAACAGGAGCAACAGGCCCGCGGAGCACGCGCTGGGGTGGATTGACGGCGTTCCTGGTAGGCGCGACCGGGGTGACAGGTGCGACGGGTGCGACAGGGCCCGTGGGCGCAACAGGCGCGTCCGGGCCGCCGGGAGGTCCGACTGGACCGACTGGACCGACAGGTCCGACAGGGCCCGCTGGCGTACCGGGACCGCCTGGCGGTCCGACCGGGGCGACCGGGCCGACCGGTCCAACTGGACCGACAGGTCCAGCCGGCATGACGGGTCCGACAGGTGCCGGCGCGACCGGCGCGACGGGTCCGACCGGCGCGACAGGTCCGAAGAGTACGCGCTGGGGTGGCTTGACTGCGTACCTGGTGGGCGCGACCGGGGCGACCGGCCCCTCGGGACCATCGGGTCCTTCGGGTGGCCCCACGGGGCCGGCCGGAGAGACCGGAGCGACCGGGGCGACGGGACCCACGGGGCTTGTTGGACCGACCGGCGCGACCGGGCCCGCGGGAACGGCGATCAGCGGCAACCTCACGTACTACATTGGCCCGAACGGAGACGACACGACGGGAGACGGCAGCAGTGGAAATCCGTGGAAGACGGTCGGCAAGTTCTTGTCGGTCATCGGCTCCGTCTACATCCCGCAAGCCTACACGGCCACGCTCTATGTCCAGGACGGGCATTATGCGGCGGTGGGCGAGATCGACTACTGGCATCCGTGCGGCGCACGGGTGCAGATTCTCGGCGTCAACACCTACGACATCACCATGTCGTCGGTGCAGAGCACGACGGCAATCGGGGGCGGCTATACAGTCATCCTGAACGTAAGCGACGTGAGTAACGTCGCCGTCAACGATTACGTCGTGATTCGGATACCGAGCGGCGGCACGAAGCCGCTGATGCTTTGCGGCTGTCACCAGGTCACGAATGTTGATGCCGTGAACAAGCGGATCACGTTGCAGGTCTGGAGCTTCTCCGGCGACGTGCCGAGCGGTGCGGTCACGGGCTACATTCGCGTGCTCAAGAGCGTGCTGACGTTCAGCGGCGATGGCTTCCACCTGGGAGCCGACTTGACGCTGGGAAAGCTGGCGCTGGTGGGTGTGCGGAACACCGCGACGAGCGCGGTCATGGTCGGGCTGATGGGAAGCAGTTGGTTGGGGAGCAGTCCCACGGTGCTGCTGCAGTCCCTCGGTATCAACAATTTCGACTACGGCGTGCGGGTCTGGCACGGCTACGCGAGCACCGACCAATGGCTGGGAATCAGCGGTTGCGGTGGTGAGGGCAATGGAGCCGGGCTGTATGCGTCCGGCGGCGGTTCGCACATCGACGCGCCGTTCACGGCGATTGGCGGTGCTTACACCGGTGCCTTGGCGCGGAATTGCGGCTTTATCGACATCACCGGCGGCTCATTGGTTGGCAGCGGTGTGGGGTACGGGGCGAGCGCTTACGTGGGTGGCCTGTGCCGTGTCACGTCGGTGAACTTCCAGTCCAACACCACCAACACCAATCCGGCCTTGAACACCGTAGGGAACGAAAACGCCCTCGTCACCAACTACGCCTCGGCTGAATACTAAGTCGCGCGTGAGAGACGCGGCTTCAACCTCAACTCTTAACCAGCTACGTCAACGCGAGCGAGAGACGGTATGCGATTCCATGTGGTCGCCTTGCCGCACACGCAGACACACCCCAAGCACTCTGCGTGCGCATTTACGACGAAGGTGCTCCATTTCTGCCAGATGATGGGCAGCCTCGGCCACGAGGTTTTCCACTACGGGGCCGAGGGGAGCCAGGTGAACGACTGCTGCGTCGAAGACGTGGCGGTCCTGTCGGTGGCCGAGCAGGAAGGCTGGTTCGGCAAGTTCGATCCCGACGCCCTGTACGATTGCGACTGGTCGGGGCAGGCCCCGTACTGGCGGCTCCTCAACGAGCGGGCGGCGGCCGAGATCAACAAGCGGAAGCAGCCGGGCGATTTCCTGTGCATCATCATGGGGACGATGAACCTGCCCCTGGTGCGAGCGGTCGGCGACGGCGTGCTCACTGTGGAATACGGGATCGGCTACAACGGGACCTTCGCCAATTTCCGTGTGTTCGAGTCCTATGCCCACATGCACAAGATTTGGGGCGCGCAGGGCAGCTACGACCCGGACGGCAAGTTCTACGACGTGGTGATCCCCAATTACCTGAACCCGGCCGACTACCAGTACCGCAAGGAGCCCGGTGACTACTACTTGTACATCGGGCGGCTGATCCAGCGGAAAGGCATCCACGTCGCCGTCGAGACCTGCAAGCGGCTGGGCGCGAAGCTCGTGATCGCCGGGCAGGGATGCGCCAAGGTGGAAGGCAACCGGATTTACGCCACGGACGGCGCGGTGTACGAAGGCGACAACTTGGAGTATGTCGGTTGTGTCACCGGGGCACGGCGGGCTTCGCTTTACGGCCAAGCTATCGCCACTTTTGTCCCGACGCTTTATGTCGAGCCATTCGGCACGGTGGCCGTGGAATCGCAGATGGCGGGCACGCCAGCCATCACGACCGATTGGGGCGCGTTCCCCGAGACCGTGGAGCACGGCAAGACCGGCTTCCGTTGCCGCACGTTGGATCACTTCCTGTTTGCGGCCCGCAACGCGCGGAGCCTGGACCGGGAGTACATCCACCGGCGGGCAGTGGCCAACTACAGCATGGATCGTATCCGCTGGCGCTACCAAGAGTATTTCCAGATGTTGTCCGACCTGCGGGCGCGCGGCTGGTACGCGGAACACGACGACCGGACGCAGCTTGACTGGCTGACGCCAGCGTGAGGAGAAGGTCATGGCGATCAACACCGACATCTACGGCAGCATCGACGAGGCGGCTGCTTACTTCACCGGCCGCCTGCACTCGGACGCCTGGGACGAGGCGCTGTCGGCCGACCAGACGAAGGCCCTGCTGTCCGCCCGGCGGTTGATTGACAACCTGGACTACAAAGGGGAGAAGCACGCGGTCTACATCTTCCATCAGCAGACGCCGCCGCCGTGGCGGAACCCGACCAACGGGACCTTCGACCGGCAGAAGTGGGAACAGTATCACGAGCAGGAACGGACCGCCAACGCCAGTCAGTCGTTGGAGTTCCCCCGCGGGGCCGACACGGATGTTCCCGAGGCGATCCGCGTTGCCGAGTACGAGTTGGCCTACAGCCTCTTGGACGGCGTGGACCCGCAGATGGAGTTGGAGAACCTGTCCGTGACGGCACAAGGCTATGCCGAGGTGCGGACGCACTACGAGCGGAACATGGTGCCGATTGAGCACCTGATAAACCTCATACCGAATCCGCTGGCTTGGTCGCTCTTGAAGCCCTTCTTGCGCGACGACCAGGCCGTGCGGATGTCACGAGTTTCGTAAGTCCGGCGCGTGTCGGACTCCAATGCTGGGCCAACTTGGCAGCCCCATTCAATGCCGAGGAAGACCCCCGTAACACCACGAGGCGGGGAACGTCTTTCAGATCACTCGTGGGGGAGTGTGAATGCAGATGAACCATCTCTATCTGTCGCGCGCGGTGCTGAATTGCTACGAGGGTGAGGGCGCGGGAGCGGGAGCGGGGGACACGGGTGCCGGGGCCGGCGCGGGTGCTGGCGCGGGTGCCGGGGCTGGCGCGGGTGCCGGCGCGAGTGCCGGGGCCGGCGCGGGCGATGGCCGCTTCACCCAGGATGACCTGAACCGCTATCTGGCCGAGGACAAGCGGAAGCACCAAGCGCAGTTGCAGCGGGTCGAGAAGGCGTTGGAGGATGCCGTGGCCTCCAAGAACCTCACGGTTCAGGAGCGCGAATCGTTGGCCCAGCAGTTGGAGGACGTGCGGAAGGCGCAGCTTACGGACAAGCAGCGGACGGAATACGAGAGGAAGCAGTTGGAGGAGCAACACGCTGTCAAGGTTGGCCAGCTTGAGAGGCAGGCCAAGGAATGGGAGACCCGCTACCGCGAGGGCATGATCGAGCGGGCCTTGCAGGACGCGGCCGTCAGCGGTGAAGCGTACAACGTCAAGACGATGATGTCAGTGCTGCGCCCGATGACTCGTCTCAAGGAAGTCGTGGACGAGAAGACGGGCAAGGGCACTGGGGCATTCGAGGTCGTGGTGGACTTCCCGGACACCGATCCCATAACGAAGGAAGCCATCGTGACCATTCATTCCCCCGAGGCCGCGGTGAAGCGGATGAAGGAGTTGGGCGAACTCTACGCCAACCTCTTCAAGTCCGGCGTCGTCAGCGGAGTCGGGTCGAATGCGGCAACCGGCGGCCTTGCGTCGGGCAACGGTCGAGTCGATCCCCGGAAAATCGCCGGGAACATGGACGAGTACATGAAGCTGCGAGAGACCAACCCTGGGGCTCTCGGGCTACGCGCGCCCAAGAAGGGCCAGGCTCGCCGCTAGTGCGCTGACAGGGGTTCGTCGTTGAGGTGCCGCAACGTAGCGGTGTCTCGTTTCCTTTGTGTGACTTCAACATGGAGTTTGCAACGATGAATCCGTTGTACCTCTCGCGCGCCGTTCTGGCGTGCTACGACAACAACTTCGACGTGACCGCCACCGGGGCGAATGGCTTCATCCCCGAACTGTGGGCGGCCGAGGGACTGGCGATCCTCCAGGAAAACATGGTGATCGCCAACCTGGTCCACCGCGACTTCGAGAACGAAATCCGGCAGTTCGGCGACGTGGTGAACACCCGCCGGCCGGGCACGTTCCAGATTCGCCGCAAGTCGGACGGCACCGAGTTGCAGAACCAGGACGCCACCGCGACCAACGTGAAGGTCCCGCTGGACCAGTGGTTCTACACCAGCTTCACCATCAAGGACGGCGAGGCCAGCAAGTCCTTCCAAGACCTGGTGGACATCTACCTCCGGCCGGGCATGATGACCATTGCCCGTTCGGTGGACCGCGCCGTGCTGGGGCACGTCTGGGGTTTCCTCGGCGGCCCGACGAGCCGCGTCGGCCGGCTGCAGAACCTCACCGCCGACAACAGCAAGGACTTCGTACTCGAAGCCCGCGAGCGGCTGAACATCAACAAGGCCCCGCTGGAAAGCCGCAACCTCGTGTTGGCCCCGACCAGCGAGACCGCCCTGTTGAAGAACGAACTGTTCATCGCCGCCCAGCAGCGTGGTGACTTCGGCACCGCGTTGGAAAGCGCCACTCTGGGGCGCATCCTGGGCTTCGACACGTACATGGACCAGAACGTCAACAGCGTGCAGTTGACCTCCTGCGTCGTGTCGAACGGCACCGTGACCAACGCCCTGGCCGCGGGCGGCAGCGGCGCGCAGGCCGTCACCGTGGACCCCGCCTACAACCCGAACGTGGGCGAGTTCCTCGTAGTGGACGGTAACGACCAGCCGACCTACGTGACGGCGGCGGCCACCGACCACACGACCGTGACCCTCAACGAGGCGAACAAGTACGCCACGCTGGCGGCGGCGAACTACACCTGCTACAAGCAGGCCACGCTGGGCGGCACGGCCTACGCGGCGGGCTGGTCGCAGGGCATCGTGCTGACCAACGCGGTCCTGCCGCAGGTCGGCCAACTCCTGGCGTTCAACTGCAACGGCGGCCGGTACACCTACACGGTGATCGAGGCGTACCAGTCCGACAACCAGGGCAACCCGAGCCCGACCGGCACCTACTGGACGGTCCTCCTGGACCGGCCGTTGGACGCGGGCGTCGGTGCCACGGACAAGTGCTACCCCGGTCCGGCCGGTTCGCTGAACATGGCCTTCCACCGCAACGCCATCGCCCTCGTGACTCGGCCGCTGGCCATCCCGAACAACGCGATGGGCGTGCTGTCGCACGTCGGTGTCTACAACGACATCGCCATGCGGGTCTCCATGCAGTACAGCATCAAGGACGGTGGCACGGTGGTCAACCTCGACATCCTCGCCGGTGTCGCGGTGCTGGACACCAACCTGTGCTGCGTCCTCCAGGGCTAAGCCCTGCTGCTCCAAGGTAACGAGCCGCCCGGCCCGGCGCGGTCCGGGCCGGGCGGACTTCTCTCTTTCTCGTGGAGGGCATAGGCATGGACCTGAGCGATCTACTGGTGCTGCTCAGGCAGTACGGGCCGCTGGTGCTGGTGGTGGGATTCTTTCTCTGGCAGAACTGGCTGCGCGAATTGCGCATGAGCAAGCGCATCTCGAAATTGGAAGACGAGCAGCGCCAAGTGCTGTTGCCGATGGTCGAACGCTGCACGGACGTGATCGCGCAGAACACCGCCATGATGGAACGCTTGGAAAAGGTCCTGGAAGACCGGTAACGTCTGTTCTGGCGGCAGTGCTCGGAAGGATAAGGCCATGTTGCGGACGAACCCGGTCCAGAACCGCTTCATGCGGCAGGCGATGTACGCCCACAAGCGCCAGCACGGCGCGACGGTCGTGATTCGCCGCAAGGTCGAGGTCCAGACGGACCCGAAGACCGGGGAGTCGATTTGGCAGATCAGGCAGTGGCGGGTGCGGCGGGCCGTGGTCCTGCCGGCGAAGACGCAGCGCGAAGTGAAGCAGAACGCCGGCGCGATGGCCGCCAACCGGGCGATCATCCAGGGGAGCTACTTCGACACCAGCGCCCGCCACTTCTTGTTCGACCGCCGCGATCTGCCGGACGGCTTCATTCTGGAGAAGGACGACTGGCTCGTCTTCAACAACCGGCACTATGACATCGAGAGCATCGCCGAGTACGAGTACGACGCGGCCTGGCTGGTGATCGCCAAGGAACTGAAAGGACGCACGGAAAACGCGCAGGAATTGCCCGTCTCGACGACCGATCAGCTTGTCCTGGATTCCGACTCCACAGCAACGAAATAGGTGCCCCAATGGCTGCTGTCAATCCGAATTGGGCACGCTGGGCTTTCGCTTCCGTGGCAAGCCTGATGAAGGCGCTCGCCAAGGATGCCAACATCCCGGCGCTGGTGGAGGGGTTGGACGAACGGACGACGGCGTTCATGGAGGCCCCGCAACGAGTCGAGATTCGCGTCTCCGGCCCTTACACGAAGGAATTGAGCAAGGACTACTACGAGGTTGGCCTGGACATCAACCTGCTCTTCACGAGCCGGTACGAGGTCGGGGGCAACCAGTACGACATCATCACAATCGTCGGGCGGTTTCACGAGGCACTGGACGGCCCGATCCCGATGAAACGGCTCGGCAAGGAGCCGGGCGATGATGGTAGTCTCGTGGACTGCTTTATGACGCGCACCGGACGGAACGATGCCGTGCGCGTGTTTCATTTCGGGCAGACCGATCAGAACGACCGACAGAAGCAGGTGATGATCGACGCCCGATACGTCGTTTACCTGGACAGCTAGGAACAAGGAGAACGCAACATGGCTCGCATCGAACTGAAATACTGCACCATCCGCATGAAGGATGGACTGCAGGGTTCGGCGCTGGTCAACCAACCGACCACGCCGCCGGCCATCGGGGATACGACGCTGACGCTCGACAGCATCGCGTTGAATTCCCTCACGCCGGAGAAAGTCCCGGTGGGCGCGACGTTCACCATCGCCGGGGAAAGCTCCCCGCCGGTGGTCCCGCCCGACGCGCTGCACAACACCTTCCCCCAGGTCCACACCGTCACCGGCCGGACCCAAGGGGCCGACGCGGGGACGAACGCGAAGCAGAACGTGGTCCTCACGTCCTGCACGACCACGTTCACCCTGACGTTTGGCGGGAACACGACCACAGCCATCGCCCATGACGCCGCTTCCGCGGATGTCAAGGCCGCCATCGTGGCGCTGGACGACGGCTACGGCACGAGCGACTTCAACGTGACCGGCAGCGCCGGTTCCTACGTCGTGGAGTTTACGGGGCGCTTGGGCGACCAGCCCATTCCGTTGATGACGGGTGCGGCCGACACCGGCAGCATTGCTATCACCAACAACACCCTGGGCCTGGCCCCGACCCCCACCAGCACCACGGTCTCGATCACCTTCACCCCGCCGCTCGGGCAGGGCAGCTACGCCGATGATGCGGTTCTGACCTTCGGGCCGCAGCAAATCGCCATCAAGGTCGGCGACGGCAACCTCACCTACACCGAGCACCGGGACTACACCTACCTCTTGGACCGCGGCTGGCTGGATACCGTCCGCGAGCCGAAGGATGTCCCGATGGACGTGAAGGTGGACTGCGTGTACGAGCACATCGTCAGCGCCACCGGGGAGCACGTCTGCCCGATGGAAGCCCTCAAGGGGACGGGCGCGGCCTCGGAGTGGGTCAGTTCCTCGCCCGACCAGTGCGAGCCGTACTGCATCGACCTGCAAGTCGATTACGAGCCGCCCTGTGCCCCGTCGCAGTCCGAAACCACGGTGTTCCCGCAGTTCCGCGCGGAGACCCGCGAAGTGAACTACAACGCGGCCACCGTCGTCCTGACGGGCAAGTGCAAGGCCCGCGAGCCTGTCGTCACTCGCCCGAACGCCTAGTCGTGCGACCAGCCGGCAGCGCCAGCCGAGCGAGGCTGGTGCTGCCGAGCCTTTCTTTCCTGTTACCGTTGAGGGAGAAGAGACATGAAGATCGGCGGTATCGACCCGACGACCCTGCCCACCGAAGTCTTCCTGGTGCTGCCGCGCGGCGACCAGGAGATCGTCTTCCGCGCCCAACCCGTTGTCAGCATGGACGAGTTCGAGGCCATGTGTCCGATGCCGAAAGCGCCGGGCAAGATGACCCGCGACGGCTGGGTGCCGTTGAAGGAAGACCCCACCTACCAGCAGCTTCTTTCCGCCTACAGCCAGACCCGCTTCGGCTACATGGTCCTCAAGTCGCTGGAACAGAGCCGAATTGAGTGGGATACGGTCAAGGCGGGTGATCCCAGCACTTGGCGGAACTGGTCCGCGGACCTGCGCAACGGCGGCCTGAGCGACATCGAGATCACCCGCGTGATGAACCTCGTCCTGGAGGCCAACTGCCTTGACGATGCGAAGCTCAAGAAGGCCCGCGAGGTTTTTCTAGCTGGTCAGGAAGCGAAGCCCACATCCTCTGGCCACCCCACCGAACTGCCGAGTACGCCGTCTGGAGTGCCTGCGAGCGCTTAGGGGTTCGGCCGCCCGGCGTCAAGGCAGCGTGGGACGAGTGCAGCGTCGAGACGCAAGCCTTGATGATCGCCTTCGAGCAGACGCGCTCGTATGACGAGTTGGAGCGGGATGCTCGTCTCGCGGGGGCCAGGATGCCCCAGGATGCCGAAAGCTGAGGTTCCTGACCATGAAGTTCACGGCCGCCTTCCACGCGCTGCGGATCGACACGGACAAGTACCGCCGGGCGCTCGACAAGTGCCTGCGGGAAGCGCTTGCGCAATCGCTTGCCGAGTGGCTGCACACCACGGTGATGACGGAAGTGCCCGTATGGAGCGGTGCGTCCCGTGCCACGTTCCTGGCCCTGGCCGGCTGCATCCATTACGACATTCCGATTTCGCCCGAAGTGCCCAGCCGCATTGGCCGCGGCATGGACGAGAGCA
>Ga0326727_10004304_pt1 | contig 43089 bp, 28 predicted proteins | sample MB2enrmetagenome_FD_207643 | JGI IMG/M metagenome (GOLD analysis project Ga0326727, IMG submission 207643) | Lab enriched peat soil microbial communities from McLean, Ithaca, NY, United States - MB29MY | ecosystem: Environmental > Terrestrial > Soil > Wetlands > Peat | place: USA: New York... | reverse complement strand
AGGGGTCGCCGACTGCTGCGCGCAGGTAATAGAACCCCCTGCCACGATTGCCAGAAGCAAAACCACCAGACGAATCTTCATACAGATGACTCCAGCACAAAAGGATGAGTGCACAACAAACCCGCGAGTTTAACACAATTGGACGCCCCGGCCCGCGTGATTGGGAAGGGCTGCGGGGCGGTCGAAATGACCAGTCGCGCGGACGCACTGCCTGAAGGCGGCACGCGGCGCTAGCCGGCTGTACGAAAGTACGGTTGGCTTGTTGAAAAAACTTTGCGTCACCTGCATTTTTTCCTTGCACACGTGTGCAGAGAATGTATTCTTCAAATGCGACATCGCTCCGAAGCGTCAAGAGTGAGCGTCACTGAAGGAGGACGAGAGAAAAAAATTGAGCACTGTATCGCTCCCCGCACGGATTCCTTCCCAAGCGCTTCCCACCGCGAAAAAAACAATCGCCAAGTTGACTCTATGGCCGCTTGTTGCCGCCACCTTCTTCATGGTGTCTGGGGGCACCTATGGGACGGAGGCGATCATCTCCGGGGCGGGTTATGGCCATGGAATTCTTGTGCTGCTGTTTCTTCCGGTTCTCTGGTGCCTGCCGACTGCGTTCATGATCGGTGAACTTTCGAGCGCTCTGCCTGCGGAAGGCGGCTACTACGCCTGGGTGCGCCGGGGTCTGGGCAACTTCTGGGGCTTCCAGGAAGCGTGGCTGAGCCTGGCGGCGAGCATCTTTGACATGGCGATTTACCCGACGCTCTTCGTGTTTTACCTGAAGCAGATGTCACCATGGTTCGGCGAGGGCAATCATGGAGTCCTCACGGGCCTGTTGGTCGTGGTTACCTGCGCGGCGCTGAATTTGGCGGGTATCCGGGTAGTAGGCATCACTTCGCTGTGGCTGTTCTTCCTGCTGTCGCTGCCTTTCGGGCTGATTGTGCTGCTTTCTCCCGCCAGGATGGGCGCGTTCGCCGCGCCGCACGCCGCTTCGGCGGGCGTCAGCATCGGCTTGCTTGGCGCGGTCCTCGTCGCCATGTGGAACTACATGGGCTGGGACAACGCCTCCACCATCGCGCAGGAAGTGGAACGCCCGCAGCGGACCTACCCGCGGGCGATGATCGCCGCGGTAATCCTCGTCTCGCTTACCTATATTCTGCCGTTCGTGGCCGTCTACTTCGCTGGGACGCCCGCCTCGGCGTTCACGGGAGACGGCTCGTGGGCTGCGGTCGCCGGGCAATTGGGCGGCAAAATCATGGGCTTCGAGTGGCTGCGCTTTATGGTGACCATCGGCGGCATGATGAGCGCCTTTGGCATGTTCAACGCCCTGGTGATGAGCTACTCGCGCTTGCCCCTGGCGATGGCGCGTGATGGCATGATGCCGAGGCTTTTTGGCAAGGTCACACGGAAGAACCATACGCCCTGGGTGGCCATCATTGTGCTCGCCACTTGCTGGGCGCTCTGTCTGGGCTTGGGCTTCAAGCGGCTCGTAACGCTGGACATCATGCTGTATGGCGCGGCGCTGATGCTGGAGTTTGTCACCCTGGTGGTGCTGCGCATCCGTGAACCGAAGCTCCGGCGGGAGTTCCGCGTGCCCGGCGGCATGGCAGGTGCCGTGTCCTGCGGGATCTTCCCGCTGGCGCTGCTCATCCTCGCCGTGGTTGAAAGCGGGAGTGAGACCATTCTTGGCATCAATGGACTGGAGTTCGGCGCGATTATTATTGTGGCCGGCATCCTGTTATTCCTGGCTACGCGCAAGATCCTGTCACCTCATAGCTCCCGGGAAGTTCTGGATACGGTGGAAGCTGCATGAGAGCCACGCTCCGCTGAGCCGATTGCAAGCTTGGTCGAGATTCACTCTCAGAACGCCCGGTCGCAAGAGCCGGGCGTTTTACGTCCGCGACCCTCGTGAGTACAACGCCTCGCTGCCGGTGTTGAGGTCCCTCTTTCGTGCCGAATAAAATCGCGGGCCGCAGGAAGGCGCTGAGATTTGGTATTCTGCTCCTCGTGAGAGATGGTTTGAAGTACCGGACAACTTTACTGACGGCGCTGCTGGGCGCGGGTCTTGCCCTGGCGGTCATGGCAGCCAGCCAGACCAGGCCGCAACCGGCAGGCCCGCCCGCCAATCAAGTTCCCGCGCAATCCTCAGCGACAACCTCCGCGCCTGCTTCCGCGACACCGCAAACCCTCGCTTCCGCACCCAGCCAAGGGCACTATGTTCCACGCGGTGGACTCAACGTCGTCGTTCTTGATCCCGCGCACGGCGGGGTCGACTTGGGCGCGCGCGGCACCGAAGGCATCCGCGAGAGCGAAGTCGTGCTGGTCTTCGCAACCGAAGTGCGCAAGGCGCTTGAGGCACAAGGGTTCCAGGTCGTGATGACCCGCGAGGGCAACGACAACCCTTCGTTCGACGACCGCTCGGCGCGCGCCAATGCGCAGCACGGCGCGGTTTTCGTGACCCTGCACATCGCCTCCACCGGCGTAGCCGGCACCGCAAGGGTCTACGTCGTGCCGGACATTCCGCCCTTGAATGATGCGACAGGGTTGATTCCGTGGGACCGCGCGCAAGGACCGTTCGTCGGCTTGAGCCACCAGCTCGGCGACCTCGTCCAGCAGGAACTGGCGGAGCGCTTCAGAGGCTCGCCTACGGTTGCGCAAGTGGCGCCGGTGCGCCAATTGCGGACCACCGCGGCGCCCGCGATCGCCGTGGAGATTTCCAGTGTGACCGTGCCGGAACGCGCCGATCTCGACCGCATGGTGCCGGGCGTTGCCGAAGCCATCGCGCAGGGTATCGCAGCCTTCAAACCTTCCTACGTCTTGCCTGTCCCGCCAGGACCCTCAGGAGGCGCGCAGCGATGAGCCCGCAATCGCGTGTCTGGCTGGTTGGCGGCCTGCTGGCTGCAGTTTTTGCCGCGGCACTTTATGTTCCGGCGCTGCGCCGGCAAGCGCGCAGGGCCGCTCAGGTTACCGAGAAAACCGCGGAGCAGGCGCGCCGCGAATTGCTGCCGGTCACGTCAACGTCAAGCAATGAGCCGAAGGTGAAGGTGAAGATGTTCTGGGGATCGGGGAATGACGATGGCATGCTCAAGCCGGTTACCGTGGAGCTCCCGCTCTCGAACGATCCGGTGTTGCGCGCCAAGGAAGTCCTCAATACCCTGCTCGCTGGGCCCGTCGATTCCGAAGCGCGCACCTTGCCGCCTGATGCCGCGCTGCTGGCATTTTATATTTTGCCGGACGGCACCGCGGTTGCGGATTTTTCGGAAGCGCTGGGCACTTCGATTCCCTCCGGAATTCAGAGCGAACAGTTGGCCGTCGATTCGATCGCGCGCACTCTAGAAGCCGATGTGCCCCAGGTGCAGCGCCTCAAAATCCTCATTCACGGCCAGGAAGTGGAAACGCTGGCGGGTCACATCGACCTGACACAAACTTTCCGGGTTAACACAAAGGTGCCAGGGGCGCCGGACGCGCAGGCTCCCTCTCCCGTTTCGGCGATCACTGCTCCGATCGAGAAAGCCGTGGAAAAAGTCAAGAATGCGGTAAAGAGGTAGGCGGAGATCACCGGCGGGTAAAGAGAATACCAGAGACCCGGCAAAGGGGCGTGGATGATGAGGATTGATGGACGAAGTGCCGAGCAGATTCGCGCATTGAAAATTACTCCCGACTTCATCTCGCAGGCCGAGGGCAGCGTCTTGATCGAGTTGGGCAAGACCCGCGTGATCTGTACTGCCACCGTTGACGATGGCGTGCCCGGCTTCCTGAAAGGTTCCGGAAAAGGCTGGGTGACCAGCGAATACGGCATGCTTCCACGCGCCACCGAAGAGCGCACGCCACGGGAAGCTGCCCGCGGCAAACAAACGGGACGCACGCTGGAAATTCAGCGGCTGATCGGGCGTTCGCTGCGCGCGGTGATCGATATGGAATCCCTGGGAGAGCGCACTGTAACGCTGGATTGCGACGTCATTGAAGCCGACGGCGGCACGCGCACCGCTTCGATTACCGGCGCGTTCGTGGCTCTGGCGCTCGCCATGGAGCGCATGGTCGCGGCGGGAATTCTCAAACGCTCTCCGCTGATCGATTCCGTGGCGGCCATCAGCGTCGGCATCGTGGATGATGTGGCGCTGCTCGACCTGTGCTATGAAGAAGATGCGCACGCGGAAGTGGATATGAACGTGGTGATGACCGGCCGCGGCGATTTCGTCGAAATTCAGGCGACCGCCGAAGGGCGCCCCTTCACCGGCGGCGAGATGCAGGATTTGCTTGCGTTGGGCGCCGCGGGCATCCGCCGCCTGGCGGAAGAGCAGCGCGAGGTCCTGCCCGAACATTTCCTTGGCCGCGGGCGATGAAGCTAGGATCGTTCCGCCACCGCAACATCATGATCACGGAAAAAGCTCAGCGATGACTTCAGTAAGAACGGCGAGGAAGCTGTTTCTGGCCTCGGGAAATGCGGGGAAATTGCGGGAATTCCGCGCGCTGGCCGCCGCGGCACATTCCAACTTGGAGCTGAATTTGCTCCCACAATATGCCGCGCTGCCGGAATTTCCGGAGATTGCGCCCACCTTTGCCGAAAACGCCGCGGGCAAAGCGCTGTATTATTCTCGAACCTGCGCGGACATGGTATTTTCGGATGATTCGGGGCTGGTCGTGCCCGCGCTCGGCGGCGAGCCTGGTATACACTCGGCGCGTTACGCTGGCCTTGATGCTAGCAATGATCAAAGGATCGCGAAATTGCTTGCGGCGTTGCGCGGCAAGAAAGGCGCGGAGCGCTCTGCATACTTTGTGTGTGTGATTGCCGTGGCGCAGATGGGGCGCGTGATCGCCGTCGTTTCGGAGAAAGTGGACGGCGAAATTGCCGAAGCGCCGCGCGGCAGTGGCGGATTTGGGTACGATCCCGTGTTTTACTTTCCAGCGCTGGGAAAGACGTTTGCAGAATTGCCCGCGGAGGAGAAAAATGCCCGGAGCCATCGCGGCAAAGCGTTTCGCCGGTTGATGGAAGTGTTGGAATCGTGAGGGAAGAGCTCGACGCGGAGTCAAAAGAGGTTGCCATGGCCACCAGGAAAAAGTCGGCCAAGAAAAAATCACCAAAGCCGGCAAAGCACGGCAAGAGTGCTGCGAGAAAAGTTATCGCTGCGAAGAAAATCCCCGCCAAGACCGGCTCCGCGGCCGGTACGAGTCCCCAGCGCGTCGCGGCCATTCTGGCGAAGCTCGACGAAGCCTACCCGGACGCAACCTGCGAGCTGAAGCACGAGAACGCCTTTCAATTGCTGATCTCCACCATCCTGTCCGCGCAATGCACCGACGTGCGCGTCAATCAGGTCACGCAGGAGCTCTTCAAGAAATACACAGAGCCGGAAGACTTTGCCTATGCCAATCCCGCGGAGCTTGAAAAAGAGATTCGTCCGACCGGCTTTTTTCGCAACAAGACCAAGTCCATAATGGGCGCGAGCAAAGCTATCGTGGAGAAATTCGGCGGACAGGTGCCGCGCACCATGGAGGAACTGCTCACTCTTCCGGGCGTGGCGCGAAAAACGGCCAACGTCGTTCTTGGCACGGCCTACGGGATCGCCAGCGGCATCGTCGTGGATACGCACGTGATTCGGCTCTCGCAGCGCCTGGATCTGACGCGCAACGAAGATCCCAAGAAGATCGAGCAGGACTTGATGGCCGTCATCCCCCGGAACAAATGGATTCAGTTTTCCCATCAGTTGATCTGGCATGGCCGCCGCATCTGTGCCGCCCGCAAGCCCAAGTGCGCCGAGTGCAACCTGGAAACGCTTTGCTACGCGAAAGACAAAACCGTGTGAAGGGAGGTTCAACATTGCAGAATGTTGAGCCCAGCTTCCAGCCATCGGTAAACAAGTTCCCTTTTGCCATTCCCCCGTTGCTAATTCGGGCCGTGTCGGTCTGCGTGCTTCTTTGGGTCGCAGTATTCAACGGCTATCCAATCGTTTTCTCGGATACCGGCAGCTACCTTCTGACTGGTGACATGCTCGTTGCGTTGTGGCCTTTCCGTTCTCCCGGATACGGCATCTTCACGAGATTCGCGAGTCTCGGGATTAGCGGCTGGTTTGTGGTTGGAGTACAGGCAATCCTCGTGGTTTACATGCTGGACCAAACCTGTGCGTACGTGCTGGGCAACGAGCGGCGCTTCCGCGGCATCTGCATGCTTGCTTCAGTTTGTATTTTAGCTGTGCTTACAAGCCTTCCCTGGTTGGTGTCGCAGCTCATGCCGGACGTGTTCACGGGCATCGTCTTCCTGTCATCGTTTCTGTTGGCATTCAATGACCAATTGCGCTTGAAAAGCCGCCTATCCCTGGCTGCGATTTTGATGATTTCCAGCGCCGCGCATGCTTCGCTTCTCCCCATTGCTGCAGTGTTCGTCAGCGCGCTGATTGTCGTGAGGTTGGTCCGCCGCCCGCATGGTGCACCGGCCGTGCGCAAGGCCGTACTCGTCTCGCTGTTTGTACCACTCATCGCTTCTGGACTTTCGACGGCCACGCTGAATTACCGCATGCACCTGGGGTTTAAGGTCTCCCCGTCAGCACAGCTCTTCGTGATGTCCAGGCTCTTTGCCGATGGTCTGGCAGCAGACTTTCTGCGCGAGAACTGTCCAAAGCGCCCCTTCCTTGCGTGCCGCTACCTCTCCGATCTGCCTCGATCACAAACGGAATTTCTCTTCGAGGATAGTCCTTTGTTAGGGGAGCTGACCGGACACCCGCAAGAAATGGATGAGATTGTTCGTGGAACGCTCGCGAGCTACAAACTGCGATTCCTTACCAGCAGCGCTAAAGAAACGATTCTCCAGCTTGCCGCCATCCGTACCGGGGACGAAGTTCGTTCGTTTAATGCTAAAGAGTGGAACATTAACGCGCTCGGGCAGGTCTTCCCCGGCGACTACCGGGCATTTCTTCGCTCCAAACAATCTCGCGGCCTGCTTCTTCCTTTGGCCAACGCGGCTGCGGCAATTCATACGGCGATCTTCTGGCTAAGCCTCGCATCATGCTTCGCATTTGCTTGCACCAAGTCCGGGAGACGCCTGAACCGTTTTTTCTATTCCGCGATGGCGTTTCTGCTGATCAATGCGGCGGTTTGCGCAACTTTCTCTGGTGTTTTCGATCGCTATCAGAGCCGCGTGGCTTGGCTGGCTGCCCTTTGCGCCACAATTTACGTTTGCAGTTGGTTCCAAGACCGCTATCGCGCCAAGAGTCTGGCCCGGGGATTCTGATCCCCGCAAACTCGCCCATGGTGGTAGGCTAATCCCGAAATCCGAAGTTCACCAATTGCAACCAAGCGCATCTTGGTCTGTTTCAATGACTGGTCAAGGGAGATTTCAACCTCGCCGAAGTTGGATTCGGCCACATCACCCATCACCCAATATTTGTCATTCCGACCGAAGGGACGGCGTTTTTTGCCGTCCCGGAGCGGAGGAATCCCTCTCCAATTTCAGATTCCAGCATCGCTTTTCGCTATCGCAAGCGGTTTGCAGCTTTGACTTGGCAAATTACCTATGCGATAAGTGGTGCTAATGAAGTCTCCCGCGAAGCCGGGACTTGTTCCTTCCAAAGAAACCTACATCGCCGGGCTCACGCTTCTTGCAATAGCGTTGCATGTCGTCCTCAAATACCTCCTGCACTTCCCTGCCCTCCCCGCCAATGCACCGCTCTTTGCCGCGCTCCTGATCGGCGGCATCCCGCTCGTCTGGGTACTTCTGAAAAAACTGGTTCGCCGCGAGTTCGGCTCCGATCTTCTTGCCGGCGTTTCCATCCTGACGGCAATCGTGCTTCGTGAATATCTTGTCGCTACCATCGTCGTGCTCATGCTTTCCGGCGGCGAAGCGCTGGAGGAATTCGCCACCGCTCGCGCTTCCTCCGTGCTCGATGCCCTCGCGCGCCGCATGCCCGGCACCGCCCACCGCAAGGAACCCGGCGGCCTTGTGGACGTGGAGCTGGCCGACATCCGCATTGGCGACCAGCTCACTGTCCTGCCCCATGAGATTTGCCCGGTTGACGGCACCGTCCTAGAAGGTCACGGCATCATGGACGAGGCCTACCTCACGGGCGAGCCCTACGAAATCTCCAAAACGCCGGGGTCCATGGTGATTTCCGGCGCCATCAATGGCGAACAAGCCTTGCTCATCCGCGCGGAAAAACTGGCGGAGGATTCGCGCTACGCCCGCATCATGAAAGTGATGCACGAAACGGAACAGCAGCGTCCCAAGCTCCGCCGCCTGGGCGATCAACTCGGCGCTTGGTACACGCCGCTGGCCCTCGCGGTTGCCGTCGCCGCCGCTCTCCTCAGCCGCGACCCTCAGCGCTTTCTCGCCGTTGTTGTGATTGCCACGCCGTGCCCGCTGCTTCTCGCCATTCCCACCGCCATCATCGGCGCCATCTCCCTGGCTGCGCGCCGCGCCATCATTATCAAGAATCCTGCCGTTCTCGAGCAGTTGGAGAAGTGCCGCACTCTGATATTCGACAAAACCGGCACGCTGACGTACGGAAGGCCGCGGCTGACCGAGGTGCTTTGCGCCGAGGGATTTGATCGCACCGGCGTGCTGCGCTTTGCCGCCAGCGGCGAGCAATATTCCAAGCACCCGCTGGCCAGCGCCATCGTCTCCGCGGCCAAACAGGAACAATTGGATGTCCTTTCCGTCGCGCACATCAGTGAACGCCCGGGACAAGGCTTGCTCGCCAACGTCGAAGGCCACTCCGTTCAAATCACCGGACGTAACAAGGTGAATACGCAATCTCTGCCCTTGCCGGAGCTTTCCAGCGGTCTCGAGTGCCTCATCTTCATTGATGGAAAATACGCCGCCGCCATCCGCTTCCACGATGCCCCGCGCAGGGACAGCGCTTCCTTCATCCAGCACCTGCAGCCAAAACACGGCGTAAGAAAAGTGATTCTGGTCTCCGGCGATCGCGACTCCGAGGTGAAATACCTTGCGAAGAGCGTGGGCATCACGGAAGTGCACGCCGGAAAGAGCCCCGAAGAAAAAGTGGCCATCGTAAAGGAAGAAACGGCCAAAGCGCGCACGCTTTTTGTGGGAGACGGCATCAACGATGCCCCGGCGCTCCTGGCCGCCACGGTCGGCGTGGCCTTCGGCACGCAGAATGACATCACCACCGAAGCCGCCGACGCTGTTGTGCTGGAAACGGCCCTCGGCAAAATCGATGAGCTCATGCACATCGGCCAGCGCATGAGGGGCATCGCTCTGCAAAGCGCCCTCGGCGGGATGGCCGCTAGCGTCCTCGGCATGATTGCTGCTGCCTTCGGCTTCTTGCCGCCCATTTGGGGCGCCATCGGGCAGGAATTGATCGATTTGCTCGCCGTGTTGAACGCCGCCCGCGTGGCTCTTCCCACCGAAGATCTCCAGGATTACGAAGGGGAATAGGGCGGCAGCTGGCGAAGCGCGGTAATCAGTTATCAGCGATCAGATATCAGGAAACAGTTATCAGCAAACAGCAAAACGCGTCATAGACTCGCGAAATCCTCTTATTCTGAAACCAGAAGTTGACGAATTACCGGCGACGCATCTTGTTTTGCTTCAGTAGATCGTCGTCGGAAAATCGACTTCGCCGAGGTTGAATCTTCCCACCACATGAACCACCTAAAATCTGTCATTCCGACCGGAGAGCCAGCGCCGTTTGCTGGCTCGGAGTGGAGGAATCCCTCTTCAATCTCGGATTTCAGGTTTACGCTTTCTCTCTTCCGGGTCCGCGAACTCGGAGTCTAATTGGCCCCCGCGAATTTGCCGGTCTCTTGGTTCCTGATCGCTGATATCTGATATCCCGCACGCGCTCACGGCTTGCTGGTGCCTGATGAAGACGACGCCGCAGCGGGCGCTTGCGCTGCGAGAGGCTGCGCCGATTTCAAGATCCCATTGAAATCCGGATGCCCCGCCGGAGCTTGTCCCGCCGTGCCATTCACGTTCGGATGCCCTGGCGGCAATCCGCCCGGGGGCATTTCTCCCGGCGCCGGATGCTGCATCGTGCCGCCAGCCGGTTGGCTCTTCACCACGGCCCATTCTTCGCCGCGCTTTTCCAGATTGTAGGAAAGCTTCATGCTCGCACCATCGGGCGGGCCATTTTTCAGCCGGATCTCGACCTGCGCCTGCGCCTGATTGCCGTTCACGCTGGCCTGCGTCACATTGATGTCCATCGCGCTCACGTTCAACGTGTTTAGCGACCCCAGATATTTGATGATTCCCGAGCGGATCGCTTCCTTATCATCCACCTTGGACTTGCAAGCCCCCGCAAAGAGCAGAGTAGCGCCCAGCAGAGCAGCGAAAAATGCGCGCTTCATCCAAATTTCCTTTCCCTTTTGAGTGGCGCTGACCTGATCGCCTCTGCTTTCTATGGTAGCGAATCACCAAGCGATTGCAACGCAACCACGGCTCCCCGCTGCCTCATCTGCAATCAGCCTTGCGTGTGGCAAGGGGGGTCATTCAATGACGACACTGACGACGTTGCTCTTGCCACTGGCGTTGGTCACGTAGATTTCGCAGGGACCCGGCGCGAGCGACGTCGGAACTACCACGCGCAGATACGCGCCACCGCTCACGGTCACTTGCACAGCGACCGCCTGAGTCCCGAACCAAACCGTATTCTCGATAAGGAAGCCACGGCCGACTATAGGAATCTCTTCGCCAGGGTGAATCGTCAGTTCTTCCATGTGGCGGATACTTCTGTATTTGATTCCCGAAATTCGCAAAGACTCCGATGGGCGAACGGCCACTTCAACCGCATTCGTTTTTCCGTGCGCGTTCTCAACATAGACATCGTAGTTTCCAGGAGGCAAGTCCGCTGGCACGACGAATAATAGGTGTTCGCCATCTTTGCTAGCAGCCTGGGTGGGGCGTGTGCCGAACCAGACGGTATTCTCCGGGAGAAACCCTGTCCCTTTGATGGTCATGGGGCCGCCCGCGTAGGGCCCGAAACGAATGGGTCGTCCGCCAGTCGGAAGGTCACTCAGGGGAGGCAGGGCAAACCCCAGAGACCTCTTTGGATATCGGATCACGATTCCATTCACCACAAACAATTCTGGAGGAGGAAAGGGAGTTTGAGCTGCCACGGGCGGTGTGATGATCTGAGATGTTTTGCCTCCATCGGTGGTGGATATAAGATCTAGCCCCCTTCGTCCGTTGGCATAGGTGGCCCACGCGTTTGAGTCATCAATGAAATCGACCTCGATAAATCGGCCTTCGAGGGAGAATCCGGCAGGCAGAGCGAACGAGATAGGATTGCTGTCCATTTGGATCGTGACCTTCTTTGTGTCGCGATCAAAGACGGACCAAAATATGTGCTTATCACCGATCGACGGCTCGGCGCTGAGAGCGTCAAATTGAGAAAACCGCCAGGTCTTTCCGCCATTGTGGGTAACGCAACCCAGGAAGCGAGACGTGGCGCCGTGTGGCGTGGAGGTGACGCCTGCGGCCAACATCCCCTCGCCTCGATTCTTGAATTTTAATGCAATGAAATAGATGCTAGCCAACTCCGCCGGGACCGGTACGGATATGGCATGCCAATTCGCGCCGCCATCACGTGTGGCCCACAGTTGGTTGCCTTCCGCGCCGCCAACTCCAGATTCGTCCCGCGGGTCTCCGATCATCCAGCCGTCGCGAGCGGAAATGAACTGCAGCGGCCCAGCACCGGGAGGATCAGGAAGGCGCATCCAAGTTCGACCGCCGTCGGTTGTTGAGAGAAGTGAATCTAGCGATGAATTCATCATGTGCCAATGCCATAAAATCCAGCCGTGTTGTGAATCGGAAAAGAATAGCTGGGTCGGAAACGTGTAGTCATCCCTCAACTTAAACATCGGCCTTTGCAACAGGAGCGTTCGCCAATGCTTCCCCCCGTCTTCAGTGGAAAAAAGATAGAAACGAGCGTTTTCCTCTTCGCCAAGAGCGTCCGTTGAGAGCATCCAGCCGTGCAAGGGGTCCAGAAAGAAGACTTGCCCTATACTTCGTGTGGGCATGTCGGGCGGCGTAATGTCGCGCCAGGTTTGGCCGTTATTTTCCGTCCAGTAGAGATGCTCACGCGTGCATTCCTCGCCTTCCGCGGGATGATCGGAGGGCTGGTCGACGATGGCCCATCCCATTCCGCGCGAAATCGGCTTCGCTCGGCGGAGGCTCCCAAAACAGGCCGGCTTCGCAGGCGAGAAAACCTGAGCGCGGCTGAAGCATGGCCACGTGAACATCACTGTAACGGCCCCGACAATAAAAGCCACTCGCGGTAGCAGAGGTTGTCTTTGCGCCATCTGACTGCTCCCTCCTAGAGCCCGTGAGCGACGACTGGTGTCCGAGAATAAACGGGCACGAGGCCTGATTCCATGAGAAGAGTTGCACGGCCGAGACCATTCAACAGGAGGTGATTACAAAGGATTTGTGGGAATTAGCCGTCTCCCAGGACGTTGCCATCCACCCACACTGTGGCGCCCCGGCCACCCATTCATCGTTTCACCACGGGCTGCAAGCATGCCAAGAATAACCGGCGAATGCCATCTTTCTTCCGGCTCATCCGACGTATCGAGCGTTGACCTGCATGCCGCGCGGCGGACCAAAATGCCGCCAGCGGTCTCGGGCGATGGTCAGAGCCGGATTGCACCTCAACAACGGCGTTGCATCCTCGACGGTTGTCGCCAATTTCACCATCGTTTAGACTGTGCTTACTTTATCGAGGAGAACGACCCACATGAGTTCGCTTGCGCAAGCCCACGCAAGATCGTTTGCCTTGCTTCTGTTCGCTTTTTCCTGCGAAGTGGCTTGGGGCCAAACGGCGGCTCCCGCAAAGCCCGATGCCTCGGGGAGTCCCTACAAAGTCCTGCGCTCGGTCTCCGGCGCGGCCGGCCACGAAAATAACGGACGTTACGTCATGGACGATGCGCGAAGCGTTTTCATCGCCGGCAAGGATGCCAAGGTCATCGTCTACTTTGAGTGGCAAGGCCCAACCGGGCCGCATCACTTTGAGGGCCTGTGGAAGAGTCCTGAAGGAAAAATCGTGCTGATCTCCGATTTCCGCTACGAGGCGAAGGCGCCTCTGTTCAACGGCTATTGGTCCATGGTGCTATCGGACGCGACGCCCTCCGGAGAGTGGCAACTGGAAGCTCGCATCGACGGGGAGTCCGCTGGTACACATACTTTCGTGATCACTGGCTCAGCCGCTGTGGCCTCCCCTCCTTCAACGCCCCAGCCGCTTGGCGCCGCCGACCTCTACCGAAAGGCGATGGACTCCACGGTGACGATTGAAAAGCTCGCGGCGGATGGCGTCGTTCTCGGGAAGGGCAACGGTTTCTGGGTGGGGGACGGCCGGCTTCTGACGGCTTTCGACGTCATCGATGGCGCCACCACCTTGCGCGTCTCCCTGAAGGACGGTTCCCAACTGACAACCGATCAGGTCCTGGCCTGGAACCGTTGGCAGGATTGGGCCCTGCTCAAACTCGACGGTGGCGTCAAGGCGTGGCTCAAACGTGGCGCCAATGACGCGCCCAACGTGGGTGATCGCTGCGTGTTTCTTGAGGCGGGTCCCGCCGGCGCAAAGCTCGCCGATGGTTCTGTTACCGGCAAAAGTTCGTTTCCGAAGGCCGGAGAACGTCTGATCATCGCCTCGGGAGTTACGACCGTTTCTTTTGGCGGCCCACTCTTGGATGAATATGGAAACTATGTGGGAATCCTGGGAGGAAGCATTGTCCCGGGCGGCGATCCCATCAAGACCCTCAGCTTGCTGAACGATGCCGGCGCGACCGACAGAACAACGGATTGGACTACAACTGGGCTGGCAGTTCCGCATACCCAGTTGCCCGATTTCGCGGGAGCCAACAGCGCCACGCGCCTGGCGGAACTTGCCAATCGCGGTGAGTTTCTTTCGCCGGTCGTGAAATCGAAAGCCATTCAGTTTGTTACCCTGGCCGGCCGGGTGGCTCGGGAGCAATCGAAGGTATTAACCCCGCGGGACTTCAAACAAGTATTCTCGCGGCGGGACAATAACGCTTACGTCTACGTCAATTGGGACAACGCCTCGAAGGACAAACTCAATTGTGTCCTCCGGTTATTTGACGCCGATAATAAACTCATCAGCGAAACCGAACCCCGCCAGGTAACTCTCGCGCCTGGAAAGTATATCTACACCACCTGGAACCTCACTATCGGTAACTCCCACGCTGGCATCTACCGCTTCGATCTCGTTCTCAACGGCGTCACCGCTTGGCGGGAGTTTTTTAGGATCACGGAGTAGCCGAGAGAGTGACCATTACGCTAGCGGAAACAGTTTCGTCGGCAATTGGCGCGCCTGCCTAGGGCGCGGACCTTCGCCCGGCAATTCCATGATTTCTTACGATGGCTTCTCCGTGTTTTCCGCAAATCGGGAGAGCCGTTCTTGTTCAAGAACTAATCCCGATCCCATTTAGGCGTAACATTTTGGAGCGCTTACCGCCCAGTTGACCCGACCCGCCCTGGAAGCCATCTTGGAAAGTACGCTAGAATGATTGTCTACTCATGTCGGGGCGTAGCGCAGCCTGGTAGCGCGCCTGCCTTGGGCGCACAGCCCGCGACTCCAACTACTCCGCTCCTTACTCCTAACTACTAACGTTTCCAACCAATCGGGGAATCTGCTTTCGCTCAAGGGCTAACCCGAATGACATGAAAACGTTGGATTCTGGCACACTTCTGGCACAGTTGGCACTCCGATCCCCAGCATTCGGTTAACAGCCCTTAGAGCAACTTAATATCAATTTACCGGAGCGGGAGTTTTCCGAGGAGAATCAAGAAGTTGCGATCAAGCGCGAGAACCAACTTCTCTTCCGTATTATCTCTTGTTCGCGGTTCTCCGGAGTTTTTTTGCGATTACCGCACAGTCGAGTGACAGCCACCGTTTCGGGCTCTGTCACTTCGCCTGATCGTGGGTGAGTTCTAGCAAGGGCTTAGCAAATTCCCCGTTTCACAGCCTGGTGTTCGGAATCAATAGGGTTACGTTCGGGCGAGATGCCTCATTTTTGTGCAAAGAGCCCCCGTTTGCCAGCAATTGTGCAACTATTGTGCGACTCCCTGGAGGGAACTGCACAGCATTACACACACCCTCTGTTTCCAATTGCAGACATATTGCTCGATCCAAGCCTGTCACTTGCCGCCTGAACTATTCGCTGTCTGCTTGGCACTTTTTGAGCGCCGGATTGTTCGTCTTGACTGTCCACTGGTTTTACCCTTCACGCGTATTCTTAGTCCCGCCTTGAAGTATTTTCAGGAAGCAATCAATAATTCTTAGGCGCTCAAATATGTGCGCACCACTCAGGCTTGCAAGACAGGCAATGCAATAGAATGTGCCGAGAGATATCGACTGTTGAGCGTGTTGGCCCCGTACAGGGCTAGAGGATGCCCTTCGCTTGAGCGCTATTGCCTCTTCATATTGATGTTCCCACAGCCGGGCTGTTCGACATTGCCAGAAAATGTCTTCGGTTGGAGATTTTCGTAACCGATGTAGCCTCCGATGTTTCCCATTGCGTGACCGGGTGGTTGATGCTGCCATCGATTAAACTGGAGGGTGAGGAAACCAGTCAAGGTAGCCCACGCGGAGTCGCAAGTTATTGCGCAGTTCCCGATCGGCTTCGCCATTCCAGGTAACGTTCCGAGGCGTTGTGTTGGGCTGGCTGGGCAAGACAGGATCAAGGAGCGGGTTAAGACCACCGGCGTAAACGTTCGTGTATCTGATCGCAGGACCGATGGGGACGCCTGTGGCATCAAATTCGTTGATTGTGCGGGTGGGATTTGCCGCGAAATTGATGGCGAGGAGAGGCAGCACTCCATAAAACATCCCGGCTCCAGCTCGAATTACAGTCCTGCGTTCTTCTCCCGGCGAGTAGGCGACACCGGCGCGGGGCGCAAAGGCTGCGGACCAGCCAGAGGTTTCCGTGGACAATCGGGCACCGAGGTCAAGACTCCAATGAGGATTCATCACTTAGTGATCCTGGACAAACTCGGCGATGGAACGCTCTACCCCGGGGATGGATATTCCGGCGGCCAGATCACTTTTGCCGGGCAAGCCAAGGAACGCCAGCAGAGCATCGCTCTCGGCTATCAGTATGTATCCGGCCCGATCTTTTGCTTAAGCTCAAAGCTAGGATATCATCAAATTGCGGTGATGCAGAGTTCCAGATCATGGGTTTTGAGCTTGCGGCGCTACCAAGATAAGACGTTGTCATCTGCATTCGCGGAATCGCACTTACGGGGCCGCCCATAACTCAAAGGGGTCACGATTCGCCGCGCTCGCGTTCCTCTCCGCGATGGTGCTGCTCGCAACTCTCGCGATTGCGAAATCCTTGCCCGGTAGCCCATTTCAGGAAAAACCCAAAAGAGCGCCCGCGTTACGCTGGGATCCGCCCCGTGTGGACGCTCCCATTCCGTCTCTCGCCGCGACGCCGCACTGCGCGCTTCCCGATGTCCTGAAACAGGCCGGGCAACGTGCCGAAGAGCTCGTCGACCATCTTCAGAACTTTATCGCGCATGAGCAGGTTCGCTACGAACAAACAAACTCGCCGGTCATCCTCGGGATGTCAACCAGCACTGGCATTCAGGAGGTTCGCAACGCACCAACGGAGATGTCGTTTGCCGCGAAGTTCGACTACATCGTTGACCTTGGAGAAAAATCGGGGGCGATCCGTGTTCATGAAACTCGCACACCCCTTGCGGGGGCAAACGACGGGCGCCTCGGCGCCATTCTAGACAAGGGAGTGCCGGTGCTGGCTCTGATCTTCTATCCCCCGCTGCAAGGTGACTATGAAATGCGCTGCGAGGGCGCCACGGAGTGGAAAGACCAGCGCGCCTGGGTCGTTCACTTTAAGCAGAGAAAGGATAAGCCACCGCGCACGGCGAAGATGGAAACGCCAACGCAAGTCTACCCCCTGAGCATCAAGGGCCGTGCCTGGATCGCAGCGGACTCCGGCCAAATCTTGCATCTGGAAACAAATCTGATGAGAAGAATTCCCATCATTGAGCTGGAGGAGAACGCGTTCTCCGTTGACTATGCCCCCGTGAAGTTCCAGTCGCAAGATGTCGAAGTCTGGCTGCCCCAGTATGCCATTGCGTACACGGACTATGCCAGGCGCCGCATGATCACCGAGCACACTTTTTCCGACTTCCAGCTCTTTTCTGTCCAAACGCAGGAAACCATTCAGAGACCCAAGGAGCCGTGATCGAGTCTGTCCCCACTACGGCGTGCCCGCCGACTCAGCGCTGTTTTCCATCGCGATTGTTGGACATTACGTCCTGGAGACTCTGCAAAATGCTAAAATCGTCGCGCGGAAGGGCATGACCCATGCTCTGTTTCAGAATTCCTGGTTCCTGGTGTTTTGCGATTTCAACCGCGCTGCTACCGGTTTTGGTGTTTCTGTGTGGCTCGTCGGGAGCGCAAGCCCGGGCGAAAAGCCTCCCGCTGGCAACCCGGCTCCGTTCCAGTTGAAGGTAACAAGCAATCTGGTGGTGGTGCGGGTCGTGGTGCGTGACGCGGGGGGGAAGCCGGTCGAAGGCCTACGGAAGGAGGATTTCAAGCTCTTCGATCGGGGTGAGGAGCAATCTATCAAGCAGTTTGAGGAGGAGTCTTCGGTTGCGCCACTCAGCAGTCCAGTTGCAGCTCGAACCCCGGGCCAAGCGGCCCCACCATCACCCCCTGCTGCCGTGACTGGAAAATTCATCGCTTTGTACTTCGACGATCTGAATACATCCGCGTCCGACATGATCCAGGCGCGCGATGCGGCCGATCATTACCTATCCGCCAATCTTCAACCAAGGGACCAGGTGGCCATCTTCACCTCGGAACAGGCGTTGACCGACTTTACCTCCGACCCGAAGCAGATCCACGAAGCTCTGTTCAAGCTTCACGTCAGCTCACGCGCTCTAACCCGGAACCTTGATTGTCCGAACCTTTCCGACTATCAGGCGTTGCAAATCACCGAAAACCCAAACGACCAAAACATCGATGCCTGGAAGCTGGCGAATGATGAAGTGGCGCATTGCGGCGCCAGCATCCCGCTACCGTCGTCCTCCTTTGCCGTAGGGAACGGTGGTGGCGCTGGGATGGGGAACAGTCCGCCCTCGCCAGGGAGCGGTGGGGGACCAGGATCAGCGAACGGGGTTAGCACCGTGGGCCTAATTCTAAATTTGGCGCGAAACATTGTGTATCAGGCCGAAATTCTGGCGCCCTCCAACCTGCAACAGCTCGAGCAAGTGGTGAAGCACATCTCACAAAAGCCCGGTCAGCGCAGCATCACTCTGGTTTCCCCTGGCTTCTTGTCGCAGAGCGAATTGTATCAGTTGGACCGGATCATTGACCTCGCGTTGCGCTCGCAAGTGGTCATCAGTTCGCTGGATCCCAAGGGCCTGGCGATCCTTATGCGCGAGAGCGACGCATCCCAGAAATACATACCCTCCGGAGCGGGAGGCGGAGCCGCGCTCAGAGCCGCGCATAACTTGGACTCGGGTCGGGAGTTCGTTGCCACCAGCGTGCTGGCGGCGGTTGCGGAGGGCACTGGCGGCGAGTTTTTTCACAACAGCAACGACTTAAAGGCCGGGTTCGGCGCGTTGGCGGGATCTCCGGTGTCCTACATTTTGGCCATCGCTCCAAGGGACATTAAGCCCGACGGCAAGTTCCACGAACTGAAGGTTACTCTGGCCGAGAAGCAGAAGGGCTTCAGCATCCAGGCACGCCGCGGGTATTTCGCGCCCGAGAATGAAGAACAGGCCGAGACGCAAATCAAGGAATTGGAACTTCCCAGCACCGCACCCCGGCCTGAAACGCAGATTCAAGAAGCGATTCTTTCCAAATCCGACATGGCGCAGCTTCCAGTCGAGCTGACCACGAAACTCTCCGGAGGGCAGGGCGAGACACGCGAGCTTTCCTTGTTCACGCGCCTGGATGCCAAGTCTCTCCGTTTCCACAAAGAAGGAGAGCATAACCTCAATACAGTGACCTTCCTCTTTGCCGTCTTCGATCAAGGAGAAAATCTAATTGAGGCTCAACAGCGACGGGCAAAGGTGAGTGTCCTGGACGGGCAATTGCCGGACCTTTTCAAGGCCGGGGTGTACCTGAACCTGACGTTCCAGCTAAAACCCGGAACCTATCGAGTGCGCGAGGTCGTGACCGATTCCGAAGATCATCAAATGACGACGCTGTCCCGCAGCGTAACAATTCCATAGTTTCCGCCTTCGCCCTCATCTTGGGGCCTGTCATCTGCAATAGTTCTTGCAGTATGAAGAACCGGCAATTTGCAGCCCTGCTCCCCAAGCGTATCTCCCATAGCCGCAGCTCATGTACAAATCGGTGGCGCAACTCTTGAGAGGGATCAATCTCGGCGTCGTTGGGAACGAGCAAGAAATACTCGTGGGCGCCGGAGAGGGCGGCGTTAGGAGCCTCTTTCTGCAGGGCCTCGGTTACTGCGGGCGACCGACGGCCACGTTGCACTGCTTCACGGCCTTTTGGGCCTCCTCATCGCCCGGCACCATGGCCAATACTTTGTTGGCGAAGGAGAGCGCCGCCTGCCAATCGGATTTTTCAAGCGCCGCCCGCATCTGTTGGCGATATTGCTTCAGCGCGCAGTCTGCAAAGGCCTTCTTGACTTCGGCATCGTCTGGCGACACGGCAAGAATCTTGTTGCCGTAAGGAACAGCGCTCTCGCAATCCGACTTCTTCATGGCAGCGCGGAACTGCTCGCGATTAAAGAACGCAATTCCGAAATCGCTTTGAACCTCGTTGAATTCGGGGTCGAGTTCCCGCGCCTTCTGCAAGTGCGCCGTGCCCTCGGCAAGGTTTCCTTGCCACATCAGCGCGTTCCCGAGGTTATTGTGGGCCTTGGCATTGCGAGGATCCAGTTCCAGAACCTTCTTCCACGCTGCAATGGCCGCTTCAAGTTGACCCTTGGCCGTCAGGTCAGACGCAAGGTCGAAAAGCCGGTACGACTCGGCCGCGGGCACATCGATCTTTATCATCCCGTCCGGGGGGATATTCACGAACTCCGGAATATTGACCGCGCGATTAGCCGCAGTCGAGTTGTCGATCAAAATCGCCGGGCTGTCGTTGCCCTCCGCATCGATGTGCGTCAGAAACATCTGCGTGTAGGGCGTACGGCTCTTCGAGGAGAAAACCAGCCAACGGCCGTTGGGCGAGAAACTGTGCCAGGAGTTCATCAACGGAGTATTGCAGCGCATACGCCGCGCCACGCCGCCTTCCGCGGGCACGATATAGAGCTGGCTGTCGGGGCGCATCAATTGCGCGTTGCGGCACTTCACAAAGATGATCCAGCGGCCATCGGGCGAAACCTTGGGAAAGCTATTGCTCATGCCGTCGTGGGAAGCACCCGCGATCGGCACCGGCTGGCCACCTTTGCCATCGTTAAAGGGAATCCGGTAGAGGTCGTACTGAATTTGGGTCTCTTCCGGAGAGTTGGCATGCGCCGCCAGCTTCTGGCCTTTGGGGTAGGGTTCCTTCGCTTCCGCCCGGGCAAAGACCACGTACTTGCCGTCGGGACTCCAGACGGCGTCCGTTTGCACGTAGCGCGGATCATCAGCGCCGGGCAAGGTCTGCCTTCGGCCGGTCGCGCGGTTGTACCAGGCGAGGACTCCCCGCGTCGGATAAAACACCTGCAGGAAGCGGTAGTCCTTAAAGTTCACAACGTAGTAGCTGTCGGCGAGTCTTTTTTCCAGCCCCCGCAACGTCGTCAAGACGTATCTCCCGTCCGGGGAGACCTGTGACATGAAGCCGATTCGCGAGGGAGAAGGCCTTTCATCCCGGAGGGAACTCCAGGAGATCACATCCTGATTGCGGATGCTCATTTCGGGCTTGATGGAGGTCAGGATGTAGAGACCTTTGTCGTTGGCGGGACCGTCTAGGTCCATGCCGAAAGTTTTGCCGTCGCGTGAAAAGGAATGACAGTTGGCGCAGGTATGGAGGCCGGTCAGGAGAAGGTGGCTGCGTGGTTCGGCGATATTGCGCAGGCGCCACGAGAGAAGAGGCAGATCGGCTTGGGCCAGGGGCTTGATCACGCCTTTTTCCAGTTCCGAGGGTATTAACGGGACGTCGCGGTAGAAGATTGGCGCTCCGACTGGATCCATCGAGGTTTGAATCACCACCGCGCCGCGGGAAACGGGGTGGTCCAGATGCTCATCTTCGAATCCGGTGATCGTGATGGTGGCTGGATGCTCCTTCGAGTGTCGCTTGATCGCCTCCCATGTGGCCGCATCCGGGATCCAGGTTCGCGCTGCAGCTTGCTGAGGCGTCAACTGGGGCGGTTCGTTGCTGGCGGATACACAACGCGGGTCAATCTCGCCGATGCGCAGGCGCTCGCCTGCTGACCGTGCATGAATTCCGGCCGAACCATCAGAGAAGGCCACATCGATTGTCCATACAAAGGCGGAGTCCGAAGCGTCGCGCCAGAGGAATGTTGGTGGTGTGATCTCGGGCGGAAAGATCGAGCCGTTCTCTGGGTAGTCAACAGTGATCGCAGCCAGACTGGGATTCTCCGTGCTGGGCGAGGCAGAGGGATTCGTGGCGTGAGCATTCGTCGTCTGCTGCGCAAACGCGAAGCCTGCCGCGCTTGAACCGCGCCACACGGTTCCGAATCCCAGAATCATTGCGGAGGCGGCAGTCAAACCGCAGATGATAATAGTGCAGGCCCCGAATTGTTTCACGACATCCCCATTATTTCGAGCGACCACCCATGGTCAGCCCACCCACTCACTATTTCAGATGAGTATCCGACCTTTGTATTTTAGCTCTGAACGAGCGCGCAAAATACAACCCTCGCGGGTTTCCAGAATAACACTCCCCGCTCCCTCGGCTGCGCAGTAGAGCACATCTGCCAGCAGAACATCATGGAGCCAGGCCTTTCTCGGAGTTTTTGCCACCTTCCTCCTCAACCAGCTTGAATCGGTTCTGCGCCTTTTCTCGCTCACGGAGTCCCGCGGTGACCTCCGCCAGCTTCTGTACGAGTTGCGGCAGTTCGGTGTGTTCTCCTCTCCCACGAAGACAGACGATCAGATGGTAGAGAGCGGACTGGTCGTTGGGGTCGGACTTCAATGCGAGGCGCGCGGTCGCCTCCGCCAGAGCCGCGTTTCCGGCGCGCAGATAGAGTTCTGTGAGGACATCTTGTGCGAGCGTGAAATCGGGTTTGTTGCGCACGGCACGCTGCGCGGCAGCCTTTGCTTCCTGAAAAGAGGGCGTACCGGGTTGCACACCCTTACGGATGAGCAGTTCGGCAAGGAGATAGTTGAGGGTAGGATCAGCGGGCGCTTTCGCGAGACGCTGCCTCACGACCCTTAGGGACTCATCCGGTTTGTTTTCCTGGAGCAGAGAGATTCCCAGTGCCACGGAACTGTAGTTCTGAAGAGGGTTCAAGGCTGCGGCTTTGTGGAAATCGGCGTTTGCCTCGTCGTAGTGTTCTAGCTGTACCTCGAGGACGCCACGCTCAAGAAAGAGGCGCGCGGAATCGGGTACGGCGTGAAGGCCGGCGTTAAGCACATCCACGCCCAACTTGAAGGCTCCGTGATCCAAGCTGATGGTGGCCAAGTCAAGGTAATTGTCAGTGTTTGCGGGGTCGAGCGCGATGGCCTTTTGCAGGGCCGCGACCGCTGCGGGCGTTTGCTGATCGTCTTCGTAAACCGCCGCTATCAGGTTCAGAGCCGCTGCCCTTTGTTTTTCCGGACCATCCTCAGTGAGGGGCAGCAGCGTGCGAATGGCATCCTCGTCGTGGTGGGCACCGTACTGGGCGAGCCCAAGGTAATAAAGCGCTTCTGGGTCCTGAGGGCGAAGTTCAGCAATCCGCTGATAGGCCGAAAGCGCTTCCTCAGGGCGATTCAGATGAACCAGGCAAGCGCCAAGTTGCGAGAGAGCCGGAATATCATTTGCCACAACCTGAGAACTCTTTTGGTAATGCGCAACACAGGTGGCGCAGTCCTTTCGTTGAAAGGCGAGCGCCGCCGTCATCGCGTGGGCCGTCTCGTCAGCGGGGTTCAAGGAAAGCAGCTTCTCCAAAAAAGGCAGGGCCTCAGGGCTGCTGGCTTGGAATTCAAGCTGCGCGGCGGCCTCCAGCGCGGCAACGTTGTTCGGATCGATTCGGAGTGCGTGCTTGAACGCCCGCAGACTCTCCTGAGGCCGACCCAAACCCTGGAGGGCTATCCCTTGTAATGTCCAGGCGCGTGGATCGGTGGGATGGGCTTGAGCTAACTCCTGGGCCAAGCGCAGAGCCAGATCATTGTCATGGGACTGAAGCGCTTGCACGACAGACTGCGGACTGGGAGGCGGGCTGGTTTGCCCACGGGTGAACGCAGCGAGCCAAAGCCAAATGAAGACGCAGGGAATCCAAACGAGAACCCTGGACCCTACGAGGAGACGGGCCCAAACCGAAAGAGTCATCCGTTTCTGCCGCGGACATAGGAGGGACTGAAACATATGATTCAAAAGGAATCCGCTGAATCTGAACGCTGAGTCCACAGGGAACGCGACCGGCGTTCCGGACCAAGGGTGAACGGTATTAGGAGCGAGGCAACGATGGCAATTCGATTGTGCAGGAAGCATTGGGCCTCGTCAATTAGCCGCGTCTTGTGCTAGTGAAGGAAGGCTGCCGCAGGCCGGGAAAAGGCGTGTAAGTGCGTTTGCGGTCATATCTCCCATCGAAAAGAGACGGCCTAGCTTGCAAGCATCCACCTTCAGTCACTCGGCGCCCTTGGGAAGGGCGTGAAAGATGCAAAGGTGTTCTCCCCGCCCCTTGGGGGACGCTTTGCCGAAGGACGGATCGCATTTGAGTCCGTTTTTCATGCCCTTGCAGGGTGCGGTCTGAGTGACTCGAGAGGAGGAAATGCTTCAGGATCGGTGAAGGTATGCTCCGCGGGCTGAACTTCCGTCTGAAGGGCACGCGTCATGAGTGCGATAGCTTTGCCGCAACTCGGCGGCACGATGACGGTTGCAGACAGTTGACCGGTGCGCACCCAGGCTTGGCCTGTGTTGGGGACGCCATCGCAGCCCGTGGCGGGAATGCTGGACAAACGTTCACGGTCCAATTCGTTCGCTAGTTCTTTCACCGCTTTCTTGGCGCCCATCGCCATCACGTCATTTTGCCCGCAAATCAAATCGATGTGAAACTTCTGCGCTCTCATCAGGTTCATCCAGGCACAGACGCTATGATAAGCACTCTCTTCCGTCCACTTCCCCCTTAGATTCACGAGTTGCACGTTGGAGGGAAGCGTGGCGCGCAGACCCTCACACCGCTCCCGGGACACGGAACTCACAGAAGGACCTTGGACATATAGAACTGATCCCCCGCCTGGCAGCAAAGCTGCGATTTGTTTTCCTTGGATTCGGCCAATTTCCACCTGATCCACGCTGACTGAAAACACCGGGGAAGAAGACGCCTGACGCAGTTGAGACATATAATCTGCCTCGCGATTGACAACGGCCCATCCGATGCCCGCGGCGGCCGCGGCGGAGGCCACTTTGGGAAAAGGGGTCGCACCAAGAGGTTCAACGACGATGGCATTTGGGCGAAGCGACGCGTCCGCCTGGATTGCTTTTAAGAGTTGTGTGCTCTGCGTGATGGCATCGTTGTCAGCGTAGACGATTTCAACGTCAACCCCGAGTTCTCCGGCCGCCGACCTAGCAGAGGCCGCTTGCTCCATCTGATAGTCATTGTCTTTTGTGATCAAGGAGACGAGAAAACGCAACTTAGCCATAGGGCATGTCCTTACCCGGGTACTGTGCCCAAGTAGAGCAAACGATTACTGGCGACGTCGCTACGCTATGACAACGTACAGACAGTGTCAACCGAAAAGAGAAAAGCGGTTGCCAACTTGCTCCTGGGAAGATGGACGAGCGGATCCATCAGGCCCGGAGAGGGCCAGCATAATCATAAGCGTAGCGAACAACTCTCACATGCCGGCTGGCAGGGGGGATGCAATACTCATGCGGTGACCTGGGAACCCTTTCCGGAAGTGCCGAGCAAGCGTTTTCACAAAACGTTGCTTGGGACTTCGGAGATTGTGCTATGCTTCCTGAAAATCGCTGCACCTGAACTATCCCACGCAGGGAGGTCTGCTCTCATGGCTCCTATCGAACGGCGCCGTTTCTTGCAACAGTCTCTTGCAGTCGGAGCAGGGTGTTCCGCGGAATTGTTGCTCAGCCGGTTGCTACCAGCGCAAACGCCGGCACCGAGTTCCAGGGCGCCGGTGCGAGTCTTTCTGGATACGAGGCGCACGATTGCCCCCATTGACCGCAATCTCTTTGGATCTTTCTTGGAGCATTTGGGCCGCGCCATCTACGGAGGCATCTATGACCCGAGCTCAAAACTATCCGACTCGAATGGATTTAGAAAAGATGTTATCGAAGAAATCCGTGGGCTTGCAGTCCCCATCATCCGGTACCCAGGTGGCAATTTTGTTTCCGGATATAATTGGCTAGACGGAGTCGGACCGAAGCAGGAGCGTCCCAGGGTTTTGGACAAGGCGTGGAATTCCATCAACACTAACCAATTCGGCACCGATGAATTCATGATGTGGTGTAAAGCCGTGGGTACTCAGCCGTTGATGGGACTCAACCTGGGAACCGGAACTCCCGAACAAGCAGCCGCGCTGGTGGAATACTGCAACGTGGAGAAGGGTACACGCTGGAGCGAACTGCGACGCAAACATGGGTTTACCGAGCCCTACAACGTGGAACACTGGTGTCTGGGCAACGAGATGGATGGGCCTTGGCAGATCGGGCATATGAAGGCGACAGAGTACGGATTGAAGGCCGCGGACACGGCGCGGCAAATGCGCTACGTTGATCCATCTCTGAAGCTCGTGGCCTGCGGATCAAGCGGTCCTTTAATGCCTACCTATCTGGAGTGGGATCGCGAGGTGTTGGAACAATGCTACGAATACATAGATGCCCTCTCTTTGCATCGTTACTTCGGAAACACGAAGGAAGAAACGGGCGGTGACACCTCGAAATACCTGGCCATGAATCTCACCATGGACCGTCAAATCGCGGAAACGGTCGCGGTTTGCGATCTCGTGCGCGGCCGCAAGCGCTCCCCGAAGAAACTGTGGCTGTCGTTTGACGAGTGGAACGTGTGGTATCGCACCACAAGCGGGGACGCTGTAAATGGCCACGAGCAAGAAGCTCCGCATTTGCTGGAGGAGATCTACAACCTGGAGGATGCGCTTCTGGTAGGTGGGATCATCAACACGCTGCTTCGCAACGCCGACCGCGTGAAATTGGCGTGCCTGGCACAGTTGGTGAATGTGATTGCGCCCATTATGACAAATGCCAATGGCCTATTCCGCCAGACCATCTATTACCCCTATAGCTGGGGGCTGCAGGTGGCTCGAGGGGACGTTCTGAGTGTCTTGTCAGAATCTCCAATATATGAAGTCTCTGGAATCGGCAGTGTTCCATATCTGGATGTGGCAGGGACTTTCTCCAAGGAAAACGGCAATGTCTCACTATTCATCCTGAATCGCGATCTTGCGAAGGCTCACGAAGTTGATGTGCTGTGGCAAGATGCGCAGCCCGCGCGGGTTCTGGCAGCGACGGTGCTGACGGGAACTGACTTGAAAGCCTCCAATGGTCTCGATGCTCCGCGGCGGGTGGTTTCACAGGAAATGGGGAAACCGCAGACTTCCGGCGGCCACACGAAATTCGAAGTGGCACCCAGTTCTTACACCGTGATTCAGTGGGGCAGCTAGGCGGGTTACGAGGCGGGGCGGTCGTGGCGATCCGCATCTTCTTAGAAAGACCGACCAACAGTTTCCACTAGTCTTACTGAGCCAAATTTTTCTTGTAGGATCAGATCGCGGAAGGGCGTGAATGGCGGGACGTGCAAAAAAAGTGAGGCGGGGCTGCACCGCCACCGCCTCAGGCCCTGCTGTTTGTCACCTCGCAAAAGCCTGACTGGAGATATAACCCAGGTGCTCCGGGCACTGCCAGTCCAATGCAAGATTCTATTCCGGGGACCACCGGAGTGCGGTGAAACCGGTGGTCCCTCGGGGTGGCATAGTGTCAGCTTAGAACGTGATCTTCCCTCCGAGTTGCCACCATCTGGGAAGCGTCTGAGAGCCATATTCGCCGAAGTTTCCAGCGGTCAGATTGCCATTAGTGTTGTAGAAGTTTGGATGGTTGAAGAGGTTGTAGAACTCAAACCGGATTTGGAAGTTGAGCCTCTCCGTTATGTGAGTGTTCTTGTAAAGAGTCACATCCGACTGAATAAAGGGCGGATTGCGGAAGGTATTGTACTTCTCGTTGCCCTCGGTGCCCGCTGTGGGCACGGTGAACTGCCCAGCCGAGAAGACGCCGGTGGAGGTAAAAGCGCTCCGCGACGTCGCCTGCGCGTACGTGGTGACATTCGGGAAGTCCATGTCGTCTCCATCGGCATTATAGTCTCCGGTTACGGCAGTGTGCGCGTCTGCACCCGCAACATAGCTCGCCCCGTTGTATACCGCCGAGGTATAGACCGTGAAAGGATAACCAGTCTGGTAGATACTCGTTCCGCTGAGTCCCCATCCTCCCGTCAGGTGCCCTACAAACCCCGCACCATTCTGAAGGCCTGGCAGTTCATAGTTGAAGCTGAGGGAGAAACGGTTGGGAGCATCCCAGGGAGAGGGTCCGTAGTACTGGTGCGGATCCACCGAGGTCGGATAAGCGCTGGCGTCATCTTTAGAAGAAGAGCGGGTGTACGATGCGTCAATGAACCCGCGTTTTACTCTTCCTCGAAGGTTAACGGTAATACCCTCATAGTTGCTTACGCGATCGTTCTGGGTGTAAAGGATTTGTCCAAAACTCGGATTGTAACGCACCGGACTAACGTGGCCTGTTATTAGGAGGTCGCCCGGCATGTCATTGATGTCAGTGCCATAAGAGACATCGCCTCCCTGGTTTCCATTGCCAACCAGGTTGGTGTCGTGGGATCCGCTGTAAAGCACGCTGGCAACAAGGTGACTGCCAAGCCTATGCTCAAGCGAACCCGCAAAAATGTAGGCGGTTGGGGATACGATGTTGGGGTTGATGCCGCCAATCCCCAATCCCGCACCGACAATTCCTCCCGCGGCGTCCAGACAGGGGATTGCAGGACACAACGATGTGCCAGCCAGTCCAGGGTATTGGTATCCAAACGGGGGTGTGCTGCTGGTACCCTGGACGAACACTGGTTGGCTACCCGCTGGATTTGTCTCATAAAAGGTAGGATTGATCAGCCCCGGTGGATTGCCCCGGTACTCTTCCTGGATGTTGGCGGGTGTGAGCCAATTGGAATACATTCCGAATCCGCCGCGTACAATCCAGTCCCCCCTTCCATTGACATCCCATGCCGCGCCGATACGCGGATTGTAGGCCTTGGGTGTATGAGCCAGCGCGTAATGCGTGGCTTTCGCGTAGCCGTCGGCCACTTGCTCCCCGAGGCTTGAACCGGTGCCAAGGTAGAAGTCGCCAAAAACCGTCGTAGGTGTCTTGGAATACGGGTTTCCCTGATTGTCGAAGCGGAAGCCCAGTTGCACGGTTAGATTGCGCCGCACTTTCCAGTTGTCCTCGGCAAATATCCCCCAGGTCTTGGAAGCAGCGTCCCAACTCCAAAGCTGCTCAACGCCTGTATTGGGGTTGTACATGACTCCCGTCTCGCTATAGGGGATGTCCTGCGCGAGATTTAAGAGGTTGGTGAAGGTGAAATTTGGATGCGACCACGGACCTTGGAAGGGCTCGACGTCGTCGCCGTACCAACCCTCGTAGCCCACCTTCAACACGTGTGCGCCACGCACATGCGTCAGAACATCACGCCAGTGGTAGTTGTGTTGAATGAAATCGCCTTGGGAGAAACCCAGGCCATAGCTGAGGTTTTGTCCGGTTACGCCAATGATAGGAATGGTGAAGTCACCCGTCTCGCAAAGCTTACCCTCAATGCGGTTCCCATTAAAGATCACATCGTTCAGGGTGGTCGGACTGAAGGTGTGCGTCCAGTTCACCTGGAAGGCGCGTTGCCAGCTATTGTTCGTGGTATCGAATTGCGGGATGTTGGCCGGCCCACCGTAGCCCAGAAGCGTACGGAAGAAGCTTCCGTAAATGCGGTCATTCTTGAAGTACTTGTCAACGCGAACGAAGTACTGAGTGCCGTTGCGGAAGTCACTGGAATTGAATGTTCCAGTGTCAACCATATCCATGGCACAAGGCAGGAAGTTGGTGGCGGCTGTCCCGCAAGCATCCGAGCTACCCACCGGGAAGATATCGGCTGCGGTCTTCGATACGCCGTTCGTAATCACGGCAGGGGAGACCGTGTAGGTGGTCAAAACCTTGGTTCCGAAAGTGCCCGGAAAGTTGGTACCGGCCCAGGACACGAACGCCGGATCCGGAAAGGTCAGGACGGTATTACCCGTGGAAGCAGAAGAACGCAACGGTTCGATAGCGAAGTAGAAGAAAAATTCGTGATGGGGAATAATGGGCCCGCCGATCGTCCCAGACATATTGTTGCTATGGAATGGAGCATAGGGGATGTCGGGGTTAGTTGAGGAGGTCTGACTGGAATATCTCGCATACATGTTCTGATAGTTGAAATAGTCGCTGGCCAGACCGTGGAATGTATCGGTTCCCGACTTTGTGGTCGATGTGAATTGGATGGAGCTGGAATGGCCATAATCAACCGTAAACGTGTTGACCTGATTGCTCGATTCCTGAATGACGTCGGGGTTGGGCTCGAGATTCAAGACGCCCTGCCGGATGCTGCTGGTGACGTCAAGCCCGTCCACAATCCACATATTCGAAACCGTGCCTTGACCATTGGCGCTGACGTCAACGCCCGTTTCCGTGGAGAAATTGTCCACGCCAGATCCCGGAGTGCCCGAAGACACGCCAGGACCGCCGGCGAGTCCCAGGCCAGTGACGCCGGGGGCCACGGTTACCAGCGAAAGCATGTTGCGGCCCGCCAGGGGTAGAGTAGACAACTCTTGGGTTTCGAGCGTCTGTTGATTCCGTGTCTCTGTAGTGTTTATAAGCGGATTTTCGGCAGTGACGACAATAGATTCGGTCGCCACGCCCACCTTGATTGATATCGGTACGTTGAGGTTCTGATTCGTCTCCAGCGTGACCGTTGTTTCGGCCTTGGAAAAGCCTTTCGCCTCAACGGAGATTTTGTAATTACCCGGAGCAAGGCTCAGAAACCTGTACCCCCCTTCGGCAGCCGTGGTAGTCACCGCCGAAATATGGTTGTCCAGGTTTTCCAGCGAAACCGTCGCTTGCCCGACCCCTCCGCCACTTGGATCGGTGACGGTTCCTTGAATACTTGCAGTGAACTGGGCCCAGGCCGAGCCGGCTGTCAGTAAAAGAATAGCGAGTAGCCGAATCGACCACCCAACAAGCAATTTTGCCTTCATGTACCTACACCCCCTAGAGTTAAGAGTAAAATGTTTACGAAGATGTTCTCGCGTAAACGTTTTCTCGATTGCCCTCACGTATATTCCACCGCAAAACGGTTGTCAAGCTTTTTCTAGTGGTTTTAGGTTATGACCTGGTCAGAACTGCCCGGGCCAGTCCGGCTTCCCAGTTCATAGCTTGGCCCAGCCCCGGTTTGCCACCGGCCCCACTCCCTCTCTCAGAGTGATCAATTGATTGATTGGGACGTGTCTGAAGGATTCCACTAGCCCGTTGGGCCAGTGCACTTCCAGGTCGACCGAGGTGTGGCTCCCCAGCCCGAAATGCAACCGGGGATCGTTGCAGGAGTAGAAACTGCTTTGACTTACGAGGCTTTGTGCCTGCGTTTTACCGCCATAACGGGCGAGAACCCGAGTTCCGATCGCGCTTCGATTGGACTTCACACCCTCGAGTTTCACCTTAATCCAATTCTGTTTTCCCTGGAGGTCATTGCGCAACAAGGAAGGGGGCTCGTTCATGTTTATGATCAGGATATCGATGTCACCATCGTTGTCAAAATCCCCGAACGCACATCCCCGGCTAGAATGCGCCGCGGCGACGCCGGGGCCGGCAAACTCGACCAGTTCCTCAAAGGTGTTGTTGCCGAGATTGCGAAACACGGCACGCGGTGTCTTGTAGGCATATTGCGGAAGTGTTCTTTCAATTTCTGGGTAAACGTTTCCGGTAGCGATAAAGATATCAGGATATCCATCATTGTCGAGGTCGACGATTCCAGTGCCCCAGCAAACATAGCGCGTTTCCACCCCAATGTGGGACTGTCGGGTAACATCGTCGAAATTCCCCTTGCTGTCGTTGTGGTAAAGAACGCAGGAGTCCTCTGTGAAGTGGGTCTTGAATAGATCCAAATGCCCGTCTAAATCGTAGTCGCCAATCCCCACCCCCATGCCGGCTTGCTCTTCTCCATCGTCACTGAGGGCTACCCCCCGCACCACTCCTTCTTCGCGGAAAGTTCCATCATGGTTGTTCATGAAGAGCAGACTAGGAGTGGAATCGCAGGCAACATAAATATCCGGCCATCCATCTTCGTCCAAATCCGCGGCGACGACGGTCATGCCATAACAGGGAGGAGTCTTGGCGATGCCTGCCTGCTGGCTAACGTCGGTAAACGTCCCGTTACCGTTGTTTCGGTAAAGCAAATGGCGGCCCATGGGAAGACCGCGAGGTCCGCACTCAACGGGAATGCCCTTGAAATTGCAATTCGAGCTGGCTCCAGGAATCGGCGCGTGCTCAAAGGAGAAACGCACGTAATTGGAAACAAATAAATCCAGGTGCCCATCACGGTTGTAATCCAGGAAAGCGCATCCCGCACCCCAGCGCGGTTCGCTGTTCAAAAGCCCGGCAGCCTTGGTCACATCGGTGAACGTGCCGTCGCCATTGTTGTGGTAAAGGATGTTTTGCCCAAAGCGAGTGCAAAAGATGTCGTCGAAGCCGTCGTTGTCGTAGTCCGCGATGCACACACCGTCTCCCCAGCCAACGGAATGCAGGCCCGCCCTTTCAGTCACGTCTGTGAAGGTCCCGTCACGATTGTTCTTGTAGAGTCGATTTGTAGCTCCGGGGGGAGGGCCCTCTAGGCGAGTGCCTGAAATTAAGAAAAGGTCCATCCAGCCATCATTGTCGTAGTCAATGAAGGCACAGCCACAGCCGTCGGACTCCAGGATGTATTTGTTGGTGTCCTCGCCCCCATAGATGGTCGGGGCTGTTAATCCAGCAGCGGCCGCTACATCAACGAAGTGCGCATTGAAAGGGCGGCCAGAGGGGGCCTGCCGGGCCAGAGGCTTGGCCACCCGGCCACCCATGCCTTGGGCAAACAGCCGACCAGCCATGAGGGGGAATGTTGACCCCAGGGAGAATCGCAAAAAGTTGCGACGCGAAAAGGTCATTCCGGCGGGCTTCCCTTTCTTGAAGACTCGATGTTAGGACCAATTATCGCCCGGAGAGCGCAGAGAGTAAACATTTCCCCGAACTTGGGACAAATATTATGAAACATAAAGTAGGTGTGTCTATGGAGTTGCTGGCTGCTTCGCAGGCGTGCCTTCCTCAATGAGCTTGTAGCGATAGCGCTCCCGTTCATCCTGGGTAGCCTGTTCGCGAAGCTGGGCCAGGCGCTGCAACAGCTCGGGAATTTCCTGCTTTTGCCCTGTTTTCCGCAAAGCCTGAATGAGGCGGTAAACCGCAGTCTGCTCCTTGGGATCGATGGCCAAAGTGCTCCTGCACTGCTCAATCGCTTCCTGGTACTGGCCGTTTTCCATGTACAGTTTTGCCAGCACTCCGCGAGCGGCGGCAAGGGTAGGCTGCAAGGCCACAGCCTTCTTCGCCGAACTCATAGCGAGGTCAAACTCTGGAGTGCCCGGATCAACGCCCTTTTGCGACAAGACATCGGCTTGCAGATAGAGCAAAAGAGGGTCGTTCGGTTTTCGCTGGAGTTTTTCCTGGACCGACACCAACGCGTGATCGAGATCGTTGGTCTGAACGGCAACCAGACCTTGCGCGGCGGTACTTAAGGATTGGTGTGGATTCAGTTCGTAAGCTTTCTCAAAGTCAGCTTCCGCTTCGTCAAACTTCGCGAGTTGCACATACAACACGCCGCGCGCGACATACAGGTCCTCCGCGTTTGGTTGCAGCGACAATCCCTCGGTGATCACATCAATCCCCACCTGAAAGGATTCGTGCGCGAAGCAAATATTGGCAAAATCCAGATAGAGAGTAGTGTTGCGAGGATCGAGCAAGATAGCCTGCCGGAGGGTGCTCACTGCTTGAGGCGTATCGCGGACTTCCTCATAGGCCCGCGAAGCGAGCTGGAGCGTGTTCGCGTCTGCATCCTTGGCCTGAAGCAGCGGCTGTAGCGTTTCCAGCGCGTCCTGAGGCTTGTGCGCCATGAGTTGAATGGAAGCCAGCAACTGACGTTCCCGCGGAACGTCTGGTTGAAGCGCCACAGCCTTCTGAAATGTCTTTGCCGCTTCATCGAGTCGTTTGAGCCTCACGAGGCAGGTAGCGTAAGCATGCAGAGCGTCGAGCTGAGAATCAAGCAGCTGGCCAGCTTTCGCAAAATGGGGGACCGCCGCAACGCAATTTCCTTGGCGATATTCCAGGACAGCTAGCATGGCGTGGGCGGTAGGATCTCCGGGACGCAATTGGAGTAAATGATTCAGCAGCGGCACTGCGCTTTGGCTTCCCGCTTGATACTCGATCTGGGCGGCCCCCGCTAGCGCGGCAATGTTGTTCGGTGAAATCTTCAGCGCTTGCTGAAACGACGTCAGCGCCTCTTTACTGTCGCCTTTGCTGGCGAGGGCGATACCTTGCAGCGTCCACAATTGCGAATTGTTGGGCGATACTTGCAGGGCGGTACGGCACAGCTCCACCGCCTTGTCGAATTGCTTGGCACGCAACGCCGAACTGATAGGCTCTATCGGGTTCTCGTATGTCTGCGAAAGACCCAGACAAGGGCAAGCCAGCAAGACAATTCCGAGACCGAGCTTTCTGAACGATATCATTCGGGGTACCGACAGACACAGAATCACTGCAAGGACAGAATACTTCATCCCAGAATCTAGTGACAACTTGTGTTTGACGCCGAGCCTCACTCGCGCTATACATAGGGTCCGTTGGGAAAACGCTTGCTCAAAAGACTACGCCCAGCGGGCTGCCAGGTGCGTGTTTGAGTCTGTGCGGAACGACGTCCCGCAAGCAAGCCGAGGAGATCACGCCATGAAGAGAAAGTCCCGAAGACAATTCCTCAGTTCGGCGGCAGCTTCCACCGCCGGGTTGTTTGCGCTGCGCGCTCTTCCCGCTTGGGCGCGGAGTAAATCCGCGGCACCGATCACGCCTCCGCTTTCGGTGTTCAGCTACTCGAGCGTCCAGCTTCTTGAGGGCCCTTTGCGCGTGCAATTTGATCAGAATCACCAGCGCTACCTTAATCTCGACGAAGATGGGTTGCTCAAGCCGTTCCGGCAGCGTGAAGGGATGCCAGCGCCTGGCCCTGACCTCGGAGGTTGGTATGACAACTCCGATGACTTTAATGCGCAAACGAACTTCCACGGATTCATTCCGGGGCACTCTTTTGGGCAGTACCTCTCTGGATTGGCACGCGCCTACGGGGTGACCGGATCGAAGCCCACACAAGAAAAGGTTCACCGCCTCGTGCGCGCGTACGGAGAAACGGTCGAACCTAAAGGGAAGCTCTACGTCGACTACCGGCTGCCGGGCTACACCTTCGACAAAACGTGCTGCGGTCTCATCGATGCGCATGAATTTGCCGCGGATCCTAATGCACTCGAAGTGCTGAAGCGGAGCACGGACGCGGTCCTGCCGTTTCTGCCAGAGAAGGCTCTGAGCCGCGCTGAACAGGAAGCCCGTCCCCATAAGACCATTGCCTATACGTGGGACGAAACTTATACCCTGCCGGAGAATTTCTTCTTCGCCTATCAGCGTAGCGGTGACAAGCGTTACCGGGACCTGGCGGAACGATTTATCTATCATGAGTACTACGACGCACTTGCGGAAAACGAGAACGCTCTTCCCGGCAAGCACGCCTATAGTCATGTCAATACGCTCAGCTCAGCAATGCAGGCTTACTTGATGTTGGGCGATGAAAAGTATTTGCGCGCTGCGGCCAACGGGTTGCGCATGGTGCAGGAACAGAGCTTTGCCACGGGAGGATGGGGACCGGACGAAGCGTTTGTTGTACCCGGCAAGGGGTTGCTTGCCGCAAGTCTGAGCAAGACGCGCTCCAGTTTCGAGACACCGTGTGGTGCGTACGGACAGTTCAAGATCACGCGGTATTTGCTGCGGGTGACTCGGGATTCTCGGTACGGCGACAGCATGGAGCAGGTGCTCTACAACACCGTCGCCGGTGCCAAACCGATTCTTGCCGATGGCACCAGCTTTTACTACTCCGACTACAACAGTGATGCCGCCAAAAAAGTCTATTACAAGGATAAATGGCCTTGCTGCTCCGGGACTTTCCCACAGTTGACCGCAGACTACGGTATCAGTTCGTATTACCCGGCCAAGGACGGTATCTACGTCAATCTATTTATTCCGTCCCGAGTCACCTGGCAGCAGAACGGCGCGCGGGCCATTCTGACTCAGCAAACCAAGTATCCCACCGCGAACACAACTCAACTTCAACTCGAGCTTGAGCGTTCGGAAGACTTCACGATCTATCTGCGGGTTCCAGCTTGGGCCGATGCAAAAACTCGGATTTCCGTCAACGGAAAGCGAGTGGAGGCTGATCTCGCCGCCGGAAAGTTTTTTGCCCTCAAGCGCACCTGGAAGAATGGCGATCGGGTGGAGTTTGAGATTGGAATGCCGCTCAGCCTGCAAGCCGTGGACGCAGAGAACCCTCAGATCGTGGCTCTGCGCCGAGGGCCGCTTGCTCTCTTCGGCGTCGGGAATCTCCCTGCCAAATTCACGCGCATGCAACTCCTTGCTGCTGTGCCTGCTTCCCAGTCCTCAGAGGACTGGCTGGTAAAGGGGGATGCGGGGCAGATCACTTTTCGACCTTTTGCAGCGATCGGCGATGAAACTTATCGCCTGTACCAAAAGGTGGAAGCCTAGGGGTCAGAACAGAACCAGAGACCTGCGATTGACGCGGGACTTATTCACAAAGAGGCTGGGTGTCCGCAAACTGATTGGTCACTCGATTCCCTTCTCTCGCTGTGCCCTTCCGCCTTGACAATCAATGCTTCGGTCGTATTCTTTGTGGCGGCGCTCACGTCTCAATTCCTAGCGTGAGGCGTGCTTTCGACACAATGAACCACCGTTTGCGAACCCCCGCACATAGTCCCAATGCATTGTGATTTCTTCAGGCTTGAAGAACGGGCGTCCAAACCTGCATTGGCGTGCCCGCGCGATTCGCCCACGCGTAGTAGGGAATAAACCTTAGTTCGACTTGGCGGGCCTTTGGCGCATTCGTGGTGTACGGATAGTAGAGCCCTTCGCCTGAACTAGACTTTTCGTAGGCTGCTCCCATGTGCTTCAGCATCACGATTCCACCCAGCAGATCGCTTCGGAATTCCTCCTGGAAGGGCGACGCGGATTCGTGGCGCATGTCCAAAGATACGTCGAAGAGCGACACGCCCTCTGGCTGGTCGAGTTGTTCCAGGCAGTAAACCAGGGGACCGCGTTGCACGGCCAGTCGTCCGTAATCGTCTACCACGCGGCGGTTGGCCTCGATCACTTGAGGTGCCATGTTCAACTTCACGTGAATCTCGTCGCCGGGCGACCAGCGGCGTGCTAATGCAAGATATTGTCCAGGAGTCACACCAGAGACTGACTTGCCGTTGACGGATACTTGCGTGCCATTCGACCACCCAGGGATACGCAGATAGAATGTGAAATCCGTGGGCTTGGCGGGCGTGACGGTAATGTCCGCGGCGCCGTCCCAGGGAAAGTTCGTCTTCTGAGCCACTTTCAGACCGGTGCCGTCCTCCAAGTGCCAATCAAGCTGAGAATTGTCATACAGGTGCAAGTAGAGGCCATCCTTGCTGGTGCTGAAAAAATAGCCCGGCAAGGACGCGAACGTGCGCTCCAGGTTGGGCGGGCAGCAGGTGGTGTCGTACCAGGGATTACGAATCTGATCTCCGCCCGACGGGTCAAACGCCAACGGATTGCGATAGCAATAAAGCGTGCCATCGAGCGACATTCCGGAATTGATACCGTTATACAAGGCACGCTCGATCACGTCGGCGTATTTTGCGTCGCCCGTTGCTGTGAGCATGCGCCAGTTCCACATCATGTTGCCAATGGCCGCGCAGCTCTCGCCATATGCGGTGAAATTGGGAAGCTCGTAGGGATCACCAAAGGCTTCACCTTCGCTGCGCGCCCCAACGCCGCCCGTCACGTACATTTGCGCTGATACGAGGTCGTCCCAAAGCACGTTGAGGGTCTTCCAGTAGGACGCGTCACCCGTTTCCATGTAGTAGTCGGTGGCGCCGCAGCACGCATACATTGCGCGCACAGCATGGCCTTCGAGATGGGTCCGCGAAGTAAATGGAATTCCGCAGAAGTGATAAACATAACCGTGCTGGGGAACCTTGATACGGTCATCGCCGTGCAGGATATATCCGGCGTAATCGAGATAACGTTTGTCACTGGTAGTGCGGTAAAGCTCAATCAGTGCCAGTTCAATCTCCGGATGCCCAGAGAAGATCGGCTTCTTGTCGGGTCCCGGGCCGAAATTGGGCAGCAGGTAACCGTCAACGAAGCGCATGCCGGCGTCAAGCAACGTGCGGTCGCCGGTCGCGCGATAATAGGCAATCGCGCCCTGGATCATGTGGCCAAGGTTGTACAGTTCATGCCCCCAGCGCTGTACCTCGGGTTCCATGCGGTCTTTCGCGCGTTCCCGAACATAATATGTATTCAAGTAACCGCTGGGCTCTTGAACTGCCACCACTTCCTTGATGATCTTGTCCGTCAATGAGCGGAGTTCCGGACGATCGCCGGACTGCAGCGCGAAGCCCGCAGCTTCCGTCCATTTGTACACGTCGGAGTCGGAGTAGACCGGGCCGCGCTGTTTGGCATCACTCTTGCCGACAAGGCGAAGGAAATTGTCCATGCGGCCGTTGGCCTCCAGCAATTTCTCCATTGACGGAATGCTGCTGTCGACATTGATTTTGCGTCGCGCTCCCCAGAATCCCTGCGAGATCGTAACCGCGCGCACAGGAATGTTGTGCAATTTGGCATAGGGAGATTTGTCGACAAATAGAACGCCCTCATCTTTCCAGTCTGGATTGGGCGTATTCAGAGTGTCTCCCCACGAGGAGGCCAACAAATCTGGCATTGGCAAGGAACCCAGCGCGGCCGCGGAAATGGCGGTGCCCACGAATTGCCGGCGTGAAATCTGTGATTGCTTTGTCATACCAACCTCCTCAGAATCGTGCTTTCGATCATATCTCCAGCCATTGTACGCACGTTCAGCAAACGTTTACACAACTTGCTTGCGATTCCCCTAAGCTTCGCCGCTTCTCCCCACCTGCAGTCGCCAGAAGACCAACATGCACTTGCCCGATTCCCCGCACTAATTGCGGTTCTGCGCCAGTTTGATCAACGTGGGCAGAACGTCCCCGAACGGTGCCTCGTGTGGCTGTCCAAATGCGAAATAGAGTTTTCGATAGAGCGCATACAGGGAGTTGTAGACATTCTGAGCTGTGGGCTCCGGCGTAAACACCGTGTGTTCAGGACAAATCTTGTCCTGCGCCTCTTCCACGGTCTTGAAAGTTCCTGCGGCGAGAAATGCGAAAATCGCGGAACCCAGGCTTACAACACTTTTGCTGGGTACGAGGACCGGCCTTGCCAGAACGTTGGCATAGATTTGATTGAGCACGTTGTTTTTTTGCGGTATACCGCCCGCATTGATCACGCGCTTGATGGGCACCCCATGTTCGGCCACGCGATCCAAAATGATTCGCGTGTGGAATGCCGTGCCTTCAATGGCAGCAAATAGTTCGTCCTGAGCGGTGCTCTGCAAATTCCAACCGAAGGTAATCCCGCGCAAATTGGGGTTGACGAGTACAGTCCGGTCCCCATTGTCCCAGGTCATCCGGAGCAGGCCGGTTTGCCCTGCCCGATACTTCTCAAGTCCCTGACTCAGAGTCGCAACATCCGTTCCAGCGCGCTTGGCAATCGAGTTAAAGATGTCCCCCACCGCCGAAAGCCCCGCTTCGATTCCAGTTCGCTGCGGGTGCACGCTTCCCTGCACAACACCACAAACGCCCGGTACTAGGTTAGGCGAAGGTGTAATGCCGATGATGCAAGTCGAGGTGCCGATGACATTCACCATGTCATCGGTGCGGCAACCCGCCCCGATGGCATCCCAATGCGCGTCGAATGCCCCGACCGGGATGGGAATGCCAGCCCTTAATCCGAGTTTTTCGGCCCAATAGGCACAGAGCCGGCCGGCAATTTGATCCGAAGTAGCGTATTCGCCTTGAAGTTTCTCTCGCACACCGGCAAGCAAGGGATCGACTTTAACGAGAAACTCCTCGGAAGGCAGGCCGCCCAAATTTGGATTCCACAGCCACTTGTGCCCCATGGCGCAAACGCTGCGCTTCACTTTTCGGGGATCGGTAATTCCGCAGAGCGTGGCCGCGGCCATGTCGCAGTGCTCAAAGGCAGAGACGAATTCAGCGCGCTTCGCGGGATTGTGACGCAACCAATGAAGCAGCTTCGAGAAACCCCATTCGGACGAATACACTCCGCCGCACCACTGAATGGCTTGCAGCCCTTCGCGGTGGGCTGCTTCGGTGATCTCAGCGGCTTCTGCTTTTGACCGATGATCACACCAAAGATAATACTCATCGAGCGGGTGGAGATTCTTTCCCACCGGAATTACAGAGGAGCCGGTAGTATCAACCGCCAGCGCTTGCACTTGGTCGCCGGAGATATGTGCCTTTCCAACCGCCTCTCGCATGGCCTTCGTCAAAGCACTCATCTGATCGTCATGCGACTGCGTGGCGTACTCCGGGTCTTCGCGCTTCCGGTGCAGCGGGTAATCTGCAAGTGCGGTCGCCAGCAGGCCGCGTTCGCTGTCCACAATCGAAACGCGCACGTTTAGGGTGCCAAAATCGACTCCAGCCACGATTGCCATGGGATTGTTAGGCGCGCTCCTTTCAGAGGAACTTTTACGCCTGGTGGGCGTACATTTGCCAGCCGAAATAGCGAATGGCGGCCTCGTGTACCATCGGCGCAACACTGGAAAAATTCGCCGCGACATGGTGCTCGAAACCGTTCTCGCAGATATAGCGCAACAGCTTTTGTAATCCCGGGATCTCCACGACGCCCGCGCCGCCGAAGGTTTCCAGAGGATCGTCCGTAAAGCGTCCGCTGCCGGAATAGCCACGGATTTTGCCGTTTACGTCATCGGTCGAGAAGCGCGCGAAGCTCATGGCCCCGGCTTTCACTTGTCCCACGCACGTGCCAAAGGTGTTTTCTTTCCCCACGGTGCCCGCGATGATGGCCTGGTAGTCCATCTTCACGTCTTTGAAGAAGTGCTTCGGCAGATTGCTGCAGTGAAAGCAAACCGCCTTGTTGGGATCATTGCCGTAGTTATTGTTCCAATCGAGCAGGGCGCTCGGTGTCTCTGAGGCGAGTTGCAGGGCATGCATGCCCAGCACGCCGCAGACGTCCACCTCGCAGGCGCTCGAGAGGAGCGCATCGCTCATCATGCTCATCACGGTGCACGGCACGATTCCGAGGTTCTCTTCGAGCGAGGTCCAGCACTGCACCGCGCTGATTTGCACATCCACGGCCTTCATCCACTGATCGACAACCGCACCCAGCTTCGCCATTTTGAGCAAGGCTGCCTGGGGAATGTCTTTCGTGGTGACATAGCGCTGGATCGCCTGCAGTTTCTGGACGGCCGCGTCATCCGTATCCTTCATCCGGCTGATGCGTCCGAGCACTTCCGAAAGATCCAGCGTCTCGACGGAGATGCCGCTGGCTTCCAGCAGCTTTTCGCTGTAGCGCACGGTGTTGAACGCCGTTGGCCGCGCGCCGATGGCACCGATCCGCAGATTCCGCAGACCCTTCACAATGCGACAGACGCCGGCGAACCATTCCAGGTCCTTTGCAAATTCCGGGGAATCCGGACTCTCCGTGTGAAGCGTGGTCAGCGAATACGGGATGTTGTACTGGCGCAGATTATTGCACGCGGACATCTTGCCGCAGAAGCTGTCGCGGCGGTGCGTGATGCCCATCTTGCCGGGCGTGTCGGGAGTGGCCTGCACCAGCACCGGAACGCCTAACCGGGCCAGCCGCAGGGCATCGACAATCCCCCGTTCCTCGCCGAAATTCGGCAGCGTGAGGATTACGCCGTCAATGGCCTCGGCCTTGGATTTAAACAACTCCGCGCAGCGCTTCGCCTCTTCGTAGGTTTCCACCGCCCCATGCTTGCTCTGCTCCGGACCGAGTACAACGACGTCCATTCCGGCTCCCTGCAATACCCGCATCATCTCTTCCCGGCCGGTTTTGGCCAGGTGATCGGGGAAGAATCCGCGATTCCCCACGATCATTCCCATGGTCATCTTTCTCTTGTTTGACATAGTTCGCTCCGTGAGTTTCTGTTCCCGCTACACACGCCCTTTGCCCGGCGCGAAATAAAAACAGTATCCGGCACCCAGCAGCGCCAAAAGCCCGCCCCACCAGATGCTGGCGTGCAGGTGAAACAGCACGACAGGTGTCTGCGGGGGATGGAAAAGCTCGTGGATTCCCGCTCCGAAAATGAGCAGGCCATTGAACAAAAGTGAAACGCCGATAAAAAACCAAATGGAAATCGCGCCGCCAGCTTTCATTTTTCCTCACCAGAAAATAATATTCAGGGCCACGAATACGACCCCAACCACCGCCGCCCAGAAAGCCGGCCGGTGGAAAATGGAAACGTGCTCTTCATGGGGGATGGCCGTAAGCCCGTAGACCAGGCCGGTCAACTCCGCTTCCGGCTTGGGTTTCGTGAGCAGACTGACAAGAACCGTCACGATGGCGCAGGTGAGGCAGGACCACAGCGCGCGGTACATGTTTTCCGCCATGTCTTTGGCGTACGGCGAAAGAGCGACGTAGCGAAGCGCCGTGGGATCCATCTTCACCCAGGCCCACATCCCGACCGAAGCACCCGTGCCCGTCAGCAACCCCCAGAATCCTCCCGCAGGCGTGGCGCGCTTCCACAGCATCCCGAGAATCACCGTGGCGAAGAGCGGGGCAATGAAGAAGCTGAACAGCGCCTGGACGTAGTCCATGATGCTTTTGAAATCCATCACCAGATAAGCCGTAACGATGGAAATGATCACGCCAGCAACGGTGGACCCGCGGCCCATGCCGACGTAGTGCTTGTCACTGGCGTTCTTATTGATCAGCGCGCGGTAGATGTCATAGGTCCAGACGGTGGTGAAGGCACTGACGTTGCCGGCCATGCCGGACATGAAACCCGCAATGAGGGCAGTAATACCGAGTCCCAGCAAGCCGGGCCCACAGTACCGTGCCAGCATGAGCGGGAGCACTTCGTTGTAGCTGTGGCCGCCCGTGGCGATGGCCTGGGCTTCCGGCATGAGCTTCATCGGGAGCAGCGCGATTCCCAATAAACCCGGGAGAATGACGATGAACGGCACAAACATCTTGAAGGCAGAGCCGATGATGGGAGCCATTTTCGCGGCACGCAGGTCTTTGGCGGAGAGCACGCGCTGCACCACGAGAAAGTCCGTGGTCCAGTAGCCTGTCGAGATCACCGCGGCGAGGCCGAAAACAATGCCGGTCCAGTGAATGCCCATGGGGTTGTCCTTGAAATGCCCCATCGTGCTCCACATGTGCGTGTACTCCGCGGAAGCGTTTACCGCAATCCTGGCCTTCAAACCGCTCCACCCGCCCGCCTCCACCAGCCCAAGAATGGGAATGAGCAGCGCACCGCCCCAGATCAGGACGAACTGCAGAACTTCGTTGAAAATGGCTGAACGCAAACCGCCGAGAGATACATAGATCGCCACCGTGAGCGAAGAAACCCAGATGCTGACGTTGATGTTCCAGCCCAGGACAATCTTCAGCACCAGCGCCATCGAATACATGTTGATCCCGCTCATCAGCACGGTCATGAACGCAAAACAGACCGAGGAGAGCGCGCGGCTGGATTCGCCATAACGCAGCTTCAGATAGCCGGGAACGGAATGCGTCTTGGAGATGTAGTAGAACGGCATCATCACCA
>Ga0326727_10004303_pt1 | contig 43097 bp, 32 predicted proteins | sample MB2enrmetagenome_FD_207643 | JGI IMG/M metagenome (GOLD analysis project Ga0326727, IMG submission 207643) | Lab enriched peat soil microbial communities from McLean, Ithaca, NY, United States - MB29MY | ecosystem: Environmental > Terrestrial > Soil > Wetlands > Peat | place: USA: New York... | reverse complement strand
CTTCAACTCCGGCTGCTGCTTCGACTACGGCAACGCCGAGATCGACAGCCGCGACGACGACAACGGCACCATGGAAACCGCCTACTTCGGCGACGCCCCTTGGTGGTATCACGGAAATCCTCCTGGCCCGTGGGTGATGACCGACCAGGAGAATAATTTGGTTGGTTGCGTCAACCCGAATGGCTCCAATCTCTGCGCAAACCTGCCGAACATCACGTGGCGGTTCGTGACCGCGATAGCCAAAGGCGAACCGCACCACTGGACCTCCATGGGAGGCGACGCGCAGCGAGGCGCCCTGTCGATTATGTTCGACGGACCGCGCGTCAATGCCACCTACGACCCGATGCGCAAGCAGGGAGCGATCCTGCTGGGCAATGGAGGAGACAACAGTAACGGCTCGCAGGGAACCTTCTATGAAGGCGCGATGACGGCCGCAGGCGCCTTCCCGTCCGATGCAACCGACCAGCTGGTGCAGGCCAATGTTGTGGCTGCCAGGTATGCTGTGACAAGGCTGAGTCTGGCTCCGGCGTCGGCGACTACCGCTCCGCCAGGACTCCAGACCTTCTCGCCAGGCTCCTCGCAGGACACCACCGTGACCTTCACGAACACTACAGGCGCGCCCGTCGCCGGACTTTGCTTGAGCCTCTCGCTGCCCAGCAAGCAGTGGACGGCTTTTGTTTCCGGTACTAACGAGACGTCAAAGACCTTCGCTGACCCGGTTGCGCCGGGCGCAAGCGTCAGCGCCACCTTCAAGGTCACCTCCGGCCCTGTAGCCTTCAACGGTGACTTAATCGGCAGCGTTTCGTGGACCGACTCGACCAGCGGCGTCCAACAATCCGAGACAGCCGTCGAAAAGGTGCGCAATGTCAGCCCGGTCAAGATCAACGAGTTCCGCATCTTCTCGGGTTCACCCGCCAATCCGACCGACTCCTTCATCGAGCTTTACAACGCCGGCTCTCATCGCGTCGATATTTCCAACTGGACCCTCACTGAGCATCCAACCCAGCAAGCCATCTTCTCGGCCGTGAAGATTCCCGCCGGGACAACGCTCGCGGCCAGCGGCTTCTATCTGCTCGGCCTCGCTAACTCCGGTCTGGCGATCCCCGCGCGTGCGGGCGACACCATCATCTACGTCAGGAGCACAGCCGGCATCTCCGCCGGTGACACAATCTCCATCGGCGACGGCTCCAATATGGAGATCCGCAAGGTCGCCAGCATCGGAACGGCGGCCGGCAACCATACGACACTATGGCAACCCCTCCCCGATGGTCCGGTGATCACGATTCCCGCAGGCTCCATCAACGTGCCTGTCATGAGCGCTTCCGGCTTCGTAGTCGGCCAGAAAATTGCCCTTGGCTATGGCGCTACTTACCCAGCTGTCGCCAGAGACCAGGAGCAGTACGAGGTGGCTACGGTCACCGCAGTCGGCAAGCCGGGCACGCAAGCCTACCTGGCTGATGACGCGCCCGCCGGAGCGTCCAACATCAAGGTAACGTCGGTCTCCGATATTTCGGTCGGGGACAAAATCCGTCTGGACATCGACAGCGTCGGCCATGGGATTGAAACCGTCACCGTCACGCGCGTCGGCGCCAGGGCGAACCAGACAAATCTCGCGGCAAATACGAGCGCTGGTTCAACCCGTATCAATGTCCGTAGGGCAGATGGTTTCGCAGTCGGCGACAAGATCACGGTTGGCACACTGGCGAGCAACGAGATCGTGACCGTCACCGCCATCGGCAGCAGGGGGCCGGACGGCGTCGCCATCGACTTCACGCCGGCTCTCGCCAAGACACACATTCGCGACGAGAGGGTGCTATCTCCGGGCACGGGCATCGACCTGGCCCTCCCGCTCAAGTTCAACCATGCAGCCAACCTCCCCTTCAGCGATCGTGGAACGGGGATCAGCTTCCAGCCGCCGGCTGCCTTTGCTCATTCCAGCAATGAGCCCGTCCAGGCGCTCGGCGCCGGTATTGTGCTCGACAGCCCATTGACCAGTAATCACGATATCAACGACGCAGTTCGCGACGCCGCGGTTAAGACCGCAGGCTATCAGGGCGCGCCCGAGCCTGACCAATGGTTTGGTGGTCCCGAACTCACCACCAGCGCTCCCTTATTTGGCCGCACCATCTCCGTCAAAGAGGGCAGCATGGTTTTGCGTGATGCCGAGGGCCTGGTTGTCGACAGCCTCAACTACGGCGGCCTCGTCGATCCATGGGCCTCCGCAGGTTACCAGGCCATCTCCGGGATAGGAAAGAGCGGCTGTTTTGCTCCCGCGCCCGGGGCCTCCGCTGGCATGAATCCATTTGCTTCGGCCGTCACCACCAGCGCGGGCCGCTTCCCGGATGGCGCGGGCAGCGATAGCAACTGCGACGATTTCCTGACGCAGGCCGCCGCCACGCTGTCGATCGCCTCATCCGCTGGCGCCGCCAACATCAAAGTCAGCAGCGTGGATGGCTTTGACGCCGGCCAGATGGTTCGGATTGACGCGGGCGCCAACCTCGAAACTGCCGTCATTGCGACGGTAGGCACCGCCGGAGCCACTACGGTAAGAACCGCCACCGGCGCTGGCTTAATCGTGATACCTGTCGCCGGCGTAGCGGGTTTCAGCGAGGGGCAGACCATCACCATCGATAGCGGCGCGGACTCCGAGACGGCGGTGATCGACTCCATCCATCCTTGGGGCCCTCCCTCCATCGCCGTCAGAGCACCGCTCACTCATTCGCATGGAGCTGGTGCGCAGGTCTCCGGTACCGGCATCACCTTCACCACTGCATTGACTCATGCGCATTCCAGCGGAGCGCAGGTCTCCGACAACGTTCCCACGCCCGGCGCGCCTAACAGGTATCACAGGAGAACTCATTGAGGGTGCATGTAGGCGCTGAATGGAGCAGCGTCAGGTCGAAAAGTCCCGGAAACACTCTTCCAGTCATCCACCACAACAACCGGCAAGGAACTGGCAGGTTACAGCAAAATCAGAGTAGCTATACCCGGAGGTAATAGCGCCAAGTGGCTTTTTCCTCAAGAAAAAGCCGCCTCTAAAGGTCTCAACAAGGGTACGTAGACTCTGATTTTGCTCTGAAGTGAGCGCGAAGCAATCATCAACTCTCAATTCGCCGGGCGCTCCGAGAACTTGCGCGCCCGGCGTTTGCCATTGTGCTAGTTACGCGAGGGGAAGATTCCCTCAACACAGATGGAGTATTGAAGTCCCTTTGGCGCGAAGGGCCGCAGGTCCGGCAAATTAAAGTTGGTGGTGCCATTCCCGCCAAATGTGGTTCCCATGACGGAAAACACTGCCACATAACTAGCAATCGGAAGAGTGCGTCCATCCGCAGGCATGAATGCGCCGCCGTTGCCGTAGGAGTTCACCGACAGAACGATGTCGCCCAGCATACATTGAACTGCGGAGATCGTATCCTCGTTGGAATAGCCGCTGGTTCCGAGATTATTCGAGATCGCCGTCAGATTCGCCGGAATCGTCGCATCCGTGCCGGCTGAACCTGTGGCTCCCGTGGCTCCAGCTGGGCCGGCAGGACCAGTTGGCCCGACAGGCCCCGGAGCTCCGGCCAGAGAGCATCGGCCCTGTCACAATGTATCCTAGTTCACGGGATGGGCGGCCGCGGTGCATCCGGGCGTAATGAAGTGAGCGCATGGGAGCCACCGGCCGTAAAACCCTGCTTATCTTAAGGAGAGTCCGCGTATGTTTCTACCAAAATCCCTTCGTCTGATTCTGACGGCGAGTATGATCTGCCTTGCCGTCCCGAGCCTTCTGCGTGCAACTGGCCCGGAGGAGAGCCGCCGGGGCTACTACACTTATCCCGCGCTGCGCGGGGATACGCTGGTCTTCACCTCGGAGGGGGATCTGTGGCGGGTAAGCGTCCATGGAGGTGCGGCGCAGCGGCTGACGACGGCGCCGGGGACCGAGACCCAGGCGAAGATCTCGCCCGACGGCAAGACGGTGGCCTTTACCGCCGATTACGAGGGACCGCGGGAGGTCTACACCATTCCGGTGGAGGGCGGGCTGCCGCAGCGGCGGAGTTGGGACGGCGACGCGCGGCCCGTGGGCTGGGCGCCCGATGGCCGGCTGATCCTCTCCACCGGCCGCTACTCCACACTGCCTTCGCGCCGGCTGGTGCTGCTGGATGAGCACTCCAATCGCGAAATAATTCCACTGGCCGAGGCGGCGCAGGGAGCCTACACGCCGGACGGCAAGACACTCTTCTTTACCCGCTGGGACAAGCAATCGAGCTCCACCAAGCGCTACAAGGGCGGCACGGCGGAGAGCCTGTGGCGCTTCGACGGCAGCGCAGAGGCTGTACCGTTGACGGCCGACTATGCCGGGACCTCGAGCAGCCCCATGGTTTGGAATGGCCGGGTCTACTTCCTGAGCGATCGGGACGGGATGATGAATCTGTGGTCGATGGACAGCGAAGGCCACGGCCTGAAGCAGGAGAGCCATCAGAAGACCTTCGACGTGGAGTCGGCGGCGCTGGACAACGGCCGCGTAGCTTACGCCTGCGGCGCCGACCTGTGGTTGCTGGATCTGGCGACGGGACGCGAAGAAGTGATTCCCATTACGTTGGTGAGCGACTTTGACCAGTTGCGCGAGCACTGGGTGAAGAAGCCCCTGGAGTACCTGACGGCGGCGCACATTGCGCCCGATGGCTCCACGGCGGTCTTCACCGCGCGCGGCGAGGTCTTTACCATGCCGGCTAAGCGCGGACGCACGATCAAGGTGGCCGGCGACTCGTCGGTGCGCTTCCGCGAGGCACGCTACCTGCCCGACGGTAAGGGGATTCTGGCCCTTTCCACCGCCAGCGGCGAGACCGAGTTCTGGCGCTACCCGGCCAACGGCGTGGGAGCAGCGGAGCAGTGGACGCACGAGGCCGGCGTACTGCGTTTGGATGGGTCCGTCTCGCCCGACGGCCGCTGGCTGGCCCACTACGACAAGGACCAGCAACTCTGGCTCTATGACATCAAAGCCAGGACGGGAAAGCGCATCGCGCAGTCGATGAAAGGGGGCTTCAGCGATCTGAGCTGGTCCGGCGACAGCCGCTGGCTGGCCTATGTGGAGGCCGCCGACAACCAGAACGTGCAGATCAAGCTGCTGAACGCCGAATCCGGCGTCGTGCAGGCAATCACCTCCGACCGCTATAACAGTTTCAGTCCTGCGTGGAACTCCGACGGCAAGTGGCTCTACTTCCTCTCCGACCGCAACCTGCAGACGACGGTGCGGGCGCCGTGGGGGTCGCGCCAGCCGGAACCACACTTTGACCGCACAGTGAAGGTCTACGAGTTGGCGCTGGTCCCCGGGCTGCGCTCCCCCTTCCTGCCGCCCGATGAGCTGCACCCGGATGCGGCGGAAAAGGACAAAGAGAAGGACAAGAAAGAGGAGCCCAAGAAGGAAGAGGTGAAGCCGGCGGGCAGCGGCTCCGATGCGACCGCCCAGAAGCCCGGTGAGAAGAAGGCGGGAGAGAAGAAGCCGGAGAAAAAGGAAGAGGGCAAGGAGGAGAAGAAGCCGGCCGAGGTGAAGATCGAGTTTGCCAGCCTGGCGGCGCGGCTGAGCGAGGTTCCCGTGCCGGCGGGCAACTACGACAGCCTGCAGGCAGCGGAGAAGCGGCTGTGCTGGCTGAGCGCGAATGATGATGCGCAGGAGCACGTCAGCTTGCAGTGCCTGGATATCGCCAATAAGGGTGACGAGGCGGAGACGATTCTCTCCGACGCGCGCGGCTTTGAGCTTTCGCGGGACCGGAAGAAGATGCTGGTGACCCGCCGGGCGCAGGGCGCGGAGAATCCGGAGTTCTTCATCTTCGATGCCGATGTAAAGGGCTCGGGCCTCTCTGATGCCAAGGTGCTGAACAAGGCGCGGATCGATTTCTCGCACTGGAGCATCACCACGCAGCCGCGCCAGGAGTTCCGCAGCATCTTCCTGGACGCCTGGCGGCTGGAGCGCGACTTCTTCTACGACCGCAAGATGCAGGGAGTGGACTGGGCGGCAATGCGCGACCGCTACCTGCCGCTGGTGGATCGGGTGGCCACGCGCGACGAGCTAAACCAGGTGATTGCACAGATGGTGGGCGAGCTCTCGGCACTGCACATCTTCGTCTTTGGCGGCGACGCGCGCCACTCGGCCGATGAGATCGATCTGGCCTCGCTGGGAGCGCGCCTGCGCCGCGATGAGAAGGCCGGCGGGGCGGTGGTGGAGCACATTTACCAGCACGATCCCGACCTGCCCGGGGAGGCGCCGCCGCTGGCGCGGCCGGAGTCGCTGGTGGCCGAAGGCGAGACCATTGTCAGCATTGACGGCGTGGATGTGCTCTCGGTCCCCGATGAGAGGGTTCTGCTGCGTAGCAAGGCGGGTACGCAGGTGCTGCTGCATGTGAAGCCGGTCGCCGGCGAGGTGCGCGACGTGCTGGTGACGCCGATGCGGGCCGGCGATGAAGCCAGCCTGCGCTACAAAGAGTGGGAGCTGACGCGCCGGCTGGAAGTGGAGAAGGCTTCGCAGGGCAAGATCGGCTATGTGCATCTGCGCGCCATGGGACCCAAAGACATGGAGCAGTGGGCGCGCGAGTATTATCCCGTCTTCAACCGCCAGGGGCTAATTATCGATGTGCGCCACAATAACGGCGGCAACATCGACTCCTGGCTGCTGTCGCGGCTGCTGCGTCAGGCCTGGTTCTACTGGCAGCCGCGCGTGGGCAATCCCACGTGGAATATGCAGTACGCTTTCCGCGGCCATATTGTGGTGCTCTGCGACCACGGGACGGCATCCGATGGCGAGGCCTTCAGCGAGGGCTTCCGGCGGCTGGGGCTGGGCAAGGTGATCGGCACACGCACCTGGGGCGGCGAGATCTGGCTCAGCTTCAACAACATTCAGGCCGACAACGGCATCGCCACGGCGGCCGAAACCGGCGTTTATTCCCCCGAGGGCAAGTGGCTCATCGAGGGCCACGGCGTGGATCCGGATATCGTGGTGGACAACCTGCCGCACGCCACCTTTGCCGGCTCCGACGCGCAACTGGAGGCGGCGCTCGATTTGTTGAAAAAGGAGATCCAGGCCGATCCACGGCCGGTGCCGCCGCCGCCGCCCTATCCGGACAAGGCGCTGCACAACACTCCGTAGGGCAGGAGGGCAAATGGGGGCCGTTGCCGGCAGCAGAGCGCCGCAGCGGCTCCGCACCCTCCCGGCCGCAGCCTTGGCGGCACGTATAAGTTGACCCCCCGCCGCCCGGCACAAGCCAAACAGGTCTGGTTCGCCTCTACGTGGGGAATCCCTTCTTTGATGGGATTTCTTCTGATGCAGACTCCACCGGGCCCGGTTCTCCCGGCGGAGTCCGCCTCGTCTGGCATGATTTCCGCTCGCAACGCCATCCACCCCAGTAGTATTAACAGGCCCTAATAAGTCACAGTCTGCTGCAGCGGCAAATCCCGGCTCGATCCGCCGGCCCGGATCGCGTAACTCCCGGGAACCAGCTTCCACGAAGCCGACCCTTCGTCAAAGATCGTCAGCCGCTCCCGGCTCACTGGAACCGAGACCTGCTTCGATTCGCCGGGCTCCAGTTCAACCTTGGTCCAGCCCACCAGCCGATTCGGCGGCTCGCCTGCCGCCTCGGGCAGCGAGGCGTAAACCTCCGCTGTCTCAATTCCCGCTCTCTTGCCAGTGTTCTTCACTGTGAAATTCACCGTCGTCGTTTCGCCCGGCGTAACCGAAAGCCCCGAGTAAGCATAGCTCGTGTAGGAGAGCCCGTAGCCGAAGGGGAACAGTACCGGCTTCTTCTCCGCGTCATACCATTTGTAACCCACCTTCAATCCCTCGTCGTACACGGCATCGAAGAACGGGCCGTTCACCATCAGCATGGCAACAAAGCCGGGGAATCCGGGCAGTTTGGGCATGGGGTGCGTCGCGTCGGGCTTGGGAGGATCGTTGTGCACCGGGTGCGGAATATCCGCCTCGCTCTTCGGGAAGGTCAGCGCGAGCTTGCCCGACGGATTCACATCGCCAAAGAGAATGTTCGCAATCGCTTCAGAGCCGCGAATCCCCGGATACCACGCCTCCACGACTGCGCTCACTTTGTCGATCCATGGCATCAGCACTGCGCCGCCGGTCTCCAGTACAACAATCGTATGCGGATTGGCTGCTGCAACCGCTTCAATCAGCGCGTCCTGATTGCCGGGCAGCGACAGGTTTTTGAGGTCAATCCCTTCCGACTCGTGCTGCACCGCGAAGACAATCGCCACTTGCGAATTCTTGGCCAGCGCCGCGGCCGCGGCCGGGTCGGTCCCTGGATCGAACTTCACCTGCGCACTCCTCGCCTTGTCCTCGATGCCTTTGAGCGGAACCGAGCGTTGATACACCTCTGTCAGCCAGAACGATGCCAGCAGATTCTTCAGCAGCTCGGGAGGAGGAGGAACTGGATTTCCACCCGCCGGAGAGACCTGCGAAGAACCTCCTCCTGACATCACGCCTGCGTCCGCATGACCTCCGATCACGGCAATCGACTTGATGGCAGCCGCGTTCAACGGAAGTTGCCGGTGTTCGTTCTTCAGCAGAACCGCCCCGCGCTCCTCGATCTTCTGCGCCATTTCAAATCCACGCATCACGTCCGGCGATTCAGGTTGCGGCGGATCGTCCACGATTCCCGAATCGAACTCCGTCCGCAGAATCCGATGCACCATGTCGTTTAGCCTGTCCATCGGCACATCGCCGCTCTCCACGGCCTTCTTGAGCGGTTCGCCGAATGAGTCGTTGCCGGGCATCTCCACGTCCAGGCCCGCCATCGCCGCCTTCACCGTGCTCTGGGTCGCGCCCCAGTCTGATACCACAAACCCCTTGAATCCGAGCTCTTTCTTCAGCACATCGGACAGCGTGTAAGGGTTCTCACAGGCGTAAGTGCCGTTGATTCGGTTATACGAGCACATCACCGCGCCGGCGCCGGACTCCTTCAGCGCGATCTGAAACGCCAGCAGGTCGCTCTCCCGCAGGGCGCGCTTGCTGATCACCGAGTTCACGGTTGTCCGCGCCACTTCCTGGTCGTTCACCACAAAATGCTTAACGTCCGTGATCAGGTGCAGCGCCTTCTCCGCTTTCAGCTCCTGCCCCGCGAGCGTTCCGGCCAGCAGCGGATCCTCGCCCTTGTACTCGAATGTCCGCCCGTTGCGCGGCTCGCGGATCATGTTGATTCCCGACCCCAGCGACATGTTGAAGCCGAGCGACCGCATCTCGTGGCCGATCATCGTCCCGATCTCATACGACAGCACCGGGTCCCACGCCGCCGCCATCGCTTCGGCTGAGGGCAGCGCCGTCGCGTACCGGCCCTTCACTCCCGCGCCCGAGATGCCCTCAACGCAATCCGACATCTGCAGATCAGGAATCCCCAGCCGCGGCACTCCAGGTATGAATCCCATCGTCGTAATGGCGCGTGTCGCCGGCCCCGATTCCGGTGGCGCGAAGAGCGCCTGCCAGCCCAGACCGTGCAGCATCTGAATCTTCTCGTCGAGCGTCAGTTCTTTGATCACCATCTCCGCGCGTGCGTCGGGCGACAGCGTCTTGTCGGACCAGGGATAGTGCTTTGGCGCCTGCATTCCCGGAATCTGCGCCGAGGCTTGCACGCCGGTGTATACAATTACTGCGAGTACGAAAGTGCAAAGGGTGTGTTTGTTCATTTTTTTGGCTGCCTTTCTTCAAACCATTCTATTCAACTCTACACAACAATCCTTGTGAGCAGAAAGTTGAGGGTCACGGCACTAGTCCGGCTGGGGGTCACCATACCAATTGGATGGCACAGCTCCCGGCACGGGCATGGCAACCATGCTCCTGGAAAAAAGACGTCGTCATCAAGACGGCTCAGGAGCTTCTTCGCCATGCCAATAGCCGGATCACGCTGGATATCAATCAGCAGGCTGTGGGGGATGAAAAACGAGTGGATCAGATTCGGACTTTCCGGGGTCTGCTTGAAGGGAGTCCAATTCAGCACCCTCGGTGGGTACTTGAAAGACGATGTCACTTCCATAAGCCAATGATTTTTATTGATTTATGGCGGGGACGACGGGGCTCGAACCCGCGACCTCTGCCGTGACAGGGCAGCGCTCTAACCAAACTGAGCTACGTCCCCAACAGGAATAAGTCTATCAGAAGCTGCGACCCCTGGGAGAGTGCCGGTCATGAGATAAGTCGCACGCGCGATCCACCGAAAGTAATTCGCCACACGCCGCGCTCATCCCTCCTGCCAGGCCCTAGGCTGGCCACACGGCGCGGTTGCCCCGGCCGCTGGGCACAAACCCCATATCCACTGAAATGCTGCGCACGCATTGCAGCAGGTGGTTGGCAATCGAGGGCAGCTTCTGCGCCGTCACCCGAAACGACGGCCCGGAAACGCTCACCGCCGCGACCGGAAGCCGCTGCGCATCCAGAATCGGCACGGCAATGCAGCGCAGGCCCTCCTCGAACTCCTCGTCATCCACGGCATAGCCGCGGCGGCGCGTCTTCTCAATCTCCGCGCGCAGAGCCTCCACTGTTGTGACGGTCCGATTTGTGAACCGCTCAAAACGGAGACGGCTCAGAATCTCCGTGAGCCGCTCCTCGGGAAGGAATGCCAGCATCGCCTTGCCTACCGAGGTGCAGTGTACAGGGTTGCTGGCCCCGATGCGCGTTATCATACGCACCGCGCGCGCCGGTTCGATCTTGTCGATGTAGACCACGTGCGCCCCCTCCAGGATGCATAGGTGCGCTGTCTCCTCCGTCTCGTTCACCAGGCGCCTCAGATGCGGCTGCGCGCGTTCGCGCAAATCAAATTTTTCGATGGCCCGGCTGCCGAAATCAAAAAGTCGCAACCCCAGACGGAATTTGCCGCCGGCGGTGCGTTCCACCATCCGGTGCTTTTCCAGTACCATCAGAAATCGGTGCGCCGTGCTCTTGTGCATTTGCAGCGACGTGGCAACTTGCGCCAGACCGAGCGGCGTTTCGCTCTCTCCCAGCAAATCTAGTATGGCGAATGCCCGGTCCAGAGCCTGTATTTTGTAGGCGCCTTGTGGGGTTGTTTCTCGCATCTTGGCCCTCAATTCGCGAATCGGTTCTTCTTCCAGTTTGCTCGAATTGGGATGGCATGTCAAGATGTGGTACGAAATTCCATCCTCTGCTTTCCCCCTGGAAATGAATATGACGAACACTAAATTTGGCTCGCAGCTTTTATAAATACTCGCTCGTCACTAACGCCCTTCTCATTGCCGCCGATAACTCATGATGAGTAGTTGTTAAGTTTCCGTGGGCCTGTACGCCTTCTCGACCTGGGAATTCTGCGCCTGCTTTGCGGCTGGGAGCCGCCTTCGCGCCATGTCAACCAATATCCGCATTCCCGATGCCCCGATCAGCACAGGCAATTTGTCCATCGCGGTCATCAGCCCGGACGAGCATCTGCGCAACGCTGCAACCATCGCTCTGGGCGAATTTCATACTGGGCCCATCCGGGAGTTCATTTCCTACCCTCCCAACTTGGATGATGTCGCGCGCTCCCTGGGAAGTAACTTCGACATCATTTTCGTCGATCTGGACAGCGACCCGGAATATGCTCTCGAATTGGTGGAGAACATCTGCTCTCGTGGCATGGGAACCGCAATCGTCTATTCCGCGCAAGCCGACCCCGACCTGCTGGTTCGCTGCATGCGCGCCGGCGCCCGCGAGTATCTGATGCTCCCCTTCGCCAAAGAGGAAGTTGCCGAGGCTTTGGTGAGGGCTTCTGCCCTGCGTATGGCAGCTCGTCCTTCAAATAAGGCCACCGGCAAGCTGCTCGTATTCCTCAGCGCCAAAGGCGGTTCCGGCGCCACCACCCTGGCCTGCAATTTTGCTGTATCGCTGGCCCAGGAGTCCCGCCAGAGAACCCTGTTGATCGATCTCAATCTCCCCCTGGGTGACGTGGCGATTAACCTCGGAATCCAGGCTCAATACTCGATCGCCAGCGCCTTTCAGAACTCCAGCCGGCTCGATGCGCACTTCCTGGCCGGCTTGCTGGTGCAGCATAGCTCCGGATTATTTGTACTCGCGGCGCCCAGTGAGCTGGCTCCCACCTATGTCTCCTCTGTCGTCATTGACAAGCTGCTGGAAGTCGCCTGCCAGAGCTTCGATTATGTAGTGGTCGACGCCGGATCCAGACTCGACTTGCAGCGCAAGCATCTCTTCGACGACTCCGCCACCGTCTACCTGGTCACGCAGGTCGGCATTCCCGAACTGCGCAATTCGCATCGCATGATTGCGGAGCTCTCCGCCGAGGGTGGCCCCAAACTCGAAATTGTAATCAACCGCTACGACCCTGGCTCCCTGGAAATCGATGAAGAGCACATTACCAAGGCTCTCACCCGGCCTGCAAACTGGAAAATTCCCAACAACTATGCCGCCGTGCGCCGCATGCAGAATACAGCTACTCCGCTCACCGAACATAATTCGCCCATAGCGCGCGTCATCCGGCAGATGACCCGCTCGGTTTGCGGCCAGCCGCCCTTGCCGGAAAAGAAAAAAAAGTTCAGTCTCTTCGGTTGAGAAAAGGGCGGATTCCCCGTCCTGCGCGGTTTTGTCCGTTATTCGACTCTTAATTAGGCGATAATATTCGTCCGCCCCTCTCTGCGCTATGATTGATTCATGTGGCTGGACGCATGAATTCCCTCCCCCGGGGTCGTCTGGTTGTTCGTTGTTTCGTTTTTATGGCAATTTTGCTTTGATTCGTCCGTGGCCATCCTTGTTGCTCATGGCTAGGGCTTTCACTTGAGTGCGTTTGGCTGGTTTTGCGTTCCTGCCGGGCGATTACGATCATGCACATGGCCTCGGCCAAAGCCATCGTGGGTCCCAAGGATAGGGTGTGCTAGTCTGTCTCTTTCAAGAGTGCGGGCTATGACCGCTTACTGATTCCGCATTGACCCGCGACGGTATATCACGCATCTTGGAGCCGCTATTCCGTCATGTCAGACTCTCCCCATTCTATTGATTTGTCTGCCATTAATGCTCACATATTGTCCGTTGCGCTCGTCAGCCCGGACAAGCAATGTCGTAGCGCAGTAACAATTGCTCTGGGCGAGTGTCACAACGGTCCGGTTCGGGAGTTTACTACCTATCCTCCCGGTCTCGATGATGAGTCGACAATGTTGGGATACAACTTCGACGCCGTCATCATTGACCTGGACAGTAACCACGAACAGGCTCTTCATCTGGTGGAGAGCCTCTGTGTCCAAAGCCAGGCAGTCGTTATGGTTTTATCGGAGCGCAAGGACCCTGACCTGCTGCTCAATTGTATGCACGCGGGAGCGCGTGAGTTTCTCACTTTACCCCTCGCGCCCGGTGCCTTGGCCGAGGCTATGATGAGGGCATCTGCTTTGCGTTCGGCGCTTCGCACTCCAGTAAAAACTGACTATCGGTTGCTCGTTTTTTTCGGCGCCAAAGGCGGCTCCGGTGCCACTACCCTGGCCTGTAATTTTGCGGTTTCACTGGCCCGGGAGTCTGAGCGAAGAACCCTGTTGATCGATCTCAATCTCCCTCTCGGAGATGCGGCAATCAACTTAGGGATCAAAGCTCAGTACTCGATTGTCAACGCCTTTCAGAATTCCAGCCGGCTCGATGCGAATTTCCTTATCGGCTTGCTGGTGCGGCATAGTTCCGGGTTATTTGTACTCGCGGGGCCCAATGAATTAGGCCCTACGTATGTCTCCTCGGACGCCATTGACAAGTTGCTGGAAGTCGCCTGCCAGAACTTCGACTTTGTAGTTGTAGACGCTGGATCGAGACTCGATTTGAAGTGCAAACATCTCTTATATGAGTCCTCCACCATCTACCTGGTCACCCAGGTCGGCATCCCCGAGCTGCGCAACTCGCATCGCATGATTGCGCAATTCTCTGTCGAGGGCAGAGCCAAACTCGAAATCGTGATCAACAGATATGACCCTCGCATCAACGATATCGATGAAGAGCATATTGACAAGGCGCTCACCCGTCCAGCGCAATGGAAAATCCCCAATGACTATGCCGCTGTGCGGCGTATGCAGAACACGGCTACACCGTTCGCCGACGATGACTCGCCCATCTCCAGGGCCATACGCCAGATGACCCGTTCGGTTTGTGGCCAGTCGGCCATCCTGGAAAAGAAAAAAATATTCAGCTTTTTCCAGTGAGGCGCTCTCTTTAGCGCCTGTTCAGACGAACTGTAAGGTGATGAAGCATGGGCTTCCCTGCCCATGCTGGATGCGCTCCAATAGCGTATCCCGCGAATGGCTGAATCAGAAGCTGTTTTTCCCGGCATTGTTTCTCAACCCTGTTTTATCCCCCTGCCAGTATAAGAACCCATGCTGCGCGCCCTTTGCGTTATCATTGCGTCTATAGGGTTGAGCGGCTCGTTTCCCCTCAAGGGCCGCCCCGGTGGTGCGCGTGTCTCGATTTTTTCAGCGTTTTGTCTTCGTTCTTTCCGTAGCCATCTTTGCCGCTCTCGGCCTGGGCTTTCTCTTCGGAGAGTTTGGCTGGTTTGGCGTTCATGCCGGCGGCCAGCAGGATGGCGCCTACCGCCAGATGGTCATTTTCCGGCAGGTGCTCAGTAAGATTCAGACCGAATACGTCACCGAGCCCAACATCAACAACGTGACCACCGGCGCGCTGCATGGCCTGTTGGAGTCGCTGGACGCCGACTCCAGCTATCTGACCCCACCCGAGTACAAAATCTACAAGGAGCGCCCGGTAACCGGCGTCGCCCAGGTAGGCATTACCCTCTCCAAGCGTTACGGCTACGCCATCGTCGTCAGCGTTTTGCCTGGTTCGCCTGCCGACAAGGAGCATATCGCCGATGGCGACGTAATCGAGTCCATCGGCGGCCAGTCCTCGCGCGAGTTGTCGCTGGAGGTCATCCGGCTGCTGCTGGAAGGAAAGCCGGGGACCACGGTTACCCTGTCCGTGGTGCGCCCGCGAAAGCAAGACCCCGACAAGATAACCCTGACCCGCTCCATCACTAGCGTGCCTGCGCTCGCTGAGCAACAGTTCGAGGGGGCGACCATCCTTTATCTGAAGCCCGGAGCGCTCTCCGCTTCCCGCGTGGACGAAATCGCTGCTGTCCTCAAATCCACCAAGGATCGAAAAGTGCTCGTGGATCTGCGCGACTCCGCCGATGGCGACTACCTGCAGGGCTTGCGCCTGGTCAATTTCTTCGTGAAGCAGGGGACGCTGGCAACGCTCGAAGGCCAGAAGTTTCCCCGTCAGACCTTTTCCGCCGATCCTGCTCAATTCCTCTCCGGCGCGCCGCTGGCCGTGATCGTGAACCGCGGCACCGCGGGTCCGGCTGAGTTGGCGGCCGCCGCCATCCAGGACTTGAGGCGTGGCGATGTGGTCGGTGAACGGACCTTCGGCCAGGGCTCGGTGCAGAAGACCATCGAACTGCCCGATGGCGCCGCCCTCTTGCTCACCGTGGCCAAGTATCAGACCCCCGCCGGCAAGAAGATTTCCGATGAGGCCGTAACCCCCGCCTTCACCGTCGGCCAAGTCTCCGAAGAAGAATATGAGGAAGCGCCGCCCGCCAAAGGTGACGCGCCTCTCGATAAAGCGCTCCAGCTGCTGAAAGCCAATAACAGCGACCACGCCACCATGCCCGCTGCGGAAGCTGCTCCTGCGGTCAGCGCTAGCGCCGCCCCGCCTGCTACCCCGCCGCCGGCAGCGAAAAAACCCGGCTTTTTCCGCCGCCTCTTCGGGACAAAATAGCCCTTCTTACCGGCTTTTTTCATCTGCGCAATCGTCGTCCCCGCGCCGCGTCCTCGCTCTGCATGGTATGAGCGAGACGTCTATTTCTGCTTCCACGCCTTTCGTGCTAGCCTTGGGCTGTAGCATTTCTTTTCAGTACGCCGGAGAAATGCCTACGAGGCCTGAATCGCTTGATTTCCAACTCTACCGAGCCTCCCGACTCGCACAGTCTTGGCCGGAGCCACACGCTTCGCGCCGCGCCTGTGCCCGCGCGTAAGCGGCGCAAGCTGGCCGGCAAGCTGGCCTTGTCCGCGCTGCTCGTCCTGGCCGTGATTACCGGCTCGCTGAGCGGGCTCATGCTGGTTTACTCCGTCGATCTGCCCCAGATTCACGACCTGGAACGCTTTCACCCCTCCACCACCACCGATCTTTACGACCAGAAGGGCCGCATCATCGGCTCCTTTGCGCTGGAGCGGCGCATTGTAGTCAACTACGACGACTTTGCCCCGATCCTGCGTCAGGCGGTGATCTCCATTGAAGACAAAAACTTCGAGTCGCACTGGGGCATCAACGTACTGCGCGTCGGTGGGGCTTTGTGGCACGACCTGCGCTCGCACGGGCGCGTTCAGGGAGCATCCACCCTCACCATGCAGTTGGCGCGCAACCTCTTCTTCTCCTCCGAACGCACCGCCAGCCGCAAGGTGCAGGAGGCCTATCTGGCCATTCAGATTGAGCGCGCCTTCACCAAGCAGCAAATCTTTACCCTCTATGGCAACCAGATCTACCTGGGCCACGGAAGGTACGGCTTCGAGGCCGCTTCCCAGTTTTACTTTTCCAAGCACGCAAAAGACTTGACGCTCCCCGAAGCGGCTTTGTTGGCCGGTTTGCCCAAGGGGCCGGTCGCCTTCTCGCCGCTGCTCGCGCCGGAAAAAGCGCTCCACCGGCGCAATTTGGTGATTACCGAGATGGAGCTTGATCGCGTCATCTCCCACCAGCAGGCGGAGCAGGCCCGCAACGCTCCGCTGGGGCTGCGCATCGCCCCGCCTGAAACCTTGGTCGCTCCCTGGTTTCAGGAGGAGGTCCGCCGGGAGCTGGAAAAACGCTTCGGCAGCGAGCAGGTGCACGAGGCCGGCCTGAAGGTGCAAACCACGCTCGATCTGGACCTGCAAAAGACCGCCAATCGCGCCATCAACGACGGCCTGGCTGCCTATGAGCGGCGGCGCGGCTGGTTGGGAAATGACTCGTCTGGCAAGCTGGAAAACGTGCTCGCTACCGGCGTCACCATCGAGGATTACAAGCATCCCGACTGGGCCATGAGTTCCGGGCCCGGAGACTACGTCCATGCCGTGGTTACCCGCGTCCTGCCCTTGGAGATCCATGCCCGCGTGGGCGACGCCCAGATTCTGCTCCTGCCCGAGGACTGGAGATGGACAGGGGAGCGCTTTGGCGTCGCTCTGGTCAAGCCCGGCGACGTGATCTACGTTCACCTCGCCGATGCCATGGAGGGCAAGGCGCGGCGCGCCACGCTGGAGCAGGACTCCGGCGCCCAAGGCGCTCTGCTGGCCATCGACAATACCAGCGGCGACGTGCTGGCCATGGTCGGCGGGCGCGATTACGCGCTCTCCCAGTTCAACCGCGCCACCCAGGCCCAGCGGCAGACCGGCTCCAGCTTTAAGCCCTACGTCTACACCGCCGCCATTGAAGACGGCGCCAAACCCACCGACATCATCGTCGATGCCCCTATCAGCTTCGGCAGCTACACTCCCCGCAACTACGAAAGCGACTTCAAGGGGCAGATGACCCTCACCGAAGCCTTCGCCGAGTCGCGCAATATTCCCGCTCTCAAGCTGGCCGATCAGGTGGGCATTCAAAAGGTTATCGACGTGGCCCACCGCTTCGGAATCACCTCGAACATTCCCACCTATCTGCCGGTGGCTTTGGGCGCGGTGGATGTCTCGCTCGAAGAGCAGGTGGCTGGCTACGCCGTCTTTCCCAACGACGGGTTGCGCGTGAAGCCGCGGTTCATTAAAAAGGTCTCCAACACCGACGGCATCACCCTGTGGGAGGAACCGCCCGCCGTCAACGAGGTGATCAGCCAGCAGACCGCGCGCACCATGTTGACCCTCTTAAAAGCCGTCATCCAGCACGGCACCGGAGCGGCTGCGGCACAGCTCAACCACCCGCTCGGCGGCAAAACCGGAACCACCAGCGAATACACCGACGCCTGGTTCCTGGGCTTCTCGCCCTCCATCACCTGCGGCGTCTGGATCGGCTTTGACAACAATCAGTCCCTGGGAGAACATGAATCCGGAGCCCGCGCGGCCCTGCCCATCTGGATAACCTGGATGCGCGCCGCCATCAGCGGCAAAAACAACGAAAAATTCCTCGCCGACGAACCGGGCAATCCCCCACTGAAGGCAGCCGCGCAGCCGGCCGCCAGATTGGGAGCAGCCGGCTCGCCCGCCAGACCCGTGAAGGCCAACGCGTCCGACAATTTGCCTCTGTCCGTCAATCCGCCGTCAGCAGCCGCCGCTGTCAGTCCGGAATTTGCTTCGCCTGCGGCCAGTTTGCCCGCCAATGCTCGCACATCCACGAAATCGATTGGCCCGGCATCCAAACCGCCCGCGCATCCCGCCGCAAAACCGGCCGTGAAGCCAGCCGTCAGCGCTGCTGCAACTGGATCGAGAATCAAACCGGCATTGAGCTCACAGACTGCTACAGGAAGGCTCGCCGGTTCCGTTAAACCGGTAATCGCTCCAACGGCTTCCTCGGGTACCCCCCGCACGGCAAGAACACCGGCGCCAGCAGTTCAACCCAAGCCGCTGGTTCCCATCGGCCAGGCCGCAAAGCCGACTGCGCCTGCAGTTCCACTCGCGCCGATTGCTTCCATCGGCCAGGCTGCAAAGCCGACTGCGCCTGCGGTTGCGGAACAGCCATTCCAGCCAATTGCAGGCGTGCCCTCGGCCAATTCGAAGGTGAAAAAAGCACCCTTGGCTCGGCCGTCCGCTCCCGCCTTGCCAAATGTCGCCGTCAAACCGGCACTCAAATCTGGCTCCAATCCAGCCAAACCAATGAATCCGTGATAAGTCAGGCCTGTTTTTTGACAGACGGCTATGAGTCCAGGTCCTTGTCTGACGACTTGGCCTTCCGAAAAATCACTGCTGCCAGACCGAGGAGTCCCGTGCCCAGTAACAAAAGAGACCCGGGTTCTGGAGTCCGCGCGATAATTGGGCCAGGAGAATTGCCGAAACTGCCAGAGCTGGTGATGCCGATGCCGTTTGACTGATTCAGATAATCCTGTCCCGGCTCGGTTTCCGACTCCACCAACACATAGGTTGTGCTGGTGTTTGCCCAAAAGTTCACTTCCCATTCAGCTGGGTCGCTGGACGGGCCAATATTTAAGAGAAGGCCATAGTAATCGAACTGGCCGCCCGTTGTGCCTGGCGCATTTGCTTTCGGGTAGTACAGATTGTCGTAATCCCACGAATCATTGGCAGAGATAAGGTAATTCTCGTAGGTGCCGTTTCCGGGGTACAGGCTGATCGCGCCGGAAACACCGTTTTCCGTATCTGTATAAGTGCCTGTAAAGGAGGTGATGTCAATGCCTCCATCTGCGTTTGCAGCGCCCGACGTGGTGAAGACTCCGTTGATAGTGATATTGTTCGCCGGGTAATACAAACCAGACGAGTAGTTGGAGACGTTGCCGGTATAAATGAAGATATACGAATCAGCCAGGGCGGCCGGAACTCTCGCCAGAGTCGCTGTCAGGAAGAGTAACGTCAATGAAAGTTTCCGCATTGCTCGTTTCCCCACTCCTGATTTCGCGCGCAACCTGTTCCGCATACATCTCTGCCGCGAATCTTCTGTAATAAAAGAAACTACACACCAATACAACAGGATATGAACAAAAACTAATATTCGGCAAAACGTTCGCTGAGGAACATTCCCTAAAGTAACAGAATTTAAAACCGGGGTCACTTGAATTCATGCCAGATTTTCCAAACGGCCCTCTACATTGAGCCTGGGTTTCTTCTTGTGCGTTGAGGATTAAACAGTTGCTATCGCGCCAGCGAAAAGTATCTCTTTGCTTTATCTATATCTTTTAGAATCTGCACTTTCAGAGCCTCCGGCGTGGGCCACTCTCGCTCCCCGCGCAACCGCAGCAGAAACTCGACCACTATCGGCGTTTGCTCATCAGCTTCGATGGGCTCAAAGTCCAGAATGTGCGACTCAACGGCAAACGACGCCTCGCCAAACGTCGGACGGTTGCCCACGTTGGTCACGGCCTGGAATCCGCGCCCTCCTATCGTGAGCCGGGTGACGTAAACCCCGAAGGCAGGAAGAAGGCCGTCGTAGAGCGCGAGGTTGACGGTGGGCACCAGCAATCGCGTGCCGATGCCGCGTCCGCGAGCCTGGGTGGAGCGAATCTCGAAGGGGCGGCCCAGCATCCAGCGCGCGCGGGTCATGTCGCCCGCTGCCACGCGCTCGCGAATCGCCGAGCTGGAAACCTCCAGCCCATGCACATGTACCGGCGCATGAACGTGAACGGCAAATCCAAACTCCGCGCCAAAGGCTTTCAGTTCGGCCACTCCGGCCTCGGCGCGATGGCCAAAGCGGAAGTTGCCGCCCTCGTGCAGGCCGCGCACGGCGAGAGCGTCGACCAGAATGGCCTGCACAAAATCCCGCGCGGTGAGTGAGGCGAGCGCCGCATCAAAGGGCAGCACCACGACGGCGTCAATGCCCGTCAAGCCCAGCAGGCGCACTCGCTCCTCGATCGGCGTGAGTAGCTGCGGCGCGGTCGCGGGACGCAAAAACTGCTCCGGATGAGGGTCGAAGGTGATGGCCACGGCTCGCGCGCCTAAAGCCCGCGCCTGCTGCACCACCGCCGAAAGAATCTCCTGGTGGCCCAGGTGTACGCCGTCGAAGTTGCCGATGGCGGCCACGCTGGCGCCGGCGGGAATCTCCGCGAGCGATTGATATACAGAAATCAACTTGCCCTCAATCATCAGTTCACGGTCTCCAGGTTTACCGGCAGGCTAAGCCCATCGTAAGCCAGCCGGATGCCGTCGGGCAGCGCGCGGTTGGTCTCTTCGTGGCCCAGATCGTGGGCGATGTGCGTTAGCCAGGTCTGGCGCGCGCCGATGCGCCGCGCCCAGCCGATGGCCTGCTCCACGGTGGCGTGGCTGGCGTGCGGCTTGTGGCGCAGCGCGGAGAGAACCAGGTGGTCGAGCCCCGTGAGCAGCGCGAAGCTCGATTCGGGGATGCCGCTCACGTCGGTCAGGTAAGCGGCGCGGCCAAAGCGGAAGCCGGCAATCTCCAGCTCCCCATGCCGCACCGGCACGCGCAGAAATTCGACTCCGTGAACAAAAGTCCGCTCCGTCAGCGGCCGCAGTTCGACCCGCGCGCGGTTGGGATAAGTGGCCTGCGGCGAAAAGGTGTACTCATACGTGCGCTCCAACGCCTCAGCCGTTTCCGGCGAGGCATAGAGCGGAATCGGTCCGTCCTCGCGATAGACCGCAAAGCTGAGCGGGCGCAGGTCGTCCATGCCCAGAATGTGGTCGGCGTGGCCGTGGGTATAAAACACAGCGTCCACGCGCGTCAGGTTGTTGCGCAGCGCCTGCTCGCGGAAATCCGGGCCGGTGTCGATCACCACCACGCGCTCACGCCCGCCGCCCGTCTCGCGCCAGCGCACCAGCACCGAGGGCCTGAGCCTGCGGTCGCGCGGGTCCTCCGATGCGCACACCGCGCAATCGCACCCCAGCGTCGGAACCCCCATTGAGGTTCCCGTCCCCAGAAATGTAAGCAGACCGTCCATGCGTGGCGCTCCGCTAAGCCTTTTTCAGAGGTGGGGGCGGCTGAATGCCCTGCGTGGTGATCATTCTGGTCAGCTCCAGGAAGGCCATGCGCAGTTCAAACAGCACTGTCTGCAGGGTCTTATCCTCGGCCTCGGTCAGATTGCCGCGGGTCTTCTCCGCCAGCACGCCCAGCAAGTCAATGGTTGTCCGCGCGCCCAGGATGTCCACCCGCGGGCGTTGTCCCTCCTGCGTGCCGGCCCCCATTTGAATCATCGCGGAAACGTAAAACTGCTGTACCAAGTGCTCAAAGCTAACCTGCGGCGGCGCGCCCATGGCGGGGTTCTGCGCCCGTACCATGTCCTCCAGCCTCTGTGCCGAGGCGTCGTATGCCGCCTTCTGCTCGCGGCTCTCCTGCGCTGTGGGCGGAGTAGGCAACTCTGCTTCAGCCTCCGCCGCGGACTTTGAAGTTGCGGCGGATGTGGCCCCTCGCCGGGCCTCGGACTTCGAGTCGTTGACCACCAGCCGCGGTCCGCCGCCAGGCGGCGGCGATGCCGGTGCTTCCTCTGCCGGAGTCGCCTGTTGCTGGCCCTCCCGCTCTTCTTCCGCCTTTATCTTGCGGCGGTCAATCACTTCAAACTTCGGTTTATCGCTCATGATTCTCACTTTCCTGTTCGTTGTTCTGACTTATTAACTCTGCCAGCGCGGGTGGCGCGCCCAGAATCCCTGCCCTGCCCGTGACTGTTCCGGCCGTGTAGTTGAAAATGTGATTGCCTCGCTCCGCCTCACTGCGCATCATGCCCAAAGCAAATACACGCGATCCTGCCCGCAGCGGCAACTCCGCCGCGCTGGTGATCGCGCCGGCAACCGCTCCGCCGTCCATGGTCAGCTCGGTCCCCGTAGCCGGTACAGGCCCGGACAGCTCCAACTGCCGCAGATGCCGGTGTACGCTGCCGCGCGATCGAATGCGCTCCACAATCTCCTGGCCCAGGTAGCAGCCCTTGTTAAAACTCAGCGCCCGCATCTGCTCCTCCTGCGGCGGGGCCAACTGCTCAACCTCCTGCGGCAGGTCGCGCTCCGCTATGTCGATGCCGTAAGCGGGAATCCCTTCCGCGATGCGAAATGCCTCCAGCATGGCCGCTCCTGCCGGACTCGCGCCGGCCTCCTTCAGCGCCTTCCACAGCGCCGGAATCTCCGCCGTCCACACCCAAAGTTCATAATGCGGCACGAGCGCGCCGTAACCGCGAATCACTAGTACTTGTTTGCCGTTCCACGTAGCGCGTGCGCTGGTCATCGGCTCTGCGAGCGCGGACAACCCCAGCCGCTCCAGCACGCCGGCGGCCAACGGCCCGGTAATCCCCAGCGCCGACTCTTCACTCAGCGGCGCCAGCTCCACATCGTCCATGATGATGAAGCGCTCCAGGTGGGCCAGCAGCCGGTCGTACTGATCGGCGGCAATTTCAAGCTCAAGCGCATCTTCCTCGCGCTCGCGCCAGACGTGCAAATCGCCCTGGATGCGTCCCTGCGCGTTGAGCACCAGGTTCCAGGCGCCGGCGTTCGTCCCCAGCTCGTTCACCGTGTTGGTGACCATGCCGCTCAACCAGCGGAAGCGGTCTTCGCCGCGCACCGCCATGCGCCGCAGCCAGCCCAGGTCGTGTACCGCTGCTCCGGAAACCAGCGCCGCTGTTTCCCTCTCAGCCGCGTCCAACTCCCGTGGAGTCAGCACGCCGCGATAAGCCACAAGCTCCGCCACTGTGGCCGTTTGAGCCAGCATCGTCGCGAGTGTTGTAGCCAAAAAGGGGTCCGTTTCCGTCATAGGGGAGCTATTTTCCGGTTCAGGCATAAATTTTCAGAGGAAATCACGCTTGAGACCGCATCCTGATTATAGCCTTGAAAGAAGATAGGGAGTATCGATGAGCAAGCAGCACGGGATCGTTCGCGGATGGGCCTTGGCCGTAGCGATGTGTCTTGCAATAAGCGCGCCGCAGGCGCAGTTGGCCCCACCGCAGGTGGTTGCGCCGGCCCAACGGCCGCCCGCCGTATCCGCGCCGCAAACGCAGTTTGCGCCAGCACAGTCAGCCACCCCGCCGCAGTCAGCCGCGCCGCAGGAGCAAGCCCCGGAGTCCGGTAAAATTTCTCCGCAGCAGGCAAGCCAGCTCCTCTCGCTGGTCGATGAGCTGATCAAGTTCTCCTCCGGCGAAACCGGTCTCCCCATCAAGAGCGCCGTTAAACGCCAGATCATCTCCCGCGCCACGGTCGAAAGCTATCTCCAGCAGAAGTTCAATGAAGACGAGAGCGCCAAGCGTCTCCAGCGTGGTGAGATTGTGCTCGAAAAGTTCGGCCTGCTCGACCGCGACTTCGCTCTCAAGCCCTTTCTGCTGGCTCTGCTCAAGGAGCAGATCGAGGCCTATTATGACGACAAGACCAAGACCGTCTACATGCTCGACTGGGTGGACGTCGAGGAACAGAAGCCGGTGCTGGCCCACGAGCTGACCCACGCCCTGCAGGATCAGCACTCCGATCTCGAAAAGTGGAACAACCAGACCCCCTACGATGTCTCGCTTAACTCCTCCGATGACACCGACCACCTGGCCAAAGACGAGATGGACACGGCGCGCGAGGCCGTCGCCGAGGGCCAGGCCACGGCCGTCATGATGGACTACATCCTCAAGCCCATGGGCAAAAGCCTGGTCAAGGACCCGGAGGTCTCCGAGCTCGTCCGTCAACATATGGCCGCATCGGAGGATTCCCCCGTGCTGGCGCGCGCACCGCTCATGATCTCCGAGTCGCTGCTCTTCCCTTATCGCGAGGGCCTCAGCTTCGAGCAGGATGTGTGGATGGATCAGGGACAGGAGGCGGCCTTTGCCGGTACCCTCGATCATCCGCCCACCTCAAGCTGGGAGATCATCAACCCGCGCGAGTACGAAAAGCGCCACGTGCCCGCCGTCCCGCTTCTGCCCAACATTCACCCCTTGGTGGATAAGCTCTACAAGCCTTACGACATCGGCCAGATCGGCCAGCTCGATTTGCACATCCTCACCGAGCTCTTCGGCGGCGACCAGGCTGCCGGCAACCTCACCCCGGCCTGGAACGGCGGCCTTTATTGGGCCGGCCAGCGCCTCAGCGCCAAAACTCCGCAAGACCTGGCCAGCACCAACTCCATCGCCCTCTTCTATCTCTCCGTCTGGAAGAACGCCGCCTCCGCTCGCGCCTTCGCCCGCCTCTACGCCGATGAGCTGGGCCGCAAATACTCCGGCGTTCAATTCGATTCGACTGATGAGCGTCCCGCTCCGGCCAGCCCCCCCGATGGATTCTCGTTCTTCCCGCCTCCCGCCTCCTCCGGCGAGGAGCAGGTCTACTCCACCAGTGAAGGCCCGGTCGTCATCACCATCCGAGGCAAGATGGTCTTCGTCGCTGAAAGTTTCCCGCTCGACGTGGCCCGCCAGCTCACCGCTCTCATCCTCGACGCGCAGGGAACCGGCGAACTCAAAATGGCGGATTCCATGCCCCCGCCCATCCCCACTCCAGCAGGTGCCCCGGGTCTCGCTTCTGAGACCCGGGAATCCCTCACTGGAAATCTGATCCGTTTCTTCTCCCACTGCGGCGTAATGAAGGTCACCGTAAATGCTGCGCTTAAAGCCGCCGCCTCCGCAAAATAGGATGCATTTTCCGCTCTTGTGAGTGATTTGTAGGTTGTGCTATCCTCTCCCGCGAGTAGTCTGAATCACTAATTTATTCATGAAAGGTGCTACTGAAATGCGTATGTCCAAAACCTTCGCCGCGGCGGCAATCGGTCTGACGGCTTTCTTGCTATTTGCTCTGGGAACACAGGCTCAGGCCCAGCGTCCCCGCTATCTCCATGCCCTCTCTGACCTGCGAGAAGCGCGTGAACTGCTGCAAACGGATCGCCGTCCGGGATTTATCGGCGCGCGGGACCGCGCCATAGAAGAAATTGAACGCGCCATCCATGAAGTAAGTGAGGCGGTGCGCGACGAGGGAAGGAACCCCCACCATACTCCCCCTCCTCAAAGCGGGGGAGACCCCAATCGCCCCTTGCGTTCGGCATTGACTCTTCTGGATGAAGCACGCGGGGACATCGCCTTCGGGACTGATGAGACTGGACATCGCGGGCTGCAGGAGCGCGCTCTCCGCCACATTGACGAGGCGCGGGAAGCCCTCAGACATGCCCTGCACGAAATGGAACGGGAACACCGCTACTAGTCTCTGACGATGCAATGAGCGGCTTCCGGGCATCGATTCTGAGGCCTGGGAGCCGCTTTGCGTTGACTCTCCCGCTTGCTGACTCCGCCAACCTCATTCGCATCTTTTCTAACTGCGGCGTGATGAAGGCCGTGGTCGAGGCTGGCGTCAGAAGCACCGTCTCCGCAAGACCAACTGCGGGCTCCGGGAGCGATCAGGCCGCATCTTTGTGGACGAGATATTCGTCAAGAAGCACGGCCACCAGCACCGCCGTGGGGACCGAGACCATGGCTCCGAGAATGCCTCCAAGCGCGGAGCCGAGCACCAGGGCAACGAGGATCGCCAGGCCGGGCAGACCGACTCTGTTCCTCATAATGCGCGGAACGAGATAGGAATTTTCAACCTGTAGATAAACCACGTAAAAGATAGCAATGCCCAGCACCCGGCCCCATGAGTCAATGGCTGCCACCAGCAGCGCAAGCGCGATGCAGATCGCGGCGCCCAACACGGGGATGATGTTGAGCAGCCCCGTCAGCACGCCCAGCGCATATGCGTAGCGAACGTGGAGCGAGAGATAAACAATCGTGCTGGCAACTCCCAGGATGAGCATCAGGCTCCCTTGGCCTAGCAGCCATTTGCCCATGCGGATCTCCGCCCGTTGCAGGGTCCGGTCGAGACGTTCGCGGCGTTCGCGCGGAAAAAAGGATAGAAACCACCGGTAGGCCTGGTCGCCTTCCAGTATGAAATAGATGGTAAGGATGATGCCCATGATGAAATCGAATAGCCTGCCCGCCCAGTTGCTGAGAGAGAACAGCAGATAAGTTGCTGTCTGGCTCACAAAATCCTGAAGCCGGGAACTGAGATCCGCGGTATCCAGGTGTTGAGCCAGGGGAATACTCTTGAGTTTTTCTACTAGTACAGGTAAGCGTGTCGGCATCTCCCGGGCGAATCCCTGTAGATCGCTGATGACCGGGGGCAGAGCGAGGAATCCGAAGGCGGTAAGCGCTCCAGCCGCAACCAGCAGAAGAAGGAAGATGGCGGCTGAGCCTTTGAATGGCTGCCATCTCCGAATGCGGAGCCGGGAAGTAAAACGCACTACCGGGCTGAGCACAACGGCAAAGAGCGCGCTGACATAGAGCAGTACGAGCACATCGCGAATCAGCCAGGCCAGATAGCAGGCCAGGGCAAGGGCGAATGCGAAGACGATGTCGCGGCGAAGTGTGCGCGGGCTATCGGAGGGTTCAGTCATGCGCGGAATTCCTGCAAGCCGGAGTATACGGCACAGGCAATGCGATTGGCTACAGCGAAACCAGAGTAGCTGTACCCAGAAGCAATCCCGCCAAGTGGCTTTTTCATGACCGGGGTCCCCGCGGACAGGTCTTCGTCCGTGGGGTGGAAGTAAAAGCCACATCGAACACTCTCGGCAAGAGCACGTTGACTCTGGTTTCGCTCTAGTTCGGTGGCCATTAGGCTTCTGGCCAGTAAGTGCATGGTCCAGCGCCGCCTTACTTCTCCCCGCCCAGAATCGAGCCCACGATCCCGCCGATCAGCGCGCCACCGGCGGCCGGTCCCACCTGCCGATTCTCGGTGCGCGGCAGGTACTCGGCAATCTGGTGCGCCAGCCTCGAAATCGGCAGCGTTTGCAGCCAAACCGTGCCTGGCCCTTGCAACACAGCCAGAAAGATGCCGTCCCCGCCGAAGATCATGTTCTTGATTCCCGGCACCGTCGTAATCTGGAAGCCCACCGACGCCTGGAATGCGCCCACGTGGCCCGGATGCACGCGCAGCACCTCGCCCGGAGCCAGCTTCTTCTCGATCAACTCGCCGGATAGCTCCAGCCACGCCGTTCCCGCGCCGCCCACCTTCTGCAGCAGGAACCCGTTGCCGCCAAAGATGCCCGCCCCCAGCGACTGCTGAAAGCCCACACCGATCGTCACCTGCGTCGTGGCGCACAGAAACCCGTGACGGTGGATCATGTACTCATTGCCCGGCGCAACCTCGACCGGCACAATGTGCCCCGGCACCTTGGTGGCAAACGACACCACGCCGGTTGCCCCGCTGGCCCGGTACTCGGTCATGAACAGGCTCCCGCCCCCGGCCACGCGCTTCAACGCGCCGAAAATTCCCCCGCCCCCGCCCATCTGCGTGTGGGTGGTCATCTGGATCGATGCGGTCATCCACGAAAGCTCCCCGCTCTCGCTGAACACGCTCTCGTTCGGTTCAAGCTGCACATCGAGCACGGGCATGGTAGTGCCCTGAATCCTGGTCTGCATAAGTTATTCTCCTTATCCTGCATAGTGTACCTGCTTGGACCTGTGGAACGCCGGCTCTGATCCGGTTTCTCCATGAAGATTCGGCAAACATGAAACGCAATGCTTGTTTCCTGACCCATACTTTGCCGTCAAACTAATTAAGAAATCGCAGGCCTCCCCTCTTCGCAGAAGGCGGCCTGATGTTCTACTCTTTCCTGAGACTCTTATGGCTTCATTGATTCGCAGCTTCCGCAAAGCCCTCTGGCTGGCGCTGGAGCACGACGTGCTCAACTCGGCCAAGGCCGTCGCCTATTCGGGGATGCTGGCCCTGTTTCCGGCGCTGGTAGTGCTCACCGCGCTGTTGGCCCAGGCACCCGAGGGAACCTCGCTGGTGGGCGAGGTGCGCGGCGCTTTCGAGCAGTTTCTGCCCGAAGGCGCCTTGTCTCTGTTGCAATCCGCCATGGAGACCCACAGCATTCACTCCGCGCAGTTGATCTACTCCGCCGCCGCTCTCTCGGTCTTTGCTGGCCTGGGGATGATGCTCTCGCTCATGGAGGGCTTTCGCCGCGCCTACCAGCTGCCGCAAGATCATTGGGGCTTCTGGCAGCGCCGCTTCAGGGCATTGTTGCTGGTGCCTATCGTGCTGGTCCCGCTCTCGCTGGCCACCCTGGTGCTGGTCTTCGGCCGCCAGATCGAGGCGTGGATGATCGACAACTCCACTCATGAGTTGCGCCACATTGTGCTTTTCTTCTGGCGCATGGTCCGCTGGGCCATCGCGCTGGTCTCCAGTGTCAGTGTCCTCGGCGCTCTCTATCACTTCGGTACAGGTCACGTCAGAACTCATGCGAATTCGTGGAGTAGTAAACGATTAGCTGTATTGGTGATTGTGGCTGGTGTATGGATATCTTTCATGGTAAATGCGATGCTCTCTAGCAGGGTCCGCAGAGCACGGGAACTCTATATTACCAATCCATCGCTTTTAGCAATTGTTGGAGTCGGCTGCTTTATCGCGTTTTTATTTGTTAGATACATACTTCCGCTCCGCCAGCGCAAAGAGCACTGGGACTTGGTGGGACCGGGCGCGGTGGCTGCCACTTTGGTCTGGTTTCCGTCCACATTGGCCTTTGGCTGGTATGTCACGCGCATTGCCAACTACTCCATGTTCTACGGCTCCTTTGGCGCCGGCATCGCCACCTTGATCTGGCTCTACATCACCTCCTTCAGCGCTCTGCTGGGCGCGGAGCTGAATGGCGTCCTTTTTCGGGAACGACAGCAGCATGCTTCCGCGAACTCCAAACGGAATCGCTCCCGCCGGTAACTATTTTCACCGGCCATTCACTGCGTTTCCCGCATAATGGATAGCGGGGGTGCGTTCCCGCCCCTGCGCCCGATGAAGCCAACCGCGCGCAAATCCGGCCTCTTAGCCCTTTCAACCTTCGCTGGAGCATTCCCATGTCCTTCGCGCCTTTCAGCCTGACCGATTCCGCCTCCCAACGCCGCGCCAAGATCGTTGCCACGCTCGGCCCGGCCTCCAACACCGTGCCCGTCTTCCGGGATCTGGTCCGCGCGGGCGTCGATGTGGTTCGCCTCAACTTCTCCCATGGCTCCCTGGACGAAAAGCTGGAGCTGATCCGGATGATTCGCCAGGTCAGCCGCGAGGAGCATAAGCCGCTCTGTATCCTGGGCGACCTGCAGGGGCCCAAGATTCGCACCTCCACGCTCACAGACCACCAGTCCGTGCTGCTCCAGGCCGGCCAGAAGTTGACCATCACGCCGCGCGACGTTCCCGGCACGGCTTCTCTGGTGGGAACCACCTTCAAGACCCTGGCCGAGAATGTCGAGCAGGGCTCGCGCATTCTGCTCTCCGACGGCCTCATCGAGCTGCACGTTCTGGAAGTCTCGGATGGCGACGTCCTCTGCGAGATCGTCAACGGCGGCATGCTGGGCGAGCACAAGGGCATCAACCTGCCCGGCATTCCCGTGCGCACGCCCTCGCTGACCGAAAAGGACTCCGTAGATCTGGAATTCGCGCTCAAGAATGGCGTCGACGCCATCGCCGTCTCCTTCGTCCGCACCGCGGAAGATGTCAGCCTGGTGCGCAATCGCGTCTCCGCTTACGGCGGCGAAACCTGGATCATCGCCAAGCTGGAAAAGCCCCAGGCCATCGAGCATCTGGATGCCATCCTTAAAACCGCCGACGCCATCATGGTGGCCCGCGGCGATCTGGGCGTCGAGCTGCCGCCGGAGCAGGTGCCCGCCATCCAGAAGCACATCATCCGCCGCGCCGCCGAATTGCGCAAGCCGGTCATCACCGCCACCCAGATGCTGGAATCAATGATCGAAAACCCCCGCCCCACCCGCGCCGAGGTCTCCGACGTGGCCAACGCCGTCTACGACGGCACTGACGCCGTCATGCTCAGCGGCGAATCCGCTGTGGGCAAGTTCCCGGTCGAGGCCGTCTCCATGATGGCTCGCATCGTCGTCGATGCCGAGCGCAACATCATGAATGACGAGCATGCGGATCGCCGCAAGCAGCGCCGGGCAAAACTTTCCATCGCCGAGACCATCTGCGAAGCCACGGCCCATGCCGCCGACGATCTGGACCTGCGCGCCATCGCCCTCTTCACTGAGTCGGGATCCACCGCGCGCAAGCTCTCCAAGTACCACCCCGCGGCGCCCCTCTTCGCCTTCAGCCCGCTGGAAATTACCATCAACCGCCTTAACCTGCTCTGGGGCACAACCCCCATCCCTTGCCCCAAGATCAATTCCAATGAGGCCATGGTCGAGTGCGCCGAAAGTCTTCTGGAACAGGGCGGATACGTCCGCCCCCGCGAGGTCATCGCCATCGTAGCCGGCACGCGTACCAAGTCCGGCTCAACCAACTTCCTCCGCCTCCACGTCATGGGCGAACGCAAGTAGGGCGAGCGATTCCACGCCCCGCAAATAGATGCAGGTAAAAGAAGTAGTCAGAAAGCTTTAAATCAGGGAAACATTCTCCGCCTGAGCCGCTCGGCGAAGCTCTCCATCGAGCGTAGCCAATGGTAGATTCAATCGCATGGCCAACTCCAGATAGGCTGCGTCATACGAGGTCAGCTGATGCCGCTCGGCTAGCTCGCGAATCGCAATCAATCGCTGAAAATCAGGTCCAGCGTCGATAACAATGTGGAATGAAACGAGAGACGAAAAGTACCATTGAACGGTTTGCTCGGTCACGCGGCCCTTACGTTTGGCCTGAATCACGCCATTCAGAATTTCCAGCGGCCAATGCGATGGAACCGCGACTTCCTCGCCGCCGATCAGTCGATCCAGCAACGCCTCGGTGTAGGGAGTAGCCTCATCGGAAAAACACCTCCCCAGGCTCACGGACGCGTCGGGAATAAATACGGCCATCAGACTCTGCGGCCTTCCTCAATTAAATCCTTGATTTTGAGGCCGTCCAGGCGATTGGTTTTACGCATTTCGCGAATGTTGCGTCCTGCCTCGGCGGGCGAGTAAGGACCGGGGCCCAGACGAACTAGGTGAGGCTGCGAAGCTGCCTCTTCTGAGACCACCAAATTTTGTATATAGGCCTCCAGCGCCAGCCCGCGAGCCTGGACCTGGGCGGCAAGATGATCGGGAATGTCGATGGTGACCTGCATACAAGAATCTTAACACTGGTTGCAGTTCTAGCAGCAGCCTATTTGCCGTCTTATCTTCCGATCTCCGGAACTGACAATCCCCGGCAAATCTTTCGTGCCAGTAGATCGGCAACTTCTGTATGACGAGGAATCGCTTCCGTCTGCCCTGTTTCCGGATTGCACCACAAGGAGTGTGAACCGCCTTCGCGCTTTAGGTAGCACCCATGCAGGCGCAGATGGCGCAATAGCGATTCGCGCTTCACTGGACCGTTACCGTCTCGCGAAGAGCGTCTGCCGGAGCACCACGAAGTCCATCCTCGCGCCGGTCCTCCAGAATCAGTTGAATAGCCGCACCCAGGCTCTCGCGGCACTCTTCCACGCTGTGCCCTTGCCCGTTGGCGCCGGGAATCTCAGGAGACCAGGCAATAAACCAATCTCCGTCGCGTTCAATGACCGCTGTGAATTCGTTGCGCATGGAACAAGTATAGACCAACATTCACTGCGCGTGAATTTTAACTGTAGTTATCTTCCTCCACCTCGTTTAGAATTCTTCCACCAAAGTAGCCGTCTATTTCCCCGCCAACTGCCGCAGCACATACTGCAAAATCCCGCCGTGCTCGTAGTACTCAATCTCCTGTGGCGTGTCGATGCGCACCTTCGCCCGGAACGTTTTCGCTGTCCCATCCGCCGCGGCCGCCATCACCTCCAGCTTCCGCCCGGATGTAAATTTTTCGCCCAGCAGCTTCGTCAGCCCTGGGAAGGAAAAAACCTCCTCGCCCGTCAGCCCCAGCGATTCCACATTCTGTCCCTCCTCAAACTGCAACGGCAAAATCCCCATCCCTACCAGATTTGACCTGTGAATCCTCTCAAAGCTTTCGGCAATCACCGCGCGCACTCCCAGCAATTTCGGTCCCTTGGCCGCCCAATCGCGCGAGCTTCCTGATCCGTACTCCTTGCCCGCCAGAATAATTAGCGGTACGCCTTGCTCGGCATACTTCACGCTCGCGTCGTAAATGCTCATCTGCTCGCCCTCGGGCAAGAGGCGCGTCACGCCACCCTCGGTCCCCGGCGCGAGCCGGTTTCTCAGCCGCACGTTCGCAAACGTTCCGCGCACCATCACCTCATGATTCCCGCGCCGCGAACCATACGAGTTGAACTCCGCCGGCTTCACCCCGTGCTCCGCCAGGTATTTTCCCGCCGGCCCGTTGGCCTTGATGTTGCCTGCCGGAGAAATGTGGTCGGTCGTCACCGAATCGCCCAACACCGCCAGCACCCGCGCTCCCAGAATGTCTCTCACCGGCGCGGGAGTCTTCGTAATGCCGTCAAAGTACGGCGCTTTGCGAATGTACGTTGAATCCGGCTCCCACTGGTAGACCTCGCCGGTAGGAAACTTCAGTCCCTGCCAGTTTGCGTCGCCCAAACTCACCGTCGCATATTCCCGCCGGAAGCCCTCGCTCGACAATCCCTTTTCGATTGCCTCGGCCACCTCCGCCTGTGTCGGCCAAATGTCCTTGAGGTAAACCGGCTTCCCTGCCCCATCCACGCCCAGCGTGTCCGTCTCGAAGTTATGATCGATCCGCCCGGCCAGCGCGTAAGCCACCACCAGCGGCGGGCTCATCAGATAATTTGCCCGCACGTCCACGTTCACTCTGCCCTCAAAGTTGCGATTGCCGCTCAATACGCTCACCGCAACCAGCCCATGCTCTTCGATGCTTTTGGACACATCAACGGGCAGCGGCCCGGAGTTACCAATGCACGTCGTGCAGCCGTAGCCCACCACGTTGAAGCGCAATTTTTCAAGGTACGGCAGCAGGCCCGCCTTGGCGTAGTAATCCGTCACCACCCGCGAGCCCGGCGCCAGCGAGGTCTTCACCCACGGCGGCACAGACAGCCCCTTCTCCACTGCCTTCTTCGCCAGAATCCCCGCCGCCACCATCACCGAGGGATTCGATGTGTTGGTGCAACTGGTAATCGCCGCAATCACCACCGACCCATGATCGAGGTACGTGTCTGGATCAACCCCAAACCGTTCCTTCACCGTTGCCGGCCCGTGCGTCGGCGATTTTGTTGCAAGCGTCGCATCCCTCACCGCTCTCCGCTCCCACTGCTGCGCCGTTCGCATTCCCAGCGGCTTCGCCGTCGGTGAGAGTAGACTGGGTAACTGCCGCGCAAAATCAGCCGCCGCATCCCGCAACAGCACGCGATCCTGCGGCCGCCTTGGCCCGGCCACGCAAGGCTCAACGTCCGCCAAATCCAGATCCAAAGTTTGCGTGTACTCCGCCTCCGGCGTCTCCGCGCTGTGGAACATCTCCTGCGCTTGGTAATAATCCCGCACCAGCGCAATCTGCTCTTCGCTCCTCCCCGTCAATCTCAAATAGCGCAGCGTCTCCTCGTCCACCGGGAAAATGCCGCAGGTCGCCCCGTACTCCGGCGCCATGTTGCTGATCGTCGCCCTATCGGCCAGCGGCAGCGCGGCCACGCCCGGTCCGTAAAACTCCACAAACTTGCCCACCACCCCCAGCTTGCGCAGCGCCTGCGTCACCGTCAGCACCAGGTCCGTCGCCGTCGCTCCCTCCTTCAGCTTGCCGGTCAGCTTGTAACCCACCACCTGCGGCACCAGCATCGAAACAGCCTGTCCCAACATCGCCGCCTCGGCCTCGATTCCGCCCACGCCCCAGCCCAGCACGCCCAAGCCGTTGATCATCGTGGTGTGCGAATCCGTCCCCACCAGTGTGTCCGGATACGCAATTAATTCGCCGCCGTTCTCCGTCGTAAAAACCACTCGCGCCAGGTGCTCCAGATTTACCTGGTGGCAGATGCCCATCCCCGGCGGCACCGCCGAAAAATTCCGGAAGGCCGTCTGCCCCCACTTCAAAAACGCATAGCGCTCGCGGTTTCTTTGGAACTCCATCAGCGTGTTGGCGTCCAGCGCCGACGCCGTGCCGTACTCGTCCACCTGCACCGAGTGATCAATCACCAGCTCGGCGGCAATGAGCGGATTCACCCGCTCCGCATCGCCTCCCAGCGCATGAATCGCGTCGCGCATCGCCGCCAGGTCCACCACCGCCGGCACGCCGGTAAAGTCCTGCATCAGCACCCGCGCCGGCATGTAGGCAATCTCCCGGCTCGGCTCTGCCTTCGCCTCCCACTTGGCCAAAAACTCAATCTCCGCAGCCGTCACGTTCACGCCATCCTCGCGGCGCAATAGGTTTTCAAGCAATATCTTCAAACTGAAGGGCAGCCGGCTCAGGTTGAAGCCACGCGCCTTGAGCGCCGGCAAGCTATATATCGTATAGTTGCGTTTGCCCGAGGTGAGTCTTGTTTTACTGGCATAGCTGTTCATCGTTAGAAGCCTTTCTCTCCGCGCAACTGCGGAGGATTCTAATCATTTCATCTTGAATACTAGATGCGGTTCTCCAATCCCTCGTTTCCGAGACCTGGGGAAAACACAACTCATCGAAGATAGATTACTCAGCAGGAGGGGCGCCGTCCACGGTCACGCCACCCGCGACGATAGCGTCTCAGCAGGGGCGTTCTTTTTACCGGGATGGCATTGCGGCGATGCATCGTATACGCTTTAATTCTATCGCGGAGCAATAGCGATGTAAATGAGTGTGAGCCTGGCTGTTGGTTCGCCCTCAAATTACGGTGGATTTTCCATAATGGAAGCGTGTCCTGGATAATCTTTGTATGCGCCTCTTCATCGCCATCCCTCTCGCCGCAGCCGTGATCGACGAACTCCGCGCGGCCTCCTCGCGGCTACGCTCTCATGCGGACGGCCTCCGCTGGACCGCGCCCGAATCCTGGCACGTCACCCTGCAATTCCTCGGCAATACCACTCCGGAGCAATACGCCTGCGTCATCGCGCGCCTGAGTGAGCTGCATGCCCCGCCCGTTCCTGTCAGCCTAGAAAATCTGGACTGCTTCGAGCGCGCCGGAGTTCTCATCGCCCGCGTCCGCCTCGCACCCGAGCTGCTCTCCCTTCAGCAACGCGTCACCGCGGCCACCCAGCCCTGCGGCTTCGTTCCCGAAACGCGTCCCTTCCAGCCGCATATCACGCTCGCGCGCGGCAAAGGTCCAAAGCGAGACCTCAGCCAGCTCAAAGAAAGAATCCGCCGTTCGCAGAACTTCACCCGCTTTCAAGCCCGCGAGTTTCTCCTCTACGAAAGCTTCCTCTCGTCCACCGGCTCTCGTTACGAAGTCCGCGCTCGCTTTCCCCTCGCCGGCGATTAAGCATTTTATCTGCGGTTAATGTAGCGCCGGCCTCCTGGCCGGCTGTAGTGCGGGCGTCCTCGCCCGCACTTATTTAGATGCAATTCTCAAACCATACAATCTGAACACTAGGGTGGAAAACCCGTTCTTCATTTTCTCGCCAGCCAATCCAGGCCCCAATCTGCTAGCTTAATAAGTTGCGTATTTCACTCTAAAACAGCCGCCGCGCCCGAGGATTACCGCCTCCATGCCTAAACCGCTTCGCCGTCCGCCATCGCCTTTCTTCCGCTGGGCCATGCTCGTACTCGTCAGCCTGGCCATGTTCGGCAACTACTACGTCTACGATTGCATCGCGCCCATCGCCGACCTGCTCTCCAAGCAGCTCGGCTTCTCCGACTCCAACATCGGCCTGCTCCAGGCCATCTACAGCTTTCCTAATCTGATCATGGTGCTGGTCGGCGGCTATCTCGTGGACCGCATCGGCGCGCGCAAGTCGATCTTCCTCTTCGGATCGACCTGCCTGATCGGCGCGATCGTCACCGTTCTATCCGGCCATCTTGCCCTGATGGCCACCGGGCGCCTGATCTTCGGCATCGGAGCCGAATCCCTCATCGTCGCCGTCACCACCGCTATCGCAAAATGGTTCCGCGGCAAGGAACTGAGCTTTGCCTTCGGCATCAACCTCATGATTGCGCGCGCCGGCACCTTGCTTGCGCAGAGGTCGCCCACCTGGACCAAATTCAGCTTTATGCCGGAGTGGGTCAAATTAACCTACACCAGTTGGCGTACGCCGCTGCTGATCTCCGTAGGCATCGCCACTTTTTGCGTCATCGGCGCGCTGATCTATTGGGTCATGGAGGTCTACGCGGAAAAAAACTACGAACTCGCCTCTGCCGGACCCACCGATAAGGTCGTCTTCAGCGATCTCTTCCATTTCGGAGTCTCTTTCTGGTATATCGTTGCGCTGTGCGTCGTCTTCTATTCGGCAATCTTTCCCTTTGAAACCTTCTCCTACAAATTCTTCATGGATGCTCACGGCACCACGCGCGAAATGGCGGGTGCGCTCATTGGCAGTCTCACCATTGCCACTATGATCGGAACACCGCTGCTCGGATTGTTTGTCGACAAGATCGGCAAGCGCGCCCTGCTCATGATGATCGGCTCTGTGCTGCTGGTCCCCGTCTACCTCATGATGGCCTATACCCATACCCAGGCTTCGCTCTATGCCCCCATGGCGATGATGGGCGTCGCCTTCTCGCTGGTTCCAGCGGTGATCTGGCCCTCCGTCGCCTACATTGTGGAACAGAACAAGCTGGGCACGGCCTACGGGCTGATGACCGTGGTTCAGAACATGGGATTTTTCGGCTTCAACCTGGCCATAGGCTGGGCCAACGACCATGGCCACGCCAGCGACGCCAATCCTGCCGGCTACCATCTGGGCATGTGGATCTTCTCCATCCTCGGCCTGCTGGGAATGATCTTCGCCTTCCTGCTGCGGCAGCGCGAGATGGGCCCGCACGGCCACGGCCTGGAGACCATCACCGCCGGCTGAGATTACGATGGGGTTGAGATTACGCTGGAAGGAGCGTCGTATTACCTTGAAGGGTATGGGCTTATGCCCTACGCTTCAGAAGCTCAGGACACTTTCGCCCAAAGGCACATTTTATAAGTATGAATTCTTCATACTTATGCTAGACTCTTCTTCAGGAGCAATTCGCTATGCCCGCCTCTCTATGCGAAAAACGGACGGTCAGCCTGCCCAGTGAACAGGGGCGCTATATTGACCAGTTAGTGGATTCCGGTGTCTACGCCTCGGCCAGCGAGGTCGTCCGTGCCGGCCTTCGCGCGCTGGAAGAACGGGATGCCGCCGTGGAGCGCTGGCTGCGGACGGAGGTAGTGCAGGCCTATGACGAACTGGATGCGGACCCCGGCAGCGCAGTTCCGGCTGAAGAGGTCTTCACGGAGCTTCGGAAGCACATTGCCAACAGAATCGCCGGCCGGAAATGACGTACCGCGTCGCATTTACGCGCCGCGCTCAAGCCGATCTGCACGGACTCTTTGACTATCTCTCGGACCGCTTCGGCTTTACCAATGCCCAGCGTTATGTGGAACAGATCGAGAAGACCTGTCTAAGTCTGGGCACGATGCCTAACCGGGGAACGGAGCGTTCGGATTTAAGACCGGGGTTGCGGATAATGGGATTCCGGCGCAGAGTAACGATTGCCTTCCGCGTGAAGGGGGATTCGGTGAGTATTCTCCGCATTCTCTACGGAGGCCGAAGCGTAAATCTCGCTTTTCCGAAGATAGAAGACTAAAACGTCATCCCCCTATCGCGGCAGATCCATGTTGTAGAGAAAGTAGGCCCGCAGCTCCAGGAACGGCCCGTGGAAATCCCTGGGCAGCGGCGGATAGTTCGAGCCCGTCAGCGCGCCCCACGCCGCGCGGTCCAGCGCCACATCGCCACTACGGCCCTCCAGGATAAGGCTGCCGTCCATCAGCCGCCCGTTGGGCAGCACTTTGAAGCGAATCACCACCATCCCCGACTTCCCAATCGGCGGGTTCACCTCGTCGGGAATCAGCGGATCCCACGTGTGTTCCGTCTCCCAGTGCCATCGCGCCAGCCAGCTGGTGAAATCCACGCCCTCGGTGTCGGACAGCACCTCGATGCCGCCCGTCCCCGCGCCCGGATGCCGCGACAGTCTTCCGCCCGGCAAATTGCCCTCACCCGTGCCGCGCTCCCGCGATGCGCCCTTCATGGCCTCGCGCAGTTGGTCTGCCGGGTTTTGCGAGCCCAGGGCGAAGTTGGGCCGCGCGGGCACCACCGGCGGGCGTGGCGTCTCCAGTTGCGACTGTTCGTTAGGCGGAATAGGCGGCGGCTTGGGGGGCGCGGCAGGCTTCGGCGCAGCCTCCGGCCCCGGCGGATTCTCCCGCTTCATCGCCTCCATCGTCTCCTTGTCAATCAGCGGATGCTGCGGTACCGGCTTCACCATCACCTTGGGCGGCAGCGTGAACGGCGTATCCAGATACGTAAAATCCTTGTGCTCCCTCAGCTTCGTCCGGTCCACCACCTGCGGAACCTTGAAGATGTACTTGGGAATCCACGTCACCCCGGAAAGCAATGCCAGGTGAATCAGAATGGCCAGCCAGAAGCCCTCGCGCAGGCGCGCCCACCGCCGCTCATCCTCCATCTCGCTGATCATCTGCAGCAGTTCGTGGGTATCGTAGTCGATCCACCGCGAGCTGCTCGCTACCGGCAACGCAGGCTCCGCCGGCCGCGGCTCCGCGCCCTGCTCCGGTGCGCCCGGATCAAGCTCGTCTCCCGCGGGCCCTTTGGGCTCGTTCACATCGCTTGGCGCTGTATCGGTGGGCATTCGTTCTTGTGGAGCATCCCCAGGCGCCCTCGCCCGCTGCTCCCTTTATGTCCTTTCCTTCTATTCTCTCATTTAGGCCAACAACCGGTCTCATAAATGTCTAGAAGCTCATTCCGACGACTGTGAGACCCGACTGAAACCGGGGTCCCCAACGAGCGATTTGTGCTCGGTGGGGTGGAGCAAGGCGGGGCTCATGAACTCTGCGAGTCGATGCAGATGGCTTATGAGACCGGTTTAGATCCTGCCCATCGTCCCGGCCCGTACAATAGTTCCTGATACATAAGACGGAATTACCGCCAGAAGGGGACCCTGTTTGAAGCAGTTTATTGTTCGATGGATGGCCAAGTGGAAGCTTATAGCCCTTTTTTTGGCTAATTTTTTGGCTAAGTTCGGCATTTGGGGCATAGGCGGTCTGGCTCTGCTGGACTCCTCCACCATACCCGTCCCCATGGACGCTTTTATCGCCGTCGCTATATGGAACAACAAGAGCCACTTTTTGCTCTATTGCCTGCTGGCCTCGGTGGGTTCGGCCATCGGCGGCCTGCTCCCTTACGGCCTGGGCCGCGCTGGCGGCGAACTCTTCCTGCTCAAGCGCGTCAACCGCCAGCGATACGAGCACCTGCGCCTCCGCTTCGAGCGCCAGGAGTTCCTGGCCATGATGATTCCCTCCATGCTCCCTCCGCCCACGCCCTGGAAGGCCTGCGTCTTTGCCGCCGGCGTCTTCGAGATGAGAATTATCCCCTTCATGCTGGCCGTCTTCTCCGGCCGCATGCTCCGCTGGCTGATCCTCTCCGCGCTGATCCTCATCTTCGGTCCCAACGTCGTCGATCTGGTCACGCATCATGGACTCGCCCTGCTGGCCCTCGTCGGCGGCCTCGCCATCGCCGCCTTCGCCTGGTGGTTCATCCGCAAAAAACGCTCCGGCAAGCTGGACGTCGACTGATCTCGAACGAAGAAAATGAATTGAGGATGGAATGACCGATAAACCCTATTGCCCGCAGCAAGACATCGTGACCCTGATGAAGCAGTACAACCAGCAGGTCAAGGAATCTCCTCAGCTTCCCGATTCGGAGACTCGCTTGCTTCGCGCGCGTCTCGTCTTTGAAGAGGCTCTCGAATTCGTCAAAGGATGCGGTTGCACGGTCTCCAGAACCACTGCCGCATCGAACGGCGAAGATCAGGCCGCCCTCATTGACGAGATCGGCGTCGTGCTCGATCCCAGCGGCACACCTGATTTTGTCGAATACGTGGACGCATGCATCGACCAGTTGGTTGTCACGTACGGTGCGCTCAACGCCGCTGGCGTCAAGGTTCAACCCGCCTGGGATGAAGTGCAGCGCAGCAACATGAGCAAGGCATGGCCGCATTGCAGCGTTTGCGATGCTGTTTTGGTGCAGGGTTCTGGCCCAGAACTGCTCCATCCGGAAAACGCCATCGCCCATCCCGGAGATTGGAAGCCGGTCCTCAAGATTCATAAGCGCGCCGATGGCAAGGTCATCAAGTCGCCCACCTATTCACCCGCCGATTTAAAGCGCGTAATCGCTCAACAGATTCAGCAGGCCGGTGGCGCAGATCCCATGAGTCACAAATAAAGGTGCTCCCGGTCCCTCGAATTTGGGGACCGGGGAGGTGGAGACGAACTGCCGGGTGCCCCACCCTCGCCGCGTTCTTGTACTTGCGGCATCGGGGTCCCCGGCGAGCGATTTTTGCTCGCTGGGATGATCTAGCGTGGGTGAATAAATCCCTATTGCACTCGCACTCTCCGAATGTCACAATAATTCCGCCGCAAAATTTAAAAGCGCAAGCCCATGAAAACCTGCCCGCAATGCGACTCCGGCTACCCTGACACTCACACCACCTGTCCCACTCACGGCCTTCCTCTTAACGAGATTCGCGACCTCAAGCCGGGCATGGTCATCCACCAGAGCTACCGCATCGTTCGCAAACTCGGCCAGGGCGGCATGGGAGCCGTCTACCTCGCCCAGCACACGCTCATGAACGAGCCGCAGGCCCTCAAGTTCCTCTCGTCCGAGTTGAGCCAGGACCAGGCCTTCACCGCACGCTTCCTGCGTGAGGTCCGTACCTTGCGCCAGATTCGCCATAAAAACGTAGTCGATGCGGGCAATCTCGAGCCTGCCGAGGATGGAACCCTCTTCTTCTCCATGGAGTTCGTCGACGGCCCCGATCTCCGCACCTTCCTCAACAGCGTGAAGGGTACGGGCTTTAGCGTGAAGGGTACGGGCTTCAGCCCGTACATTCAATCTCCCAAAGAAGCCGGGGCTTTAGCCCCTGAGGGAAGTCTCCCGGTTGAATTAGCCCTCTCCATCACCCGCCAAATCGCCGAAGGCCTCGGCGCGGCCCACTCCAAAGGAATGGTCCACCGCGACATCAAGCCGGAAAACATCCTCATGGCCCGCGACGCCGGCGCATGGCTTCCCAAGATCGCCGATTTCGGCATCGTCGCCACCAAGGAGTCCAGCACCGCCTACACCCGCACCGGCGGAACTCTGCTCACCATGGCCTACGCCGCTCCCGAGCAGTGGCGCGGAACCCCCGCCGCCTCGCTCGACGGACGCACCGATCTCTACGCCCTCGGCGGCCTCCTCTACGAGATGCTCACCGGCCAGACGCCCTTCCACGCCGAAAACTACGAAGGCTGGGCGCGCCAACATCAGACCACCCCGCCCCAGCCGCCCAGCGCCCTCCGCCCCGATCTGGTCAACTGGCAAGGCCTCGACGCGCTCGTCCTCCGCCTCCTCGCCAAAGACCGCAACGACCGCCCCAAAGACGTTGCCGAACTGCTCAGCCTGCTCGACGATGTGCGGTTGGTTCCATCCGGTGCGTGTCGGCAAACCGTCGTCGAAAATCCGATATCACGCGCAACCGAGATACTGAACGGTAAATGGATTAGACGATTACCCCGTTGGGTCTGGATACCATTGGTAGCCGTGATTGCATCGGCAATCGTTATCGCTGGACTTGCATTTGGTTTACCAACCTCGACGATTGCCAAACGAGCCGATGATTTCGACAAAGCGCACCACTATGATCTTGGAGGGATTCTTCGCGATCTGGCATGTACGCGCGGCTACGGGAATGCATGTTTCGATCTCGGAATAACTTTCAACTTTGGCAGCGGAGTAGTAAAGGATTATCCTCGTGCCGCGACTTTCTACTCTAAAGCATGCAGCGCAGGCAATGGTGACGGGTGCAATAGCCTTGGCCAGATGTACTTTGGGGGACTTGGGGTAAATCAGGATTATTCACGGGCTGCTGCCTATTACATAAAGGCCTGCGACGCGGGAGATTCACTGGGCTGTTCTGGTGCTGCAAATATGTACACCGATGGAAAGTTCGTACCAGAAGATGATTCAAGAGCTGCGGAACTCTACGCTACGGGATTATCAATTGATTCTAAAGATTGTAATGCAGGTAAGTATATGCTTTGCACATTTGTAGCAGACGAGTATGAGAATGGATTTTATGGAATATCCAAGGACATCGAGAAGGCAAAGCAATTTTACCGTAAGGGTTGTTCTATGGGAAGCAAACTATCATGCGATAAATTGAAGAAGTTTGATGCAAATGAGTCGAAACCCGCGCAATTCGTGAATCCGAAACCGCCCGCTCAACAGTCAGGTCTTGCTGAGATCGTGCAACGGGCTATGTCATTGTACAAAAGCCAAAACTACGCTGAAGCCGCACCTTTGCTTGAACAGGCATGTAATGCAGATAATGCAGAGGCATGCAATGATCTCAGCGGGATTTATTCCTTTGGAGATGGTGTTGCTCGGGATTCCAAGAGGGCCGCAGTACTCCTTTCAAAAGCTTGTGATTTAGGGAACCTCTGATCAGGTCCTGATATTTTCCGTGTTGAAGGTTGAAGGCTGTTTTCCGGGAGCGATTCCGCATCCTGGCGGCGAATTCAAGGGTAGATGTGCTTTGCGCTTCCGCGTTTTACG